>Ga0316207_10001867_pt1 | contig 23905 bp, 32 predicted proteins | sample 6weekpyrite_MG_FD_204943 | JGI IMG/M metagenome (GOLD analysis project Ga0316207, IMG submission 204943) | Microbial mat bacterial communities from mineral coupon in-situ incubated in ocean water Damariscotta River, Maine, United States -... | ecosystem: Environmental > Aquatic > Marine >... | reverse complement strand
AGTAGCCGGGATAGAAAAGTTTACAAAGACAGAATCTGGGAGGGTGTCTTTATTATGCGCACTTATTTAAAGAAGTTGGGGTCGGTATCGATTGTTGCTATGGCTGTGGTTGCATCTTCAGCGATGGCAGCTGGCAAGGTAACGGGTGCAGATTACGCAAACGGTAAATCTATTTTTGAAAATGGTAAGGGTGATGTGCCTGCATGTAATTCGTGTCATGGCGCTACTGGTCTTGGTGATGACAATATGGGGACGCCTCGTCTAGCAGGTCAGCTTTATCAGTTTCTTGCAAAGCAGTTGGATGATTACGCCAATGATAAGCGTCAGGACACTACTATGTATGTCATGAACGCCAATGCCAAAGGTTTGAGCGCGCAGGATCGCAAAGATGTTTCTGCTTATCTGAATTCTGTTGGTCGTATATTTTCGGGTAAAGAGTTGCAGGTGGCTTCTGGTGGTTCTGATATAGCGGCGCTGAAAGAAAATGGTGTTGAGGTTGGTGTTGCTCATATGGGTAAAGTGATAGTGAATTTCGGTGATGTTGAGCGTGGTATTCCTGCGTGTCTGTCATGTCATAGTCATAATGGTCGTGGTGTTGAGCCTATGTATCCACGTATCGGTGAGCAAAAGTTCGTTTATCTCGTTAGTCAGCTGAAGAAGTTTCGTGACGGCTCACGCGCCAATGATCCTATGAAACAGATGCGGGTTGTGGCCAAGCAATTGACTGATGAGGATATTCTCAATGTTGCTACGTATCTGACTCAGGCGCCAGCAACTACAATGGGTAATACACGTATTCCTGTTGAGCATTTGCCTTAGTGTTAATTGCTTAAAAACATACTGAGACGCAGAACTTTTCTGTGTCTCGGTAATCAAAAAAGGCGGGTTGACCGCCTTTTTTGTTCCTGCGTGGTTTTGTAGAGATTTGTTAGTGTTGGGAAGAGTGAAGTATGTCCAGTAAGAATTCAATGAAGCAGGGTGAGAAGGTTCTGTTTGGGATTTTTGGGGCGTTTATTGTTGCTGCGATAATTGGGTATGTGGTGCTTGAATTTGTTCGTTTGAATTCTGATAAGCCATTGTTTGAGGTTAAGACTCGATATGAGTTTACCGAAGAGGGGCAGCGCGGCTCGAAGATTTTTCGAGAGTCTGGTTGTACAGCCTGTCATCGGGCCATGAGAAACGGCACTAATATGGGGTTGTCGCTGGATGGGCTAGGCTCAAAGCGTTCTCATGAATACATTTACTCCTTTCTTAAAAACCCAGAAGAGACATATGGTGCTACAACCATAGATCATGGTATGAGGCCGAAAGAGGCTGCTTATGTGCCTGAAATGGACGATGCGGATCTTAGGGCGATAGCGGCGTTTCTGTTTGGTTTGAAAGCCGAGCGTGGCGCAGCGTCGTCTCCTGTGCCGCCTGAGGGTAAGTCGCAGTTTATTGATGGTGTGTTAAAAGCGGTTGCTCCGGAAGGTTGGAAAGATAAATATCAGGATGTCCGAGAGTCAAAAGACGTAGAAAAGTAGTTGAAAGAGGTTAAGTTGTGACAGATCAAAATCAGCCCTGGGCAGAAGATAAGGTTTATATCAAATATACTCTTTGGTTTGTATATTGCTGTATTATTTATAGTTTAATTGGTTTTTCCTGGGGTGCTCTGATGGGCGGTATTGCAGAGTTTCGACACTTTGTTGATCACCGTTTGTTTGGAGATTTGATTGTCCGTGCTCATACTCATATTAACTTATTGGGCTGGGTGGAGATGGCAATCTTTGCAGGTGTTTATTATGTTATTCCGCGCTTGGTTAAGCGCCATATTTATAGTGTCAAACTGGTCAAGGTGCATTTCTGGACGCACAACATTGGTCTGATTGGTATGGTGCTATTGTTTACAATTGCAGGGGTTCTAGGTGGTACGGCAAGTGTCTCTATGTCGCCGGATGAGGTTGAGCAGATTGTCAGGCCGTGGCTTGCGGCGATGGGGTTGTTCGGTACGACGGTGCTGCTGGCAAACTGTATATGGGCATACAATCTAGCTAGAACCTGTATTGGTTGGGAAAAAAAATATTAGGAGGGTCGTGATGATTCGACTTGCTTTGATTTCGATGTTAGCTGCTTTTTTGCTGGGCTGCGGCGCTGCTCCTGAGAATGCGCTGCAGGTAGGCTCGCAGGCACCACCGGTTAAGACCAAGACTTTGGCTGATGTGGATGGAGATTTTAGCCGAATTACAAGTTATCGCTATCCGGATGAGCGGATGTATCAGTTTTCGCTTGATGATGCCTTGCTGCAGGGTAAGCCCATAGTGCTTGAGTTTGCGACGCCAGGCCACTGTACGGTGTGTGATAAGCAGTTGCAGATGCTGAAGGGTTTGATGGCAAAGTATGAAGACGATGTGATCTTTCTGCATATGGATCAATATCAGAATCCTGAGGCGTTTAAGGCGTTTAAAGTGATGGGTGATCCTTGGACCTATGTAATTGATGCTGGACGGATGGTGCAATACAAGCAGTCGGGTCGCGTTTTGTATGGTGAGTTAGAGCGTGTCCTTAAACGGGTGATTGCTACCGGGGTGGGATGATGGCTAAGATAGAAAGTTATAATTTGGCAGCCGATAATCGTGGTGCTGCTTGGGATGCCTTGTTATATGTGCCTGTAGTGCTGTTGTTGGGCTCGTACTCAGCCAAGTCATGGTACGGCGGGGACCAAACTTTGGCTTATGTTTTAATGTTTTTGGCTAGCTTTATTTTTTTGATAGGTGCGAACCGAATATTGGGTACGCGATTGATGCTTCTGCCTGCTTCGCCGAGAGTGCTTGAGCTTGCCAAGAAATCAGTGGCGGTTACGGTCAAGGGTGGTGAAAGAATAGAGTTAGTGAAAGACTTGCGTTATTTTCCTGATTATTCTGGTAAGTCATTTGGTTTTGTTGGTATGGATTTGTCAGGCAAGAAACGTCAGTTTGTGTTTCATCGGGGGCAGTTTTCACAAGAGTCTGATTTTAAAGATTTGCGTTCGCATCTGTCTGTGTATAAATAGTTTTTTGCAGTGGTGGCTGTTCAGTCGCCGCGTCTAGTTTTTATTACATCCCAGGCCATAAAGGCCATTGCGCCAGCGGCTAACAAGCATACTATTGTGATGATTATTGTTTCGGTATGCGGTTCTACCAGGCCGCCAATAAACATATGTATTGAATAGCCAAAAACAGTGATCCCAGCAATCGCTGCGATAGAATATATAAAAATTTCTTTCATTTCTTGTCCTGGTTTTTTATGTAGTAGTAAGTGCTTTTTTTGAAAAGTATTTGTGAATTATACGGGTAGTTTGAAGAGTATAGCTGTTAAGGCAGTTGTTGTAGTCAAAAAAACATTTACGATCTAAAAAAGCCTTGACTGGTTTGTCATAGATATGCAAATATCGCTGGTCAGAGTTGGCTTTAAACTCATGTCGTTTTCAGATAATAAAAACCTGAGAGGGGGGCTCTTAAGGTAAGTCTGAAAGAGTGCGGGGTCGACATTACTGAAATTGGCTTGACCAAACTGAAATATGGAGGGGAAAAATGGCAAATAACCTAACGCCGAGTAAAACCTTTTTAGGCTGTCTGATCGCTGGTGTAACAACTGGCATGGGGAACGGCAGTGTGTTCGGCGCTGCATTGATGTGTGCGCTGGGGCGTGGCATGTTTGACAACTGGGGTGGCTGGGGAGCACAGGCCTATGACCCATCTACTTTTATGGGGTTCATCGATTGGTGCATGATTGTTTTTGGCTTTGCCTTTATGGGTATTATGATGATTGCGTTGAATCGTCATGGTGAGCTGGAAGCCGCTGCAGCAAAATAGTCTGAAGTTTCATAAAGCTAAGTTTTTAAAGTCTTACATATTGGGTTTATTAAGAGGGTGCAATTATGACAATGCTCGCGACAGCACTGGGGATTATTCTTGCGTTTTTGAGTATGTGGTTTGCTTGGTATCTGATGATGCCTGGCGATCATAGTTAATTTAAAGATTTCCACAGTAATAAGAAATTAATCTTCGAAAGAAGGGGGAGGTTGTAAACCATGTTGAAATACCTATTTAAGAGAAATGAGGATATCCCGCCAGGATCGGCTGCGGTGTTCTTTGGTTTCTCTTCAATCATGTGGTTCGTTATAGGTACGGGCCTGGGTTCGTTTAATGCCGCTAAACTGGCGTTTCCTGATTTTGTAATGGGCAGTGAGTTGTTTTCATTTGGTCATATGCGTCAGGTTCACGTTTTCGCGGTAATCTTCGGTTGGATTTCCATGGCATTTGCCATGGCGATGATGTACATCACACCGGCCTTGGGTAACACCAAGCTCTGGTCAGAAAAGCTCGGTGTGTGGAACTGCTTCTTGTGGAACTTTGGCCTGTCGTTGGGTCTGGTACTGTTGTGGTTCGGTGTTTCATCTGGTCGTGAGTATTCAGATTTTCCATGGGTGATTGATTTGTATATCGCTGCATTCATGGCGTTGCCATTGGCATTGAATGTTTGGATGACAATCATTAATCGTCGTACCCAGGGTATCTACACCACTAACTGGTTCTTCGGTGCTAGTGTGTTCATGGTTACTATCGTATTCATCGTTGGTAACAGTCCAGAATGGTTCAACTTGACCGGCCTGAGCGAAGCCTATATGACATGGTGGTTTGCTCATAACGTACTGGGTCTGTGGATTACGCCGGTTGCTGCTGCGATTGCATACTATACAGTGCCTAAGGTTACTGGTAACCCGCTCTACTCACATCGCATCGGCCATCTGCATTTCTGGTCAGTTGTTGTGTTCTACTCAACGCCAGCTGCTCATCATCTGATGTCTGCTCCGCTGCCTGAGTGGCTGAAGTCTTTTGCTTCAGTAGAGGGTGTGTTGATTCTGGTACCTGCTATCGCTTTCGTATCTAACCTGCTGTTGACCATGACTGGTAAATGGCACATGTTTGTTGAAAACGTCGAAATCAAGTTCACAATCACTGGTGTAATGCTGGCGATTCCTTTGAACATGCAAGGCGGCTTCCAGCAGACTCGTGCGATCAACTGGTATGTACATGGCACAGGCTGGATCGTTGCTCATGCTCACTTGGCATTGTTGGGCTTCTCCACATTCCTGGAAGGTGCGGCTGTATACTACGGTCTGCAAACTCTTCTACGTCGTAAGTTGTACTCACTGGCGTTGGCAAACTTCCATTTTTGGTTCTTGTTGATCGGTTTCGCGATCTACTGGATTTCAATGACCATCGCTGGTCTGATCCAGGGCGCGGGTAAGATCTACGAGGTTCCTTACATTGACGTCGTAATCGCAGAGCATCCTTATATGATTGCTCGTTGGATCGGTGGAACAATGGTCTTTACTGGAAACTTGGTTTGGTTGTACAACATGTACATGACTGCTAAGGCTGGTACAGAAATCCCAGAAGGTCGTCTGCCACATGAACTGGCTTACGAACGTTAATAATAAGTAGGGAGGAATTCAAAAGTGGCATTTAGAGAATATAAAATTGGGTCGCGCCTGTTCGGCGTAGCCCTGGGGGGCTCGATGCTTATCACACTGTATATGCCTACAGTGGATATGACGTCCGTAGCTGTAACTGAAACTGGTCTGGTTAAACAGCTTTCCTATGGCCGCATTGGTGGTTTTTCTTATGAAGATCCATTGTTGCAGGGTAAGGGCAAGCCTAAGACTGTAACTCTGACTAAGGATCCAGCAACTGGTGCAGACATGGAGCCTGTTCAGGCTTACGTTTATGAGCCTGGCATTCCATTCCCGAGTGGTATTAATCACCCACGTACTTTGGGCCCAGGTGCAACTGAGCTTAGTTTGGATAAAGGTCGTATCGCTGAAGCTGATGATAGTGCTGGTGCGGTATTTGTAATTAAACGTGGTACACATCAGGGTGAAACGCTTCATTACATTGAGAATGCATCTGCGACACGTGGCTGGAAATATGATCAGGTCTTGAATGCCGGTGGTGATGCGAATACTGCTTATGTTGGATCTGGTAAAATCATGTTTGTCCGTGAAGGTTGCTGGTGGTGTCATACGCTGTTGCCTGAACAGACGCAAGATTGGCAATATTTCGGTATTCCACCACGCTTAGGTGATTTTAATGGTGAATCGCCAACAGCATTTGGTTCTGACCGTAAAGCGCCTGACTTACTGCATGTTGGCTCACGTAACTCTTCAAAAGAGTGGATGATGATGCATTTCTTTAATCCTCGTCTGGTGCAGCCACATTCGATCATGCCTCGTTACGATTACCTTTGGGGAGATAAGGATGCTGATGGTAAGGCCATTGATTATGATGGTTGGAGAGCAGCTTATAATGAGTACGCTGCGGGTAATACGCTTACACCGCCAGACGTACCAAGTTACCAATCAGATAGCGAAATTCGTTACTTGATGGACTTCATCCTTAGCTTGAAATAGAGGGGAATATATAATGGCATGGAAAATGGATAAACCGCTGTATTCTATGGCTGATGAAGCCCAGAATGAAGCAGCAAAAAGGGTATGGGAAGGTGAAAGCCTTGGTGGTATTTCGGAAGATAACAACCGTTTACCGCAGCCTGTAATTATGTTGTTAGGTCTGACCATTGTAACGGCATTTCTGATTACCTTTCCTCTGTGGGGCGCGCGCCCAACAGCTGAGATATATTCAGAATATGTTCAGATGATGGATAGCCCTGCTGTGCAGGCTATCTCTGGTGATAAGGCGAAGATGGAATACCTGGTGAGCAATGTTAAGGACACCAGTCTGAAACCATTTCAAGAGCGTCACCCGCTGGAAATGGATGATCTGCGTATGATTAAGGATCAGGTAATTGAGTTGCAACGTCAGGGTGTTGACCTGGGTGAGTACACTGTAGTTGGTGCCAAAGTTGTTTTGGCAAACTTTGAAGGTACACCAAAGGCAGATGGCACGCCTACGCGTAAACAGCCATGGTGGGATAAGGGCTATACAATAGATATCTTTTACGTGATTTACTTCTGCGTATCGGTATTGATTGTTATTAAGCGTCTGCCTCATTTTAGCTGGGAACCTGATCACAGCATTGCTCACTAAGATTTTTAAGGAGATATACTAATGATTGATATTGATAATCCACCGCTAGTAATGCTTGGTATAATCGTAGTCGTTTTCGTAGCACCATTTATCTACAGTTTTTTTGTTGATAACTACGAAAAGAAAAAGCCAGGTATCAGTACGTACGGAAGATAAAATTGTGGGTTCTGGTCCACGATAGCAACAAGATTTAATGCCGCTCTCTGAGCGGCATTTTTTTTGCTGTATAATACGCAACTGAATTGGTTTAGTGGTTAGTGGGTATACAATGAATTATTTCGATGCATTAGCAACCTTTGCCTTATCTGATGGTCTATCTGTGAAGGCGATAACCGATGATCGCTGGGGAGTTGAAGGCTTATACAGTCAGCAGTTTAGCGTCGGGATATTTTTCTTCCTGATGATATGCATCATCTTCTTTACGATTATCGTTATTAAGTATATGAGTACCGGTTCAAAAACTACCGCAAGTGACTCAACAGCCAATGGTTTGAAAACTGGTGAGAAGTTTATGTTTCTTGCGATATTCCTTGGCATTATTGCTGCGGTGATCATGGCTGTCATGCAGTTGCTACAAGGTTATCTTTTTTAAAGGAGGCAATGATGGATTTAGATAAATTACCCGATGGCTGGACTATATACGTCTGGCTGATCGCTGGAGCGCTGATTATTTTGGCTGCAATTATTATGATGCGCTGGGCAAAAAATAATGAGCAGTTTGATGAAGACATAAAATACTTGGTTTTCGATGAAAATGATAAGGATAAGATGACGCCTGAAGATTTCAAGAAAAGTCAGGAAGTACTAAAGGCACAAATGAAGAGTCGTGAAGAGCACATGGAAGAAAAACGAGAGCAAAATAAATAAATGCGTAAAGGTGAAAAGGGGATACTGTTTGTAATTCTGATATTCGTTATAGCGTTTACTTTAATAAATAGTTATCGAAAGGGGCAGGATACGACTCCAGACAAAGGGATTCCTTTTTACTCTACTGCTTCTGAAGCAATTCAGCAAAAGGGCGGTGAGTTAGTTCGCCAGCTTAAGTGCCGTGACTGTCACTCTATTTGGGGCGTCAGGAATGCAATGCAATCTGTCCCATCTCCCTCTCTTGATGGTATTGGTTCTTTACGTGATGAGGAATGGTTGTTTAATTATTTTTCTGCTGAAGATCCCAAGCAGATCTTGCCTTCACGTCTAAAGGCTGAATATCAGATGCCCTCATTTGCCTATTTGCCTGTGGAAGAAAGAAAATTACTGGCAAAGTTTTTTGCTAGCCTTAAGGTGGAAGACTGGTATCTTGATGAGGTTAAAAAAGTCAAATACGAGAAGTTAACCGGGAAAGACTACCAAGGAGTCCCTGAAAATGAATAGGCGCTTATTGGCTGTCCTAATGGGGCTCGTAGCAATTAGTGTTGGAGTGTTAATAAACTACTTTGGCGATCGGTTAATAAACTACGTTGCCCCACCACCTGGTATCCGGCTTGAATTGTTCTGGGGGGTATCAACCTTTAGTCCATACTGGGTCTTAACCCTTTTTGTTCCGCCTCTAATTGCAGGTTTTTTTGTTTCAATGATCTATGGTCTTGGCGGCAAGCTTATTTGTTATTTCGTGCCTATTATTGTGCGTGGTTATAGTTATTATCAGATGACGGGGCATGAAGGGCTTCCGGATGGTGTTACATTGCTGCCATTCGGGTATTGGGTTTTGGTGTTGATTGTTGCCATTGAGGCTGCCGCAATTGGTGGTGTGTTTGGTGAAATCCTAATTAAAAAGACTTATGGCCGCCGTCCTCCGCATTTGCTCCATAAAAAAGCTGCTGACAACAAATTATCAAATCTAGAAAGTTAATGAAAAATAAAGTATCAAGCAGGCGTCAACTTTCAGAGCTTGAACGTCGTAAACGTAAACGTTATCTGAGCGCGACACTGGTAACCTGTGCGGCGATTGCAATGGTTGGTGGCGCAGCCCATGTTGTTGATATCGGTTATGGTCGAGTTTTTGCTGATATGCCAAGCAAGGCTGGCTATGATATTGCCGAAATGAAGTCTCGCATTCGTGCAGCTGGTGAAGATGTCACTATGCATGAACGCCATGAGGCTGGTAAGACGCAGGTCTACCATTATGCTAAATCTGAGCTGTTGGCTTTAGTGGGCGAGGAGCAGTGGTTAGAAGTTAATCAAATGGTAGATATTCCTGCAGGCTCATTCCTAATGGGGTCAGATAGGATTAGGACTAGTGAGCAGAACCGCCCTCAGCATAAGGTAACGTTGCCTGAATACCAAATAGCTAAATATCCAACCACAAACATTCAATATGCCCAGTTTGTAAGTGAGCAGGGTTATCGTCCGCCGTTAGATTGGAAAGATGGCCGTATTCCTGATGGGGCTGAGTTACACCCGGTGACAATGATTTCCTGGTATGACGCCAGTAATTTCTGTACTTGGGCAAATAAGCGCCTGCCTCGCGAGGTTGAATGGGAAAAAGCCGCCCGCGGTGATGATGGTCGACGTTGGCCATGGGGTGATTTAATGGATACCTCACGTCTTAATACTTATTACAGTATTGGTTCTGCGACAAATGTTACTCAATATCCAAATGGTGCAAGCCCGTATGGGGTCATGGAAATGGCGGGTAATGTCTCCGAGTGGCTTGAGACAGACTTCCTGCCATACAAGGATTCTAAAGCAGGCCAGGAAGTATTCCAGGGCAAGATTCAGGTAGCATCAACTCCAGCAGATCGGGCGATGAAGGTTGTTGACTTGGTTGGTGTTGACGCCAAATATAAGGTGTTGCGCGGTGGTTCATGGAAGAGTGATCCATTTTCTACTACCACCTATCACCGTAATTTTTCATGGCCGCATTATGCCTCAGACTTTTTTGGTTTTAGATGTGCGGCCGATGGTGCAGTAAAGGATAAAGGCTAATGAAAGATATTTATGGCCGCTTGGCTGGGTTTGTTTCGTTGTTACTGTTTATGCCTGTGGCAATGGCAGACAGTTATCGCTATATGCATGTAACTATTGATACGCCATGGCTTATTTTTATATTTTTGCTAGTCGCGATTATGATGCCGTTTATCCTGATGGCAATCCTCTATTGGCGTAATGCCATGCGTCGTAATGCTGAAGACGATGCCAAGGGTGAGAGTTAAGATGGGATTGTTTACCTATTTCAAACAACAGCTAGTACGGTTGTCTCAGCTGCTGCTATTATCGTTGTTGTTGGTCATCGCGTCGCCGTCTTCTCATGCCCAGGAAACGCAGCCAGTTGATGACAGTCTTGAGGTGATGGAGGTCTTCAAGCAGGATGCTTTGGCGAAGCAAGTCTCAAATGAACTGACTGATGAGGAAAAACACAAAATCCTGTTTTATATGGGGATCGCCTTGCTGATTTTGTTGTGTACGACGGCCTACCTTGGGGTTTCAATGGTGGTCTTTAACCAGGAAGTTTTTGTGAAACACATGATTTCTGCTGGACTCACTGTTACCCTGGGTTTGGCACATGCCGTAGTTGCAATCGTTTGGTTTTTCCCTTTCTAGAGTCTAAGAAGTGTGGTTAATAATGCGGCCAGGCTGTAACAGGTAAGCTGCGTGACGCGCGAGACCTCAAATCCCCAGATTTCCACAAGCATCTTTGCCAATGGGGTTGCAGGGCTTTACTTTTTTTCCGGCGCGGTTGGTTTAGCCTATCAAGTTTTGTGGGCGCGAATGTTGTCATTGCAGTTTGGTGTCAGCATCTTCGGCGTTGTCATTACTGCTGCGGCCTTTATGTTGGGCTTGGGTATTGGTGCGTTGTTGGGTGGGCGCATTAGTCAGCGTCACAACTCTCCCTTACGCCTGTTTGCGATTATAGAAATTTGTGTTGCTGCATACGCGTTGTCGTTGCCATTTATTCTACGTCTGGTTGATGGCGGTGTTTTGCAGCTGGCACCGGAAAGCCTAACGATCTGGTATGCCTTGCAGCTAACGGCTGCGTTAATCCTGATTACCCTGCCGGCCACGGCGATGGGGATTGGTTTTCCGTTGGTATTAAAGGCTATTCGAAATACCCCCATTTCGCTTGGCTGGATATATGGTCTGAATACCTGTGGCGGTGCCCTTGGTGCCCTGCTGCCGTTATTGCTCTTACCTACCCTGGGTTGGGTTGCGGCTGTCTGGATGATTGCGTTGGTTGGTGTGTTGATTGCGGCTGTTGCCTGGTGGTTATCGAGCCAACAACCGCTTGAAGTTGTGCAGGATCAACAACAAACAAACTCAGTTGTTGTGATTGCGCCGCTGACCTTGCTTGCCTATGCAGCGGTAGGTGCGGCGGCATTGATTCTGGAAGTGGGTTGGACCCGTCTCTTCGGCATGCTGTTGTTGCGGACAGAGTATGTAATGGCCGTCATCTTGGCTGTTTTCCTGGTAGGGATAGGTGTTGGCAGTCTGCTGGCCAGGCGCTTGCGGGCTGGTTTTTGGTTTGATCTGTTACCGGTTATTGCGGCCGTTTTTGCGCTCTTGAGCCTTTGGTTTATTCCGCAACTGGCAGGTTGGGCTGAACAGGCTATTTTTGATTCACTTGCAACAGCAATGCTGACGCAGGGTTTGGCAATTGCCGTCCTGACCCTGCCGGTGACTCTGTTGTTGGGGGCATGGCTACCAATGCTGAGCGTACGTCTGGGCCAGCATAAATCACAGGATAAATCGATTGCTGCTGTTCTGTATGGCGCCAACTCTGTAGGTGCGGCTGCAGGCGCATTGCTGGCTGGTTTTGTTTTGATTCCTTGGTTAGGGACAGCGGCGACAATCGTATTGGCTGCATTATTATTGTTTGTGGCCGGCATGGCCTGGGCAGCGCGGCGTAGTTGGTTGGCTCTGCCATTAATCGCTGTATTGGCCTGGCCGGTGTTGCAGTTGCCCGCTGTTAATCAATTGTTGCCACTGCAACAGGCCGACAGCTCTGATTTATTAGTGCATGAAGATGCCTTGGCAATTAGCCATGTGGTTGAACGTAAGGATGGTCAGCGACTGTTGCTGGCTGATCTGCAGCGTATGGACGCCTCATCTGAACCGCTGGCGGTGGTATCGCAGCAGAATCAGGTGCGATTACCTTTGTTATTACACCCTGACCCTCGGCAGGTCTTGTTTCTTGGGCTGGGTACAGGCATCAGCGCCTCTGCTTCGCTGTCTTATCCCGATATGTATCGCACCGCAGTAGAGTTGTCGCAGGGAGCGATAAATGCCTCGCAGACCCAGTTTTCCGAGGTTAATGGCAATGTGGCTAATGAGATGCTGATCATTCGTGACGATGCCCGACGTTTCCTGCAAACAACGCGGCAGGACTACGATGTCATTATCGGTGACCTGTTTCATCCTGATCTGGTTGGTCGCAGTGCTCTGTTGTCACTGCAACAATTTCAACGTGCCAAAAATCGTCTTGCCGAAGGTGGGCTGTTTGTGCAGTGGCTGGCGCTGAATCAGTTTGATCCAAAGTCCTTGCAGGTGATTTTGCGAACCTTCAAACAAACCTTCCCTGAGGCGGAGATGTTTGTTGACGGTTTTCGTCTGGCATTGGTGGGTGGTGCTGGCTGGCAGACAAATATAGAGGCTAGTCTGAATAATCTTTCTCGGCTCGATGCAGCGGCCCAGGATGCAGCCACTGGCACTGAAGGTCTGTGGAGTTGGTTGGGGCGTTATTGGGGGACAGTTCCAGCTACAGAAGGGGCAGTCCAGGGTGAGTGGGCGCCAGTGATCGAATATCACCTGCCGCAGGCGCGTTATCGCGGTGAAATGGACTTGGTGATTTTAGTGGAGTGGTTGTTGCAACAGCGGCCGCACTTTTCCCAGGCACAGCAGTCCCTGGCAGTCAGCAAGGCGCAGTCAGAATCATTTGAGCGTGCTTATGTCGCCACTGAATTGGCGTTGCGATCCTGGGTGGCAGAGCTGAAAGGTGATGTCAGGCAAGCACAGAAGCTGTTGCAATTGGCCTATCAGGCCAACCCCAAAGATCGCTGGGTTAGTGGTGCCATGGCAGACCGAATGTTTGCTGGCCTGCAAGCTATGGTTGAGCAGGGGGCTGATCCTCGTAATGCACTTGAGGCGATACTCTATATCAGGTCAGACCATGTCGAGGCGCTGCGTGCCTTGTGGCAGCTGGAACAGGCTGAGGGTAATCAGCCCAGGGCAGATGAGTATCGCCGGAAATTACAGATTTTGAGTCCGTTGGATGCCAGCTTGCGACAATAAGTCGCGTTGTGATCTGGATGAAAAGAAAGCGCCATCGTGGTAAATTACACCGATGAGCAGTAACAACACCTTGAATGAAATTCCCGTTGTAGTCGAGCCCCGCAAGCCCAGCAACAAGCTGCATTGGCAGCGCCGTGGTTTTCAGCTTTTTGTGCTGGCAATGCTGCTGATTATTCCTATGAGTGGTCTGTTTCGGATTGATCCGATTCAAGGTGCCTTCGTTATGCTGGATCGGCAGATCTGGTTTTCCAACTTCGGTATTGTGTTTGGTTTTTGGATGGTGCTAGCTGGTCTTTTGGTGATGCTCTATTCGACCCTGGGGACCGTTTTCTGCGGTTGGGTCTGCCCGCAAAATACCATCTCTGAATGGGCCAACCAGTTGACCCACAAGCTGCTTGGTAAGCGTGCCGATCTGAGTATTGATGGTACGCCGATGAAGCTTTCAATGGCCAAGAATAAGCCGTTGAACTGGCTGGTGTTGACCTTGATCCTGGTAGTGATTTCCGCGGTTATGGCCTTGATTCCATTGTTTTATTTTTACGAGCCGATATTGATCTGGAAGTTTGTCAGCTTCCAACATGATCCTGGTCTGGCGCCATCACTGCACTGGATCTACATGGTTTTCTTTTTGATCGTGCTGGTTGATATCACCATGATTCGCCATTTTATGTGTCGCTTTATGTGCATCTATAAAATCTGGCAACACACTTTCAGAACCAAGCAGAGCTTGCATATTGCTTATGACAGCTCGCGTGCGGATGAGTGTGAAAAATGTAATTTTTGTGTCAGCTCCTGTTTTTTGGCAATTGACCCACGTCAGACCGATGTCTACGACACCTGCGTTAATTGCGGTGAGTGTGTGGAAGCCTGTAACAACCTGCAGGCGCGCAAACAGACAGGTAAGAATGGCCTGCTCAAATTTGCCATGGGCGAGCAGCAGGGCCAGAACTTCGCCAATTTTAAAACCAATCGAAATGATTTGTTCGCGCGGTTATCATGGGTGATGCCGATTTTATTGATAGGCACTCTGCTGATGGTTTGGGGGATTTGGGACTATCAGCGTTATCATGTTGCTGCTGACCGTGCAGATGTTATGAAAGCAGATATGATTCGCGATTATCGTATTTCAGTGGCGAATAAATTTTATGAGCCGACCCGGCTGCATGTTGCGGTGGAGGGCTTGGAGCCAGAGTTTTACACTCTGCAAACTGACACAGTGAACTTTGAAACTGCGGGGCGGATTAATGTGGCGCTAAACATTAATCCTGAATTGCCCAAGGGGCTGCACCGGGTACTGGTGCGAGTTAAATCTGAAGACGGCTGGGAAGATACCTTCCACATCCAACATTTTTCGGCAGGTGAATCATGAGTGATAATAAACGTAAGCCCTTGTCTAAGGATAAGTTAACAGCAATTGATAGCCATTGGGGCGAAAAGCCGGCTGATCATTTTGGTTATGCCAGTGATGAAGAGCGTCGTGCCACACGAGGCATGGAAGATTGGGAATTGTTGGAGACGATCCCTGAGTCTCAGAAGCCTATTCCAAAATGGTTCTACGGCGTGATTATAACTGTGCTGTTGTTATCTATTGGCCTAAGCTTCCCTTATTGGGGCGATAGGGTGGGCTATGAGCGCGACTGGTTGGATTGGGGTTATGCCGTTGCATTTGTCTATCTCATTGTGGCATCGGTCTTTGTCTATTTCATGGTGAAGATGTATGGCTCCAAGGTTGGAGGCCGCCTTGATCAGGATCATTCTGATGAAGAGCAGCAAGACAAGGTCGAAAAATAATCTCCATGTCTAGATTGTTGGTTGTCATGTTTCTCATGCTTGTTGCTGGTTGTGAACTGCCACAGACGCAAACCAAGATTAGTCTGCCTGAGCCCAAGTCTGAGGGGGCGCAGATGATGAAGAAATATTGTGCTGATTGTCATGCGCCGCCCAGTCCATTGGTTCACACGGCGAAGGAATGGCCGAACGTGATTTATCGCATGCAAGAACGGCGACGGATGAAGGCCTATGATTTGATTGCTGAGCCTGAGCAAATCATTCTGTTGGAATATTTAGAAAAGTATGCAAAGAGTTAAATGATGCGTGGATTAATTGTTGCTTTGTTTGTGGTGCTGCTGTCGGGATGTAGTGCGCCTGACCCTCGTTATCAAATTCCAACACAAATGTGGAATGATGTGGTGGTTGAGGTTCAGGTTATGCCAACTCCGGTGAGGCCTGGCATGAATGAGTTTCTGGTGTTGACCACGCTTGAACGGGGTAAGCCGGTAGCTGACCTGTTGGTTTCCCTGCGTGCAGAGCCAAACAAGGAATGGCAGCAGATGATCCAGGACGGTCACAGCGGTGTTCATCGCCGAGCCCTGTATCTGCCTGGCAACCCGGTCTTGTATGTCCAGCTGCGTAAGAAACGCAGTGAAGAGCTAGTGCAGTTGGAGTTTCCGCTGGTCTTCGAGGCTGATTAGCCTTTGTTGACCCGCTTAGCTTTTATTGGTGCGTTTGCTTAGGCGACCGCTTTGTTGCCAGCGACGTGTTAGCAGGATCATGGCGCCACCGCGCTGCTCCTGGCAGTTGGGGCAGGTCAGGTAGCTTAGATAGAGTTCTTTGGGCATTCGCCCGGCATCCAGCAGTTCCGATTGCATCTCCCGCACGCTGCTTTTGATGCTGCCGATATCACCTTGGTGCAGTTTGCCGCGTAGCTGGAAAGGGCTGGGCAGGTGGGTGACGTGGCGTGAAGGGGAGTCACCTGACTTCAAGGGGCAGAGGATGTGTCCACGCATCCAGCCAGTCTTGGTCATGGTAAAACCCGGCCAGAGCGGTTCCAGTTCCAGTTGGGTGATCAGGTGGCGTACTCGGCCCAGGTAGACCTCATAACCCATCGGCATATGCAGGAAGGTCGCGATGGGAAGCTCCAGCATGGCGTGGCCGCCAAGATCTATATCCTTGTTATCCCAGTCAGGAAAGTGTTCCGGACAGCCGCACTCAAGTGTCATTTATTCTTGCGCGCCTTGATGATAGTCATGGCGCTATTGGCCAGAAACAACCACAGACCGATGCCCATGATGGTTGCGGACACTGCGCCAATGGGTACATAAATAGCGTGTACATCATCAATGGCTGTTGCACCTTCTTCGAGTAGCAGCATGCCTTCCCAGTAGCCAAAGATCATCAGGCTGCCGTAAAAGCAGCTAACGCCTAGAATGGTCATCCAGAATGAGGTGTTTTCCAGTTTGCGTGACCAGATTTCGGAGCCGGTAAATTTTGGTAGCAGGTAGTAGGTGACGGCCATGGCCATCATCATTACGCCGCCAATCAGGTTTATATGGGCATGGGCTAACGGGTCAATCATGTGACCGGGGCCGCCATAGGGGCTGCCGATGCTATCTAGCCAGGCGCGGATTGGTGGCAGCATTTGCAAGACACCGTGGATGCTACCGATAAAAAAGCAGGTGACCGACGCGGCTAGAAACTTGGTCAGGTGTTGATGTTTTGTTGCTGGCATGACTAACTCACTTGAACTGCTTTATACAGGCGTGTTTCATAGGAATTTTACATTAAAAAAGCCCGGGAGGTCCGGGCTTTTTTGCTAAACCAAACTTTGGTTTGGTTTAGTCAGGATTACGCTTGTCTGCGATGCTGCCATCAATAGCCATTTCGCTCATGGCGCCAGCAACAATTACAGTCAGACCAAAGAATATTGCGATTGGAATTAAAATCCCCATTATTTTTCCCTCCCAAGTGAAAAATGTTTAGTTATGATTAAGGTTTTCTAAAAACTTGTCGGTCGAGTCTAGAGCAATTTCTTGGCCCGTGCAAGCCCCTGTTAGTGTTTATGGATGTCTGCCGTGCCACTGCCGCGTGGGTCGCTGGCGGCTTCAATTCTATTGTCAGGTTTACGCCATAAAATAGCCTGCATATTGCCGTATTGACGATTAATGGCCTTGAGTTGGTGCCCTAATGATTTGAGTTCAGCCTGCTGAGCGGTTGTCAGTGCGGCAGCTTCAAACTGAATTGCATCGGGTAGGAACTGATGATGAAAACGTGGCCGACTAACCCAGTCTGCGACCGGTTTATTGGCGGCAAATTCCAGTGCACCCAGCAACACCATAGTGATGATGCGGCTGCCACCGGGGGTGCCGAGGATGGCGAGTCTGTCGTCGGTTTCGAGAAATGTCGGTGTCATGCTCGAGAGTGGCCGTTTGCCTGGGGCAATAGCATTGGCCTCGGCGCCCACCAGACCATAGGCATTGGGCGTGCCCGGTTTGGATGAGAAATCATCCATTTCGTTATTCAGCAGTACGCCAGTGCCTACAGGGGTAAAGGTGGCACCGAATGGATAGTTGACGCTAAGAGTGGCGGCCACCCGGTTGCCTTCCTGGTCGAGGATGGAAAAGTGGGTGGTGTCTTCGCCGACACTATTCTGCACCATCCCAGGCAGATTGCCGCTGGCGGTGGCACGATCAAGACGAATGGTGTTGCGCAGTCCATCGGCATAAAAAGGGTGGGTCAGCTTGTCTGTTGGTATGTCGACAAAATCAGGGTCGCCCAGATATTCGGCCCGATCGCGGTAGGCCCGCCGCATGACTTCAACGATAGTGTGGATGCGGCTGGTTTCGTTCATCTTGTCCAGGTCATAGCCAGACAGGATATTGAGCATGGTCATCAGGGCAATGCCACCGGACGATGGTGGGGCTGCTGAGGTGATACGGATGCCGTTGTATTCGCCGTAGATGGGGTTGCGCTCAAACACCTGGTATTCATCCAGATCTTGTTGGCTCCAGATGCCTCCGGCCTTGCGTACGCCCTCAACTAGCTTTTTGGCTACCTCGCCGCTATAGAAACCTGCTCGACCGCTTGTGGCGATGGCTTCTAGTGTGTTGGCCAGGTCTGTCTGTTTGATGATGTGGTCAACAGGTGGGACTTCATTGTTGTGCAGAAATATAGATGCGGTTTCAGGGTCTTTGCGCATCTGTTTGAGGCGGAAACCTGCCAGCTTGCGATAACGCTCATCGATGGCAAAGCCGTTACGGGCGACACGGATTGCCGGGGCCAGACTCTTGCTTAGAGGCAGGCGGCCATATTTTTCGGCGATGTGAACCAGTGCTGCCGGTTCACCCGGGATGCCAGCGGCCAGCGGTCCATTCATGGAAAGGCCCTTGATGACCGAACCATCTTTGTCTTGATACATATCGCGGTGAGCCGCCAGTGGAGCCCGTTCACGGCCATCGATCATGGTTTCGTAGTTATCTTTGGCCCGGTGCAGCAACCAGAAACCACCACCGCCAATGCCGGAGCCGGCCGGTTCTACCACCGCCAGGGTGGCGCTAACAGCAACGGCTGCATCAAAGGCATTACCACCGGCAGCGAGAATTTCATGCCCAGCAGCGGTGGCGATGGGATGGGCGCTGGCGACGGCCGAGGCGGATGGCGTCTTGAGCTGAGCCTGGGCCGAGGCAATAAACGTAAACAGCAGGACCAAAGGCCCTGCTGTTTGAATGAGACGCTGTTTTAAGCTAATCCTGCTGGACTGATAAAAACTGAATCTCATGACGGTGATGATCAGGAGTCGGCCGTGATAATGTTGTACTTCTCCATCAACTGTTCCTTAGTCTCGACGTTATTTTCGTCTTTAGGAATACAGTCTACCGGGCAGACTTCAACACACTGTGGTTCGTCGTAGTGGCCAACACATTCGGTGCACAGGTTGGGGTCAATCTCGTAGATTTCATCGCCCTGGGATATGGCGCTATTTGGGCATTCCGGTTCGCAGACGTCGCAGTTGATGCATTCGTCGGTGATGATTAAAGACATAACTTGCTACCTTCTTAACTGTCTGTTGTAAAAAATATTATTATTTTATCTTAAGTTTGTCTTTGAGAGCGATAAACACAGCCTCGTGGACAAAACCACTGACATCGCCACTCAGTCTGGCCACTTCCTTGACCAGGCTGGAAGAGATGTAGGTGTACTGTTCAGCCGGCATCAGAAACATGGTTTCCAGATCAGGTGCCAGCTTGCGGTTCATTCCGGTGAGCTGAAATTCGTATTCGAAATCAGACACCGCCCGCAGACCGCGTAGAATTACTTGGGCATTTTTATGCTGGGCAAAGTTTGCCAGCAGGATATCAAAGCCACAGACCTCAACCCCATCAATGCCATCCAGAACAGTCTCGGCCAACTGGATGCGCTCTTCCAATGAGAAGGCCGGGTTTTTACCGCTATGGGCTGCCACCGCCACAATCACCTTGTCGAACAATTTACTGGCCCGTTGAATCAGGTCAGTATGGCCGTTGGTGATTGGGTCAAAGGTGCCTGGATAGATTGCCGTTTTAGTCATCGCCGCGTTTTTGCCAATGGCCTAAAGGGCTGAATGATATCACGAGATTAAGCATTTCGCTGCGCCAGGTGATAACCGATTTCACCGGCCTTTTTACTGCGTGTTAGCTGCCAGTTATCCGGTAAATCGGGTGGGGGATTTTTGCTGGAACTCTCCAAATAGATAAAGGCATTGTCTTTCAGCCAGCCGTTTTGCTCTAACAACTGGCAGCATTCTTCCAGACAAGCAAGTTTATAGGGCGGGTCGAGAAAGACGACATCGAAAGGGGTTGTCGGGCCTTTTAGGTAGCTGAATGCGTCTGTGTTTTCGACTTGGCCTTTAGGGCAGTTGAGGGTTTGCAGGTGTTGGCGGATCTGCTGTACGGCACTGCGGTCCTGTTCCACCATCACTACTTCGGCAGCAGCGCGTGACAGTGCTTCCAGCCCCAGTGCGCCACTGCCAGCAAATAGATCAAGACAACGTCTGCCAGGAATATCCATCTGCAGCCAGTTGAACAGGGTTTCACGTACCCGGTCAGAAGTGGGGCGCAGGCCTTCGATAGCCGGAAAGCTTAACTTGCGGCCGCGCCAGTCGCCACCGATGATGCGCAGCTGGCCTTGTTTGTTTGTCTTGGCCAAGACTACTCTTCGCTGCCTACCAACACGGTGACCATCTTGTCGGTCTGTACGTGACGTTTGAAGGCATCTTTGATCTGCTCGATGGTGATGGCTTCGACCTTGGCCGTATAGGTATCGAGATAGTCCAGCGGCAACTGGTAAAAACCGATCATGGCGATGCTTTCGATGATCTTGCTGTTGCTGTCGAGGTTTAGGGCAAAGCTGCCGACGATATTTTTCTTAGCTAATTCCAATTCTTCAGCCGTCGGGCCGTTGGCCATAAATTCTTCCAGAGTCTGTATCAGGATCTTGAGCGCCTCATCGGCCTGGTCGTTGCGGGTCTGCAGGCCAAGGCGGAAGGGGCCGCGCTGGCGCATCGGGCTGAAGGCGCTATAGGTGCTGTAGGAAAGGCCGCGTTTTTCACGGATTTCATCAGTCAGCCGTGAAACCAGGCCGCTGCCGCCGAGGATGTGATTGCCAACAAACAGGGCGAAGTGGTCTTTGTCGCCACGTTTGATGGCAGGTTGACCGACGAGCAGGTGTGTTTGGCTGGAAGGGAATGCCTTTTTAACCAGTTCTGCTTGCGTGAGTGAGGCGACTACTGGGATGGTTTTGGCGGCTTCGCCGGCAGGTAGCTTGCCCAGCAGGGTCTCGGCCAGTTGTTCGGCCTGTTGTCTGTCGACGGCACCGACGATGGCGATGATGGCATTTTGGCCAACGTAGTAACGCTGATGATGCTCGATCAGGTGTTGGCGTTTTATCTGCTGAACGGACTCTTCAGTGCCGGTGGCTTCATTGGCGTAGGGATGGTCGCCATAGAGGGCGGTAAAAAAGGCCTCGCTGGCGATGGCGCCGGGGGATTGTTTTTTGCCTTGCAGGGCGATCAGCATGCGTTTACGTTCGCGGTCTAAGGATTCATCAGGAAAACTGGGCTTGGTAATTAGTTGCGTTGCAGTGCTGACGGCCTTGTCTAACAGATCAGTCTGGGTCAGGCTGCGCAGGTTGATTACCGACATGTCGCGGTGCGAGCTGGCACCGAACTGGGCGCCTACTGAGGCAAATGCATCGGCGATGGCATCGGCATCCATCTCAGCTGTACCTTCTTCCAGCAGGCCGTTGGTCATCAAGGCCACACCGGGGATGTTATCGCGTGCGCCGGCGGCGTCGAAGATGATGCGTATATCCACCATTGGCAGTGTCGGGGCGGGTACGTAGTAGACGCGGGCACCGTTGCTTGTTTGCCAGTGTTGAATCTCGGGGCCGGCCTGGGCGATGCTGACGCTGAACACCAGCAGAGTACTGAGCAGAAATTGGGTCAGTCGTGTGTAACTGTTGCGCATGTTCGATAATCCTGTTGCTGTGATTTTTTATTATTAGTGGCGTGCGCCGGTGCTGGCACGGTGTGTTTGTTTGCCATCCATCGGTTGTGGTTCCAATATCGCTACGGTGAGGCTGTCATCGATCAGGTATTTTTTAGCGACTGCCTGTACCTGTTCTGCACTCACCTGCTGGATGCGCTCGGCGTATTGATCGCTGAGACGCCAGTCCAGGCCTACAGTTTCAAACTGGCCTATCTTCATGGCTTGGTAAAAGACGGAGTCCAGCTGGTAGATATCTGCGGCAATCACCTGGGCCTTGATGCGGGCCAGTTCGTCAGCACTGACGGCTTCATTTTTGATCAGCTCGATCTGTTCGCGGATGGCTTGTTCCAGTTCGGCTATGGTGTGGCTCTGGGCTGGATTGCCGTCGAATAGAAACAGGGTGTCTAGGCGTGAGAAGGGGCTGTAGCCAGCGCCAGCGCCAGCGGCAATCTGTTGGCCACGCACCAGGTTTTTGGCAAAGCGGGCGCTGTTGCCGCCATCAAGCACGTTGGCAAGCACATCAAGGGCATAGGGCTCCCATTCTTCTTTTGCACCTGTGACCGAGGGGACCTTGTAACCCATTAGCAGATACGGCAGTTCGGCTGGGGCTTTGATGATGATACGACGTTGGCCTTTTTGCTCTGGCTCCTGCTGGGGCTTGGGCGGAGCGATGTGTTTAATCGGTTTGAGTGGCGCGAAATATTTTTTGGCCAATTGATAGACCTGTGCCGGGTCAACATCACCAGCCACCACTAATGAGGCGTTGTTGGGTGCGTACCAGACCTGATACCAGTCGCGGATGTCCTGGGCGGTCATATTCTCTAAGTCGTTCATCCAGCCAATCACCGGGCGGCGATAGGGACTGGTGGTATAGGCGTTGGCGCTAAATGCCTCATAAGTAAGTGATTCGGGATCGTCTTCGGTACGCATGCGCCGTTCCTCGATCACCACCTGAACCTCTTTGGCAAACTCTTCATCTGCTACCTTCATGCCGCGCATGCGATCGGCTTCCATGCGAATGCTGGTCTCGAGTTTATCTTTATGCAGACGCTGGAAATAGGCGGTGTAGTCGCGGCTGGTGAAGGCGTTATTTTTGCCACCATTTTCGGCGATGATGCGTGAGAATTCACCCGGGCCATATTTGTCGGTGCCCTTGAACATCATGTGTTCCAGCACGTGCGAAACGCCGGTGGTGCCATTGTTTTCGTAACTGCTGCCGACTTTGTACCAGACCATTGAGGCAACTACGGGGGCGCGGTGATCTTCCTTAACAAAGACCTTCATGCCGTTGTCGAGTTGATATTCGTGCACAGCTGCGTTGTCGTTGCTTGGGTTGTTGGAATGGCTGTCGTTTTGTTGCAGCGTGGCACAGCCGGCCAAGACAAAACTGAACAGTGCCGCAAGCGTCAATCTGGTTTTCATTCTCTATTCCTTTAATACCCAGCTTTGGAATTCAGTGTGATAGCATAGCCTATCTGAAATTCGTCTATGTTTCGACCACGACGGACTCAAACAATTCACTCAACAACACATCTTGTAGCCAAGAGGTTTTATGTTTGGTTTTGGCAAAAAAAATAAGGGCGTGGCTGAACAGTCGACGCCTGAAGTAGAGCAAACTACTGCTGCACCGGCCAAGGTCGAAGAGCAGGAAACGCCTGAAAAAACCGGCTTTTTCGGCCGTCTCAAAGAACGTCTTAGTCGCACCAGCAGCAACATCAGTGAAGGTGTTGCCAGTCTGGTCGTCGGTAAAAAGGCCATCGATGCCGATGTGCTGGACGAGCTTGAAACCCAGCTGCTGACTGCCGATGTCGGTGTTGATGCCACCATGGAGATCATCGATGACCTCACCGGGCGGATGAAACGCAAGCAGCTTGGTGATGTTGATGCCCTGTTCACTGCCCTGCGCGAAAATATGCTCGATATACTGCAACCGGTGACTAAACCGCTGGTTGTTGAAAATCAGGCCGGCCCTTATGTGATTTTGATGGTGGGTATCAATGGCGCTGGCAAGACCACCACTATTGGCAAACTGGCCAAACGTTTTCAGAACCAGGGCAAGTCGGTGATGCTGGCGGCGGGGGATACCTTTCGTGCCGCTGCGGTGGAGCAGTTGCAGGTCTGGGGCGAGCGCAATAATATCCCCGTTGTTGCACAGCAACGCAGCTCTGATCCTGCTTCGGTGGCCTACGATGCCGTACAGGCCGCAAAGGCGCGTAAAGTGGATGTTTTGATCGTTGATACCGCCGGGCGTCTGCATACCCAGTCCAACCTGATGGAAGAGTTGAAGAAGGTTAAGCGGGTGATGGGCAAGCT
>Ga0316207_10001866_pt1 | contig 23919 bp, 17 predicted proteins | sample 6weekpyrite_MG_FD_204943 | JGI IMG/M metagenome (GOLD analysis project Ga0316207, IMG submission 204943) | Microbial mat bacterial communities from mineral coupon in-situ incubated in ocean water Damariscotta River, Maine, United States -... | ecosystem: Environmental > Aquatic > Marine >... | reverse complement strand
AATAAACAACCACCCCATTCTTCTTTGTATCAGTAGGATTCTTCCCAGCTGATGTAGTGTTCCAGATGGTCGATCTTCGACCTCTGTTCAAGAATGATTTCCTTGACCACATCCCCCATGGCGATCACGCCCAGCACTTTTTCATTTTCCACTACCGGCAGATGGCGTATATGGTGCTTGCTCATGATTGATAGACAATCTTCAACATCCTGTTCCGGGAAGGTGTAGTAAACCTGACGGGTCATCAGCGCTTTTACTTTGGTCTCCGCTGCCGGGAGATCATCGAGAATCACTTTGCGTGCGCAGTCGCGTTCGGAAAGAATGCCGATCAGGCGTCCATCCAGTAATACCGGCAGAGCGCCGATGCCTTTTTCATCCATTAACTGCATGGCGTCAAAAATACTGTCATCCGGGCTCGCACTCCAGATTTCATGGCCTTTTATCTGTAATAGTTTTCCGACATTAATCATGACTTGCCCTCTTCTGGATGCCCTTCTTTACTCATAGCACATCCAGGCAGGAATAACAGTGAAAAACCTATTTTGCCACGCTCAGGCTGGCATCCAGATTCAGATCATCACAGAGGCTGACAAAGTCGTCACGCAGGCCGGTGATAGCCTGATCGGCCGGCACACCAATAGTCATGCGCAGGGCGAACATCGTCGCCCCTGTATGCGCAGCCGGGTAGCAACTGGTGTCCATTTCGACGATGTTGATATTGCGGCTGGAAAAAAAGCGGGTGATGTCCTGAACAATGCCAGGATGATCGATCGCCACCACTTCGACAGCGCAGGGGACAAGCACCGCGGCCGCCTGCCGCGACTCGGTGGCTTTGACCAGCAACTTCATGTTCAGCGCATCTTCCAGATCGGTGACACTGCCGATGAAATCGCCGATGGCGTCTTTCGTTCCACGCACCAGCATCAGAATAGCAAACTCGCCGCCCAGCACACTCATGCGGCTGTCTTCAATATTCAGCTTGCGTGAAGTTAATAGCTCGCTTAACTCGCCTACAATGCCTGGACGATCTTCGCCCAGTGCGGTAATCACCAGCTGTTTTGTCACTGTTTCAGGCGCTCCTCTGTTTCATGTTTGCCCCGCTACCGAATATAGATATGGCACAGGCATAACTGACAGTATAGCGAAACCAGAAGGGAAGGAAACTGATTGCCCCGGCAAACAGCGGGACAATCAGTGGAATCAGGCCAGGCCGCTTCGGCTGAAGCCAATCAGGACCATAATCAGGAGGCTGATGCCAATCGTCAGCAAGGTAAAGCCAAAGATATGCGAGATGATCACGGCGCGTTTTGACGGGGGCGCGACCAGGCGTTTCTCCAGTTCGCCACTGGCCTTGAGCCGTTCGTATTCTTCCGGACGCTCTTCCTTGAATTCTTCCAGATCCCAGCTGCCGGTGAACATGACAATGTCCAGCGGGAATTTGGCCGGGCGGAAGTGGTTATTGAAGAAATGCACCACAAACAGCGTAGTCACCGCGAGGAAGGCTTCGATGCCATGGGCAATCGAGGCAATATTAAACACCCAGCCCGGCATGAAGCGCAGCAGGGTCGGCGAGGCCCAGAGTACAATGCCTGAGGTACCGATAACAAAGGCGCCCCAGTACACGGCCCAGTAATCGAATTTCTCCCAGTAGGTGAATCGATCCAGGCGCGGCGGCTTGCCCTTGCCGAAGAACCAGCGGAACTGGGCCTTCATATCTTCCCAGTCTTTCTTACGCGGCAACATGGAATCCGGCCCAAACCATTTGAAGTCTTTGTCCTTCAACAGGCGCATCAACACCAACACACCATGTCCACCAATCGCCAGCAGGAACAGCACCCCGGCGGTACGATGAATAATACCAAACACACTCGGCCCGCCTACGGCTTTCACCACGGCTACGGCCCAGTTGGTATCCGCATACATTACCGCCATGCCGGTGAATACCAGAGTCATAACTGAGAGCACCAGCAACCAGTGATTCGCCCGCCAGTACCAGGCAAAGCGCTGGAAATGGACATTGCTATGCTTTTTCTTCGGCTTGACGCGATAACGCACCGTCATTGAATCCCTGGTGCTGGTGGCAAACACGCGTGACTTGTATTCACGGTAGAACCAGAGCATGGAATGGCTGTAGAAAAAGATCAGTACGCCGACGACGATATAGATCATGAACTTGCCAGTGACGTACATGGCCGGATAGCGTTCGAAATCGTTGGTATTGCCATGCGCCTTGTAACTAACAATGCCAGGGCTGGCATCCTCGTGACATTCACGACAGGTTTCCAGCCTGTTCTGATCACTGACTTTTGATTCAGGATCATCAATTGCACGGGTATCGTGGCCCCGGTGACAATCTACACAGCGCGGCACCTTCTTGTTGCCATGCCAGGCCAGCTGCCCGTGGGTCGTCGCCATATAACTGGCGACTTCCTTTTTATGGCAGCTGCCACAGTTTTTAGTCACGATCCGGTGTGCGGTCAGGCCTTCCTTTTTGGTAATTTCATGGGAAGAATGACAGTCCGAGCAGGTCGCGCTGTCGCCCTTCCAGGGGGTTTTCAAAGCCGCGCCATGGATGGAACGCCTGTACTCCTGCAGTGATTTGTCATGGCACTCACCACACATCTGCGGGGAATTTTCCCGGTAGGTGGAAGCCTTTGGATTGGTGGATTTATAAACATAATGCGCCGTATGACAGGCGGCGCAATCGGCATTGTTCTCCACCTTTGTATTGGCGTGAACAGAATTAGTGTAACGTTCGGTGTTAGTCACCAGCTCTGATTTTTCTTTCTTACGCGCCTTTTTCAGACCGCGCCAGTCGCGCCCATCGGTATTCTTTTTCTTTGCGCTTTCAACATGGCAGGTCACACAATCAACGACCTTCAATTTTTCACCGCGGTGCGGCAGTTTTTCAATACCGGTATGACATTCCACGCATTTTAATTTGCCATGCGCGCTGTCATGAAAGGCAGAAATATTAATATCCAGGGAACGCTTGCGCCCCTCACCGTGCTCACCCATCGGCACAGAATAACCCTTGACGCCGTGACACTCGCTGCATTCTTCATCCGTAAAATCAGCAGCGGCAAAACTGCCGGAGGCATGAAACAGCAGGAAAAGAAGAGAAAGGATTTTCTTCAGCATGTCAATTGTATTCAATATTGGCATTCGGTGTTACGCATAAAGAGGTCTGAAGTGATTAAAGAAACACCCGCAGGAAGGGCTTCCTGCGGGTGAACTATTTTCGACTATGCCTCAGTTCGGCTATTTTTTGCTTTTCGAGGTCTTGAAGCCGTGGTTGTCATCGTCTTTCGGCGACCATGCCTTTGGCGGCTTCTTGCCAATAAACCAGCGGTGCATTTCAGAATTAAGGATCTTGTCCAGTTCTTTCTGCACGCGATCGGCGCCCTTCTTGTTGCCCTTATGGCGCGCCTTCTCGATCAGTTCCTTCACTTCCGGCACCATTTCCAGATAGAAGCGGTGTGCAACCTCGAACATGCCTTCCCAGTGCACATAGTCGGGCGCCAGCATAGCCGCACCATGGCGGGCGCGACGGCCTTCATGATGCCAGAGATAGAAATAGGTCCACTCGATCTTATCGTTAAATTTAACCGGGTCGATCAATTTCTCTTTCTTCAGCACTGTGATCAGATGCCGCGCAGGAATCGCAAACTTGTCGTTGAACAGTTCGACGAAGGAATCCAGCTGTTCGTAGAAGTTATCGACAATGTTACGGCCGTGGCAGGAGGAACAGACCGACTTCATGTCCTTGCGCCGCTGCAGCCAGGGCTTGACTTTCTTGCCTGCCTTTTTGGCCTTTTCATCGATCTTGAAGGAAACCGGCGCGCGCAGGTTCCAGGAAATACGCGATCCGATATCATGATTGACCGGCAGGTCCTTGGTCGCGGACATGTGACAGGTAGCACAGGTCGGTGCGGCAGTATAGTCCTCACCGGGGATCCACTTGCTGGAGTCCATGTTCATCTCATCGATGTGAGCGCGGAAGGCAACGCCATGCACGGATTCTTCATAGATTTCCTTCTGCGGATGATCCGGCCCCAGATGACAGCGGCCACAGTTGTCCGGATGACGGGCCTGTTCTACATCGAAGTTGTGGCGCAGATGGCAGGCCGAGCAGGCGCCTTTGGAGCCGTCCGGATTAATACGGCCAATGCCGGTATTGGGCCAGGTGGCCGAATTCAGGGAACCGTCCGACTCAACCCGCACGATGGAACCATGACAGCCCATGCAACCCATGGTAACCACTGGAGAGGTGCCGTTCAGCAGCGGCGCACCTTCCACTACCTCGGCCAGCACATTGTCCAGCGAACCGAGAATGTTACCGGCAGAAGCATGGTGACTGCGATCGAACTCTTCAACCTCACGCTCGTGACAGCCACTACAATCCTTCGGCGAAACAATCACCGAAATGGTGAAATCCTTATGCTTGATGGCGTCCTTGTCAGACGGCTTGGCCTTGTGGCATTCGTAACAGCCGACATTGGCGCGGTAATGCTCGGATTCACCCCACATCTCGTAAATGCCCGGGGTCTTTTCACGATGGCAGGATACGCACTCAGCGCTCTCCTTGCTCATGTACTTGAAGCCCTCGAGTATTTCTACCGGCTTCTCCTTGCTTTTGGCTTCAGCCGGCGCGCTGAAGCCAAACTGCAGACAGACGATACTTAAAAACAAAGCCATCAGCACTGCACTGGTTTTGTGCATACGACTGCATGGTCTGAATTCAGCAATGGTTTTCATGTCATATTCCCCTGGTACGGTGATGCGTGCATCGTAACGTTACAATTTTTATGATTTCTTGAATCGGCAAGCTATTAAGCAATATTCTTGCCAGCACAATTCATACCAAATCACTTGTATATTTAAGTGCTTATATTTAGTAAGTTTTAATTTTTACAGAGAAATTATCCCACCCCTGCCTGTATTTGTCCGCGAGTACACGCTTCATGATTGTGCAAAACCAGCCAGAACTGAATCATAGTGGTGCAAGTAGGGAGAAGAAGGCGGGCACCTACTTCATAAGTATTTTATTATTCATGTCACGGCTGTCCCGTTAACCCCCTCTCCCTCCGGGAGCGGGTTGGGGTGAGGGGATCTTGATTAGAGATAACTCATTGTTTTATTTACCCCCTCATCCTGGCCTTCTCCCGGAGGGAGAAGGGATGGCTCCGATTAGCGGGTGACGTAATTTCATGTCTTCAATATCACCAATTACCCTGCCACCCTGATAATCAGAGGCTTACCGTATATCAAGCTTATGTTAACGGGACAGCAGTGTATTCATGTATATTATTTATTGATATAACCAGGGATTTTCTCCTGGCCATAGGACTAAGGTTGTATATTTTTAACCTTGTTTGTGATCTATGTTTAATATGTAGTGTTGCAGTAGAACTTTCTTTATGGACAAATTCAGGGAGCGTGCACATGAAATCATTTAGACTATCATCCTTTATATACAAAATGGCAGTAGGGATTATTGCTCTACTGCTTTCCACATTTACCATGTCGGCATATGCCGCAACCGCGGTTAGCTGGACCTCGCCGGCCGATGGCTCATCCTACCCGGTAGGGACAATCGTTGCACCCACCGGTGTTGCCAGTGGAATCGGTGAAACCGGTACCGGCCTGGATCTGGCGTTGGTGCTGGATTCTTCCGGTAGTATGGGAAGCTATGAGACTGTAGGCGCAGTTACCCAGACGCGAGCCCAATGGCAGAAGGATGCGGCTATCGCGCTGGTAAACAACCTTCCCGACAGCATGACTTCAGTTGCGATTGTCGAGTTCGACTCTGATGCCAATCTGGTAACAGGGCTTTCGCCACTATTGACCGACAGAACTGCCATTATTGCCGCTATCAACAGTGTTGACGCATCGGGGGGTACCTATATTGGAACCGGCATTCAAGTAGCAACAGCAGAATTGACCGGTGCAGGCCACACCGCAGGGCGTTCACAGCAAATGGTGGTGTTTTCAGATGGCTCCACTTACGGCAACCCCGCAACTGATGCCATTAACGCACTGGCTGCCGGTGTGGATGCGGTTCACTCTGTCGCTTTGCCGGGCGCGAACATTAGCACGATGCAATCTATCGCAAGCGCGGGTAATGGAACCTTCATCGATGCCAGTAGTTCAACCGGTATTCAGGATCTAATCGACCTGTTCTCCGGCTTCGGCGGCAATCTGGTTGGTATTGATCGTGTCGATATTAGCATGCCCGATGGTAGCTTTCTGGGCAGCATCGCGCTTGATGCATTCGGTAACTTCATCACACCTGACTGGCTGATGGCGTTAGGCGCCAATGTATTTACCGCAACTGCGTATGGTAGCGATGGTACATCTGCCATAGCTGCGCTGACTCTTAACGGTACAGCTGGTACTGCTGTTCCGGAGCCTGGTGTGCTCGGATTATTAGCGCTGGGGCTTCTGGGGCTTTATGGCTCACGCCGTCGGGTCTAATCGACATAAAAAATCACAGGCATGGCTAAATTAATGAGCTTGCTTGAATAATTAAAGGGCAGTACATGACGTGCTGCCCTTTTTCTGTTTGCCTGATTCCCCCTGTGATTGCTAAGCTCTAGCGTATTAATTTCAAAGCATGCTCTTTTCTTGCACCGTGTCAGGACGTTAGGGATATAACTATGCGCATACAGCCCCTGTTACAGCAACTGATTTATATTTTCCTGTTTCTTGTTTTTTCATTGCGGGTATCAGCTCTGCCAATATGGGGGAATGCTGAGACAGAAAATAACTCACTCATGGACGATTTGTTTAGCATTGCGGCGCCGAAATCATCAGCGGACGCCGGCCTGCCGGTCCTGCAGACCGCAGAGCAGGCGCAATCGGCTCTCAGGGTTCTTGAGAAGAATCTTCGCCAGACAGGTGATCTGATAATTATAGGAAAATTAGCCCCGCGTATAATGGAGCTCCTGCCATCCAATCAGAAGGTTCGCTACCTCTATGTTCTCGCGCTTACCGCCAGAGGCGAGTTAGCCAAAGCCCAGGCAATCACCGCTAATTTAGCAGCATCAAAAGATGCTTATTTTTATAGTTTGCTGGCAAAAGCCGCGATAGCCAAAGCAAGGAAAAAATTTGCCGAGGCCAGAAATGCCACGCAGCGGGCAATTGCAAGCGACCCTGACCATCCGTACGCCTATAATTTTCTGGGCCAGCTGGAAGCACAGCAAGGCAATAACAACAGGGCGCTTGAGAATTTTAAACAAGCGGTTGAACGTTCGCCAAAATTTGCCGCCGCCCACTCCAATCTTGGCGCTTTGTATTTTTTTCTTGGTGAGCATGCTCAGGCATGGAAAGCGTTTTCTGCTGCATTGGACATCGCTCCGGGGTACTGCGCGCCATTAATGGGACGGGCAACAATCTCAATCGCCCGTGCTGACATCAATAATGCGAAAACAGATCTTGAACGTTGTCTTCAGAGTGATCCGACACAATTACTGGCTAGGCAACAATTAGCAGCACTGTATTTGAAAAGCAGCCGTCTGGATCAGGCAAAACAACTTGCACGGACAACCACAGCTGCAGAGACCCAGTTTACCCGAATAATGCTGGCCGATATCCATTTGCGCCAAAATGAAATTGCTGCTGCACGTAAACAGTTAAACAGGCTGAAGAAAAAGAGCGCACAGATGAATTATATGCTGTCCTTGTGCGATATTATTGATGGTCAAACAGGTGATGCTAGCAGAAAAATAAAACAGGCGATAAAACTGGAGCCTGATTCGCCGGCGCTCGCACTGGTTAATATTATTTACACTTTCTATGATGGCAGGTCGGTAAATCAGCGACAACTGCTCAATCTGGGAAAAGACAAATCGATAGGCCCGCTGGCTAACTTTATTGCAGGAAACCGGCAGGCCGCCGGCGGAAATTTCAGGACAGCCTATAAATTCTGGACTCGGTCCGAAAACCTGTTGCCCGGGTTTATCTTTCGAGGCCTAAACTCAAATCAGATAGAAGACGGTAGCTCCAGAGAAGAACAGCGTTTTCTTGGTTTAGGTATGCTGCTTTATCTTAAAGAGTTATACCCGGCTGCCTTACTGGAATTTGAGAAAGCGCTGAGCGCGAACCCGAATTCATTCATGGCAAACTATTTTGCCGCTCTTGCAAGCGCCCATACTGGCAAAGACAACAAAGTGGATAAATATCTTTTGCGTTCACTTAAACAAACTCCCGGTTTCTTTCCGGCAAACTATATGATGGCAGAGCGCAGTCTACGCCGTAGAGATATAAACAAAGCAATCATATACTACCGTGCGGCAGCAAAAAGTGAACCCGATGCAGGTGTACTGGTAAAACTGGCGCTGCTGTATGAAGGCAAAGGTAAAATAAAACCGACAATAGAAACCTACCAACGCCTGATTGATGCACATCCTGAAAATTTCCTCGGTTATAACCAGCTAGCATGGTTATATGCAAAACGTGGAGAAAACCTTGAAAAAGCTCTTGCGCTGGCCAGGCAGGCCGACAAATTAGTTTCTGATAATGCAAGTGTCAATGACACCCTGGGCTGGATTTATTTCCATATGGGTAAATACAATCTGGCAAAGACCTATTTGCAACAGGCAAACAAGATAAGCAATAGCCGTAATCCTGATATACTATTCCATCTGGCTTCCTTGTCGTACCGGGAGGGGAAGATGAAAACAGCAAAACATCATCTGGAAAAAGCTATGACGCTTTCAAAAAATTTCGATAGTCTTAAAGAAGCGAAAGAATTGCTGAACAAACTACAATAGAAACCGGCTAAAAAGAGAACAGAAGATAAAGCAGCGAATAATTGTTTGCCTGGCGCAAGTTTGCGTAATCTGCACCTGAGAGAGCCGTTACGACTGCATGTTCCGAAATTCCCATTCCCTGGAAAGAAAACGGGGACTCCGGTGCTAAATAAATGTTCCTGGTTCCTGTCCAGTAAAACCGTTCGCCCTGAGCTTGTCGAAGGGTGAACAGCATTAAATATTGCTATTTCAGGCTTTGAGTCATGGTTCGACAGGGCTCTCCTGAGCGAAGCCGAAGGGTTCACCACGAACGTAATTTGGGAAACTCTGATTAATTCCACCGTTCGTGGTGAGCTCATCGAACCATGAATAGCGAACACAATAAAATCAAACACTTAAAAGCCACACCCTTCGACAAGCTCAGGGCGAACGGAATTAATCAGAGTTTTCTTTGGATAGTGGACAGGAATTTGGAACAGCTATTTAGTGACAGTTAAACACATCCACACGCCGCCCCAGATTCTCCAGCGCGATATTGGCCTGGCTAAAACCATTGGACTGGGACTTTAACCACCAACGTGCAGCTTCACAGTATCTCTTCTTGCCGGCCACACCATTAGCGTACATGGCGCCCAGATTATACTGCGCCAGGGCATCACCGCCTGCTGCTGCCAGCAGCCACCAGCGTTCGGCTTCCTTGAAGTTCTGGTGAACGCCACTGGCGCCGGTGGCATAAATAATCCCCAGGTTATACTGGGAATCTGAATTACCCTTGAGACCGGCTGTGCGCCACCATTTTATGGCTTTGGGAATGTTCTTCTTCACTCCCAGCCCCCGCGCATAGGCCAGTCCGAGATTGTGCTGGGCATCGCGATCCCCCTGTTCTGCAGCACGCAGATACCAGTGGATTGCCTTGTATCGGTCGTTACTGGCAGTCTCATACAGCAGCCCAAGAAAGAACTGCGCCCTGACATAACCAGCTCGGGCCGCCGACAACCAGATTCGTTCTGCACGGTAAAAATCCTTATTTTTGAACGCCTGTGTGCCTTTTTTGAATTCTGCCTGCGCCTGCGTCATTTTCTGGCCAAGCCTGGCCAGGCTACCGCCCAGATCCCCACCACTGCCGGTATTGATAGTTTTCTGCAGCCGGGCATGCGCCGGCAGCACAGCCAGCAAAAACAGGACAAATACACAGATAACGGCGAATTTGACCTGCCGCAGCGTGACGCCCCTTGCCTGTACAGCGGGAATGGGACGTGAATTAAACAGATTACGACGCATAAGATTTCTCCAGCACAGTGCCTGTTCTGCAGGCTCTGTATGTCTTAACGTCTTAGCTGTGAGCGACTTTAGCTTTTTTCTCCCTGTTTGCGCTTGATTTTTGCCTAACTCCTGTTCTCATTTTATCCGCGAATAGCGGCATCCATGCGCGCCAGCGCGCGATCCCAGATTTGCCCCTGATTTTCACCGCGGCTCATCAGTTCCATAAGGCCATAGGAAAATTGTCGGTTATCAGGCGTCATATCCGCCAGCTTTCTTAACATATACATATGCCCGCCTTTCTCAATATCAAGTGTTTTACACAGTGCATACAGTGACAGGGCCTGCCCGGAGCGGGGATTGGCTTCAATCAGCGCGGTGACCTGTTCAAGTAGATTCTCAGTCATGTTCGTTGCTTCCTGATAAATAAGGGGGAATAAAAAAAGGGCAGGTGAATCCACCTGCCCTTTTACCGTTTTAGTCCAGCCGGCGGAGGTAAATCCCCGCTGGAGCCGGTCCGGTCGGATTTATTTATAGGACGAAATCATCTTTTCCAGGCTGACGGGTTTAATCTTGTCGGCATTTCCAGCTGAACCAAAGGCTTCATAACGCGATTTGCAGATTTCCATCATGGCTTTGGTCGATTCCTTGAGGAATTTACGTGGATCAAAGTTGGCGGGATTCTCAGCCAGATGCTTGCGGATAGCGCCGGTAGAGGCCATGCGCAGATCGGTATCGATGTTGACCTTGCGCACACCGTTTTTGATGCCTTCGACGATTTCTTCCACCGGTACGCCATAGGTCTGGCCCATGTCGCCACCGTAGGAGTTGATGATCTTCAGCCATTCCTGGGGTACGGAAGAAGAACCGTGCATAACCAGGTGAACATCAGGAATACGGGCGTTAATTTCCTTAATCCGATCGATGCGCAGGATTTCGCCCGTCGGCTCCTTGGTGAACTTGTAGGCGCCGTGGGAGGTGCCGATGGCAATCGCCAGGGCATCAACACCGGTCTTTTCAACAAAGTCAGCCGCTTCGTCTACACCGGTCAGCAGCTGATCCATGTCCAGCTTGCCTTCCGCGCCGTGGCCGTCTTCCTCGCCCATTTCACCGGTTTCCAGGGAACCCAGACAACCCAGCTCGCCTTCGACGGAAACACCGCCGGCATGCGCCATTTTTACAACTTCTTTTGTTACCTCAACATTATACTCAAAGCTGGAGGGCGTTTTCATATCCGCCATCAGGGAGCCATCCATCATCACCGAGCTAAAGCCGGACTGAATGGAGCGCAGGCAAACAGCGGGTTCGGAGCCATGATCCTGGTGCATCACAACCGGAATGTGCGGATACATTTCAATCGCAGCGCTGATCAGGTGACGCAGGAAGGGTTCGCCCGCATAGGAACGCGCACCGGCAGAGCCCTGCATGATAACCGGGCTGTTGGTTGCATCCGCAGCCTGCATGATGGCATGCACCTGTTCCATGTTATTGACGTTAAACGCGGGCATGCCGTAGCTGTTTTCCGCCGCATGATCCAGTAATTGACGCATCGAGATAAGGGCCATATTCGACCTCCTTTCAGAAGTTAGTTTTAAATTAAAGAGTAAAAATCGTACTGGTTAAAACCGGCAGGCAAATTATGCATGCCGGGAATTCGTTTATTTATAAGCGAGTTATTCCGTTCGCTATTCTGTTTCAGTGGCCGGTTCAACCATTTCGCCAACGCGGACGATCTTCATCGCATTGGTGCCACCCATGACGCCCATCAGGTCGCCTTTGGTAATAATTACCAGATCACCATCGCGCACCGCGCCACGACGCAACAGTTCATCCACCGCTTCCTTGTTAATCTCTGCATGATCCTTGCTGGTGACTTCAAAACTGACCGGATAAACCCCGCGATACAGCGTGACTTTTCGGCGTGTTTCCACATGGCTGGTGAGGGCGTAAATCGAGATCCCCGAACTGATGCGCGACATCCACAGGGTCGTGGAACCTGATTCGGTCAGCGCGGCAATCGCCTTCACACCCAGATGGTTGGCCGTATACATGGAGGCCATGGCGATGGCCTCATCCATGTGCTTGAAAGTCGTATCGATACGATGGTCCGAGTGCGTGGCGATACGCTGTTTTTCCGCTTCGCGACAGACCCTGTCCATGGCGACAATCGCCTTGTCCGGATATTTGCCGGTTGCGGTTTCAGCGGAAAGCATGACCGCATCGGTGCCATCAAGCACGGCATTGGCCACGTCGAACACTTCTGCCCGGGTTGGAATATGGCTGTGGATCATGGACTCCATCATCTGGGTGGCGGTAATCACCACCTTGTTCATGGTCCGACCCAGGCTGATCAGGTGTTTCTGTACGGGCGGCAGGGCTGCATCGCCAATTTCCACGCCCAGATCGCCGCGCGCAATCATGATGACGTCACTGGCCTCGATAATTTCCTCGATATTTTCCAGCGCATCGGCACGTTCAATTTTGGCTACGATACCGGCATGCCCGCCGGCTGCCTGCATCAGTTCACGCGCGGTATGGATATCATCGGCGCAACGCGGAAAAGAGACTGCCAGATAGTCCGCCTGCATTTTGGCGGCCAGTTTAATGTCTTCCTTGTCCTTCTCGGTCAGCGCAGCAGCCGACAGGCCCCCGCCCTGGCGGTTCAGGCCCTTGCGGTTGGACAATTCGCCCCCGGCAACCACCTTGCAGTTTACCGCCGTACCTTCGACATTATCGACCCAGAGCACGATACCACCGTCATCCAGCAGCAGCGTATCGCCCCGTTTGACGTCATCAGGCAGGGCTTTGTAAGAAATACCGACCCGCTCAACTGTGCCCGCTTTCGGATCCATCGCCGTATCGAGTATGAAACTGGCGCCATCCCTGAGATTAACCTTGCCATCCTTGAAGCATTCAATGCGAATCTTGGGACCCTGCAAATCACACAGCACCCCGACCTGGCGGCCATGCGCCCGCGCGCGATTGCGCAACTGTTCCGCCCGCCCGATGTGTTCTTCCGGTGTGCCGTGGGAAAAGTTTACCCGCACCACATCCACGCCAACCTCGATGATCTTGTCGAGCATCCTGGCATCGCTGGTTGCCGGACCTAATGTCGCAATGATTTTGGTTCTACGCATATACGTTCTGTGGCGAGCAAAGAGAGAAAACAGCCGCTATAACGGCCAGGTTTTCCTCGTCCCTCGTCCCTTGTCCCTCGTTACTGTATTTATTTGGCCCGCTCTTCGAGCATGGCAACGGCTGGCAAGGTTTTACCTTCCAGATACTCAAGGAATGCCCCGCCGGCTGTCGAGATATACGAAACCTTATCATAAATATTATACTTCTGAATGGCGGCAATGGTATCGCCGCCCCCGGCCAGGCTGAAACCCTTGGCATTGGCAATCGCCATCGCCACCGTTTTCGTACCTTCGCCAAACTGATCGAATTCAAAAACGCCAAGCGGGCCATTCCAGATAATCGTGCCGGCCTGGGAAATAATATCAGCCAGCTCTTTGGCGCTCTCAGGACCGATATCAAAAATCATATCATCGTCATCAACATCAGAAGCCGCTTTTAAGGTCGCTTCTGCCGTTTCAGAAAATTCTTTGGCGCAGACAACATCAGTAGCTATCGGAATATTGGCGCCACGCGCTTTCATCTTTTCAATTAGCATTTTAGCCGTATCAACCAGATCATCTTCGCACAATGATTTACCTACGTTGTGTCCGGTGGCCTTGAGGAAGGTATTGGCAATCCCGCCGCCAACCACCAGCTGATCCACTTTTTCAGACAGGGCTTCAAGCACGGTCAGTTTGGTCGATACTTTTGAACCACCCACAATCGCCACCATTGGCCGAGCCGGCTCAGCCAGCGCCCTGGCCAGACTGTCCAGTTCATTGGCCAGCAACAGACCCGCACAGGCAACCGGTGCAAATTTGCCTACGCCGTGGGTTGAAGCCTGGGCCCGGTGAGCGGTGCCAAAGGCATCCATGACAAAGATGTCACACAGAGCGGCGTATTTTTTCGCCAGCGCTTCGTCGTCCTTCTTTTCACCGGCGTTGAAACGCACGTTTTCCAGCAGCACGACTTCGCCCGTGGCAACTTCCGGCGCCCTGTCCAGGTAATCTTTAATTAACCTGACGTCCTTGCCCAGCTTGGATGACAGGTCTTCTGCAATCGGCCGCATGGAATTTTCTTCATCAGCCCTGCCCTCTTCAGGACGACCACGATGCGACATCACCATCACAGCTGCGCCTGCTTTCATGCAATGTTCGATGGTCGGCATAGAAGCGGCAATACGCGCATCCGAGCTCACTTTTCCATCTTTAACAGGGACATTTAAATCAGCGCGAATCAGAACGCGCTTACCGGCAAGATCAAGGTCGGTCAGCTTGATAAAAGACATTGTAAACACTCCACAATTTTTCAAAAAATTTTGCTAATTATTTATAATTAACAAAAGTCTCTAAACAATAAAGTGACGAGTAACGAGTGGCAAGGGCTGTTTGCCTCGTCACTCGTCACTCGTCACTCGCTCCTCGCCCCTTTACTTAATTGGCAGCAACGTGCTCGACAAAGCGCAGCATGTTACAGGTGTAACCGTACTCATTGTCGTACCATGAAACCACTTTCACGAAAGTGCCATCCAGTGCGATACCGGCTTCTGAATCGAAGATAGAAGAGAAGCCGCAACCACGGAAATCAGTTGAAACAACTTTCTCATCGGTGTAACCCAGCGTTTTGCTCATATCGCCTGATTCTGAAGCGGCTTTCATGGCGGCACAGATATCGTCATAAGAAGCTTCTTTATCCAGCTCAACCGTCAGGTCAACCACGGAAACGTCTGAAGTAGGCACGCGGAAAGCCATACCGGTCAGCTTGCCGTTCAGTTCGGGCAGCACAACACCCACCGCTTTGGCGGCGCCTGTTGAAGAAGGGATGATATTTTCAAGAATACCACGACCACCGCGCCAGTCTTTCATCGAAGGACCGTCAACTGTTTTCTGAGTGGCGGTTGCGGCATGAACAGTCGTCATCAATCCACGTTTGATGCCCCATTTGTCATTCAGAACCTTGGCCACAGGCGCCAGACAGTTGGTGGTACAGGAGGCGGCAGAAACAATTGCCTGACCTGCATACGTTTCGTGGTTAACACCATATACGAACATGGGCGTACCATCTTTGGAAGGCGCAGACTGAACAACTTTTTTGGCGCCGGCATCAATGTGCTTCTGGCAACCTTCTTCGGTCAGGAAGAAGCCTGTGCAATCGATAACGATATCCGCACCAACATCACCCCATTTAAGATCGGCCGGATCACGCTCGGCAGTTAAACGGATTTTTTTGCCGTCAACGATCATTGAATTTTTGCCAGAAGAAACTTCACCCGGGAAATTACCGTGGACAGAATCATACTTCAGCATGTACGCAAGATACTCAGGATCCAGCAGATCATTGATACCTACAATTTCGATATCTGCAAAATCTTTGTGTACTGCACGAAAAACCATACGGCCGATACGACCAAAACCATTAATACCGACTTTAATAGTCATATTATCTCTCTCCTGAAAATAAATTATTTAATATTATTCAATAGTCGAATATCGCTTAAAGCACGCTTTCCACGGCCTTGACAACATTCTCAACGGTGAAACCGAATTCCTTAAACAGCTCACCCGCAGGTGCTGACTCACCAAAGCGATCAATACCAACAACAGCATCCGCATACTTGTACCATGCATCTGCAACAGCCGCTTCAACCGCAACAGTTGGCGTACCTTTGGGCAACACTGATGAACGATAGCTTTCATCCTGTTTGTCAAAAACATTGGTAGAAGGCATAGAGACAACACGAATCTTCTTACCAGACAGTGCTTCCGCCGCGCCGGTTGCCAGCGCAACTTCAGAACCCGTCGCAAGAATAATCGCATCCGGTGCGCCATCACAATCTTTGAGGATGTAAGCACCCTTTGTGATATCCGCAATCTGTTCATCCGTGCGTTGCTGATGCGGCAGACCCTGACGGGAGAAGATCAGACAGGAAGGACCGTCTTTACGCTCAATAGCCTGCTGCCAGCTGACTGCAGATTCAACTGCATCACAGGGACGCCATACCGTCATATTCGGAATCATACGCAGGGTTGGAATCTGCTCGACAGGCTGGTGGGTCGGACCATCTTCACCCAGGCCAATTGAGTCATGTGTGTAAACAAAAATCGAACGCTGCTTCATCAGCGCCGCCATGCGCAGGGCATTACGCGCATATTCCGAGAACATCAGGAAGGTGGCGCCGAAGGGAATCAGGCCGCCATGCAGAGCAATACCGTTCATGATCGCGGACATACCAAACTCACGTACGCCATAATTGAGGTAGTTGGCGTCTTCGTGATTGATCATGGGTTTGTAACCAGACCACTCGGTCAGGTTGGAACAACCCAGATCCGCCGAACCGCCAAACATTTCAGGCAACATAGGCGAGTAAGCTTCGATACAGGCCAAAGAGGCCTGACGCGTGGCCGGACTTTTTGCTTCAGCATTCACAGAAGCAATGTATTTGGCTGAATTAGCCGCCCAGTCTGCCGGCAGCTCACCGGAGGTGCGACGCGCGAACTCGGCGGCTAATTCAGGATAGGCTGCCTTGTAAGCCGCAAACTTTTCATTCCACGCGGTTTCTGCCGCCGCGCCTTTTTCTTTTGCATCCCAGCCAGCATAAACATCGGCAGGCACTTCAAAAGAACCGTATTCCCAGCCCAGAGCGGCCTTGGTCAGGTTGATTTCTTCTTCGCCCAATGGCGCACCATGGGAGGCATGACTGCCGGCTTTATTTGGCGAACCAAAACCAATCGTTGTTTTGCAGCAAATCAGTGTCGGTTTGTCGGTCATGGCTTTCGCCATTTCAGTCGCTTTTAACAAGGCTTCAGGATCGTGACCATCCACATCAGCAAGCACATGCCAGCCATAGGCTTCAAAACGCTTCGGCGTATCGTCAGAGAACCAGCCTTCGACATGGCCATCGATAGAAATGCCGTTATCATCCCAGAATGCAATCAGTTTACCCAGACCGAGGGTACCCGCTAATGAACAGGCTTCGTGAGAAATACCTTCCATCAAACAGCCATCGCCCATGAATACATAGGTGTGGTGATCAACGATGTCGTGGCCTTTCTGGTTGAACTGACCCGCCAGCGCCTTTTCGGCAATCGCCATACCGACAGCGTTAGTAATGCCCTGTCCCAGTGGCCCGGTGGTAGTTTCTACGCCCGGCGCATAACCGTATTCAGGGTGGCCAGGTGTTTTTGAGTGCAACTGACGGAAGCTTTTCAGATCTTCAATCGACAGATCATAACCTGTCAGGTGCAACAGGGAATAAATCAGCATGGAGCCGTGACCATTCGACAGCACAAAACGATCGCGGTTGGCCCAGTCGGGGTTAGCCGGATTGTGTACCATAAAATCATTCCACAGAACTTCGGCAATATCCGCCATACCCATGGGTGCGCCCGGGTGACCGGAGTTCGCCTTCTGCACAGCATCCATACTCAATGCACGTATGGCATTAGCGAGTTGTTTACGAGATGACATAGTGTTCCCCTGTAAGTTTTAAAAGCAAAAATCAAATAAATCGTATCATCCGGGAGCTGCCTGGTGTGGCCTCAACCCTGCGCACCCTGACCGAATGGTTACTGGAAAACTGCCGGGAGTGCGCTGCCATCCCGAAGGGGTCGGCGCTGCCTGATAACCCGCATTTATCCTCGATTCTGGTTCTTCCCCGGATATGGAGCCGCGCATTTTCCCATCTTTTACAGGTCGCGGGCAAGAGCTGGGGCAGAATAAGCTTGCCCTGATAAGGCAATATGCGAAAGCAATAAGGTGTATTTATCAGCGACTTATGCATAAACGCCCCAAAAAGCCGGCGCTTACCATTATATAGGGCGCTATGCTCGACCCTTACTCCAGCCACTTGATAGAACAGCCCATACTCGGGATTTGCGTCTCGGGTCCACGGCCGGTTTCCGCCACCTGACACATGGCTTCAAACAGATCCCGGTGCGCATCGGCCGTTGCCGTTTGCTTGCGCGAAGCATCCAGTCGCCCACGGTATTGCAGCTTAAGATCAGCATTGTAACCAAAGAAGTCCGGTGTACAGACAGCCCCGTAGTCTTTCGCCACCTGCTGAGTTTCGTCCCATAAATAAGGAAAAGGAAAGGCGAATTCTTCAGCTACCTTTTTCATGTTCTCAAAGGAATCCTCCTCATACAGGGAAGGATCGTTGGACATGATGGCGACACTATTGATACCCAGGGTCTTCAGTTCCGCACAATCCCGCACCAGGCGTTCACGAATGGCCTTGACGTAGGGGCAGTGGTTACAGATAAACATTACCAGCAGCCCCTTTTCTCCGGCGCAATCCGCCAGCGTCCAGATTTTGCCATCCACACCCGGCAGGGCAAAATCCACTGCGGGCTTGTCAAATTCACAAACCGGTGTTTCCAGACTGACCATAGATTTCTCCTCCCGATATTTGTTATTTGGTTTTAAACCAATCCACAAAGAAGGGCAAAAGTGTAACAAATATTTCATTACACCCGTAATCACGCTCGGCTATTCAAAGCAAACGAAAACCGCTAAACTCCGCTCTTTAATAATTTTAAAGCTTTTGAGGGACTATAAATATGGCTGGCGCACACCTGTTTACATCTGAATCCGTATCCGAAGGTCACCCGGACAAGGTTGCCGATCAGATTTCCGATTCCATTCTCGACGCCATTCTGGCGCAGGATCCGAAAGCACGGGTAGCCTGTGAAACCCTGGTTAACACCGGCATGGTTGTGCTGTCGGGTGAAATCACCACCTCGGCCTGGGTCGACATGAACGAAGTGGTGCGCAGCCGGATCAGGGAAATCGGCTACAACAGCTCAGAAATGGGCTTTGACTGGGAATCCTGCGCGATTCTTACCTCCATCGACAAACAATCCGCCGATATCGCCATGGGCGTGGACGAAGATGAGGCGCATGAACAGGGCGCCGGCGATCAGGGGCTGATGTTCGGCTACGCCAGCAACGAAACCGACGTGCTGATGCCCGCCCCCATCACCTATGCCCACCGCCTGGTCAAACGTCAGGCCGAAGTGCGCAAGAACGGCACCCTGCCCTGGTTGCGCCCCGATGCCAAAAGCCAGGTCACCTTCCGTTACGAAAATCACAAACCGGTCGGCATCGACGCGGTGGTACTGTCGACCCAGCACGACCCGAACATCGAGCAGAACGCCCTGATTGAAGCGGTCATGGATGAAATCATCAAGCCGGTGCTGCCCGTCGAATGGCTGGATAAAGACACCAAGTATTTCATCAACCCCACCGGGCGCTTCGTTATCGGTGGCCCGGTAGGCGACTGCGGCCTCACCGGACGCAAAATTATTGTGGATACCTATGGCGGCATGGCGCGCCACGGCGGCGGCGCTTTCTCCGGCAAGGATCCCTCCAAGGTCGATCGCTCCGCCGCCTACGCCGGACGCTATGTGGCCAAGAATATCGTCGCCGCCGGCCTCGCCGATCGCTGCGAAATCCAGGTCTCTTACGCCATTGGCGTCGCCGAACCCACGTCCATCAGCGTCGAAGCCTTCGGCACTGGCAAGGTGGACGACAGCCGCATCGTCGAACTGGTGCGTGAGCACTTTGACCTGCGCGCCGGTGGACTGGTGAAAATGCTGGATCTGCTCCGACCCATCTACGCCGCCACCGCCGCCTACGGCCATTTTGGTCGCGAAGAAGCCGACTTCACCTGGGAGAAAACCGACAAGGCCGATGCCCTGCGCGATGCGGCGGGGATTTAGTTCCCTTTTTTATGCCGTGTGAATTAAACGCAGAGGGCGCAAAGACGCAGAGATACTTCTGGAAAATATTGTAGCTGTTCAGCTCCGTAGGTTGGCGCAGAGCAACGCGAAGCCCAACAATTTAATGTTTTACCTGTTGGGCTTCGCGTTGCTCTGCGCCAACCTACGGAACTACGTTAATTATTCAGGGTTTTCCTGAAAATAAAGCCTCTGCGTCTTTGCGCCTCTGCGTCCTCTGCGTTTATAATCCATCTCCTGCTTTCCCGAGGAGCGTTGCAGCGGGTTGGGTCGAACATGACCTTTCCCCCGTCAGGCTCGGGAATTCTGCTTTACGACAACGGCGCTCATCTTTTTTTATCTTACTTTAAGGAGAGATGATATGAACGCTGTAGTTGACCCTTCGTTTAGCGATTACAAAGTCGCCGATATGTCCCTGGCCGATTGGGGCCGCAAAGAAATTGCCATTGCCGAAACCGAAATGCCTGGCCTGATGGCCCTGCGTGAAGAATATGCCGCCGAGCAACCTTTAAAAGGCGCGCGCATTGCCGGCAGCCTGCATATGACCATCCAGACCGCCGTGCTAATCGAAACACTGGTAGCATTAGGCGCTGAAGTACGCTGGGCATCCTGTAATATTTTCTCCACTCAGGATCAGGCAGCCGCCGCGATTGCCGCACAGGGTATCCCGGTTTACGCCTGGAAAGGTGAAAGCATCGAAGAATACTGGTGGTGCACCGAACAGATGCTGACCTGGCCTGATGGTCAAACCCCGAACATGATCCTCGACGATGGCGGCGACGCCACCCTGCTGGTTCACAAGGGCGCCGAGTATGAAAAATCCGGCAGCATTCCTGCAACCAAAGCCGACGACAACGAAGAATGGGCGGCCATTCTGGATGTACTGCGTCGCACCATCAGTGACGGTTCCGACAAGTGGACCAAAATCGTCAACAGCGTCAAGGGCGTCACTGAAGAAACCACCACCGGCGTACACCGCCTGTACCAGATGATGGAAGCCGGTGAACTGATGTTCCCCGCCATGAACGTCAACGACTCCGTAACCAAGAGCAAGTTCGACAACCTTTACGGCTGCCGTGAATCCCTGCTCGATGGCATCAAGCGCGCTACCGATGTCATGATCGCCGGTAAAATCTGCGTCGTGCTCGGTTATGGCGATGTCGGCAAGGGCTGCGCACAGGCTTTCCGCGGCATGGGCGCGACGGTCTGGGTCACGGAAGTCGATCCGATCTGTGCCCTGCAGGCGGCGATGGAAGGCTATCGTGTAGTTGAAATGAACGATGCGGCGGCCCTCGGTGATATCTTTGTTACCACCACCGGTAACGTCAACGTCATTAACCATGACCACATGGCGTCAATGAAAAACGAAGCCATCGTCTGCAACATCGGGCACTTCGATTCTGAAATTGAAATCTCCTCACTGGAAAAATATGAGTGGGTGGAGATCAAACCTCAGGTTGATCACGTCATTTTCCCTGATGGCAAACGCATCATTATTCTGGCCAAAGGTCGACTGGTGAATCTGGGCTGCGCCACCGGCCACCCCAGCTTCGTGATGTCCGCTTCCTTCACCAACCAGGTGATGGCGCAGATTGAATTCTTCAATCATGCTGACAAGTATGAAAACAAGGTTTACATCCTGCCCAAACATCTGGATGAAAAAGTCGCCCGTCTGCACCTGAAAAAAATCGGCGTCAACCTGACCACGCTGAGTCAGGAACAGGCTGACTACATCAACGTGCCAGTTGAAGGGCCTTACAAGCCGGATCATTACCGATACTAACCAAGTGACGAGGGACGAGTGACGAGTGACGAGGCCGGGGATAAATTCCCTCGTCCCTCGTCCCTTATCACTCGTTACTAAATTTATGGAAAGCCAGAAAAAATTCTCTCCCCAATATAGCTTTGAATTTTTCCCGCCCAAAACCGACAAGGGAGTGGAAAAACTCAGGCTTGTGCGCGATAAACTCGGCGCCCTGAAGCCAAAATATTTTTCCGTCACCTATGGCGCCGGCGGCAGCACCCAGCAGGGCACTTTCGATACCATCATGTCGATTCGTCAGGCCGGCTTTGATGCCGCACCTCACTTAACCTGTATTGGCGCCAGCCGCCAGCACCTGCGTGAACTGTTGCAACAGTATATCGGCAATGACATTCATCGCGTCGTCGCCCTGCGCGGTGACATGCCTTCGGGTATGCATACCAGTGGTGAATTTCATCACGCCAATGAGCTGGTAGAATTTATCCGCACAGAATTCGGTGATCATTTTCACATCGAAGTTGCGGCCTATCCCGAGTTTCACCCCCAGGCCGTTAATGCACAAAGTGATCTCGATAATTTCAAACGTAAAATAGACGCCGGCGCCAACAGCGCCATCACCCAGTACTTCTTCAACCCGGATGCCTATTTCCGATTTATTGGTGACTGTGAACGGCTCGGTATCGAGGTACCAATCGTACCCGGCATTATGCCGATCACCAACTACAGCAACCTCGCCCGCTTTTCTGACATGTGCGGCGCCGAGATCCCACGCTGGATGCGTAAACGGCTGGAATCGTTTGCCGATGATACGGATAGCATCAAGGCCTTTGGCGAAGATGTCGTTACCGATCTCTGCCATCAGTTACTCGAGTCCGGAGCACCCGGTCTGCATTTTTATAGCATGAACCAGGCTGAGGCCAGTGTGGCTATCTGGAAGAATCTTGGGTTATAGAGACAGGTAGCTGGGAACACACAATAGCAACACTAGCCACTTAAGCATACTATTAACAGATCCCACTAAACCTCATGAATAACTCAACCCTGATAGATCGCGATCTGCAAACAATCTGGCATCCCTGCACGCAGATGAAGGATCACGAATCCATGCCGCTGATTCCGATCAGGCGCGCCGAAGGTGTCTGGCTGGAGGACTTTGAAGGGCGACGTTATCTCGATGCGATCTCCTCATGGTGGGTGAATATCTTTGGCCATTGCAATCCCCGCATCAATGCGCGCGTGAAAACCCAGCTGGATACGCTTGAGCATGTCATTCTCGCCGGCTTCAGTCATGAACCGGCAATTGAACTTGGCGAACGTCTGGTCGAGATCACCCCGGCCGGGCTTGAGCGCTGTTTTTTCGCCGACAATGGATCTTCGGCCGTCGAAGTCGCGCTGAAAATGAGCTTTCATTACTGGCGCAACAAAGGACAGAAAAACAAAACCCGTTTCGTCAACCTGAGCAACAGTTATCATGGCGAAACGCTGGGCGCGCTGGCCGCCGGTGATGTGCCCCTGTACAAGGATACCTATGCCCCGCTGTTGATGGAAATGATCACCGTTGCCTCGCCTGATTGCTACCACCGTAAGCCCGATGAGTCCTGCGAGGAACATTCCCGCAACATGTTTGCGCACATGCGTGAGGTACTGGTGCAGCGCCATGAAGAAATCTGCGCCGTCATCATCGAACCACTGGTGCAATGCGCCGGCAATATGCGTATGTATGATCCCGTTTATCTGAAATTGCTGCGCGAAGCCTGTGATGAATTTAACGTGCATTTAATTGCGGATGAAATCGCCGTGGGTTTCGGTCGCACCGGCAGCCTGTTCGCCTGCGAACAGGCTGATATTTCACCTGATTTTATGTGCCTGTCCAAAGCGCTAACCGGCGGTTATCTGCCCCTGTCCGTAACCCTGACAACCGACAACGTCTACCAGGCTTTTTATGATGACTATGAAAACCTGACCGCCTTCCTGCATTCCCACAGTTTCACCGGCAACCCCCTGGGCTGCAGTGCGGCGCTGGCGACCCTGGACATTTTCGCAGAAGACGATGTCATTGCTAACAACAAAAAGCTTGCACATAAAATGCAGCTGGCGACAGCTGCGCTAACTGACCACCCTCATGTAGCCGAAGTCCGTCAGACCGGTATGATCCTGGCGATTGAAATGGTCAAAAATAAAAATACCAGAGAAGCCTATCCCTGGCAGGAACGCCGCGGCCTCAAAGTTTACCAGCACGCACTCGAAAACGAAGTATTACTACGACCGCTTGGCAATGTGGTTTATTTCA
>Ga0316207_10001865_pt1 | contig 23944 bp, 20 predicted proteins | sample 6weekpyrite_MG_FD_204943 | JGI IMG/M metagenome (GOLD analysis project Ga0316207, IMG submission 204943) | Microbial mat bacterial communities from mineral coupon in-situ incubated in ocean water Damariscotta River, Maine, United States -... | ecosystem: Environmental > Aquatic > Marine >... | reverse complement strand
CTTTGATAATAGGCTTTATTACTAAAGCGACTTAACTGGGTAAATAAATCGGCCACCCGGTCAGTGTCATAGGTTTCGATACTGACCAGTCGATAACCGGACTCCAGCATTTGTTCTAATTGTGTTAAATAATTCATAAGAGCGACCCCTGTTATCGCATTTGAGTAACTTTGCGATAATATAACGCTGCAAAAAGCTTGATATTACTAAGTTTATTATAATTATAGTGTAAAAGGTAGCGTGTGGCAGGCGCTAAGCTGTGACTGACTTCAAATTGTGACGACTGAAATGTATCCAGGAGCGTTATTTTGCTGGTTTAATACGTGATTTGGCGTAGTAGTGTATTTTATTCCGACCTGTTTCCTTAGCGCGGTATAAAGCTGCATCTGCCTTATTAAACAAACGCTTAGCATCATCTCGGGCGGTAAGACAGGACAGGCCTATACTTACCGTAACCGGGATTTGCTCTCCTTCAAATTCGAAGTAGGCATTTTCAATTTCTTCCCGAATACGCTCAGCAACATGCGTGGCGCCATCGCTGTCGGTTCCATTAAGGATAACCGCAAATTCTTCTCCGCCGTATCGGAATAACTCATCACTGGCTCGTAAGGTATCGTTTATTACTTCGGTTACTTTACGCAGTACGTTATCACCGGCACTATGACCATAACTATCATTAACCTGTTTGAAAAAATCAATATCAATCACGGCGAGTGATAAAGGCATATGATGGCGATGCGAGCGTTCGACTTCTTTTTCAATTGATAAATCGAATGCCGCGCGGTTATTGGTACCGGTTAACGGATCAACCTGGGATGAAATAACGGCACGTTTGTATAAAATAGCATTACGCACAGGGTAAAGAACCTGTGTTAATATTGTTTCAAGTTGCGCAGTATCACTTTCGGTAAAGCGGCTTTTACGGCTAAAGGATAATTCTCCTAATAGCTCGTCACCCAGGCGAAGTCGATATGTGCAGCTATGACGCGCATTGTTACCGTATTGAAAATCATAGCTAAACTCATGGTTTGAAAATTGGGCACCGTCAAAACTAACTAAATGACCAACCGTTTCAAGGAAGTAGTTTAATACGGTATCAAGTTCTAAAGAGGTTTGTAATAAACCAGCCAACTTTAATGTTTGCTCGAGTTCTGCTGGAATGATATCTAAAGCATCATGACCCAAAACAGCTGAATTCAAATTTAAGCTTGAATTACTTTGGATGGAAGATTGTGTAGACATTTAAATTCACCCTGAGTGATATTGCGATGAATTTTATTATGCGATAACTGTGCCAACCAATGTTTTAATTATTAGTACTGTAATATCAATAAGATAAGAGAGCTAATTTTTGAGTGAGTACTATTCGTCAAAATTTCGTCACTTTTGGGAGCATGAAAACTGGCCTGAAGTTGCCGGTTATATACTCAGATTTATGTTATTTTGCCTCGGCGGCAAGAGTTTGCTTATTCATCTGCAGGCTGTCATCGCCCATTAGATATAAATAGCTGGGCATAACCGTTTCGGGTAAGGGGACTTCGGTAGGGACTTCGCCAGGAAATGCATTGCGGCGTAGACTGGTACGAATCGGCCCCGGGTTAATACTATTAACCCGAATATTGGTCGTGTTGTCGAGTTCCTCAGCAAGCATAACCATTAAGTTATCAATCCCTGCTTTAGATACCCCATAGGCTCCCCAGTACGCGTTTGGGTTTTGGCCAACCGAATCAGTAGTAAATATAATGGAGGCATTATCGGCTTTCATTAATAACGGGATCAGTGCCTGGGTCAACAAAAAGGGGGCATTTAAATTGGTATGTAAGGTTTTTACCCAGTCGGCAGGAGTATAGCTGGCGATTGGTGTCATCAATCCTAACTGTGCGGCATTGTGCAATAAGCCATCGAGTTTGCCAAAATTTTCGTCGAGGGTTGCTGCCATCGCAGTGTAGTCATCAACACTCGCGCCAGTATAATCGATAGGATAGATGGCTGGTTCCGGCGAATTTGCCGCTATTATCTCATCGTATATTTTTTCAAGCTTCGGTATCGTTTTACCTGTCAGGATAACAGTTGCTCCAAATCTGGCAAATGTTTTAGCTGCCTCGGCACCAATACCGTCACCGGCACCGGTGACCAGAATAACTTTATCTTTCAATAAATCGTGCGGTGCCTGGTATGTAGCCGTTGACATAATATTTTATTGCTCCAGTAAGATTGTTTTGGCACATTGTGAGCCACTACGTACTGCACCTTCGAGTGTTGCCGGGTAGTGCGTATTGGTAAAATCACCGGCTAACCAGATACCTGTCATATCGGTTCTGTTTGAGGGGCGTATTCTATTGATATTCACCGAGGTCGTAAAGGTAGCGCGTTTTTCTCTTATCACAAAGGCATCGATGGGCGGAGGCCAGTCTGGGTATAACTGAGTTAATTCGTGGGAAACTCTATCAATTAATTGACTATTTCCCCAACCTGTATGTTCACCATCACTGCTAATAATGACGGATACAAAACCAGCCTGGTTTATAGATGATTTATCAAAAAGCCATTGGCTGGTAGTACCTAAAAAACCTTGCATGCTGCGTTCAACTTTTATAGTTGAAGGAAATTGTAGATAGACAGTACATATAGGTTGAAAAGTAAGCAGTGATAAATGATTAATTAAGGCATCTATTCCGGAATTATTGTTTAACGATTGCAGTAATTTAATGCTGGCATTAGGTGCTGTCGCAATAATAACAGTTTTAGCCTGGTAGATTTTTTCTTTAGAATGAGCAGAATAAAAGATTCCATCCTGTGTAATGAAATTAACACGATGGTTTAATAATATCGTTCCGTTACGTTGCTCTATATAATCTTTCGCCGGGTCAGGAAAAGTCTCGGTTAAATTTTTTTTAAATAGCAGTAAATCTGAAGCTGTTCTGGAACTAAAAAATGCATCTTTCAATACGGTTAAGAAAATTTCTGTTGAGGTTTCTGCTATTGATGTATTCATAATCGCCAAACACAGTGGCTCCCAAATACAAGTAATAATGTTATTCGTTTGTTGCTGCTGTTTTAAAAAGGATAAAAGATTAATGTCGCTTTTCAACTTGATTAAATTAAGCTTTATTTTAATGCCAAATTTAAGAATAAGTAATTTTTCTTTAAGGTTTAACCCTTTTGCAAATAAAAAACCAAATAGAATATTAAAGGGGGCCGTTAGTGGGGGCGAGGAAATCGAAATTGCTCCATCATTTAAGTACTTGTAATGCAGATTAAGTGACTGTCTTTCAAGTAAATCGCTTTCCTTATAGTTGCTGTGCGCATGGACTTTAGAGATAAGTTTTAAAGTTTCGTTATAGGCGCCCACCATTATATGGGTACCATTATCAATACTAAGATTTTTATGTTGTACTTTTCTCGCCCGCCCACCGAGTTCTTTGCCCGCTTCGAGCAGGCAAACGCTTTTGCCGTTATCTGTAAGTTTAATGGCTGCGCTAAGCCCAGCCCAGCCTCCACCAATAATGAGTACGTCTGTAGTAATAGGGCTTTGCATAAGGAAGTGATTATTTGTTTTTAATAAAACGTTTGTGGCGTTTCTTTTCTTTTCGGTAAGAACGCCAGGCTATCCATAATTTTCGAAGCGGGGTTAGTTTAATACGATGTTTTAGAACCTGGTAGTCATCTAAAATAATTTCATCCAGTATAGCTTCATAAATAGCAGCCATAATCAGGCCAGTGCTTTGTTGGTAGCGATCTTCTTCAGGTAAAGCTTGAAACGCTTTGTGAAAATACTGTTTGGCGCGTTCACACTGGAGCTTTATCAGAGCTTTTAAATTATCCTGCTGCTCTTTTGAGGAAAAGCTATTGGTGTAAAGTTGTGATGGTAAGATATGAAATTGAGTCAGCTCATCTTCAGGTAAATATATTCGCGAACGTTGTGCATCTTCATAAATATCACGGATAATATTAGTTAGTTGTAAGGCGTTACCAAGTAGCCTGGCGTATTCCTGAGTTTTTGGATTGCTATAACCAAAAATTTCTATCGATAATAAACCGACAACGCCTGCAACTCGGTAGCAATATTGTTCCAGTACTGCAAAATTTGAGTAGTGAGTGTTATCTACGTCCATTTGCATGCCGTTAATTATTTCGAGGAGTAATTCTTTTTTTAGCTGAAATTCTTCAATAACGATTTGTAGTTCACGGTTGACTAAATGTTCAGGGGAATCATTGTAAATTTTTTCAACATCCAGTCGCCACCATTGTAATTTTATTGCGACAATGTTTGGATCTTTAACATCATCGGTAATATCATCAATCTCACGACAAAATGCATATAGTGCCGTTATGGCCCGGCGTTTATTTTTTGGTAAGAATAAAAAGCTATAATAAAAGCTGGAACCGCTGGATGCGGCTTTGTTTTGACAATATTCGGAGGGCGTCATTCTACTGGATTGTTCTCAACGAGTTGTATTAATGAGTGCGTGCCATAGCATAACAAATTTATCGACTTTTGTGAGTCGAGGGCGCTCAAATACATTATTAATTGTCAGAAGTTTTTTAGTGATACTCAGGCCTCCCTGTACGACCATTCTGATTTCAAGCCCAAATAAGCCTTTAAGCCTGTTGCCAAGTGGCGCACCGTTGTGCATCAGCTGCTCAGCACGTTTAATTTGATAATGCATTAATTGTTGAATGGCCAGGTTGTTAGTTTTATTTTTAAACTGGTCTTCTTTAACTGAAAATTTACTAAGTTCATTTACAGGAATATAGATACGGTTGTTTTCAATCGCGTCCTGATAAATATCCTGGTAAAAGTTGATTAATTGCAGGGCGCTACATATTGCGTCTGAAAGTAACAGATTTTCACTGCTGTCCTGATGATGAAGATGTAGCAAAAGACGGCCCACGGGATTTGCAGAATAACGACAGTAATTTAACACGCTGTCGAAATCGGGGTAGCGTTTTGTGGTTGTGTCCATTTTAAAAGCAATTAGCAAGTCCAAAAATAATTGCTTAGGTAGTTGATGTTGTTTAATAACATCTGTTAGTGCATACAAAACAGGATTAGGTGAGCGATTTTCGGTTAATGCCTGCTCAAAATCTTGTTGATATTGTTCCAGTGCGTTCAGGCGTTCATTATCAGGTAGGTCACCTTCATCCGCTAAATCATCGGCATATCGGGCGAAGGCATAGATAACACTAATCGGTTGGCGTAACCTCTTGGGCAAAAAGCGTGATGCAACCGGGAAATTTTCATAATGATTACGTACTATCTGCTGACAATACTGGTAAGCCTGGTGTAAAGTATAATCTGCAGATAAGGTAATATTTGACATCATGTTATAGTACAGACTAATCGAGAAACAATAAAATGAAAAAATTCAAATTAATACTGTTAGGTGTAATTATTGGTCTATGTTTGGGACTCTGGTTTGGTGTAAATATAGGTAAAGATAAATCAATATTTAGCAACCCTTTTGAAGAAGTCAGCTTGCAAGATCGGATAAAACAAAAAGGGACAGAGTTAATGAAAGGTACCAAGGATGCTATCAGGGATAGCCTGAAAGAATAAACATTATATTGTAAAAAAATTTAATTTATATGCTTAGTTTAAGTAAAATTAGTTGGGGCCAGCTAATTTTTTTTATACGCGCTCAATCTAATTTTTTGAATTTTTTTGTTTTTGCATTTTAGAACGCTCATTTTAATTGTAATAACCAATTTTTAATCTGGCTATTTCTATTAACATTGGCCAGCAAAAGTTAAGAGTCGTGTTAGTATGAAAAATAATGCTAATCTCTCACTTTAGACTCTTTAGTCCTGTATTCATCGATGATATTATCAAGCCTATGAATTCGGTTAACATATTCAGACATCCCCGCTTGAGATACGTGCTGCAGATAGCACTGGTGCTTGCGATTGTGTTTTCAGCATGGCATGTGGCTTCACATGATATTGATATTACAGGTGATGTCAGTAGCGCTGAAGAGTGTCAAACATGTATCCTTAATCATATTCCAATTGCGGATTTACCTGCACCTACATGGTTTATACCATTAATGATATTAAGTTTAGGTGTGGTTTTTCCGGCTATTCGACAACCTTCTCAAATTCGATTTTTCTCTCATGGCGCACGAGCGCCTCCATGTGCTAGACCACTTTAAGTTTCATTTTTAAATTTAAAAATACATTACACGCATGTTTTATTTGCGTGATTGTAAAGTGTGCTTGAACGTTATTTCAGGTTTGGAATATGGAGAATAATATGTCTTTTATACCTCATCCACTTCTGGCGATGTTTTTCGTCAGTGGAATTTTTTTAATTAATCCGGCAACAATCAATGCTGCCGAAAATAGCAAGCTGATACGCCAACAATTATTAGAGTTGGAAAAACAAATGCAAAGTCAACAGAAGGATTATCAAACACAGATTGATAATCTGGAAAAACGACTTAATGAATCGGCTGTCGCAAAAACGAACGTACCCGCAACTACTAACCCATTAAATATAGGTTTATCAGGGCTGTTTACGGCTGGTGGTTCGAGTGTGGACAATGCTGCGCTGGCAAATTTACAGGCGGGTGGTCACGATCCGAATAAGAACGGATTTACTGTTCAGAATGTTGAGTTGTCAATTGGTGCTATTGTCGATCCTTACTTTGATGCCCAGGCGAATATTATTTATCTAATCAATGCGCAAGGTGAGACTGTCGTTGAACTGGAAGAAGCTTACTTCAGCTCTCGCAGTTTACCTTGGGGCTTACAAGTCAAAGGAGGGCAGTACTTTACTGAGTTTGGCCGACAAAACAAGCAGCATCCGCATACCTGGGCTTTTGTCGATCAACCCGTTATTCTTTCGCGGTTTTTTGGTGGCGATGGTTTGCGTAGTCAGGGCGTTCGTGCATCCTGGTTAATGCCGACGGATTGGTACTCCGAGATCTACTTCGGTATGCAAAACCCTAAAGGTGAAACGGTAACCAGCTTTTTAAATGCAGCGGGTGAAGAGGTAGGCGGGCATACCTTAATTGATCGCAATGCTCGTGGTTTGGGCGATCTATTGTATTCCACTCGTTGGTTAAATGGTTTTGATCTATCAGACACGATGAGCATGAACATTGGTGTGTCTGGTTTGTGGGGCCCTAATGCCAGCGGCAATACCACGGATACTGAAATTTATGGGGCTGATCTTTATCTCAAATGGCAGTCGTCCAGAAGTCAACGCGGCTATCCCTTTATTGCCTGGCATACTGAAGTATTAAAACGCCGTTATGAAGCCGGCGATCCCGGTGACGCAAATCCTGAAACGTTAAAAGACTGGGGTATGTTTTCACAAGTGTCGTGGGGTTTTACACCTGGCTGGGTTGCCGGCTTACGTTGGGATTATGCCACAGCTGACGGTAATACCAGTAGTGATCCGTTGCGAGATACGCGCAAGCGTTTGTCTCCAAACCTGACCTGGTATCTCAGTGAATACAGCAAGATACGTTTGCAATATAACCGCGACTCAGCGGAGCACCTTGCAGAAAAAACCGCCGACTCACTCTGGTTGCAATTCGAATTTAGCATTGGCAGCCACTCGGCACATACTTTTTAGGATAGTGATATGAATAATATTTTTAAATATCTTTTATGGACGGTGTTGATTTCGTTAATATCCGGACAGCTTCATGCTGCACTTCGCGTAGAAACGACTACCCAGGATCTGGCAGCGATTGCAAAGGTTATAGGCGGTCAACATATCGAAGTACATAGCCTGACATCCGGAACTCGTGATCCACATTTTGCCGTTGCCAAGCCCAGTATGATCCGACGTGTTTTTCGTGCAGATTTGTTACTGGTGATTGGTGCAGATATGGAGATTGGCTGGTTACCGCCGCTGTTACAATCCTCCAGGAACAGTCGCGTTCAACCGGGCAATCCGGGATATCTCGATCTGTCTGAGGTGGTGACCTTATTGGGAAAAGTGCAAGGTTCTATTAGTCGCGCAATGGGGGACGTTCATGCCAAAGGTAATCCACATTACTGGTTAGATCCTCATAATGGTATACAGATGGCCAAAGCAATTACTGGACGTCTTACACAATTAGACCCTGGACACGCTATTGACTATACGACTAACTTTAACGCGTTTAAGTCGAAGATTAACAGCAAATTACCTGACTGGAAAAAAGCACTTCAACATCTTAAAGGTAAGCCAGTGATTACTTATCATAACTCCTTTGTCTATTTAGCGAATGCGTTTGATTTTAATATTATCGATGAAATAGAACCCATACCGGGTATTGCCCCCAGTGCTTCGTCACTAAGTAGCTTGATTACAGAGATTAAAACGAAACAGATTGATTTACTTTTAATCGAGCCTTATTACGAACGTCGCTCAGCGCAATATCTTAAACAACAAACAGGAATTCAGGTGGCCGTAATACCACAATCTGTTGGTGCACAATCGAATATTCAAAACTATGTTGACTTGTTTGATAGCATTATTGATGTATTACAACTAGAGGAGAATAACTAAGATGGACGCATGGCAAATATTACTTCCTGCCTTTGTGATGAGTGCGTTGATGATAGTTACACATACCTATTTAGGATTACATGTTCTCGCAAGAGGGATTATTTTTGTTGACCTTGCTCTGGCGCAGATTGCTGCGCTGGGTGCAAGTGTAGCCTTTCTACTTGGTTACCATGCTCACGGGATAGAAGCTCAGGCTTTTGCTTTTGGCGCAACATTAATATCAGCTCTTGCCTTTACCGGCTTGTATAGAATCCCGAGCAAGACAGCACGTGAAGTGACGATTGGTTGTGTTTATGTCGTGGCTACTGCGTTGTCGTTGGTAATTTTAAGCCAGACGACTCAGGGTATGGAAGAACTTAAGTCACTATTAAATGGTAATATTTTATGGGTGCAATGGACAGACATTGGTCTTGTCACCATAGCTTATGGCGTGTTGATCGTACTGCATGGCTTTCAGCGTAAGCGCTTTTATACACAGTCCTTTAATAAGGACAGCACTGTTCGTCCATCCTTGTTTTTGGAGTTTCTTTTCTTTGCTTCATTTGCTGTTGTTATAACGTTAGCAGTGAATATTGCGGGTATTTTATTGGTATTTGCCTTTTTAATTATCCCGGGATTTAGCGCTTCGCTACTGGTTGGTTCATTTGGAGTAAGGTTGTTACTTGGGTGGGGGCTGGGTTTAGTCGGTAGTGTAACCGGGTTATGGATTTCTTTTATAGCGGATTTACCCGTTGGTGCGACAGTGGTCTCGCTGTTAGGCGTATTGCCTGTGCTGGCTGTTATCTTAAAGCTAGTGATGAACCGTTATTTTAACCGTGTCAGAATTGAGTAAGGGATTTTAGCCTAATAGTATTAACTTATTCATCAAACTCTGATGTTTCTAATGAACGCGTTGCCGTTTCAATTTGTTCAGGTTGTTTAACAGATTTTTTTTCATTAATCCCGAGTTCTTTAAATTTTCGAGCGCTTGGCAAAATCCGGGTATCAAATGAACCAACTGCATTGTTAAAATGTTTGGTACTGGAGTCCATACTTTTGCCCAGCTTTGCCAGGTGGTCGGAAAATACGGCAAGGCGTTGGTATAATTCTTCACCGACTTCACGAATTTTATCGGCATTTTCTGCCAGTTGTTCCTGGCGCCAACCATAAGCGACTGCCCGTAACAGTGCGACAAAGCTGGTAGGGGTTGCGAGTATCACCTGCTTACTCAGGGCATCTTCTAATAGCGATGCATCGTAATCGAGAGCGGTTGATAAAAATTGATCGCCGGGTATAAACAATACAACAAAGTCAGGCGTGTTTTTTAGCTGGTTCCAGTAGGCTTTACTGGCAAGCTCATTAACACGTTGTTTTACATTTTTACAGTGACGCTGTAAGGCGGCATCACGCTCTTCATCGTTCGCTGCATCAACTGCTGTTAGATAGGCGTCGAGAGGTGTTTTAACATCAACAACAATTTCCCTGCCATCCGGCATGCGTACGATCATATCAGGTCGTTGTAAGGCGGCATCTTCTGTCTTAATACTTTCCTGGGTAAAAAAGTCACAGTGCTCAACCATGCCGGCAAGTTCGGCCAGGCGTTTTAAAGTCATCTCGCCCCATTGTCCACGCACTTCGGGACGACGTAAGGCTTGTACCAGATTGCGTGTTTCGTTTTGCAGTGCGGACTGATTTAACGACATGGTTTCAAGGTGTTGTTGTAATGCACCGTAAGCATGTTTGCGTTCTTTCTCTATAGAGTGCATTTGTTGTTCGGATTTTACCAGAGCATCTTTAATGGGTTTGACAAGTGTTTCGATAGCTTTTTCTTTTTCTGATAATTCATGTTTGGCACTGTTCTGAAACTGCTTCAGGTTTTCATTAGCCAGTTTTAAAAATTCCTCATTATTATGCTTGAGTGCTTCGCTCGATAAAGATTTAAAAGTATGTTCCATCTGTGCGCGTGCTTGTTCAAGTGCCTGAAGTTTTTCTGCACTGGCAATGCGTTCACTATCGAGTTTGGTTTGTAAGCCGATATTTTTCTGCTCGAGCTTTTGAAGTTTAGATTGTGAGCGCAGGTAAACGATAAACCCGGTGATGACAGCCGATATAATGGGGATAAGAAAAAGGATCAGATACATGCTGAGAGAGTTCATATTATTGCTCGGTTTTGTTTTATCCAGTCAATAATTTCATGAGGATGATTCACAGAATCGGTTGCTCCCCACGCTTCTGGTTGGTCATCATCACCAATATAGCCGAATAAGGCAACCAGCGTTTGCATATTGGCATTTTGGCCGGCTTCGATATCCCGTTTGGCATCGCCTATATATATAGTATCGGCAGGTTTACAGTTAATCAATTTACAGGCATGCAGCAGTGGGCCTGGATCGGGTTTACGAGTCTCGAGCGTATCACCACTGACTATACACTGAGGTTGAGTGGCTAACGAGAGTGCTGCCATTAACGGGTTGGTTAACCACGCAGGTTTGTTAGTAACAATGCCCCATGCAATATTGTGCTGCGCAAGATAGCTTATTACTTTGTTCATGCCTTCAAACGGCAGGGTATATTTTGCAATATTTTTTTGATAGTAATCGAGTAACTGCTCTCGGTAGGTATCGAATAGTGGATGTTGTTCGTCGATTTGAAAGCCAAATTTTATCAATGCGATACCGCCGTTAGAAACAACCGGGCGTATTTTTTCAAAACTGAGCGTCGGTTTATTGTTAAGCAGTAATGTATAGTTAAGTGCTTCTGCAAGATCTTTCGCGGTATCAGCAAAGGTGCCATCAAGATCAAATAAAACGGCTTTAAGATCGTGGGTTATTGTCATTATTAAAAAGGTTAACTATTTGCAGTGCAATGTATTAAGTAATTGACATCAACATCAAAGCCTAACGAGTAGCGTTTACTAAATGGGTTATAGCTCATGCCGGTTAATTCCTGGGCATTTAAATCGGCGGCTCGAATCCAGCTGGTTAACTCTGAGGGTTTGATAAATTTTTCATAGTGGTGGGTTCCCTTCGGTAACATGCGAAGTAAATATTCGGCACCGACGATGGCAAATAAATAGGATTTTGGGTTGCGGTTTATGGTTGAAAAAAACACCGTACCTCCGGGTTTGACCAGTTTCGCACATGCCTGAATAATCGAAGCTGGATCAGGAACGTGTTCGAGCATTTCCATACAGGTGACGACATCAAATTCGCCAGCATGTTGCTCTGCCATCTCTTCGGCAGTGGTTTGCTGGTAGTCAACCTCAACCCCCGATTCATGCTTGTGTAAACGGGCAACCTGTAGCGGGGCTGTGCCCATATCAATGCCAGTTACCTGTGCGCCTTTTTGCGCCATGCTTTCAGCGAGGATGCCGCCACCGCACCCAACATCGATGACTTTTTTATCACTTAAGCCGTCACAACGACGGTTGATGTATTCAAGGCGTAAGGGATTAATCTCATGGAGAGGTTTAAACTCACTGTCTTTATCCCACCATCGAGCAGCCAGTGCTTCAAATTTTTCAATTTCAGCGGCATCTACATTACGTTGTTTGGTTGCATTCATCGTGTGTTACTCATTTTTAAGGTGCTTTGGAGTTTATCGGTTCTGTTTTCATATCGGGTCTACTCTTATGGAACCTAATATTATGGGTTGTATTTCAGGCTTTATTTTCAGCGCGAATCTATCTTATCACTATTCAGCAATTTTGCTCTGCCATTGTTGGGCTGTTTGGCAAAGTTGTTCGGTATCCAGGGTAGTCAGCCGCCCCTGTTTAACCAGATGTTGCCCTGCAACCCAGACATCACTAACCTGTTGACGATTGGCGGCATAAACTATTTGCGACATCGGATGGTACATGGGTTGGGTTTCCAGTGCGGATAAGTCAATAGCAATAAGGTCGGCTGCTTTGCCGACTTCTATCGAGCCTATTTCACTATCGAGTCCTAATGCTTTTGCTCCATTTATGGTTGCCATGCGCAGCGCCTGTTCTGCTGATATGGCACTGGCATCTTTTGCCACGGCTTTGGCTAACATTGCGGCAGTTCGCATTTCGGAAAACATATCCAGATCGTTATTGCTTGCTGCGCCATCAGTTCCTAGTGAAACATTAATGTCTGATATTTTTAGTTTTTGTATCGGGCAGAAGCCGCTTGCCAGTTTTAAATTAGATTCCGGACAATGGGCCACATGTACACCCTTGCTTGCCAGTAAAGAAATCTCCTCACTGTTGAGTTGTGTCATATGTACGGCAATAACGCGTGAAGAAAGTAATCCTAACTTGTTTAGTCGTTGTATTGGCCGCATGCCTGTTGATTTGACTGCCTGATTAACTTCGTCTTCGGTTTCATGCAGATGGATCTGGATAGGAATGTCGAGTTCTTCTGCCAGGGTAACAATCTTTGTTAATGCTTCATCCGCCACTGTATAAGGGGCATGTGGGGCGAAAGAGGTTTTTATTAATGGATTACCACGCAGTTGATCGTGTAATGTCAGACCTTTTTCGAGATACTCATCGGCATTTTGTGCATAAGCCGAAGGGAAGTCGATAACAATTAAACCCAGTGTCGCCCGGATTTGTGCTTTCTCGGCAGCGCGGGCGACTTCTTCCGGGAAAAAATACATATCGGTAAAACAGGTTGTGCCTCCACGTAACATTTCAGCGCAGGCGAGCAAGCTACCATCATAGACAAATTCATTACTTACCCACCTGGCCTCCGTTGGCCATATATGTTCATTCAACCAGGTCATCAGGGGGAGATCATCGGCCAGGCCACGCATTAAGGTCATAGCGGCATGGCCATGTGTATTAATCAGGCCGGGTAACACGGCATGTTCGTTAAAGTACTGGGTATCGATTGACTGGTATTGTTGCTCAGCTTCGGTTGTTGGCAATAACGCAATGATTCTGCCTTTATCAATTGCAATAGTATGGTCGAGTAGAACGGTTTCGAGAGGCTCGATGGGAAGAACCCATTTTGCGTGAATAAGAGTATCAATAGATTGCATAGTCAGTTCAGTTATTTTTTTTAGTAATGCTATGATAACAGTTTTTATAAAATGCGCGACCAGCGAGCCATAATAATAACCTATGGTTATAAACCACAGTAAAAGGGTATCGAATGACAATCGAATATAATGAAGCAGGTATTCAGCCGGTTAAATGGCAGGATGATCAATTATTACTGTTAGATCAACGTTTGTTACCCGAACAGACGATTTACCTACACTATACAAATTCAGCTGATGCTGCCGATGCCATAACCGATATGGTTGTACGGGGTGCGCCTGCCATTGGGGTTACTGCCGCCTACGCTTATGTATTGGCTGCAACGGAGGCAACCGAGCCTTTTGATCATCAATGGCCACAAAGGTTGCGTCCATTAATTGCTTATTTAGCAAAAGCCCGTCCAACGGCGATTAATTTACACTGGGCCATTGTTCGTATGGATGCCTGTTGTGAAGGTTTTGCTGACATTAAGAGTAAAGAGACTATTTTGAGCAGTTTATTAAAGGAAGCACAAGCCATCCACCAGGAAGATATTCATGCCAATAAAACAATGGGGGAATTTGCCAGTCAGTTATTACCTGATAACTGTGGGGTATTAACCCACTGTAATGCCGGTGCGCTGGCAACCGGCGGTTATGGAACAGCTTTAGGCGTTATCCGCTCAGGTGTTGCCAATGGAAAAATAACCACTGTTTATGCTGATGAGACTCGTCCCTGGATGCAGGGTGCGAGACTAACGGCATGGGAGTTATTGCAAGATAATATTCCGGTCACCCTTATTGCGGACTCGGCGGCAGCTTATTTAATGCAACAGGGAAAAATCCAATGGGTGGTCGTGGGATCTGACCGGATTGCCGCCAATGGCGATGTAGCCAATAAAATTGGTACCTATAGTCTGGCTGTTGCAGCAAAATATCATGGAATTAAATTTATGGTGGCGGCTCCAACCTCAACGATAGATATGGATATGCCCTCAGGTGAAGGGATTCCGATTGAGTCGCGCCCTGAACAGGAAGTATTAACCGTAATGGGGCAAAAAATTGCTGCTGAGGGAGCATCTAGCTGGAATCCGGTTTTTGATGTGACTCCGGCGAGTCTTGTTGATGCTATCGTGACGGAAAAAGGGGTGGTTGAACAGCCTGATACTGAAAAAATCCGGCTAATGATGGAGAGTCAATAAATGCAGTAACTTTATAGGTAAATTCAGCTTAAAGTGAGCTTTACTAGCAAAAATCGAGAGGTATTTGAGTATTTTGTTGGGTCTTTAGCTCTTTGAAAATTGCTTCTTGCCATCTAAGTAAACCGTATTCTGGAAAACCTCGAAATTTATTCTCGCGGCCTCATCGCGTCATACAGGCATTTTTTGCATTAGGCAGTAGGCTATTGACCATGATACAATTTAAGGCTTAAGTCGCTTAAAAAATGGAAATTTAGACTCTGAAAATGAGTAAAAATTAGTATAACGAATAGAAATCAAACAACAATTAAATATAATCTATGACTGAATTTGCTAAAGAAATCCTCCCTATCAATATAGAAGATGAAATGCGTCAATCTTACCTGGCGTATTCGATGAGTGTTATTGTCGGGCGGGCTCTACCCGATGTGCGAGATGGATTAAAGCCGGTTCACCGCCGGGTCTTATATGCGATGCGGGTACTTGGTAATGACTGGAACAAACCGTATAAAAAATCTGCGCGTGTAGTCGGTGACGTTATTGGTAAATATCATCCGCATGGTGATACAGCTGTTTACGATACTATAGTTCGGATGGCACAGCCTTTTTCGTTGCGCTATATGCTGGTTGATGGCCAGGGAAACTTTGGTTCGGTTGATGGTGATGCACCTGCAGCAATGCGTTATACCGAAGTCCGTATGGCAAAAATTGCCCACGAATTACTGGCCGACTTAGATAAAGAAACAGTCGACTTTACTCCCAATTATGATGAGTCTGAACACGAGCCGGAAATCTTGCCGGCTAAAATTCCTAACCTGCTCGTTAACGGCTCGTCTGGTATTGCGGTTGGTATGGCAACGAATATACCGCCGCATAACATAACCGAAGTGATTAATGCCTGCCTGGCGACAATAGAAACGCCCGAGATTGATATTCAGTCTTTAATGAGTATTATTCCCGGCCCGGATTTCCCTACGGCCGGCATCATTAATGGTGCACGTGGTATTGCCGAAGCCTATGCTACCGGGCGTGGGCGGATTTACGTTCGTGCAAGAACCAATATCGAAACATCTGCAAAAGGCCGTGAGTCCATTATCGTAACCGAATTGCCTTATCAGGTTAACAAGGCGCGTATGCTGGAACGGATAGCCGAGCTGGTAAAAGAGAAAAAGCTCGATGGTATTACCGGCTTACGTGATGAGTCAGATAAAGACGGTATGCGTGTTGTTATCGAATTACGTCGTGGTGAAGTTGCAGAAGTAATGCTGAATAATTTATTCAAGCATACCCAAATGCAAAACGTGTTTGGGATTAATATGGTTGCTCTGGTTGACGGGCAGCCGCGCATCTTGAATTTAAAACAGGTGTTAGATGCGTTTATTCGTCATCGTAAAGAAATTGTAACCCGACGTACGATTTATGATTTGCGCAAAACGCGCGAAAAAGCACATGAACGCGAAGGTCTGGCTATTGCGCTTGCGAATATCGATCCCATTATTGCGTTAATAAAAGCGGCTGCCAATCCAGCTCAGGCAAAAGAGCAATTACTTGGAACTGCCTGGGAGCCAGGTGCAGTTGTTCAGATGATAGAGCGGGCTGGTGCAGAATTAAGTCCGGAGGCATCACGTCCTGAAGACTTAGGTGAAGAGTTTGGTTTACGTGAAGGTAAATATTATTTATCGGATTCACAGGCGCAAGCGATTTTAAATATGCGCTTACACCGCTTAACCGGTTTAGAGCATGAAAAAATTATTGCCGAGTATGAAGAGTTTTTAAAACTTATAGCCGAGTTCCTCGCTATTTTGGCAAGTGAAGTACGTTTAATGGAAGTGATTCGTGATGAATTGATTGAAATGCGCGATCTGTATGGTGATGAACGTCGTACTGAAATTATTTCCAGCCAGGAAGATTTAACCATTGAAGACCTTATTACCGAAGAAGATGTTGTTGTAACACTTTCACATGAAGGTTATGCAAAATGTCAGCCGCTATCGACTTATAGCGCACAACGTCGTGGTGGTAAGGGTAAAGCGGCTACCTCGGTTAAAGACGAAGACTTTATTGATAAACTATTTGTTGCTAATACTCATGATACGATTTTATGTTTTTCTAATTTAGGTAAAGTGTACTGGCTTAAGGTATTTGAGCTGCCTCAGGCTGGTCGCACTGCAAGAGGTAAACCCATCGTTAATTTACTACCATTATCGGAAGATGAGCGTATCAGCGCAATCTTACCGATACGCGAGTATTCAGAAAACAAGTTTATTTTATTTGCCACAGCAAATGGTACGGTTAAGAAAACACCGTTAAAAGATTTTTCACGACAACGTGCCTCCGGCATTATTGCGGTTGAAATACGTGAAGGTGACAAACTGATTGGCGTCGAACTTACCGAGATTGGTCAGGATGTTATGCTGTTTAGCAGTGCCGGTAAGGCAATACGCTTTAATGAAAGTGATGTACGTTCTATGGGGCGGGCATCGGTGGGTGTACGCGGTATTAAATTAAAAGATGAGCAGAAAGTTATTTCACTGGTTATTGCAACGGATGGTTTTGTACTAACGGCAACCGAAAATGGTTTTGGTAAGCGTACCCAGGTAAGTGATTACCCGGTTCATGGCCGCGGCGGTATGGGGGTTATATCGATACAAACGAGTGAACGTAATGGCGATGTTATTGGCGCAGTCCCGGTAGATGGTGAAGATGAAACGATGCTAATCACCACAAATGGTACCTTAGTAAGAACCCGAATAGGTGAGATTTCAGAAATGGGACGTAATACCCAGGGTGTACGTCTTATTCGTTTATCTGAAGATGAAAAACTTTCGGGTATAGAAAGAATAGAAAATATAGAAAGCGATGTTGTTGAGTAAAATATTTTAATTCAATTCATTACCACTTTTTTATTTTAACTTTATACAATATATCAAACGCTTTGTTTTGACGAAGGAGTAAATGAATGTCGAGAGTTTTTAATTTCAGTGCAGGACCAGCCATGCTGCCTGAAGCAGTTTTAAAACAGGCCCAGCAAGAGATGCTCGACTGGCAAGGTACCGGCATGTCGGTAATGGAAATGAGCCATCGCGGCAAGGAATATATGTCGATAGCGGAAAAAGCCCGACAGGATTTTATTGATGTGTTGTCGATCCCCGATACTCATGAAGTTTTGTTTTTACAAGGTGGGGCAAGCTCTCAGTTTGCCATGGTGCCACTTAACTTACTAGCCGATAAAAAATCTGCTGATTATATCAATACCGGTGCCTGGTCGAAAAAAGCGATTGCTGAGGCGAAACGTTTCTGTGATGTTAATGTCGCTGCTTCCAGTGAGGACCAAAATTTTTCTACTGTACCAGCACAAGATAGCTGGAACCTTTCGGCTGATGCGGCTTATTTGCACTATACGCCTAATGAAACCATTGGCGGCGTTGAGTTTCCATTTGTACCCGATACAAATGTACCACTGGTGGCTGATATGTCATCAAATATTTTATCTCGTCCAATCGATGTGTCTAAGTATGCCGTCATCTATGCTGGTGCACAAAAAAATATTGGTCCGGCAGGCTTAACTATGGTGATTGTACAAAAAGATCTGTTAGGTAATGCCTCAAGCCAGGCGCCAAGCATGTTTGATTATGCGGTGCATGCGAAAAATGATTCGATGAATAATACGCCACCCACTTATGCCTGGTACCTGGCCGGACTGGTGTTTGCCTGGTTAAAAGAGCAGGGTGGTTTATCTAAAATGGCCGAGATTAATGAGCGTAAAGCAAACAAGCTTTATGGCGCAATTGATAATTCTGAATTTTATGCAAACCCCGTGGATGTGGCATGTCGCTCGTGGATGAATGTGCCGTTTACTTTGGCGGATGCAAATCTGGATACCAGGTTTTTGGAGGAAGCGAAAAAAGAAAACCTGACTACTTTAAAAGGCCATCGCTCAGTTGGTGGAATGCGGGCAAGCATCTATAATGCAATGCCTGAAGCGGGAGTGGATGCACTCGTTGCTTTTATGCAGGATTTCGAAACACGTTATGCTTAAAATTAAATAATTATAAAACAATATTATGAAAAAAATTCTTACATTAAATAATATATCAGTGGCAGGACTTGATCGTTTGCCTCGAGATAGTTATGAAGTGTCATCAGAATGTAGTGCCCCGGATGCTATTATTTTACGCTCCTATAAAATGCACGACATGGAGTTAGCGGATAGTTTAAAAGCCGTTGGGCGAGCCGGTGCAGGTACCAACAACATACCTATTGATAAAATGTCGAAAAAAGGTGTGGCGGTATTTAATGCGCCAGGTGCCAACGCCAACGCTGTAAAAGAGCTCGTTATCGCAGGAATGTTGATAGGTTGCCGAAATTTATGCCAGGCATGGAGTTATACGCGGAGTTTATCTGGCGATAACGCAGAAATTAGTAAAGCAGTTGAGCAAGGCAAGAAAGATTATGCCGGTTTTGAATTGCCTGGACGGACGTTAGGAGTGGTTGGCCTTGGTGCAATTGGTCGTTATGTTGCTAATGCGGCAGTCGACCTGGGAATGAATGTTATTGGCTACGATCCGGGTATCACGGTTGAAGGTGCCTGGCAATTATCGTCAATAGTACAAAAAGCAACGAGCATAGAAGAGTTGTTATCTAAAGTTGATTTTGTAACTTTTCATGTGCCGCTTATTGAAGCAACTAAAAATATGATAAATGCAGAACGTTTAAAGTTAATGAAAAAAAATGCCATCATACTTAATTTTGCCCGTGATGGTATTGTTGATGATATGGCGGTTTTAAATGCTTTAAATGAAAATAAAATTTACTCCTACGTATGTGATTTTCCAAGTAATGAAATTAAAGACCATCCCCGGATCGTTTCTCTGCCACATTTAGGCGCATCAACAATTGAAGCCGAAGATAACTGCGCGATTATGGTCGCCGATCAGGTTCGTGAATACCTGGAAAATGGTAATGTAAAAAATTCAGTAAATTTTCCTGAAGTGAAAATGGAACGAAACGGATCGCACCGTATTACAGTGGTTAACAGCAATGTTCCTAATATGGTTGGGCAAATATCCACGGCCCTTGCCAGTGTGAAATTAAATATTGTGGATATGCTTAATAAGTCTCGAGATGAGCTGGCGTATACGATTATTGATGTGGATGCAGAACCACAACAAAGCACTATTGAAGAAATAAAAGCGATTGATGGTGTGCTGGCAGTGCGTGTTATAGCTTAGTAGTATAAACAGGATTTTTTGTTAGCGATGAACGATGAGTTGTTAAATTTAAGAGATCAAATTGATGAGCTGGATAAAAAGATTCAGCAATTGATTTCTGAACGTGCCCGGATTGCAGAAAAAGTTGCAATCGCCAAGCAGCAGACGGATGACTCTGTTTTTTATCGTGCAGAACGCGAAGCTCAGGTTTTACGTCGTGTGATGGAGAGGAATGATGGCCCATTAAGTGATGAGGAAATCGCACGCCTGTTTAGAGAAATTATGTCTTCTTGTCTTGCTCTGGAGCAGGTCATGTCGATTGCGTTTTTAGGGCCAGAAGGTACTTTTACCCAGGCCGCAGCACTAAAACATTTTGGCCATTCGATTAAAACGGTTCCGTTTAATTCTATTGCCGATGTTTTTCGTGAAGTTGAAGCCGGTGCCGTTTCTTATGGTGTAGTACCCGTGGAAAATTCAACTGAAGGTGTTATTAATCATACGCTGGATGAGTTTATGTCGTCTTCGTTAAATATTTGTGGTGAAGTGATTTTACGTATTCATCATAACCTGTTAAGCAATGAAGAAGACTTAAGTCAGGTTAAAAAAATATATTCACATCAGCAATCACTTGGGCAGTGCCGGCGTTGGCTGGATGCCAATATGCCACAGGTAGAGCTTGTTGATGTGAGTAGTAATGCCACGGCTGCAAAAATGGCAAGCGTTGAGAAGAACGTAGCGGCGATTGCGGGCGAAACAGCAGCTGAAATTTATCAATTAAATACCCTGGTACCTAATATAGAAGATGAGCCAGATAACACTACGCGCTTTTTAATTATCGGCAAACGTGAAACACCAGAAAGTGGTGAAGATAAAACATCCTTGTTAATCTCGACGCCTAATAAAACGGGTGCACTGTTAGGTATATTGCAGCCATTTGCCAGGCATAATATTTCAATGAACCGCATTGAATCGCGTCCATCCGGTCGTGGTACCTGGAATTATGTTTTTTTTGTTGATATAGATGGGCATGTTAATAATGAACAGGTGAAACAGGCATTAACTGAACTGGAACAGGTTACCACCATGGTTAATGTGCTGGGTTCTTTCCCTAAAGCTGTATTATAAATAATAAAATCACTGGAAATTCAGTATGTCGAAAAAAATACAACCTGTTATTTTATCCGGCGGATCAGGATCACGTTTGTGGCCGTTATCTCGAGCCATGTATCCTAAGCAGTTATTACCTTTGGTAACTGAAAATACTATGTTGCAGGAAACCGCAACCAGACTTAAAGAGATTGATATCGAGGTCATGGATCCCGTTATTGTTTGTAATGAAGAACATCGTTTTTTTGTTGCCGAACAAATGCGTCAACTGGGTATTAAAAATTCTAAAATTATACTTGAACCCATGGGTAGAAATACTGCGCCAGCATTAACGCTGGCAGCATTGGCGACCAAACAAATATCTGAAGATACAGTTATGCTGGTAATGCCGGCGGATCATGTAATTGAAAATACAAAAGCTTTCCATGACATAGTCAAACAGGGACTTACCTTGGCGGCTAAAAACTATCTGGTTACTTTTGGCATAGAGCCCAATGCGCCAGAAACCGGTTATGGCTATATAAAACGTGGAGAAACGATTAGCGAGTCGGAAGGTTATTTGATTGATAGCTTTGTTGAAAAGCCGGATTTAAATACAGCTCAACAATATCTGGAGTCGGGTAGTTACTTTTGGAATAGCGGCCTGTTTATGATGACGGTGTCAAGCTGGTTAGACGAAATATCGGTATTAAATAAAGATATTTATACGGCTTCAGAAACTTCATATAACAACGCAACTGTTGATAATGATTTTTACCGTATCGATAAAACGGCGTTCGAAACATCGCCAAGTGACTCTATCGATTATGCTGTCATGGAAAAAGCAGCGGGTACGGAAGCTCAAACACACCATAAGGCCGCAGTTATTCCACTAAATGCTGGCTGGTCTGATGTAGGGGTATGGTCAACACTCTGGGAAGTGGGTGATAAGGATTCGCTTGGGAATGTCACCAAGGGCGATGTTAGCTTACACGATACGGAAAATTGTTTACTGTATTCAAGTGAAAGGCTTATTGCCGGAGTGGGTTTAAACGATACGATTGTAGTTGAAACGGCCGATGCTATTCTTGTTGCAAATAAGAACAATGCTCAGGACGTTAAAAAAATAGTTGAAGCACTTAAAGAGCAAGACAGAGATGAATATCAAACGCACCGTTTGGTATATCGTCCCTGGGGTTCTTATGAGTGCATCGATCGTGGCGATCGATATCAGGCTAAACGTATTACTGTCAGGCCTGGTGCGGCATTATCGTTACAGTTGCATCACCATCGTGCTGAGCACTGGATTGTCGTGAGTGGTACCGCACAGGTAACACGAGGCGATGATGTATTTTTAGTGTCGGAGAATGAGTCTACTTATATACCATTAGGAACTAAACATCGCCTGGAAAATAAAGGTTCAATTCCGCTTGAAATGATCGAAGTTCAATCAGGTAGTTATCTGGGCGAAGATGATATTGTCCGGTTTGATGATATCTACGGTCGGTCAGGTTCTAACTAGGTTCTTATGCAACAGGATAAAGATTTTTTTCAGCTGGCTGTAACAGGGGTACAGGCGTTACAGCCTTATCAGCCAGGTAAGCCGCTTGATGAATTAGAACGTGAATACGGTATTACCGATGCAGTTAAGCTGGCTTCAAATGAAAATCCGCTTGGTCCAAGTCCTCAAGTACTTCAGGTGTTACAGTCTGAGCTAAAAGACTTAACACGCTATCCCGATGGTAATGGCTTTTCGTTAAAAAAGGCATTAACAAAAAAATACCCATCGATAGAACCGGATAATATCACTCTGGGTAATGGTTCAAATGATGTTTTAGAATTGATCGCCCGAGCGTTTGCGTGCGAAACGGATGAAGTAATCTATTCAGAATATGCTTTCGCTGTGTATCCTATTGTTACCCAGGCCATTGGAGCCACTTCGGTAGTTACACCGGCAAAAGATTGGGGGCATGATTTAAAGGCAATGTTGTCAGCAGTGACAGATAAAACCCGACTGATATTTATAGCAAACCCCAATAATCCGACAGGCACCTGGCTGGATACGTCGACTTTAACTGACTTTTTATCGGTATTACCACAAAATATCCTGGTGGTACTGGATGAAGCCTATTATGAATTTGCCAGTCACTCTCAGTATGGTGCGCAAGGTTATCCGGACGGTGTCGAGTTACTTAAGCAATATAAAAATTTAATTGTGACACGTACTTTTTCAAAAGCCTATGGCTTAGCTGGGCTCCGGGTAGGTTATGCGTTAGCTAATAAGGCTATTACTAATATTTTAAATCGAATCAGACAACCGTTTAATGTCAATATGCTAGCCCTGGCCGCGGCGGAAGTAGCTTTAACGGATGAAGATTATCTGGAAAAAAGCATTCAACTAAACTATGAGCAAATGCAGGTTGTGACCGATGGGCTTAGTGCCCTTGGTGTAAAATATATTCCATCGGTTGGTAATTTTGTCTGTTTTAAAGTAAAAGATGCTAATACCTGTAATGAAGCATTGATGAAGCAAGGCGTAATTGTTCGACCGGTTGCTAATTATGCTATGTCGGATTATTTAAGAGTCAGTATCGGTTTAGCAGAAGAGAATCAGCGGTTTCTTGCCGCACTGCAAAAAATTGTATAACGAATAGTGGTTTTATCATGTCGGAGAGTTTTAAAAAAATTTGTATATTCGGAGTGGGTTTAATAGGTGGCTCGTTAGCGCGCGCCTATAAAAAAGTTAACCCGGATACGCAGATTGTTGGTGCTGGCCGATCTGAAGAAAAACTATTGGTCGCTCAGAAAATGGGCGTGATCGATTCGTATTCAACCAATTTAGCACAAGCATTAAAGGATGTTGATTTACTGGTTATTGCCGTACCAGTGGGCTCAATGAAGGTGGCTTTTGAGCAGGTTAAACCTTTTTTACATTCGAAGATAACTATTACCGATGTGGGCAGTACCAAAGCCAGTGT
>Ga0316207_10001864_pt1 | contig 23951 bp, 19 predicted proteins | sample 6weekpyrite_MG_FD_204943 | JGI IMG/M metagenome (GOLD analysis project Ga0316207, IMG submission 204943) | Microbial mat bacterial communities from mineral coupon in-situ incubated in ocean water Damariscotta River, Maine, United States -... | ecosystem: Environmental > Aquatic > Marine >... | reverse complement strand
TGTCATTGACAGTAAGTGTGAGAAATCTCATACGATTGATATCGACAACTTTAAAAGAATAAGAATTATTCTTTTTTTTGATAAGAATATTTCCTGGAGAAAAATCTTTATGAAAGATTCCTTCATTGTGTAGAGAAAAACTAAAACGAGCAAAAGCTTGTAAGACCTGTTCTCTTTGTATAAAGTTAGAATCTAAAAGCGGCTCTCGTATTGTAAAGTCGTAGTCAAATCTTTCACTTATAAAATAACTCTCATCAAGCAGTCCATTTTTGAAAAACTCTATATAGCCGATAGGTTTTGGTGTGAAATCTTTTAGTTTTAATGAGTTGTAATAAGACTTTTTGGCTTTTGAATCCCGAAAAAAAGTATATATGACCTTATTAAAGATATTAGGGATTTTAAATGACTTTACAACTATTTCAATGTCACTACAGGTAAGGATTTTTAATTCATTACGTGCTTTATGAATATTGTTTTTTATCTTGTTGAAGTGATCTTTAATATTGAGCAAACAATCTTGAAAGTTTTGATAACTGTCATTTAGAGTATAATTCATATATCTCTCATATTTAATTTTGTATAATAATCATTATACTAAAAAAGGGATTATGTTGAAGTTAAATTTTAGACGAGGAAGTGCTTTTGCTTCGCAAAAAGCTAAAAAATTCTTAAAAGACAAGAAGCCTGAAGACATAAAGAGTATAGCAGTAATAAGGCATGCAGCCATTGGCGATTTTATGAATATTCGTCCATTTTTAATAGAATTGAGAAAATTTTTTCCTAATGCAAAGATCACATTAAGTGTTGTAAGACATTATATGTATGGTATTCCAGAAGACTTGGTAGATAATATACATGTCACAACAAGATATAAGGAGAATGGAAAAAAAACAGGACTTCTACAAAGAATAAAAGAAGTAAAGAGTTTACCTTCTCAGGATTTGATATTTGACTTGACAGACAGCACTTTAAGTTTACTCATAATAACATTTTCAAAGGCAAAACTAAAAATCGGTTATCCGTATAGAGCATTGCGCAGGGCATTTTTTGATATTGCAACCCTAAGAAGTGATTTTGTGGTAGAAGCACAATCAGTGATGCATATGATCAATATTCTTGGTGCTAAAACTAGGTTTCCGTTAGTATATGGTAATGAAAGGAAATATCCGAAAGAAAACTTGACACAAATAATATATTTTGCCGGGGCTTCGGTAGAAAGTAAATGTTGGGAGAAAGATAAGTTTCGTCAGTTAATTGAGAAGATGTCTGATAGTTTTTCTGAATATAAACATATAATTTTACAAGGAATAGGAAAAAATGAACAATTTTTAGAAATTTATGAGCCTTTAGCAAAAAGAAAAAATGTTATGTTACAGGAGACTCTGCCCATAGAAGATGCTATGAAATTGATTGCAAAAAGTAGATGCCTGATTTCAAATGATACTGGTGTGAGAAATATGGGAATTGCACTTGAAACACCTACAATAGGCATATTTTTTCAAATTCCTCCTTTTAGGTATTGGCCAAGAGAAGAGAAACATGATTGTGTCTTTAATATTGAATACACAAGTCCTGATGTTGAAGATGTTTACAATGCATCAAAAAATATGATTGAAAAGTTATATGAAAAATAAAAATATTTTAGAATTATGTTTGGCACATGGGCTCGGTGGTTTGGAATTGTTTGTAGTAAGTTGCTATGAAAACTTTTCTAAAAAAACTATGTGTAAAGTAGTTGTCGCACCAGAAACAAAACTTGACAACTATCTGGGAAGTATAGATAAATTTCATATAAAAAGGAATAGACTTTTACCTTTTATATCGGCTTTTAAATTGGCAAAATATATAGATGAGAATGAGATAGACATAGTACATTTTCACTGGACAAAAGATATTATAACTGCTGTTTTAGCTAAAATTTTAAGCAAAAGAAAGCCAAAACTTGTTCAAAGCAGACATATGCGAATGACACGCTTTAAAGATGATCTGTACCATAAATGGCTGTATAAAAATATAGATATGATACATGCTGTTACCCTAGAGGTAAAAGAGCAACTTGAAAAATTTATACCTTTAGAGATACAGCCAAAAATTGAAATGGTCCATCTTGGTGTGAAAGCTTCAGAAATTGACGAAGAAAAAGTAGTCCAACTAAAAAAACAATATGTAATAAAAGATGAATTTATTGTCGGAATTGTGGGTAGAATAGAAGAAGGAAAAGGGCAGTATAAAGTTGTAGAGGCAATACATATACTAAAAGAATTAGATATAAAAGTCATGATTGTAGGTTCCGCGATGGATGAGGAGTATCTTCAAAGTTTAAAGCAGAAAGTTTCAGATTTTGGTTTAGCTAATAAAGTGATTTTTACCGGATTTACTAAAGAGGTAAATGAACATTTGCAACTTTTTGACCTTAATGTATTAGCAACTGAAAATGAAACATTTGGACTTGTAGTTATCGAAGCTATGATCAATAAAGTACCGATGATAGCAACAAATATAGGCGGACCATTGGAGATTATAGAAGATGGAAAGGATGGACTACTGTTTGACGGTAGTAGTAATGATTTGGCAAAAAAGATAAAGATACTTTATAAAAATAATAATTTGAGAAGAGAATTTTCAGAGAATGGATATAGAAAAGTTCAAGAAAAATTTAATTATGAGAAGCAGTTAGGGAAACTGTATGAGGTAATCCTATGAATAAATTTACTTTGATACAGAAGCTTAGAAACAAGATAAGAGTTAAGGGTAATGTAATTTTAGAGATATCTACAAGTGCAAAAATTGCTAATTGTGACATATCTATAAAAGGAACAAATAATAAGTTGGTTATTGATGATGGTGTAACAATAAGATATACGCAAATAGAGATCTCGGGAGATGATTGTTCTATATTAATCGGTAAAAATTCCATTGTAGGACATGATTGCTATATCTCAGCTAAAGAGGGTAAAAATATAGTCATTAAAGATAACTGTATGCTCTCAAGAAATGTCAAGATAATGACATCTGACGGTCATTATATATACCAAAATGACAAGATAATAAACTATGGAAGTGATATAACTATACAAAAAGGGGTTTGGCTTACAGACAATGTTACTGTTTTAAAAGGAGTTACAATCGGTGAAAACTCAGTTGTTGGGATCAATTCAACAGTTACTAAAAATATTTCATCTGCTTCTATTGCTGTGGGTAATCCTGCTATAGTTGTAAAAGAAGGTATTAGTTGGAAAGAATAGTTAATGTTGAAATTGAATTTTGACTTTTTATATTGTTAGTCTGATGGCTTGACTAAAAGAAAGTAATCTAAAATTGACATTCATAAGATTAATAACGCTATAATTATATAAAAGTATTTTATTAAAGTAAGGTAAACCGTGCACAATAAGAAATTATTTTTATCTATAATTGTTCCTTGTTACAATGAAGAGGATGTCATAGATATATTTTTAGAAAAAATATTCATTGTTTTAAAGGAACTTAGTAGATCTTATGAAATCGTTTTTGTCAATGACGGTAGTCGAGATAAAACTTTAGAGGTTTTAAAACAAAAAGCAAAAGAGTATGACGAGGTTCGTGTTATCTCTCTTTCACGAAATTTTGGAAAAGAGGCAGCATTGAGTGCCGGGCTTGACATGGCTAAAGGCGAAGTCGTCGTACCCATAGATGTTGACCTGCAGGATCCCCCTGAGCTTATTTTGGACTTTGTAAAAAAATATGAAGAGGGATATGATGTCGTTGTAGGCAAGCGTGCTGATAGAACGACAGATACTAATGCAAAGAGAATCAGTGCAGAGCTTTTTTATAAAATGCATAATAAAATATCGGATATTGAGATTCCTCATAATGTTGGTGACTACAGACTGATGTCGCAAAGAGTTGTTGAAGAGTTGAAAAAACTTCCTGAAACACAACGGTTTATGAAAGGCATTTTTGCATGGCTTGGGTTTAAAACGGCTGTGGTCGAATATAAAAGAGATGAACGAGTCGCCGGAAATACAAGCTTTAACGGCTGGAAGCTTTGGAATTTCGCACTTGACGGTATTACCAGTTTTTCAACGGCACCATTGCGTGTGTGGTTGTATATAGGTTTAGTACTTGCTTTTATCTCTTTTATATACGGTTCATGGATCGTGCTAAAAACGCTCATTTTCGGAGTTGATTCTCCGGGATATGCTTCTATGATCACGGTCATTCTCTTTTTAGGTGGTATTCAACTAATGGGGATAGGTATTCTTGGCGAATATATTGGCAGAATATACCTAGAATCAAAGAATAGACCTGTTTACATCATAGAAGATGAATATTAAAAGCCATATTCTTCAGTTGGCAAAATATGGCTTTTTTGGAGTCATTGCAACGCTTGTTCATCTTTTTACTGCATGGATGATTATCTATCTTTTTGCTGCTTCCGTTTTTACTTCTAATACTTTTGCATTCTTTACGGCTTTTATGTTTTCATATATTTTTCAGACGCTTTACGTGTTTAGCACAAGTTTTCATTTTAAAAAGTTTACCAAATTCTTTTTCGTGCAGTATGGGACCTTTTTGTTCTCTTATCTGATCTCAAATATTTTCCCTCTGCAAAATGGTTATTTACATACGTTGTTGATTGTTGCTATAATGCCGTTAATAACGTTCATCATTCATAAATTTTGGACCTTTAAAGAGTTTTAGGAGATTGATTTGCCGTTAGAAAGAAGATTTACACTTATTCAGATCTTATTGCTAGGTTTAGGCTTGTTCCTTTCTATTTTTTATGCACAGCATCAGATACTTACGGGTGATCAGACACAAATGCTTTATAAGGGTTATATGGGTGCGTATAATAATATATGGATCAATTACGGTAATGCCGCAAGCGCCGTAGGAAATGTTCCAGGCAGTTTGATGTCATACGTCGTAGCATTACCGGTCATGCTCTATGATTCGCCGATGTCGCCCATGTTTTTTTTGATTGTTTTGCATCTTGCTTCATATTTTCTTTTGGACAATGTACTAAAAGATATTTATAAGACAGATACCCGTCTGATATTTTTGATACTTTACTGGCTCAACCCTTGGTTCTTATTTGAAAATATTTTATATAATCCATCTTATTTATTCTTCTTTTCGGCCCTGCATATCTGGAGTGCTTATAAACAGCGCGAAAAAAGCTCTTTTATCTACTCTATGTTACATGTAACGGCAATAGGTCTGGCACTACAGTTTCATTACTCTTGGATCATACTTTCGCTTATGAGTCTGTATCTTTTGTATAGAAAGATGGTAAAAGTAAACTGGTATGGTGTGTTTTTTGGGGTCGTAATAGTAGGAATTTCTTTAATTCCTTATATACAGACTGTAATGAAAAACAGTGCCATTACGCATCATGCTGACGATACGGGAAGATATATCGGTTGGGGAGGGATACATGTATATCCTGTGCTCAAATCATTCCTTTACTGGCTACGATACGGCTCATTTTTCTTTCCGAACAAACTGATTGCGAGTGCTCACTTTGATTGGCTGGCTGCATCACATACAGTGCAGATTCTTTTTGTGTATGGGTATAAGGCAATAGTTTTTTTCATAGGTGCGGTAAGTCTTTATTTTTCTTATAAAGCGAACAGATATTTTTATACCTTAGTAAAAGGAAAATTCTTTGTCCGGGAGATGTCTGTAAAAACAAAACAGGAATGGCTGCTTTTATATGTTTTTGGTGCCTTGATCGGTGTCTTTGTCAGCTCGATTCTTTCACCGATAATTTTCAGCTACTGGCACCTTATTATCGTATTTCCATTTGCCATCATACCTCTTGTGATTTATCTTAAAGATTACGGACAAGTATATATGCCGAAGTTATTAATTGGGATAGTAATTTATTTTGTCTTTATTAATCTAATGGGTGCAATAGACAGTCGAAAATACTCAATAAATACTGATTATATACAAGACACAAAAACATATATACAAAAAACTATAACAAATCCACAGTAATTTTTGCCACATCCTGTGGTAAGAGGTTCTCAATATCGATGGTCTTATTCTTTTCTCCCAAAGTACCGTAGACTTTCATATTCGTTTTATTAAAAAGTGCCAATACTTTTGCACTTGAAGCGACTGCAAGGTGCATTGGCCCGGTATCAGCGCTTATATAGAGATCACAAGCTTTAAAAAAAGCACCAAGAACCCGCAGGTCTTTATTTGAGTATGCCAATACTTTGTCATTAAGTTTTTGAGGAATGTCAGGCGAGAGTATGTCAATGACAATGATGTTCTTATTAAGTTTTTGCAGTTCATTCAGCCATTCACTCCACCATTCATCTGCGATTTTTTTATCAAAACGGGCATTTCTAAAAATAGCTATCATTTTTGTTTCTGCACCGACATTGTTACTATGTAGTAATTTACCTAGATCATGCTTTGCTTTTTCTATTTCATCTTGTGTTAGTTTTATATCTAAAGTAGGTTCCTGTTTTGGAAAATCAATGTTGAGAAAACGCAGGAACTCTAAACTTTCTAGTCCCATATGTCTGTATCGCTTGGTGCCTCTTTCTTGTATATGAGTAAAATCTGCCCAAAGTTTTTCACTTGCAAAACTAGCTTTGTACTTTGCATTGACGAGTGCCGTAACAATTTGTGCACTCGTTGAACCACCTGAGATATTGATTGCTACATCATATTGCTTTGCTCTTGTTAGTTGGATGTAGCGCAGCATTTCAAGCGGATGCAAAAGCAATTTTCTAGGAATGTCAATGACCTTGTCAACATTTGGCATAGGCTCAAGAATGTTACCTGCGAGTTTCATACCTACTATGATGTCTATTTTGACATCAGGGATATTCTTTTGCAGTTCATTAATGAATGGCGTTAAAAAGATCAGGTTTCCTATACGGTAGTTGGGTCTTATAATAAGAATGTTTTTGATTTCACTGATGTCTATATATTTTTGTTGTGCAGTTTTTTTTGAAAACAACGCAAGCATACCGTTTAAAAAATTGGAGAGCTTTTTTCGTATTATTACATGTAAAGGGTATTTCATGAAAAGTCTTTATAATTTTTGCCATAATTATAGCTAATTAACATTTATATAGAATATATAGTGTAAAATAGCATAATTATTTAATGGAGAGCTTTTGAAAGAGATTGTTAAAAGATTTTGGCCCTATATAAAAGAGTATAAACTTTATTATTTACTTGTTATTTTCGGTGGCATACTTATACTTATATCGACTGTAGCGACTGCGCAGATCATGAAGCCAATGATGGATGATATGTTCATCAAAAAAGATGCGACGATGCTTTACATCATCCCTCTTGGTCTTATTGCAATTTATGTGACAAAAGCAATCGGAAAGTATATACAGACAGTCTTTATGGAGTATATCGGACAGAGTATCGTAACACGTTTTCGCGAAATACTTTTAGATAAAATGATAAATATGGACATGGCTTTTTTATATACAAACAGAAGTGGAGAATTGATCTCACGTGTCACGAATGACATCGCACGTCTTCAATATTTTGTTTCAAATATGCTGCCTGACATGTTCCGTGATCTGCTGACTGTCATTGCACTTGTAGGTTATATTATCTATTTAAACCCTCTTCTCTCTTTTTATACGTTGATTGTCGTGCCTTTGATCATCTATCCTTTAATGCTTATTGCAAGAAAGTTGAAGAAATATTCACACCGTTCACAAAGTAAAAATGCAGATCTTGTATCGCGCTTGACAGAGGTATTTAACAATAGTGAAATCATTAAAGCGAATGCGACCGAAAGGTTTGAAGTATCACGTTTTAGTGTGGAGAACTGGAACTTTTTCAAAATAAACATGAAGGCGATCTATGTTGGTGCACTTGTATCGCCCATTATGGAGATCATTGCGGTCATGGGTCTTGCAGCTGTAGTATATGTCGGTGGAAAAGAGGTGTTTGACGGGAAAATGACCGTTGGTGAGTTTACGGCCTTTATCACGGCAGTGGGGCTTGTGTTTGAGCCTATACGAAAGCTTGGCGGGACGTATTCCAAGATTCAGGATGCACTTGCCGCGAGTGAGCGGGTATTTGAGATCATAGACAAAGAGAACAATGTTCAAGATGGTTATAAAGAATTAAATGAAGATATAGAAAAGATAGAGTACAAAAATGTTGTACTTGAGTATGAGAACATAAATATCTTAGACGGCGTGGACTTAACGATAAAGCAAGGTGAACATATTGCACTTGTAGGTGACAGCGGTGGTGGAAAATCGACCTTTATGAATATGCTTTTACGTTTTTATGATCCTGACAAAGGAGAAATTCTCATTAACGATGTAAATATAAAAGAGTATACACAAAAATCGCTTAAGCACCATATAGCCCTTGTTTCACAGCGAATTTATATCTTTCAAGACACTTTGTCTGCAAATGTTGCTTACGGTGAAGAGATAATGGATGAAGATAAAGTTATAGAAGCACTCAAACTCGCCGATGCTTATGATTTCGTTATGCAGCTTGAAGATGGGATAGATACTATGATGAGCGAGGCGGGAACGAATCTTTCAGGTGGACAGAGACAGCGTATAGCCATAGCCAGAGCAATATATAAGCATGCCTCGTTAGTGCTGTTTGACGAAGCAACATCGGCACTTGATAATGAGAGTGAAAAACGAATACAAAAAGCTTTGGATGAGTATACAAAAGACAAGATCACTTTGACAATTGCGCATAGACTCTCGACCATCGAACATGCCGATAAGATATTGGTTCTGCAAAAAGGAAATATTGTAGCAAGCGGTACACATAAAGAGCTTTTGGAATGTTCTGGCGTGTATCAAAAATTAGCAGGAAAGTTTGCAAAGTAATTTTTATGAGTTCTTCAACACTTTTTAGCCATAATCACGATCAAGGAAAAGAGACAATGGAATTAGATTACGCGAAATTTATAAAATATTCAAAGCCGGGACCAAGATATACTTCATATCCGACCGCTTTAGAGTTTAAAGATAAATTTCTCTATGATGATTATATTAAAAAATTACAAAACCAAGATGCTTCTCGTCCTTTAAGTCTCTATTTTCATCTGCCGTTTTGTAAAAATGCCTGTTATTTTTGTGGATGTAATGTTGTTTTTACTTCCAAAGAATCAAAAATGATCCGTTATATGGACTATTTAAAGCGTGAACTGAGTATATTGTCAAAATATCTTGACTGTAGTCGTGAGGTGATACAGATGCACTTTGGGGGAGGGACACCGACTTTCTTTTCTGCCCAGCAGCTGGATGAGATCATTACAGAGATCAAATCATACTTTCCAAATTTCGCAGCAGAGGCAGAGATCTCATGTGAGATAGATCCTCGTCATATCAATGAAGAGCAGATGAAGGTCATGAATGGACACGGATTTAACCGTGTGAGTTTTGGATTACAGGATTTTAATGAAAAAGTGCAAGTAGCGGTACATCGTGTTCAGCCTTACAGCATTACAAAAGATGCTATGGACCTGGCAAGAAAGTACAATATGCATTCGGTAAATGTTGATTTGATCTATGGACTTCCATATCAAACACTTGAAAGCTTCAAAGAGACCCTTGATCTTGCCTTGACACTCGATCCTGACAGGTTTGCGGTATTTAACTATGCCCATGTACCTTGGTTGAAAAAGACGATGAGAAAGATAGATGAGACGACACTGCCTTTGCCTGAAGTGAAACTTGAGATCATGCAATATACGATCGACTTTTTAACCAAAAACGGGTATAAAATGATAGGAATGGATCATTTTGCAAAACCTGAAGATGAATTGTTTGGGGCAATTGGCAAGGGTGAACTGCATAGGAACTTTCAAGGTTATACGACCAAAGGCGGAGCAGACTTGATCGGTGTGGGGCTTACATCTATTGGCGAAGGGGTGGATTATTATGCCCAGAATTTTAAAGACATGTCTTCATATGAAGAGGCAGTCGATGCGGGAAAACTTCCTTTTGAACGAGGTGTAGTACTGAGTGAAGATGATATGATACGTCAACATGTCATAATGGAGTTGATGAGTAACTTTAAATTTGATATAAAACGTTTTGAAGCAATATACGGCTTCGAATTTAAAAACTATTTTGAAGATGCTATACTGGATTTAAAACCTTTTGTAGAGGAAGAACTGATAATAATGAACGATGAATCCATAGAGTGTTCGCAGACGGGTACGCTGCTAATAAGAAATATTGCCATGGCTTTTGATGCTTATATGCATCGTCATGCAAATAATGATAAAACTTTTTCAAAAACGGTGTAAAATATGAGTAAAAGACCAGAAGATATTTTTAGTTTCGATCAGACTGCTGATGATTGTGTGAAATGTGGAAAGTGTATTCCAGTATGTACTATCCATAATGTAAATGCGGATGAAGTTACTTCTCCTCGTGGATTTTTGGACCTTTTAGGTGCCTATAAACGTGGAAAGTTAGAACTGGATAAAACAGCAAAAGACATTTTTGAAAGCTGCTTTTTATGTACAGCATGTGTTGAGGTCTGTCCAAAATCACTTCCTACCGATATGGTAATAGAACAGGTAAGAAGTGACATAGCAGACAAGTTTGGTATAGCATGGTTCAAAAAGGCATTTTTTCTTTTGCTACGTTACAGATGGCTCAATGATATTGCTTTTAAACTCGGATACACTTTCCAGACCTGTGGATTTAAAATTAAAAATGAGATAGACTCTATGACTCCAAGGTTTAATCTACCTATGATAAAATCAGACAGACTCTTGCCGAGTCTGACAAAAACATCTTTTTTGAATTCTCACCCTGAGAACATAGATAATGGTGGGAAGCGAAAAGTGGCTATTTTCATTGGCTGTTTGGCAAATTATAATTATAAAAATATAGGTGATTCTCTGTTGGATATTTTAGAAGCGCTTGAAATTGACGCATTTTTGGCAAAAGGTCAAAAGTGTTGTTCTGCACCTGCATATTTTACAGGTGACTTTGATACGGTCGATTATAATGCAAAGTTCAACATCGAGTACTTTGAGCAATTTGCAGATGATGTAGAGGCTATTATTATTCCTGAAGCTACATGTAGCGCAATGCTCAAAATAGATTATGAGCACTATTTTCATGACCAGCCGGAGTGGAAAGAACGTGCAAAAGCGGTCATGAGCAAAGTCTATATGGCAACAGAATGGCTGCAGCATCATACACATCTTGAACACCTCTTAGCATCAAAGAAAAAAGTATCTCCAATCGTTACTTATCATGATCCCTGTCACGCAAAAAAAATGCAAGGAGTACATAAAGAACCAAGAAATCTTATTCGTCAAAATTATAAAATCGTTGAAATGAGTGATCCGAATCTGTGTTGTGGATTCGGGGGCGTTACGATGCAGACTGAAAAGTATCATTTTGCAAAAGCAGCCGGTATTCCCAAAGCTGCTATGATCAAAAAGACAAAAGCAGAGATCGTCAGTGCAGAATGTAGTGCTTGTAGAATGCAGATAAATAACTCCATGCACAACGCAGGAGTTGAGACCGTTTTTAAAAATCCGATCGAGCTTATAGCTGAGGCACTTAAAGATTAATATGCAACATTTTATATGGAACGCTGACCCTATACTTGTTTCTTTTGGACCATTGCAGGTGCATTGGTATGGCGTACTTTTCGCTGCTGCCATACTTTTGGGGCTAGAACTTATGAAGTGGATATATCGGCTTGAAAATAAAGATGAAAAGAGTATAGACCCGCTTTTCTTATATGCGGTCATTGGGATCGTAGTAGGTGCAAGGCTTGGTCACTGTCTATTTTATGATCCTGACTACTATCTGGCGCATCCTCTGAAAATATTTGCTGTCTGGGAAGGCGGTCTGGCGTCACACGGTGGTGGTCTAGGTGTCCTTATAGCACTCTATTATGGATGTAAGAGGTACAAAGTTGATTTTTTATGGCTTATCGACCGTTTGGTGATTCCTACAGCTCTTTTTGGATTTTTTGTACGAATGGGTAACTTTATGAACTCTGAGATCTTAGGAAAGCCATCTGAAGTGCCTTGGGCCGTGATATTTGAACGTGTAGATACTTTGCCAAGGCATCCTGCACAGCTCTATGAAGCCTTCTCTTATTTGTTGATCTTCTTTGTATTGCTTTTTATTTACAAAAAGAATTACAAAAGATTACAAAAAGGCTTTTTATTTGGCCTCTTTTTAACTCTTGTATTTACTGCAAGGTTTTTAATAGAATATGTCAAAGTCAGACAGGCAGACTATTCTTTAGGGATCGATCTGAGCACCGGACAGCTTTTAAGCATCCCTTTTTTAATAGTTGGTGTTACCTTGATCGTGTACAGCTATAAAAGAAGTAAATCATCTCTGTGAGCGATGCTTTTTTCTGTCTTTATGCACAGAGTGTTTCCAAAAATAATTGACTGAAAAATATCCTAATAATGAGCCAAAAATAGAATATACGGCAGTTCCAAAATAGAGTGGAATGAAAATATTGTTTAGGTTGTTTGAAAACCATTCAAGCGTCATTTGTACCGGTTCAGGCTTAATCCCTAGTAAAAATGAACCGGTCAGATATTCCATATAGTACATCGGAGGCATAGTGATTGGATTACTAAGCCAGCACATAGCAAGGGCGACAGGGACATTGAACTTTACAAAAGGCACAAAAAGAAGAACTGCCGCCATTTGCATAGGCATTGGAATAAAAGCAATGAAAAGTCCAATGAGAACAGCACGTGAGATCATTCTTCGGCTTGTTGAAAGATATTCCGGTGGAATTTTATACTTTTTAATGAAATCTCTTAGTTTTTTATGTTTGGAAGTCTTTTTCAGTGTTTTTCTTATCATCTTTGTACTTATATAGTTTAAATTGGTTCAAATTATACAATGCGGAGCTTATAAACACTAGTAAAAAGTCATATTTAGTCAATATCTGCCTTAGGTTTGTCAATATAGTAACCTTGTGACTTGTTGATTCCCATCTCAATGAGTTTTTCTTGTATCTCCTGCGATTCTACAAATTCGGCTATTGTTTTTATATTCATTTCCTTTGCAAAAGAGACAATAACAGAGATTAAAACCTCTGAACGTTTATCATGAATGATAGATTTAATAATACTGCCGTCTATTTTAATAAAGTCTGCTTGAAGTTTCATAAGATATTCGAAGTTTGAATATCCGGTACCGAAGTCATCTATGGCAATTTTACATCCGTATGATTTTATTTTATATATAAATTTTTCAATAGTGCTGAAGTTTTTGATGTTTTCATTCTCTACAATTTCAAAGACTACTCTTTTCCCGATATTATATTCTTCAAGCATTTTAAATATATATTGATTGATCTCTTTATCAAGTATATCTTCAATGGTAAGATTGACTGAAAACTCATATTTATTGTCTTTAAATGCTTTAAAACTTTTTTTGATAACGATTTTTGTAAGTATTTTGTATAGCTTTGCTTTTTTTGCAATTTCTAAAAAGTGTCTAGGCGTAATAATATTACCATTTTTGTCAATAAGTCTGATCAAGGATTCATATTTGGTTATTTTTTTGGTTTTATTATCTAAAATTGGTTGAAAATATAAAATGATCCTATCTTCTAAAATAGCATTTTTGATCTCCTGTACCCATTTGAGATTATTTTCATACTCTTTATTCAAAGAAGCTTCATCACTATAAAAAACAATGTCTTTTGACTCTTTTTTGGCAAGTTTTAAGGCCATATTCGCAGTAGAAAGCAACAGTTTTGTTTCTTCAAAAGAGACACCGATGGTAATGTTTAAAAAAATATCATGATCTTCAATAGTGATTGGGTATTTGTGTATTTCATCAATAAGGTATTCTACGTTTTTTTTGATCATATCACGGTCTTTTTCTTTTGAGAGTAGGACGAATTCATCACCGTTAAGCCTGAAAAATTTACATTCTTCATGTTTATTGAGATTCTTTTTTAAAAACTTTGAAAACTTCACAAGAACCTTGTCTCCAAACTTTTCTCCATACAGGTCATTTATTTGACTGAAGTTATCAATATTGATCAACAATAACGAAAAGTTTTCTTTACCTTTTTTTTCTTGAATGAGAGCTCGTCTGTTTGGTAGACCAGTAAGTGCATCTCTATAGAACATTTTTGTCAATTCTTCTTGTGTGTATTGCATAAGCTCGTTATGTTTGTCTTTAAGTTTTTGTTTTGTTGTTATATTTGTTTTATATATAAAATATTTTAGTAGAAGATAAATGCCTCCTAAAGCGGCAGCAATATTTAAAAAGAAAAATATTTCCTGAACCAGAGATGATACATTATAGTGATAGTTATCTAGTAGAATAGGGTCTATAGCTACGGATAGGATAACAAGAAATATAAATGCGTAAAGCCAGTATTGCGATCTTTCTTTTTTGTCATGTACCAATGAGGCAATAGGAGCAAAGAATGCCCATATCATAACATAACTTCCTTTTGCAAAGCCGCCTAAAGACCACATGAGAATGAACGGAAGTATTAAAACAAGGTACATTTGTACTTTTTGTACGACCAAAAGATTTTTATTCCTTTTATAAAACCATAAATTTAAAAAAGATACTAAAGAGTAGAATAAAGGAATAGCAGCAGGTAGATATAAACCAAATAAAATATATAAAAAAGCCCAAATCAAACTAATAGGACCAATGATCATAGGAATAATAAGGATTGAGGCTTCTTTTACTTCTTGAGGACTAATTTTATCAGTATTTGAATTGACCAATATAATATCACATTGTTCTTTAATATTATATAATTTAATATATAATATTTTTATTTGTAATTCATAAAAAAGGTAGTGAAAGTATGTTAAAATTACACATAGTGATCTAAAGGAATATAATGTCATTTGAAAAACTTGGAGTTTTTAAACCATTGTTGGAAGCTGTGAATGATTTAGGTTACACAGAACCGACTCTTATTCAGACCAGGGCTATTCCTTTGGTACTGGCAAAAAAAGACATTTTCGCAACTGCACAGACAGGTACGGGAAAGACAGCAGCTTTTGCTCTGCCTATTTTGCAAAGACTAAGAAAACCCGTTAAAGACAAAAGCATACGAGCCGTTATTTTGTCACCGACGAGAGAATTGAGCATACAGATACATGAAGATATAGAGAAATTTGCAAAGTATATGCAGATCAAAACAACTATTTTAGTCGGCGGAAAAGACCTGCAAAAACAGCGTGATTCTTTGAAAGAAGGAACAGAAATTATCATAGCAACGCCGGGACGTCTGTTGGAACATATAGAAAATGGGTTAAATCTTAAAGATGTAGAAGTGTTCGTTCTTGATGAAGCAGATAGAATGCTGGACATGGGATTTACAAAAGATATCCGAAAAATTCATCCTTTGTTACCAAAACGACACCAGACACTCCTTTTTTCAGCAACATTCAGCGACAAGGTGAGAAAGCTCTCTAAGCTTATTTTGACAAAGCCTGCATTTATAGAAACAGCAAAGAAAAATACAACGGTAGATACGATCAATCAGGTGGCATACCTTGTAGATACTGCAAGAAAAGCAGAACTTTTGGCATATTTGATAGGCTCAAGAAACTTTCCTCAGGTCTTGGTCTTTACCAAAACCAAAGCGAGTGCAGAAGAGCTTAATGAAGAGTTGCAAAAAGACGGTTTGAAATGCGGTGTTATTCACGGGGACAGAACAAAGGCGAACCGTCTCAAAACTCTCAACCAGTTCAAAGAGGGTAACATTAGAGTACTTGTCGCGACAGACATTGCTTCGCGGGGGTTAGACATCGAAGAACTACCGTATGTTATCAACTATGAACTGCCTTCGATTCCTGAAGATTATGTGCATAGAGTAGGGCGGACAGGACGTGCAGGACGAGAAGGTGAAGCGATCTCGCTCATAGATATTTATGAAAAATATGATATAAAAGAGATAGAAAAGCTTATAGGCCAAAAGATCCCAAAAGAGACGGTTGAAGGTTTTGAACCAGACCCGAACATCCGAAGAAAAGATGTGGATGAAGTAAGGCTTAAAGCTGAACATAAAAAGCCTGAAAAGAAAAAAGTACGTCACTATAACAAAAACACGACAGGTATGGTCTCAAAGAAAAAGCGAAAAACGACAAAACGGGATGCACAATAAACGTTAGATGTTTGCAGAGTATGAACTAAATATCTTGTATAAAGATGACTTCTTAGTTGTCATTAATAAGCCAAGCGGGCTTTTAGTACATAAGTCTATGATAGACCGACATGAGATCTACTTTGCCATGAAAATACTGCGTGACCAGATTGGGCAGTGGGTCTATCCTGTGCATAGACTTGATAAACCTACTTCGGGTGTACTTTTATTCGCACTAGATAGTGAGAGTGCTAGAATCATGTCAGAACAGTTCTTGCAAAAGAGCATACAAAAGAGTTATTTTGCCGTTGTTCGCGGATATACAGAGCAAAATGGTATAATTAACCACGCATTACAAGAAAAACTTGACAAGCTTAGTGATAAAAATGCATCTGCTAATAAAGAGGCACAAGAGGCGATCACCGAGTATGAAAGAGTCGCAACTGTTGAATTGGATTTTGCAGTAGGGCGTTATGACTGTGTACGTTACTCTTTGGTGAAATTGATGCCAAGAACAGGAAGAAAACATCAACTGCGTAGACATATGAAGCATATTTCACATCATATCTTAGGCGATACTAAATATGGACGGGGCGAACACAATAAATTTATACGAAAGCAATATGGTGTGCACAGATTATTGCTGCACTGTGCTTCGTTACATGTAACACATCCTTATTCCGGTAAGACTTTGGTATTTAGAGCGGAATTTGATGATGTTTTTACGAAGTTGTTCAAAGAATTTGATTGGAAAGTAAAGGATATATAAAATTATGAGTGAAGTAAAAGCAAAATATTTAAAAGATTATAAAAAACCGGCATTTAAAATCCAAACTGTTGACTTAGTGTTTGAACTGTATGAAGAAGAGGCTGTTGTTGAGAGTACAATGCAGTTCAAAAAGATGGATGAAAATGAAAAAGATCTACAACTCGATGCTCTGAATTTGGAGCTTTTAGAGGTCAGCTTGAACGGTTTGAAACTCCAAGAGAGTCGTTATATTATAGAAGATGAGAGCTTGATGCTTTTAAATGTCCCCAATGAGTTCGAGGTCAAGATAAAAAATAGGATCTACCCGCAAAACAACACGGAACTAGAAGGACTGTATAAATCAGGCGATATTTTCTGTACTCAAAATGAGCCTGAAGGTTTTAGAAGTATTACGCCTTACCTTGATCGTCCTGATGTTATGAGCGTTTTTACAACGACCGTGATTGCCGATGAGAAAAAATATCCAGTTCTTCTAAGTAACGGAAATATAGTGGAGTGTCATGAAAGCTTTGACGGACGTCACGGAGTAACATGGCATGACCCACATCCAAAACCATCGTATCTTTTTGCTCTTGTCGCAGGTGACCTGGGAGATATTAGTGATGAGTTTGTTACAATGAGCGGGAATAAAGTCACTTTAAATATCTATTGTGACCATGGAAATGAGCACAAGTGTCATCATGCAATGACCTCTTTGAAAAAAGCGATGCAGTGGGATGAAGAGAAATACGGACGCGAATATGATCTGGATATTTACAATATCGTTGCAGTGGATAGTTTCAATATGGGAGCGATGGAGAATAAAGGACTCAACATCTTCAATTCAGCTTATGTTCTTGCCGATACAGATACGGCAACCGATGCGAATTTCATGGGGATTGAAAGTGTCATATCGCATGAGTATTTTCATAACTGGACGGGAAACCGAATTACATGTAGAGACTGGTTTCAATTGACGCTTAAAGAAGGACTTACTGTCTTTCGTGACCAGTGTTTCTCAGCAGATATGAATTCAGCAGAGGTACAACGTATAGAGGATGTAAAAGCACTCAGAGAGCGACAGTTCGTAGAAGATGCTTCACCGACACGCCATCCAATTCAACCAAAATCTTATATATCTATGAATAATTTTTATACGGCAACGGTCTATGAAAAAGGGGCTGAGGTCATTCGTATGGTTTATACCTTGTTAGGCGAAGAAGGGTACACAAAAGCGACTGACCTCTATTTTGAAACCTTCGACGGGCAGGCAGTGACGACGGACGATTTCCTCTGGGCAATGAGCAAGGGCGGAAATATTGACCTTGAAGCATTTAAAAAATGGTACCATCAAAGCGGAACACCTCGTCTTAAAGTAGAAGAGTCATTTGAACACGATACATATACACTCACATTGACGCAAATAATTCCAGAAGATGTTGACGGGAACAAACAAGAACCGTATTATTACCCTTTGAAAATGGGACTGCTTGATAGAGAGGGGAATGAACTTAGGGCTGAGACACTCATACTCTCAAAAGAGAAAGAAACATTTACTTTTGAAGGGTTTACACAGCAGCCGGTGCTTTCCGTTAACCGTGACTTTTCGGCTCCTATCATTGTTGAACAAGAAAAAAGTGATTATCCATTCTTGATGAAGTATGATACCAATAGTTTTACGCAGTATGAAGCGACACAGAATTTTGCTCTACAGACGATAAACAAGCTTATAAATTCAGAGAATATCGATGAAACATTTGTAGCGGCATACGGCCACTTACTCGATCTGGATGTAGATATGTCGTATAAAGCACTGTTATTAGAACTCCCTGCTGTTTCATCTATTATGCAGCTTCAGGAAAAAGTCGATTTTGAAGAGATATATGATGCTCAGGATGAACTCTTAAAGTATATAGCTGAGAAATTTACACACAAACTTTTAGATATGTATAAAGAAAATCATTTTCCTCAATCAGCAAGTCTGAATGCAGAGAGTATCTCCAAGCGGGCTATAAAAAACAGAGCACTGAAGATTCTTTCAGCACTGAAAAATGATGAGATTGCCGAGCTGGCAAAAAAACAGTATAAAGAGTCTGTGACAATGACGGACAGGATCGTTGCTCTCGATGTTTTAGAGAACTTACATGTAAGCTATGCCGAGACAGCATTGCAGGATTTTTATAACAGATATAAAGATGAAACACTTGTGATGAATAAATATTTTGCTATTTTAGCCTCATCGAGTAGATATGATGTACTTGAACGTGTTGAAAAGCTTCAAAGAGATAAAGTTTATGATGAAAAGGTGCCAAACCTGGTACGCTCTTTAGTGGGGTCATTTGCAAGAAATCATAAATATTTTCACGCAAAAGACGGAAGCGGATATAAATTTATAGCAGATAAGATCATAGAAATTGACAAGATCAACCCTCAGATGGCTTCAGGATTATGTGGAGCTTTTAAAATTTGTGATAAAATGAATCCTCATAACCAGGCGTTGATGAGAAAAGAACTAACACGTGTAGTGTCTACACAGAAACTTTCTAAAAACAGTTTTGAGATCATAGATAAAATATTAAAATAATCATATATAGTGATTATGTCCTCTGTGATAACATTGTGATATTTTTTTGATAGAATTTTTAACTAATAAATAAGAAAGGAAAACTAGATGGCTAGATTAGTTGTTTTAGGTGGTGGTGTTGCTGGACATACAACAGCAACATTCGCTGCAAAATGGTTAGGTTCAGAACATGAAGTAGTAGTTGTCACTCCAAATGCAAAATGGAACTGGATTCCATCAAACATATGGGTTGGTGTAGGTCAAATGACAAAAAAAGAAGTGACGTTTGATCTGGCACCTGTATATGCAAAAGCAGGCATAAATTATCATCAGGCTAAAGCAGTTTCAATAAATCCTGAAGGCTCTGACTCAAGTGACAAACCTTTTGTAAGTATTGAGTATACTAGTGCTGATCAAGCAGGACAAAATGCAAATATTGAGTATGATTATTTAGTAAATGCTACCGGACCAAAACTCAATTTCGGTGCAACTCCAGGTTTGGGAGAAGGTAGTCAGTTGGGTGAGCATACGGTCTCTGTTTGTACTGCAGAACATGCTGTTCATGCTTCAGAAAAATTCAATGAAGCCATTGAAAAGATGAAAAATGGAATCCGTCAAAAGTTTTTGATAGGTACAGGCCACGGTATGTGTACATGTCAAGGTGCTGCTTTTGAATATATTTTTAACATTGAACATGAATTGAGAAAAGCCGGTGTTCGTGACATGGCGGATATGAAGTGGATATCAAACGAATCTTTCTTGGGAGATTTCGGTATGGGTGGACTGCATATGAAAGTCGGTGGATATGTTGTTTCTTCAAAACTTTTCGCAGAGTCGCTATTTGCTGAAAGAGGCGTTGAATGGCTTATTGGAGCACATACGTCAAAAGTTGAAAAAGGGAAGGTCGAATATGAGCTACTTGACGGTTCGAAAGGTGAAGAGGAGTTTGATTTTGCAATGCTTATCCCTCCTTTTGCCGGTGTTGGATTAAAAGCTTATGATAAAGCAGGAGAAGATATTACAAAAACAGTATTTGCTCCAAACGGTTTTATGAAAGTCGATGCTGACTATACGCCAAAGCCGTATGCAGAGTGGAAAGCAAATGATTGGCCAAGCACTTATCAGAACCCGACATACAAAAATATGTTCGCAGCAGGAATAGCATTTGCTCCGCCACATGCTATTTCTAAACCTATGAGCTCACCAAATGGGACGCCGATTAATCCGACACCGCCAAGAACAGGTATGCCTTCCGGTATTATTGGAAAAGCAGTAGCTCATTCTGTTTGTGACATGATCAATAAAGGAGAGAATGCACATTTACATGAAGCTTCTATGGCTGAAATGGGTGCGGCTTGTGTTGCATCTGCGGGAAAAGGTGTCTTTGACGGTACAGCTGCAGCTATGACTGTTTATCCTGTTGTTCCGGACTATGAAAGATACCCTGGAACAGGACGGGATACAGACTATACATTTGGTGAGATAGGTCTTGCAGGCCACTGGATCAAATATATCCTACACTATCTGTTTTTATACAAAGCAAAACTAAAACCAGGATGGACACTTATTCCAGAATAAAAAAAGGAGAAATTATGAGTGAAAAAAAATTAGTGGATGAAGAAGTTAATTTTCAAAAAAATGATGCATTCAATCTAACGATGATACCAGGGAAATTCACTAGATTCTTGCGTACTTGCGTAATCTGGCAGTTCATCAGATTTATTGTGTTGAATATAAAAATGATTATAGTCGTCGGTAAAAGTCACTAGTTAACAGAGACTGGGTTATCTCAGCCTCTCATCTATAAAGGTTGGTTCATGGGTAAAACGATAAAAGAGCGTGTTCCTTATTTAAAAGCCAACAAAGATATCTTCATATCTCACAAAATAATTATCCTAAATCAATGGATATCCTATAACTCTCCTAAAGAAATACTCTTACTCCATGACATAGACACGCAATACTTCATTGATAAGTATGCAAGTGGTGTATTTGATTATTTTATGGGTGCTATAGAAGGAACAAGGGAAATAGGTGATTGTCCTGTAATGCAGGAATTTTTAACTTATTTGAAATTTCATGAGATCAGTGCTGATGAACTTTTTGAATTGTGTAGTAATTTTCGGCGTTCAATGATCGAACTTACGTATGATATGGGTGTCAATTCAAAAGAGGCTTTTGAAGAGATATCATATCTTTTTGACAAGAACTTCAAAGGTATCTTGAAATTTTATACAGATAGTATCTTTCAAAAACTCATCGATGCTAGACAAGAGGCTTTGAAGGCCTCTCAGGCAAAAGAGTACTTTCTCTCAAATATGTCTCATGAGATACGGACACCACTTAATGCGATTTTAGGTTTTGTCAATCTTTTGATGGATGAAGATATATCCATTAAGCACCGTAACTATCTTAACATAATACTTAACAGCGGTGAAAATCTATTGAGTATCATCAATGATATTTTAGATTTTTCTAAGCTCAGAAGTGGTGAATTCACTATAGAGCCTAAAGTGTTTTCTTTACATGAAGAATTAAGTCACACGGTGGAGCTTTTCGTTGCAAGTGCCACCTCTAAAAATATAACTATTACGTCATTTATCGATCCCAAGATACCAAAAGAACTATTTGGTGATATACTAAGAATAAAGCAGATAGTATCGAATTTTTTAAGTAATGCAATAAAATTTACACCAGTGGATGGTATTATCAAAGTTAATGCTAGCTACTATAAGAAGCAATTACAAATCAGCGTCACAGACAATGGGTATGGGATCAGTGAAGTAGAAATGGAGCATATTTTTGTTGCCTTTACTCAAGCACAATCAAATAAACATAACAACAAAGAAGGAACAGGATTAGGATTGTGTATTTCACATCAACTAGCTGAATTAATGAATGGAAGGGTATATGTAAACTCTAAAGTCGGCGAGGGAAGCACTTTTTGTGTTGATATACCAGTTGAAGCTCAAAGTGATGAAATTCTTATGTTTAGTAACAATGGCTTTGAAAAATTAAAAATTGCATTATATACAGAAAATAATGTTTTAGATTTTAGACATTATTCTTTTTTAGAATATGGAGACATTTTTTCTTTAAATATTTTTATTGCAGATACGCTTGAGTGTGACTTTGATATATGTATATTTGTCCATGAGAACTGCAGTGCAAAAAACATAAAAGATATTATTGCTTCAGGTAAAAAATATATTGCTTTAATGAGTAAGGAGTATGATACATATGAACAATTTCCTAAAATAAAATCTATGTGTTTTCCTCTGTATTGCTCTAAGATATATCGTATATTTAATGAGCTGCTACATCCTGAACTCTCATTGACACAAGAGAAACAGATTTCAAACAGATATAAAGGACATATTTTAGTCGCTGAAGATAATCAGGCAAACCAAGAACTATTAAAAATTATTTTGGACAAGTATGGATTAACGTATGATATGGCTGTAAATGGAAAAGAGGCATTGGAGTTTTATAAACTAAATAAGTATGATCTGATTTTGATGGACGAGCAGATGCCAGTTATGAGTGGTACTGAAGCAATAGGAGAAATCATACATTTTGAAGAAAGCAATGGATTGACACATACTCCTGTTTCAGCATTGACAGCAAATGTTTTAAAGGGAAGCAAAGAGAGAGGGCTATTGAACGGATTTGATGCTTTTTTGGGAAAACCTCTTGTTTTAAAGGAATTAGAGCGTCTATTCGTCACATATCTTAAAATTGATTCTTACACAATTGAGACAAATAAAACAGAACAGTCATTCTTTCAAAAGAAACAGTATGACATTAGAGGTTTGGATACGAAAAAACTTATGAAAGAATTAATGCTTAATGATGATGAATTGATCTTACTGTTGACATTGTTTTTAAAAAAAGTAAAAATAACTATGAGGGAGCTTTTAAATGCAATTGAAACAAAAAACTATAAGAAAATAGGATTATTGGCCCATAGTCTTAAAGGCTCAAGCGGGAACTTTAGATTGGATAGTTTGCAAAAGAAGGCTTATGAGATCGAAAAAATGGCTAAACTTGAAAAAAGAGAATATGATTATAAAAAAGTATTTTTTCTAATTCAAGAAGAGTTGGAAAGTATTAAATTGAATTAATTCACTCTTCTAAATAATAACCAATGCCGGAAGCATTTTTAATGATATCTGTCTGAAGTTTATTTCTTAGACGCCATACAAGTGTTCTTACACTGTTTTCAGTGGCACCATGTTCATCCCATACATAGTTCATCGCCTGTTCAAAAGAGACAACAAGCCCACGTTGTGCGACAAGAAGGCGCATAAATGCATTTTCTTTTTTTGTCAGCTTTATTTTCCCTCCCTTGTAAAAGGTTTCACATATGTTTATATCTAAATGATAGTCCCCTCTGCCAAATGTAACAATGGGTTGTTCAGATGAATATTTGGAATATAGAAGTTTTTCCAGATTTGATTTATCAAGTTTGAGAGCATGAATATTTTCTTTTCTCTCATTTTCCTGTTCATATTTAAATAAAGCCATTTGAATAGTAGCATGTAAAGACACTGG
>Ga0316207_10001863_pt1 | contig 23978 bp, 24 predicted proteins | sample 6weekpyrite_MG_FD_204943 | JGI IMG/M metagenome (GOLD analysis project Ga0316207, IMG submission 204943) | Microbial mat bacterial communities from mineral coupon in-situ incubated in ocean water Damariscotta River, Maine, United States -... | ecosystem: Environmental > Aquatic > Marine >... | reverse complement strand
CTTTAAAGTGTCGGGTATTCTGACCGAAGACGTTTCTTTCAGCGCTGTTGCATCTGACCCGGCGATTTACATGGCCGGTACGTCCGGTCTTGGTGACAAGGCGGGTGGCCAAATCGTCAAGTTGACGGATCTGGCTCTGGCCTCTCCAACAACTGCCTATGCCCAGCGTTTTGAAGCAGAAGCTGATGTGTCCGAAGTGGCCATTGTCGGTGGGGAAGACGGCGAAACCCATACCAAGACTGTGCCCAACCCACTGGAAATCCTGTCCAGTGCAACGGCTGCGGATGGCAGTATGATTGTTGTTGGCCATACCTCCACCACCACGGATGGCACGGTGATCAAGGGTGAGCAGGACATGGTGCTCGCCAAGTATGATTCCACCGGCAAGCAGGTCTGGTCGCGCGTTTTGGGTGCCTCAGACTCAGCCAGTGCGTCAAGCGTTACCATTGGTGCCAATGGCGAAATTGTTGTCGCGGGCAAAGTGGATGGCACTTTGGGCAAGACAACCGAGTTTGGTGGCAGTGACAATTTTGTGGCCAGTTATAATTCCAGCGGTGTTGAGCAATGGATTCAGCGCTTTGGTAGTACGAGCGATGATCAATCCCATTCCGTGGCGGTTGCGGCGGATGGCACGGTGTATGTCGCGGGCGATTCCAAATCCGGCGTTGGCGGTGCGGGCTATCAGGGCGGGGCAACAGACGGTTTTGTCCGTGCGATCGATAGCACGGGTGTCACGCTTTATACCCGCAATATCGGAAATGCGGGTGATGAATCGGTGTCGTCCATCTCCATTGCCAATGATGGCTCTTTGATTGTTGCCAGCGATGAGGATGGATCTGCTGTGATCCGTAAGTTTGCTTCAGGCGACGGCGCATCGGCTGCCGTTTGGGAGCAAAATCTGGGCAATATGGGTCTGGGCCGGATTGGTGATGTCGCTGTTGACGGAAATGACATTTATATCGCCGGATCGGCTGATGCGGGCTTTGCGCCCAGCGCACCGATTGTTGGCAATGCGGGCGGTGAGCGCGATGCTTTCCTGGTCAAGCTGACCGACGGAGCCGCTGCCACGGTCAATTACACCACTTTCCTGGGATCGGCTGCCGATGAGACGGCCAATTCGATCACGGTGGATAATGGCAAGGTTTATATCGGCGGCAAAACAACGGGCAGCTTGCCCGGTCAGACCTTGCAGGGTGATCGCGATGCATTTGCGGCCCGCTTTAACGGGGCTGATGGTGCTTTTGAATGGGCGACCCAGATTGGCGGCCGTGAAGGCGTCAATGAAGCCACCGGCATCTCTGTTGTCGCAGGTGGGGATTCCATCCTGGATTCCCTGGGCCTGCCAGCCGGTTCACTGACTTACTCTGATACGCGCGTGGTCACAGATCGTAGTTCGGCGCGTGAAGGGGATCATTTTTATATTTCGGTCGATGGTGGACGGCGCAAGAAAATCACCATTGAAAACGATGACACCATGCGGTCGCTAACTTTCAAGATCAATGCGGCCCTGGTTCTGGACGGAAATGCTGATGTGCGCCGTACCAGTGGCGGTGACAAGCTTCGGATTGCGCCAAAAGAAGGCTCCAAGATTGAGCTTTATGCCGGTGCAGACGGGCAGGATTTGCTGAAATCGCTGGGGATGGAGCCAGGCTCCATTATCAAGACAAAGTCTCTGGTCGATGGCGATTCAACATCTGATGGTCCAAAGATTTTTGCTATGGGCATGCCGACATCGTTTGATCTGTCCACCAAGGAAAAGGCCAAGGAGGCGTTTGAGGCCTTCCAACACGCCATGTCTGTGGTTCAGCGCACGTATCGCGATCTGACGACGCCAGCGGCGCTGAAAAATCTTCTCGATGGCCCCAAGGGCAAAAAGGGTGGCACAGTTCCCGCGTATCTGACGGCCCAGATCGCCAATTACTCGGCAGGGCTTGAGCGCCTTAATCAAGGCCCATCAAACAGTAGCGGACTTTATTTTTAGAGATTGATCAAGCTGTCTGGTTGACGGCGATGGCAAAGCCCTTGCCACCGGCATTGGCTTGGGTTGCGCCCGGGCCATAACTGCCTCCAGCGCTGCGTTGGCGATTGGCTTCATCTGCAATGGCCTTGACCACGCCTTCTGCAATCACCTTGGCCGCATTCACCACATGTCCGTTTTCTTTCAAGGCGATGTGGAATGCTTCTGTGGCTTGTCTCAGGGCCGCTTTGACGGGCGCAGAGGCTCCGGCGAAGCGGGCGGGTTCTTGCCCGGCACGTGCGACTTCAGCGCGGTAAATATTGGCCAGTTTGGTCTTTTCATCCTGTAGGGAAACCGCTTCTTCAGGACGTCTTTGCCTGAACAGTGTGGTTTCCTTTTTGATCAACTCGGTCAATCTGTTGGTCAGGTTGAGCAGGGCCTGGGTGCGCTCTGCGCCATTGGATGCTGCCAATTCGGTCATGATAAATCTCCTCCGTCTTCCTGATAGCGCAGGATTTCGGTTGTCAGTCGGTCCGCAAGTCCAAGTCCGCCAGACTGGGCCATGACTTTTGCGTATTCCTCGTGCAGCAGGCCTGAGAAGGCTTTCTCACCGGCACCACCGCCAAATTCACTGTTCTGTTCCGTCTGGGCAAACATTGCTGCGAGCATTTGAGACAGGAAAAACGATTCAAGCTCTTCCGCGGCTTCGCGAGCTTCACCTTGAGTGCCACTTGCAGGAATGCGCGGCGCATCCGCATTGCGGGCGGCATGGGTAGCCGTGTTGAGCTGGAGATCGAGAAAGCCTTCCATTACAGGACCTCGATATCGGCTTGCAGGGCTCCGGCAGCTTTGATGGCCTGAAGAATGGTGATCATGTCTCTGGGGCTGACGCCCATGGCGTTCAGGCCATCAACCAGATCACTGAGGGAGACGCTGCTGTCGAGGACACCCATTTGCATCATGTCTTCTTCAACGGTCAGATCGGTTCGGGGAAGCTCAACCGTCTCGCCTTCCGAGAAGGGGGCAGGTTGGCTGGCGATGGGCGTTTCGGTCACAGAAATCGTCAGATTGCCCTGGGCAATGGCTACGGTAGACACCCGGACATGTTCACCCATGACGATGGTGCCTGTGGCTTCATCGATGATGACACGGGCGGGAAGGTCTGGCTCGACGCGTAATTGTTCGACTTCAGCCAGCAGATCAATCATGTCGCCGCGAAAACCAGATGGACGTGACAGGGAAATGGTCGCTGGGTCGGGGGCGCTTGCTGCTTCGCTGCCCAGATAGGCGTTGATGGCATTGACCATGCGTCGGGCTGTTGTGATGTCTGGGTTTCTCAGCGAGAGCCGCAGGGTCTGCAGGGAGGCCAGATCGAAGTTGATTTCAGCCTCAACGATGGCCCCATTGGCTATGCGCCCATTGGTGGGCACGCCGCGTGTGATCGTGGCGGCATCTCCACCGGCGGAAAATCCGCCGACAGCAATCCCGCCCTGGGCAACGGCATAGACCTGATTGTTGTTAGCTCTTAGCGGGGTGACGACCAGTGTTCCGCCCTGCAAGCTTGAGGCATCACCCATGGTGGAGACGGTTACGTCCAGTCGGCTGCCCTGTGTTGCAAAGGCAGGCAGTTCAGCGGTCACCCAGACGATGGCGACATTGCGCGGGGTCATGGTGACGCCGGCCGTGCTGATGTCGAAATCTTCCAGGACTGAATCCAGATATTGGCGCATATAGGGCGTGTTGCGGCTGGAATCGCCGGTACCATCCAGACCAAAGACCAGGCCGAGGCCGAATATCTGATTGTCCCTGACATGCTCAACATCAACGATGTCCTTGATCCGGGAGGACGCATGGGCCGGAGCGGCCAGAATCAGGGCTGCAAGGATGGTGATGATCAGGCGCATGATGTCGTCTCCGAATTCTTCAAGAAACGACCTTGCCAGAGCTGTGCCAGACAAGTTTTACCGTGGTTATAATATTAGTCTATTTAAATCAGTATGATATGGTTTAATTTTTATGCGGATCAGGCGGAAAAATGCGCCCATGGAGGCTTTTCCCGGGCATTATTTGCCGGGAGGCGGGCGAATTTGAGAAGATGTTTAAGCTTCTGTTAATTTGCTGGGTTCAAGCCTTAATGCATCTGAAAAGGATTCGATTCTCGCCATGAAAGTCTCAGGACCCAATTCGACATCGTCGGTTTCATCCAGCAAACGCAAGGCTTCAGCGCGGCGTGGTGGCGAGGCCTTTACGCTTGGTGGAACAGAGCAGGCCACATCGACTATGGAAGCCTCCAGTGCGGCTTCCATCCAATCGGTTGATGCAATTTTGGCGCTGCAATCCGTTGGAGACTTTAACGAGGCCAAAAAACAGGCCACATCCCGGGCGCACAGTCTTCTGGATGTTCTCGATGAGCTCAAACTGGCCTTGCTGGAAGGTGGATTGCCAAAGTCGAAACTGGTTGCTCTGATGAACCTTCTGCAATCCCAACGCGATGATACCCAAGATGCTTCTCTTGAAGCTGTTTTGGATGAAGTGGAAACCCGCGCCGCTGTGGAATTAGCCAAATTAAGCTGATTTCATTCACTTTTTTACATTTTGACTCATAAAGTGTTTAGCGTGTTCTGATATTTCCAATGCTGGATTGGGTGTATAGCAGCGCCTCCGCGTTGACTCGACGAATGAGCTGAATATGCTCCGCTCCGCTTTCTGGGGAGCATTGGCAAACGTAGTAGTTGTTGATTGGAAAGAGATGAGCGACTCTGACCGAGTAGAATTACCCGAGGGGTATTCCCCTTTTGAAGACGAGCCGTTCATGAACGCGCGTCATCAAGAATATTTCCGACTCAAGCTTACGGCTTGGAAAGAGGATATTATTCGGGAAAGCAAATCCACGATCGAGAACCTTCAACTTGGTTTTGGCACTGCGCCGGATTTGGCGGACCGCGCCTCGACCGAGACGGATCGGTCCCTGGAGCTTCGGGCGCGTGACAGGCAACGCAAGTTGATTTCGAAAATCGACAGTGCGCTTCGCCGGATTGAAGAAGACAGTTACGGTTATTGCGAAGAAACAGGCGAGCCCATTGGTCTGGCCCGTCTGGATGCTCGCCCGGTTGCAACGCTGGGACTGGAAGCGCAAGAGCGTCATGAACGCAAAGAGCGCGTTCACCGTAACGGTTGATAATTTTCCTTATTTGCAAATAAAAAAATGGGCTGCCATGATAAGCATGACAGCCCAGTGTACCCGATGGTGGCGGGGATTTCTGTCTAGAGCAAATTCAATGATTTCATAATCGTTGAATTGACTCTAGGTGTTTGTTTTGTCGCGTTTTCGAACCGCAAAACCGTGCGCACTTTTGCTGAAAACGCTCTAGAACGGCATCAGAAGGTCGTAGAGTTCCTGGCCGTAGCGCGGGCGTTGAACTTCGGTCAGATGACCACGACCGCCATAGGAAATTCGTGCCTCAGCAATTTGCGAGTGGGCGATGGTGTTTTCAGAAGAAATATCTTCTGGCCGAGCAATGCCTGTAATCAGCAATTCGCGAACCTCATTATTGACCCGGACTTCCTGACGGCCCGCCAAAACAAGATATCCGTTTGGCAAGACCTGGGTGACGATGGCGGCTACGGTCAGGGAAATGCTCTCATTCCGGTTGATTGTGCCTGCACCTTCAAGGGAAGAGCTGGATCCCAGACTTGTCAGGTTTGTCGGGTCGATATTGTCATTGAAGAAACCGGTCAAATCGGCTCCGAAGAGGGCTGACAAATCGGAGTCTTCAGCGGATGAGCGTGTCCGACTGGTGGTGTTTTGAACTTGAGCGCTGTCAGAAATATCAATGCTGACCGTCAAAATATCACCAACATTTGCGGCGCGCGGATCACCAAACAGGGTGGTGGCATTGGCATTCCACAATGATGTCGAGTTCGGGTTGGTGGCCATGGGCGGTGATATTGGCATCGGCAATTGAGATGGGCCCGTTCCTGCCAATGTGGCCGGATTTTCAATTGGTGTCATTGCCGGAGGTCTTCCCACTTCAGCAAGGCGACCCGTGGCAGCGCAGGCCTGAAGCGTGCTGGCCAGAACGATGAGGGCGATGAATTTCTTGTACATGATATTTGGCCTCACTTAAAAGCTGGCGGCGGGACGCAAACCGACCCGGGCACGACCGGGTGCGTCGACAATAGCGTCAACAGTCCGGTTTGATTGAAGATTGACGAAGCGGGCAATGTCGCCTTCTGACGCATTTTCCATGGCGCGGGCGCTGACACTTAACTGGATTCCGGGCGATTCAAAAACCAAAGTGACCAGCTCACCTCGTGATACCATGAGGGGCTGCATCAGATCATAGGCCCGAAGCGCTTCATTGGGGCGCAGGGCCCGGCGGGCTTCCAGACCAATAATGCCTTCAGGATCAAGCACGGCATCGGGACGAAGCCGGTCGCTTCTTTGTGTGACCCAGATGATGTCATTGGCGGTGATTTCCTGACCGGCGGCGACATGACTCGCCAGAACCGGAATTTCAACGGTGGCATAGGCCCGTCCTGTGACACGGACTGTTTGGGCCCCGTCATAAGGCCTGATTTCTGCGGCAAGCATGCCCGAACGCGGTTCGAAATTGACCGAGATGATTTGAGCGCCGCCCTGGCTGTTGACAGGAGCGTGAAGGGTCATGGCTGAGTTGGCCAGTTGAACCTGGTGAGGGCGGCCCTGTATGGCGAATAACTCACCCTCAAGCATGTTGCGGAGCATCTCAGTTTCTATGACACGGCTGCTCCGGGAAATGCTGAGACGACGAAGGCCGCCGGCATTGGCCCAGACAAGCGCGTTTTCACTGGCCAGGTGACGGACATAATTGACGTCCAGAGCTGTTCTTCCGCCTGGAGAGGGTGAGCGCGCCACAATGACATCAGCCACGTCCCCTGACACTTCAAACAGGTCGCCCAGGGTGATGTGTGCGTCTTCGACCACAAGGGTTTCTTGAAGCACAACATATTCCTCGGCGAGGGCCGGAGCAGATGCCAAAAAAGACAGGGCAAGAATGCTGTTACGTAACATTTAGAGCGCCTCCTAGCGAAGGTTCGAGCTGGTTGCGAGCATTTCGTCTGCTGCAGTGATGACACGGGCATTCATCTCGTAGGCGCGTTGAGCCGAGATCAGAGAAGTGATTTCGGACACCGCATTGACGTTGGCGGATTCAAGAAACCTTTGGCGGATAGCCCCGAAACCCGGAGAGCCAGGTGTGCCGTTTGTGGCCGCGCCAGAGGCTGCAGATTCAAGCAGGAGATTGTTGCCGATGGCTTCCAATCCGGCATCATTGAAAAAGGTCGATAATTCCAGCTGACCCACGGTTTGTGCTGTCGTTGCTCCATCGAGAAGCGCTTGTACTTGGCCCTGCTCATTGATGGTTACATCCCGGGCGTTTTGAGGGATCGAGACACCGGGGGCAACTGTGTATCCTTCAGAGGTGACGATTTCACCTTCCGGGCTGATGGCAAAGCTGCCTGCCCGTGTATAGGCATCAGACCCATTGGGAAGCTGAATTCGGAAGAAGCCATTGCCTGCGATGGCCAAATCATAGGGATTGCCTGTTGAGTTGAGCGATCCCTGTTCAGTTATCCGGTAGATCGCTCCGGTCTGAACGCCAAGACCGACCTGAATGCCTGTGGGCACAATGGTTCCGGTATCAGACGAGTTGACGCCCATTTGCTGAACATTTTGATAGAGAAGATCCTGAAACTCGGCCCGTTGGCGTTTGTAGCCAGAGGTGTTCATATTGGCCAGATTGTTCGAAATGACTTCGACATTGAGTTGTTGGGCTTCCATGCCTGAAGCGGCGGTAGTGAGAGCGCGCATAACGAATATCCTCTGACTTAGACTTTACCGAGGCGCTCAATGGCGCGACGGTTAAGATCTTCGGCTTGTTTAAGAAATTTAGAGACGGACTCGTAGCTGCGCATGATGGTCATCATGTTGGTCAGCTCGAGAACGGACTGGACATTTGAATCTTCGGTGTAGCCTTGTTGCACATCGGCATTGATCACGGCCTCGGGCAGAGCAATTTCATCACCAGTCGTTTCGAGCGAATAGCGGCCGTTACCCTGTTTTGATAGCTCGGACAGATTTGGGATGTTGAAAACACCAATCCGGTCAACTTCAGCGCCATTTTGCATCACTGCGCCACCATCAACGATCTGTATGTCCGAGATGTTGGGGTCGAGTATGATGGGTGCGTGTGTGTCGGCACTTAAAACAGGTGACCCATCGCTAGAAACAAGTTGCCCTGTCTCATCCATCCGGAAGCGACCATCCCGAGTGTATTGTTCTTGCCCATTGTTTTCGACGGCAAAGAAACCGTCTCCTTCAATGGCAAGATCGAGCGAGCGTCCGGTGTATTGCAAATCGCCCTGGCGAAAATCCCGCCCCATTCCCCAGGCATCAACATATTGAAGCTGGTTCGGGCCATCAGAGTGTTCAGCCGTCTGAGCTGGTGTGCTTTCTAGCAGAAGTGATTCGACTTTGAAGCCAGCGGTATTGGCGTTGGCTATGTTATTGGCGACCACATCCATTGACCTTCGGAGGGTCATTTGGCGCGTCAGGCCGATCATCATTGCGTTATCCATGGGCAGTTTCCATTCTGGATGCCGTTATCCGTCAAATTTATGACAGGTTCGCCAGAAGTAGTGCATTCATCGTGCCATGGTTAATTTGCAATAATATCAATGCGTTGTGGTGTTGTTCCGGTCGCGGGGCCGGATTTTGGCGGCAAACCACGCCGGTTTGATGGGCAGTAATTGCCGCCTTACGGCAAATAGCTACGGAACGTTAACCGCAAAGGAGGTTAATCAGTACAAAGCGATTCCCATTTGGAGTGTCTGATGGCTGATGATCTCGACGATGACGATATTGACGATATCGATGGTGAAGAAGAAACAGAGGGCGAAGAAAAGCCAAAAATGAGTCTCATGAAGAAGGGACTGTTTTTTGGTTTACCTGTTTTGATTTTGATTTTAGGGGGCGTTGCCGCTTTCCTTCTCCTGTCCGGAGGAGGGGAAGACGAAGTTGCGCTTGTCTGTGATGAGAACGGCGAGCATTGCGTGGCTCCAGAGGTTCACGTCGAGGAAGTACCTGAAGAAGTCTATTATTACTATCTCCAGGAGGAGGGCGAAGATGATGGTATCATGGTCAATATTCGCTCAAGCGATGGTCGGCCACTGTTGTTGAGGCTGCGCGTTGCCTTCGAATCAACCGATCCGGAACTTGGTCCCGTTTTGCACGAGCATCTGGAGCCGGTAATGGACCAATTCATTACCTTCCTGAGTGAGTTGCGTGAAGACGATCTGTATGGATCTGCCGGGACGCACCGAGTGCGTCTTGAGTTGTTGCGTCGCGTGAATTTGGTGATTGAGCCCGCTCAGGTGGATCAGGTCCGGATTCAAGAATTCATGATTGCCAATTAGGACGAATAAGCGATGTCTGATGATGTAGACCAGGACGATCTTGCCGCCGAATGGGAGGCCATGGCCGAAGACGGCGATGATCTCGATCTTGCTTCTGAATGGGAGGCAATGGTCGGCGGAGATGATGAGGAAGAAGAAGACCTTCCTGCAGTCGGCAATGGCCCGGAACGTATCCTCAATCAGGACGAGATTGATAGCCTGCTTGGCTTTTCTCTATCTGATGATGAGGGCGCAGACAAATCCGGCTTGCGCGCGATCATCAATTCGGCATTGGTTTCCTATGAACGCCTGCCCATGCTGGAAATTGTCTTTGACCGTCTCGTACGGTTGATGACGACGTCCTTGCGCAATTTTACCTCTGATAATGTTGAGGTTAGTCTCGATAATATCTCGTCTATCCGCTTTGGTGATTACCTGAACTCCATCCCGCTTCCCGCCATTTTGGCCGTTTTCCGGGCCAAGCAGCTTGATAATTACGGCTTGCTGACGGTTGATTCCAATCTGATCTATTCGATTGTTGATGTGCTTCTTGGTGGTCGGCGTGGAACGTCAGCCATGCGGATCGAAGGGCGGCCCTATACCACGATTGAGCGGATGCTGGTCAAACGTATGATCGAGGTGGTTCTTGAAGATGCCAAACAGGCTTTTGAGCCCTTGACCAAGGTTGATTTTGATCTGGAACGCGTTGAAACCAACCCGCGTTTCGCCGCCATTGCCCGACCAGCCAATGCGGCGATTTTGGTCAAGCTCCGTATTGATATGGAAGATCGTGGAGGGCGGGTCGAACTATTGCTGCCTTATGCCACCCTCGAGCCCATCCGGAAAATGCTGTTGCAGCAATTCATGGGTGAAAAATTTGGCCGGGACAATATCTGGGAAGGCCATTTGGCGACAGAGTTATGGTCGACCAAGATGGAAATCCAGGCCGTTCTGGATGAACAAAAAATTGAATTGGGCAAGGTGATGGATCTGAAAGTGGGGGAAACCCTCTTTCTCGATGCATCGCCGACAAGCCCTGTCGAATTGAGATGCGGGACCGTTCCACTGACACGGGGCCGTATGGGTCGGATCGGGCATAGTGTTGCCCTGCGTTTGGGTGGACCGCTTTCACCTGGCGCAAAACGAGCGATGATGAGGTTCACATGACGCTTGCGGGATTGGTTTTTGAGGGTCTGGTTGCGGCTCTTTTGTTGGTTGCTGTTGTGATGTGTTGGCGCGTAGACAGACGTTTGCGGGCTTTGAAATCAGGCCAGGACGGTGTTCAGGATTCTGTTATCGCGCTGAATGAAGCGACGGATCGGGCACGTGCCAGCATGGCGGCCTTGGAACGAGCCACGGTTGAATCAGGTGATGTGCTTGAAGGGCGCGTTCGCGAGGCCCGGCAATTGTCCGATGAATTACGTTTGATGACCGGAAAAGCGGACCGGACGGCTGAGGCGATTGCCCAGCGCCCGGCACGACGACGTGCCACCGATGTTTTTCCGGACGGAGCAGGTTCCAGGGTTCTCAATGATCTCAAGGATGTGAGGTAGCAGTCATGCGTGAACCCATTCGGCTGTTGACAGTTCTCGCCATCCTGATGGGTGGATTGTTTGGATTGAAAACCTTGTCCGTTGCCAACGGGGCTGCTGACTGGTGGGCGGCTCAGGCTGAAACTGTCCAGGATCAAGAAGCCGCAGAGCTTTCTGAAGAAGGTGATGAGGGTCATCCAGAGCAAACGCCTGTCGATGGTCTTCCAGATCTTTATGAAGAGCCTCCAGTCTGTGAAGTTCAGGGCGATTCAGGTGAATTCGCCGAGCGCTTGGCTAGCCGAGGCTTGTCACCGCAAGAGCAAGACGTTTTGAGAACATTGGCCAGACGCCGAAGCTTGCTTGATGACAGATCGGCAGAACTGGAAACCCGTGAAGCTATGGCTTTGGCCATGGAGCAGCGCCTGGATGAGCGCATTGAGGCTTTGCGTGAACTGGAAGTCCAGATCAATAGCCTGGTCGGTGAGCTGACCGAGCGCGAAGCGGAAGATCTTGGTGTAATCGTAGCCTGGTATGCGAGTATGGAACCAGGCGATGCTGCTGAACGTATGGAAAGCCTGACCCCGGATTATCAAATTCAAATCGCATCAAGAATGTCACAACGCTCTTTTGCTCCCATTTTGGCTGAAATGGGCGTACCAGCCGCGGCGGCTCTGACAGAAATGATGGCGAACCGTAGCAATCTGCCTGACACGGCAAGCGAACTTGAAATGCGGCTCAGCGCAGAAGGGGGCGCAACTCAGTGAAGGCAGCTAACGCCATAAGCTGTTTCCTTGCGACGGGGCTGTCGGCACTGATCAGTGCCGCGGCTTTGGCGCAAGTGCCTGTTGATGTGCGCGTTGAGCGCAATGGTGAAGCTGCGCGCATCGTTCTGACCTATGATGAAGATGCGGCTGGGGGTAATCCATCTGCGAGTGTGCAGGTTGAGCATACTGTGTTGATCGCGGAACTGAGCGAGCCAATTCAGGCCGACATCTCAGATTTGGCGGATGAGTTGGGTTCTCTTGCCGCGCGGGCCCGCCTTGACCCTGATGGGTCAACATTACGGGTGGCTTTGAGCCAAGAGACCCAGGCTGAGGTTTCAACCAGTTATAATGTGATGGCGATTGATCTATTGCCGTCTGGTAGCCAGCCTTTTTCCCCAGTGGATTCTCCGCGGGCCCAGCGTGAGCGCGAAGCCGCTGCCAGAGCGGCAGAGCTTGCAGCGCGAGGACCTGTTTTGCCGCCGCCTGCTGATCCGGTTCCGGTAGAATACAGTGTTGGTCAATCAAGCGAGTATTCGCGGATAGAAATGATGTGGCCTGTGGCTGTCGGCTATGAGTTGAGCCAAGTCGATGATATCGCGGAAATCCGCTTTTCATTACCGGCGACGATTTTCCTGAACAGACTATCTGCTTCTCCGCCTCGCTTTCTGGAAAATGCGAGCCAGGAACGGGTGGGCGATGACTGGATTTTACGACTTGATCTGGAAGACGATGTCACGGCCAGGGTGTGGAGTGAGGGCGGCCGCGTCGTCATAGACCTTATGGACCCAGATGCGCTTGGCGCAGAGGAAATTCTGGCTCAACTGGCTGGAATGGAAACGGTCTCTGAAGAAGAAAATTCCGATGTTGAAAGCGAAGACCGCGAAGAAAGTGTTGAAGCAAGCCTGGACCCGACTGAGACCGAGGCTATAGAGCCAGAAACACCGGAAACAGAGCAAGATGGCGAGGTCGTTGCTGTTGAGGCACAGCCTGTTCAGCTTCAACCGGAAGGGCCGTCTGCTGTTCCGGAAAATGGTATTATTTCCGTTTCAACACAGGTTGCGAACGGTGATTTGCAAGCTGTTTTTGACTGGAATGCGCCGGTTGGCGCATCTGTTTTCAGGCGCGGTGAGGCGATCTGGATTGTCTTTGATGCTTCAGCTGTTTTGAATTTGGAAGAACTCGGTTTTGATCAAAGGGGTTATGTCGACTCCTTTATGGCATTGCAGGGAGCTGGTTATTCTGCGGCTCGCATTGTGTCACCAGAGACGACCCATGCCGAAGTCAGGCGGGATGGCAATAGCTGGACGGTCGTATTCAGTGAAAACATCATTGCGCCGCCGCGCCCGATTGCCATTCACAGGGATGCCAGCATTAATCGTCCGGGCCGACTGATCATGAGCCTGGACGGAGCGCGATCCGTGCATTGGGTTGATGACCCTGTGGTTGGAGACAGTTTGGCTGTCGTGACGGCAGGTGCACCCATCCAGGGACTGGTTTCCCGGAGAAATTTCATTGGTGGTTCCTTGCTGCCTTCGGCTCATGGCGGTGCTGTTGAGGTTGTGGCGGATGACCTTGATGTGAATCTGATGGCCAGTGGTGTTGTCATAAACCGGCCAGAAGGGCTGAATTTAACCCCGTCCAGTGTTGGCGTTCTCGGGGCTTCAGAAGAAATTTTTCTCGCCAATGTTACTTCCCCGACTTTCATGAATTTTGGAAGCTGGAAAGGGGAGGGAAGCTGGCGTGAAGAATGGGGCGGGCGTCAAAGGCGGGCAGCCCTGGAAGAGGGGCCTGACGGGCGGATCAGCCTGGCGCACTTTTTGTTGGGTAATGATCTTGCTGCCGAAGCTTTGGGCACGATCCAGCTGGCGATTGAGATCGACCCCCAATTGGCCACGGATGAACATACGCTCACCATGCAGGGTGTCGCGAGTTACATGATGGGCCGGTATGATGATGCCGATGAATACCTGACCGCTCCTACTTTGTACGTTGATCCAGGTGCCAATCTTTGGCGCGGAATGATCGCGATTGAGCAGGAACGTTGGGTCGAAGCCCGGCGTCTATTGGAGGCGGGTGAACCTGTTGCGGCACATTATACGCCGCTCTGGCGTGCCCGCTTTGCGATGTCACGGGCGAGGGCGGCTCTGGAGCTGGGTGATTATGTTGCTGCAGCTGAGCACCAGCATGATATTGACAATCATGAGCCGGATCACCTGACACGGTTGAATGCGGCTTATATATCGTCACGCATTGCAGCTGAAACCGGCGATATGGATTGGGCGCTGGACGGGTTGGAAAGGTTGTCGACGTCAGGCGTCGGACCGATAGAGGCGCGTGCGCTCTATGACCTTTACAGATTGCAGCTTGAATCCGGGCAGATCACGCGCAGGGAAGCAATTGAAAACCTGGAAAATCTTCGCTTTCGCTGGCGCGGGGACACGATTGAACTGGCAACGGTGCGTACGCTGGGCGAATTATACATCCAAGACGGGGCTTTTGCTCAGGGCTTGGGCACGATGATGGCCACCCAGTCCCGTTTTCCGGATACAGAAGCCGGTCGCCGGATAGGTGATGATATGGTTTTGATCTTCCGCCGGTTATTCCTGGATGGAGAAGCGGACAGGCTGGACCCTATTCAGGCGGTCGCGCTCTTTTATGAGTATCAGGACATGTCTCCCATCGGTGCGGATGGTGACCGCATGATCCGCCGCTTGGCAGACCGGTTGATCGCTTTTGATCTTCTGGATCCGGCCGCAGAATTGTTACAGCATCAGGTCGAATATCGTTTACGCGAACCGGCTGCCCGTGCCCGCGTGGCAACGGATTTGGCCGTCGTTTACATGATGGACCGCCGCTATGAAGATGCGCTCAATGTGCTGAGAGGATCACGCGTTGCCGGTTTGCCAAGAGATTTAGTTGATGAGCGATATTTGCTTGAAGCACGGGCCTTGGTTGAATTGGGGCAGCATGAACATGCATTGGAACTGGTCTCTGATAACCGCACCAATGCTGCCAATCGTTTGCGCGCTGATGTGTCCTGGGACCAACAGGATTGGGTGTCTTCGGGGCGTAGGTTGGAATCCTTATTGGGCAATCGTTGGACACAGGATGAGTTTCTCAGTGTTTCCGAGCAAAGTGACCTGATCCGTGCTGCCATTGCCTACAGCCTGACCGGTGATGTGGCATCATCTCGCCGACTCAAAGAGCGCTATGGCGATGCAATGGCCGTGACAGAACAAGCGGCAGCCTTCGAGGTGTTGACGGCGGATGATGCGACGCCGGGCGGGGTTTTGTTTTCTGATATTGCCGGACGGATTGCCAGTATTGATACGTTGGACGCCTTCATGGCTCCCTTCCGGGCACGCTTCAGTAACACTTCTGATGATGGGGCCTGACTGGGCTGGGCACCAGCCATTACGGGATGATCCGGATTTCTTGAAAAGATGAATTGGATGTTGGTGCTGTTTGAGGCGAAGTTAGCTCGCTAACTGATCGTCCCGAAACTTTGCATCAAGCTGCCCACAACCAATCTCCAGCCATCTACAAGAACAAAGAATATCAGCTTGAAGGGCAGGGAAATCACAATCGGCGGCAACATCATCATGCCCATCGACATGAGGATGGAGGCAACGACCAGATCGATAATCAAAAAGGGTATGAACAACAAGAAGCCGATTTCAAAGGCACGGCGTAATTCCGAGATCATAAAGGCCGGGGCTACAATCCAGAATGATGTGGCCTCCGGGCTTTCAGGTAGTGCTTCCGGGGACATCTGGATAAATAGGGCCAGATCATCTTCCCGGGTTTGGCGCAGCATGAACGTTTTGACCGGGCCGGTGCTCAAATCAAAGGCTTCGGTCAATTCAATCTGTTCTTCAAGAAGCGGGACGATTCCCTGCTCGTAGGATTCGGTGAAGACCGGAGCCATGATGAAAGCGGACATGAAAATGGCGAGGCTGATCAAGACGGCATTGGGCGGGCTTTGTTGCAGGCCCACAGCAGTTCTCAAAAGGGACAGGACCACCACAATCCGCACAAAACTGGTTGTCATGATGATGATAGACGGAGCCAGTGACAAAACCGTCAGCAACGCCATCAACTGAAGAACACGTTCGGTCAGAAGACCTTCATCGCCCACATCAATTGATACGCTTTGCGCTTCAGCGCCAGCGCCCATCAAGGTGAAAACGCCAGCGACGAACAGGGTCAGGTAAACCCAAAATCCCTTTTTCATGAGGCATCTCCATGCGCTTGAGAGGCAGGGGTTTTCTTGGCTGATTGACTTGAGAGCAGTGTTTCTCGCTCCATCCCCAGCAAGATGACATGTTCCATCTCATCGCTTTTGACGATGACAACGCGCCTGCGAGGGTCAATTGTCAGGGTTTCAGAGACGGATAAGCGCCTGTCGGTCCGGGATTGAGGTGTCAGGCCTGTCAGATTTTGTAAAATCCAGCCGCGTTGAACGGCATAGGCCAAAAACCCGATTGCGCCGAGAATGGCCATCAGGACGAACATCATTTGGAAATATTGGGTCAAGTTGATGACATCCATGATACAGGCCGATTGTTGAAATATATTAGCCTTGTGACGCGATGCGGTTAAACCGGCGTTAACCGTGTCGGCGCAGGTTTGGTGCAGGTAACAAGGGGATTCGCTGATGCGTCCCGATGATGTGCCAGTATTGGCCGTTCTACGACAATCAATGGGCTTCTTTTCGGATCGCCAAGGCGTGATCGCCGAAAATGTCGCTAATGCGAATACGCCAGGTTATGTCGCTCAGGATTTGGATGAGGCTGCGTTTCACAGGGCTTTGCAGGCCGATATTCAGGCCCGGCGTTCTTCGCGGAGCATGCGGATGAACGGCGCTGCGCCGCAGCAGGCAATGTCCAATGCGTCCGGTGCTTCTGATCAGCGGACATATAGCACAATTGATGCGCCAAATTCCGAGACGACCGTTAATGGCAATTCTGTTGTCGTTGAAGAGCAAATGGTGGCGGCGTCGGAAAACCGTATGCGCTATGAAACAGCGCTGTCTTTATACCAGAAAAGCCTTGGCTTGATGCGTATGGCCATTCGCTCGCCCGGACGATAGTGAGGATAATGCGTTATGAGTAATGCTTCTGATGCCATGCAAATTTCGGCCTCCGGCCTTCGTGCCCAAGCCGCTCGGATGCGGATCATATCCGAAAATATTGCCAATGCGTCTTCCACGGCCCGTGAGCCGGGCGGTGACCCCTATCGCCGACAGGTTCCGGTGTTTGAAAATGAGTTGAACCGGGTCACTGGCGTGACCACGGTTCGTATGAGCGATGTGGCGCATGACCAATCGGATTTCACCATCGAGTATGATCCAGGACATCCGTCTGCGGATGAAAGCGGTTATGTGAAAACCTCGAATGTGAACACATTGATCGAGATGATGGATATGCGTGAAGCCATGCGGACGTACGAAGCGAATCTGAACATGATTGAGAGCGGGCGACGTATGCAAGAGCGCGCTCTGGATCTGCTCCGACGCTAATTTTAAGCGCTAAATTTTAGGCGCTAAGTCGCAGGAATGACGCTAACAGGGTTGCAGAAGCGACCTGAAGGACAAGGAAGAAGTCGATGGCTGCAGAATTAACCGGTGTACAAGCGTATCAGGCAACGCTTCGCGCAGCGCAGGACTCTATTCAATCGTCCGGCACCGATGAGACAGCCGGAATTGATTTTGGCGGTCTGGTCAGTGATGCCATTACCCAAACAGATACAGCCTTGCGAACGGCAGAGCAGATGACAGCGGCTTCTGCGACCGGTGAGGCGGACCTAGTTGATGTGGTAACCGCTGTTTCGGCGGCTGAAATCACCCTGGAAACGGTGGTTGCTGTGCGTGATGAAGTGGTCAAGGCGTATCAGGAAATCATGCGGATGCCGATCTGATCCCTTTTTCGTTTCCTGACACAAAAAGGCCGCACCGGATATCCGATGCGGCCTTTTGTTTGCGCTATACGCCGGGTTTATTCGGCGCTGTTGGCAGCAATATATCCATTGACGCGTTCTTCCAAAATCGCCAGAGGCAAAGCTCCCTGGGTCAGGACGACGTCATGGAAATCACGGATGTCATAAGCATCGCCCAGTGAATCTTCGGCGATCGCGCGCAGACGCAAAATTTCCAGCATGCCGATCTTGTAGGCCGTGGCCTGCCCGGCAAAGACGATGTAACGATCAATCGCATTGGTAACATCGCCCATGGAATTGGGGGTGTTCTCACTCAGATAATCAACGGCTTCCTGGCGGGTCCATTGATTGTGATGCAGGCCGGTATCGACAACGAGGCGGCAAGCCCGCCACAGCTCCATCGCCAGACGACCAAAATCTGAGTAGGGGTCTTCATAAAAACCGAACTCCTTGGGAAGAAGCTCGGTGTAAAGTCCCCAGCCTTCGGTATAGGCCGTGTATCCGCCAAAGCGGCGGAATGATGGAATGCCTTGCAATTCCTGCATGATGGCCAGCTGCATGTGATGGCCTGGAATGCCTTCATGATAGGCCAGAGCTTCCATCTGATAGGTCGGCATGGCGTGCATGTCCCTCAGATTGGCATAATAGACACCCGGGCGTGAGCCGTTCGGGGCCGGGCGTTGATAAAACGCCTTGCCAGCGGATGCTTCACGGAATTCTTCGACCCGGCGAACTTCCAGCTCGGCCTGAGGGAAGGTGTGGAACATTTGTGGCAATGTATCGCGCATGGTGTCGATAGCGGCCGTTGCCTCGGCCATGTAGCGTGTCCTGCCTTCATCGGTATCGGAATAGTAAAATTGCTCGTCCGTTCGCATGAATTCAAAGAAATCCTGAAGGGATCCTTCGAAACCGACCTGGCTCATGATGGCGCGCATTTCACCGTGGATGCGATCAACTTCGGACAGGCCAAGTTGATGAATTTCCTCTGCGGAAATATCCATAGTGGTGTAGCCATTGAGGCGGAAATTATAATATTCCGGCCCATCGGGATGCTTCCAGACACCGTCATCATCTGTCGCGGATGTGCTTTGTTGTTCAAACATGACGATGAGACGCTCATAGGCGGGTTGAACGATTTCAACGAGGGCTGCTTCAGCTTCAGACATCAACCGTGCTGATTCTTCCTCGGACACTTCAAGGGCAGCCACTTTGGCACGGAAGTCTGCCAGAAGCGGGCTGTCTTCTCCCTCATCAAACGGTGCGCCTGAAATGATATTGCGCGATGTCTGGATCATGGGTGCGTAGGTCCAAAGAGGCGTGAAAACACCGAGCTCAAAGGAACGCTGGGAATTGGCCATGGTCTGGTCGAGATATGCCCCCATGCCCTGAAGGCGACCGACATAAGCCTGGGCGTCTTCAGCGGTATCGACACGGTGGTTATTGATCAGGAATGTTGGCGCATTCATATGAGGGCCATTGCGCGGGGTGAATGTATAACCGTGATCAACCCAACGTCGTCCCTCAACGGCGCGAGCCGCATTGTATTCAAACAGACGCCATGAGATTTGAGCGCTTTCATCCAACGCATCAAAGTCGAAATTTTCCTGCATATACGCCAGATTGGCCTGACCGATCTCGAAGCTTTCCTGATCAAATTCAGGAGAGCTATCATTCCACTGATCATAGCTGGTCTTCATGCCCAAAAAGGTCTGGGTCATGGGGGAACGGGCGACACCCTGTTGGAAAACCTCTTCAAACCAGGCGTTCAGCCGGGTCGATTCTGTTTCTTCCACAGAAGCGGTTTGCGTCGCCTCGGTTGTTTCTGCAGTTGATGAAGAGGCTTGATTGGCTTCATCAGCAGAAGGATTGCAGGCTGTAAGCAGGGCCAGGACAGAGGCACTGAGGGCCAGTTTGTTGACAAGTGTCATAGTGGATTATTCCCCTAATTATCCATTTCGGCCTTTTTGGCCGCTAAAAGCGCTAATGTTGATATGCTAGGTCCAGACGCAAACAGCTTTAGCTTACTTTTCAAAACAAGAAACGGGGCGAGATGAAAACATCCCGCCCGTTCAGATTACTCGGATGACTGCTTTTCAGCGACCCAGTCCATCACCAATTCTTCCATCAAGGTAAGCGGAACTGAGCCATTGGTAAGTACTACATTATGAAACTCGCCATAATCAAAATCATCGCCAAGTTCGCTCATGGCCCGATTGCGCAAATCGAGAATGGTCAACATACCGATTTTGTAGGAAACGGCCTGACCTGGCCAGACGATATAGCGACGGATTTCTGACTGGATATCGCCGGGTGTCATCGGGGTGTTGGCGGTCATGTAATCAACGGCTTCTTGTTCTGACCACTGCATGGAATGGATACCGGTATCGACAACCAGGCGGGCGGCGCGGAAGACCTCATAGGAGAGGCGGCCAAAATCCTGATAGGGATCGGTGAAAAAGCCCATATCCTTGCCCAAACTCTCAGCGTAAAGCGCCCAGCCTTCGCCATAGGCGGAATACCAGGTGAAGCGCTGGAACATGGGTGCGTCTTCCAATTCCTGTGACAAGGCGATCTGGAAATGGTGGCCCGGCGCGCCTTCATGATAGGCCAGCGTTTCCATCTGGTAGACCGGAAGCTCACTCATATCAGACATGTTGACATAATAGGCTCCGGGGCGAGTGCCATCGAGTGAGCCTTGCTCGTAAAAAGCGCCCGTGGCGGTATCTATGCGATAATCCTCAACGGCCCTCACTTCCAGGGCCCCTGTTGGCAGGACACCGAAATAATCCGGAGCCTGGACCATGACTTCATCAATCATGGCTGTGGCTTCTTCCAGATAACGCTGACGACCTTCTTCGGTGTTGGGATAATAAAACTGCTCATCTGTTCTCAGATAGGTGAAAAACTCGGACAAAGTGCCTTCAAAGCCGACCTGGGCCATAATTTGCCGCATCTCACCATGAATGCGGGCCACTTCATCGAGGCCTGTCTGGTGAATCTGATCGGCCGTCATATCCGTACGCGTGGTGTAATTGACCAATTGGGATTCATAAAAGGCCGGGCCTTCAGGCAATTTCCAGACGCCGTCTGTGTTGCCATTGGCCATATCGGCGTGACGTTCCATGGTCTCGATCAAACCGTTGAAAGCAGGGCCGACCTGGGTCAACAAGGCCTCTGTGGCGCGTGCGATCAAATCGGCATGTTGATCGGCAGTGATCGGGTTTTCTTCGGCGTTGAGAAGGGCGTCCACTTTTTCTGTGAAGTCTGCGAGGAGTGGTGATGATGTATCGCTGTCGTCAAACGGAGCGCCTGAAACCATGTTGCGTGTTGTGCTGATAATAATCGGGAAAGCAAAAGCCGGCGCGACCACACCAGCTTGGGCGCGGGCTTCAGCCTCGGCTGTATTGGCGCGCATGACATCACCCATACCGTTCAGGCGGCTGATATAAGCCTCGGCATGATCAATGTTTTCAACCCGGTGTTGGCCAATCAAAAGGCTTGGCAAGCCGGTGTGTGGCCCGAAAAACTGAGTGAAGATGTAACCGTGATCGCGAAACTCAGCTTGTTGCGCATTGTTTTCAGCGATGAATTCAGCAAAGCGCCAGCTGATTTGAGCGTCTTCTGACAAGGCATTGAAATCAAAATTGTCATTCATGTATCGGATGCGAGCGGCTTCGCGATTCAGGCTTTCCCGAAAGGCTTCTTCTGACGGATCATCCCAGCTTCCATAGGCTTCCAGATCATCAATCATTCCCAGATAGGTCTGGCTGATCGGCGACAAGGCCAGTTCGGCTTCAAACTCAGATTGGAACCAGGCATTGAGGCGCTCTGTTTCACTGATCTGTGCGACTTCTGTAGCCGCATCCGGTGTTGCGATGTTTTGATCACTTGTCGGGCTGCAGGCAGCAATCAATGCCAATGAGCTGGCCGCTGCCAGGAGTTTACGAAAAGACATGTCTGGAAGTCCTGTTGTTTACCAAAGTTGACTCTTTCTTAACGCGAAGAAAGGAAGCGTAAAGATAATTAACCGTAATATCGATTCTCTCTGAAAGGATGAGGAAGACACGTGACCGGTCCCGAGGTGCTCGATTTCGCGCGTGAAGCGATCTGGCTGACATTGGCAATGGCTACCCCTGTCATGGTGACGGGTTTGGCCGTTGGTGTCAGCATCGCCCTGTTTCAGGCCTTGACCCAAATTCAGGAAATGACCCTGGTGTTTGTTCCTAAAATTATTGCCATTTTCGTTGCATTGTTGGTCTTCCTTCCGATGATGGGAGCCTTGATGGCGGCATTTATGGCGAGCGTCTTTGAGCGGATTGCCTTCTCATGACACTAGAGCTGCCAGCCCTGATTTTTGCGGCGGGGCTCATCTTTGCGCGTATTGGTGCGATCTTGATGTTAATGCCAGGATTTGGGGAGCCCAGCATCCCGCCTCGCATCCGTTTGGGCTTTGCTCTTATGATTGCGCTCGTTCTGGGGCCCGTACTGGCACCGCTCATGCCGCCAATGCCGGATCGGCCCATGCCAATGGCCGGTCTGGTGATCTCGGAATTGATTATTGGCATGATGATCGGGGCTGTGGGACGTATGTTCCTGTCGTCAGCGTCTGTCGCGGGTCAGGTGATCGGTCAGCAAAGCGGGCTGGCTTTTGCGCAAAGTTTTGATCCATCACAGGGTCAGCAAGGGGCCATTGTATCGACCTTTTTGAACCTGACTTTCATGGTTTTGCTGTTTGCGACTAATTTGCATCACCTTCTCTTGCAGACGACTTATACCTCATATGAGGTTTTTTCCGTGGGCCAGTATCCTTCAATGTCAAATGCGGCTGAATGGGCGCTTAACGCTTTTATTGATGCCTTTCGAATCGGGGTTCAATTGGCGGCTCCACTGATAGTCTTTGGTTTGGTGTTTTACTTGGCCCTCGGTGTGTTGACCCGCCTGATGCCCCAATTGCAGATTTTCTTTATCGCCATGCCGGCCAATATCATGATTGGCTTGTTTATTCTGATCATCGCCTTGGGCACGATGAGCGCTGTTTGGTTGGAGCGCATGCAGCGTTTCGCCATAGAGCTGAACTAGGAGGTCAAGATGGCAGAAGGCGAAGACGAAAGCCAGAAAACCGAGGAACCGACCCAGCGAAAACTGGACGAAGCCCGCAAGAAGGGTGACGTCCCGAAATCCCAGGAAATTCCGGGCTGGTTTGTGTTGGCTGCAGGATTGATGATTCTCAGCTTTTTCCTGCCAGCCATGGCCAGAAATTTTGCCGGAAGCTTGCAGGTGTTTCTGGCGCGGCCTCACACCTTTGCCCTTGATCCATATTCAATCCTAGATCTCGTGAGAACAACCTCTTGGAATGTCGCTTTGGCTGTCAGCTTGCCAATTTCAACGATTGCATTGGCCGGGTTTGCGGGACACTATCTTCAATCAGGGCTTATTTTTTCTACGGAAAAAATCCAACCCAAAATGAGCAAGGTCAACCCCATCGAAGGGTTCAAGCGTAATTTTGGACCTCAGGGCTTGGCCAATTTCCTGAAAGGACTTGGTAAAATGGGCTTGGTGGCGATTGCTGCCTTTGTTGTCCTGTTTCCCAAGCGTGAGGAATTAGCAGGCTTGCCGGCTGTCGATTTGACGGCCGTTCTGGTTTTGGTGCGAGAGGCCGGAATCGAGCTCTTATTTGCCTGTCTGAGTGTTTATGCCGTCATCGCCGGGATGGATTATATGTTCCAGCGACAAAGCTTCATGAAGAAACAGCGGATGTCGCTTCGTGAGATCAAGGATGAGGTCAAGCAGACCGATGGTGATCCGCACGTCAAAGCCAAATTGCGCCAATTGCGACAAGAGCGGTCTCAGCGCCGGATGATGGCCAAAGTGCCTGAAGCCACAGTGATCGTTACCAACCCCACCCATTATGCCATTGCGCTTCATTATGAGCAGGGCGAAACCCTGGCTCCGATCTGTATAGCCAAGGGTGTTGATGAAGTGGCGTTGCGCATTCGTGAGCTGGGCAAGGATCATGATGTGCCGGTGGTTGAAGATCCGCCATTGGCGCGTGCCCTATATGCGACAGCAGAGTTGGACGAAGAAATTCCCGTCGAACATTTCCAGGCAGTCGCCAAGGTTATTGGCTATGTTCTGTCACTTTCAACCGGTCGGGCAAGTTATACGCCGAGTAGCTGATACAAATTACGTGTGGATTGATTTTCAAAGCCTTTGTTAAATCCATGCAATCAAACACATATCTAGACACTGTTTCAAACATGGCCAGCTTGGGGTGAGGGGCCTGTTTTCGCTGAAAATGCTCTAAACTACCTTTGTACCCAAGTGATTCTATTGGAGCCCAAGAATGGCCGACAC
>Ga0316207_10001862_pt1 | contig 23989 bp, 33 predicted proteins | sample 6weekpyrite_MG_FD_204943 | JGI IMG/M metagenome (GOLD analysis project Ga0316207, IMG submission 204943) | Microbial mat bacterial communities from mineral coupon in-situ incubated in ocean water Damariscotta River, Maine, United States -... | ecosystem: Environmental > Aquatic > Marine >... | reverse complement strand
ATTTTCACTGTGTGTTGTGGCTGCCGTGACGTCTACCGTACTTGCCTTGACGTCTACAGTACTAGCAGTGACCGTCGCATTGATGCAGATGATATTGACAGCACCGGCCGCATTGATCTTCAGCTCTTTTGCCTGGGTGTCATAAGTGATAACCGTACCGTCTTCATACTCCATGACCTCAGTCGTATTATTTGCACCGACAGGCTCTTTTTGCCTCTTGCTAAAAATACCGCGAATGATAAATCCGCTGTCAGCTTCACCGAACGGACAGACCACCAAGACCTGCTCATTCACACGAACGGGAATCCAGTGTCTCTTAAAGCTGTTGCTAAAGTTCATCACCGGTAAAAAATCGCTTACGGACTTCTCTCCGGTCCTGACACGCGCTAAAGCCTTGCCATCCACACTCTTAGTCTCCGTCACCGTACGAAAACGGGCAAGGTTGTTGATACGGCGGCTGATTTCAGCGAGGCTCATTTTTGCCCATCTCTTTCAGATACTCTCGTGCGGCATCTGGGGGAAGGAACTTCATAGAGACTACGGTTAATGCACGTGTCATCTTCTTTAGTTCCGCAAGTTCAGCTTGCTGGTTTTTATTTGACTGAAACATTGCCGTACCTAATCTCCACATAGGTATAACAAAGACAACAACCATGAAGTTGGCAAGAGGGACATAGGGAATAAATGCTTCCATCACTTAACCTTTGATGCCAAAAACTGAGTAACTAGTGGAAGCACATTCTTAACTGCACGTTCACCAAAAAGAAAGCCAAGAACTAAAAAATTGATGATCCAAAATGCACTCTCCATTGTTCCGGCTGGAATTGTCCATACACTTGAGAAAACTTGAAAATCGAAGTACAAAACACCAAATCCCCAAACCGGACGTTGTGCTCCGCGAAAAAAGATCATGATGCGGCCGATAACGGGTAACTGTAAAAGATCTTTTGCCGTACCTTCTTGCTCTGCAATGCGCTTATTAAACTGTCCATTAAATATGATCTCTGCTTTATCGGCTTGATCTTGAGCTTTCAATTGCATTGTGGCCTTCATCTTTTCAAGGATTTGCTTTGCCTGTAAGCGTTCTTCGTCACTGGTAAACAAACTATCAAGCGCCTCACCCGTTTCGTGAATAACTTCTTTGACACCGCCTGAAAACAACTTAGCCATCCAGTTCATACCTGTTCCTTGTGATTTAAATAGTGAGCGCATTGTAACCCGAAGGCGTTCTGCTCCTCCACTCAGCAACATGAACAAGCTTCATGAGTAAGGAAGATGAATAGAAAACAGGAATGGGTCTGCCTTACAATGCGACTCAAGAACTAAAGTTCAGTGCAAGCGAAGGACCAAATCCTGAGTCGTACAACAATTAAATTACGGAGAAAACATGCTTTCAGCGTTTCAGACCCAGCTTATAGCCCATATCAATGCTGCGCACAAAGCTAAAGAGTACTTCGGTGAACTCTCGGATAAGAACCGTCTAAAGATGGTTAAAAATGATCTGCCTATGGTGCTGGTTGATTTTGTAAGCAGCGACGCGGAAGATACTTACAGCGAAGCCGCTACTTTCAATCTCTATATACTGCATGCGACCTATTCAAAAAATGAAGACCTTCGCACACAAACCAATCTCTCCCTGCTTGACTTCGTACGCTCGATCAAACGTCTTATTGTTCAACAATCTTTTGCCGACTCAAGTCCTATTGAGATCAAAAAGACAAAGAAGATGCTTGATGCGGCTGTAGACGGAGCCTATCTTACTGTCTACACAATGAGCATTACCGCCGTCATCTACGATACAGAAAACCTAGAAGGAGCACCTCTATAATGAAAAAAATGATTGCACTATCACAATCGGCGTCCGAACTGCTGATCGCATTAAAAGACAATATTGAGATCAACACGCAAGAGTGGCAGCGTATCGGCGTTGCAGGAAAATGGGAAGGACATCCGACGGGAACCTTTGAGATGGATGAAAATATTTTCAATCAGATGATTGCAAACTATGAAACGGCACAGATCGACATCGTATGTGACTATGAGCATCAGACCTTATGGGGTGATACTGCACCGGCTTCAGGCTGGATCAATAAAAGTCCGCTAAGCCTCAAGGCTGACAACGGAGAACTCTTTGCAAAGATCGAGTGGACTGAAAAAGCCAAAGCGCACATCGATGCCAAAGAGTACAAGTACCTCTCGCCGGTCTTCGCACCAAACACCGTCTCACAAAAAGACGCAAGCAACATCGGATGGACACTCCACTCGGTCGCGCTCACAAACAAACCGTTCTTAGAAGAGCTTGATGAGATCAAAGCCAACAAGCTGACCCAACTTCACCATCAAAAGGAGGAAACACTGATGACGAAAGAGGAACAAGAAGCCTTGCAAGCTGAAAAACAAAAGCTTGTAGACGAAAATGTAGCGTTGAAAAACGAAAACAAAGATCTTAATGATCAAGCACAAGCGCAAAAAGACAAAGACGCCGAGACACAGGTTGAGATAGCTATCGCAGCCAAGAAACTTCACCCGGACCAAAAAGAAGCAGCACTGCTAATGTGTAAAAAAGATCCTGACAACTTCAAACAGTTGATGGATGTGGCAAAGCCGATGGTGCAAGTACCGGACGACAATATGTTTGACAACAAAAACAAGGGTAATCAGCATGGTACAGAAGACCAGATTAGCCCTACAGAATTTTAGGAGGATAAGGTAAATGTTTAATGCAATAATTCATACGGATACATACGAAGAAGCCTATGTTGTAAATCGCAGTATTCCTGCAATACTGGCTGCCACAAAGCTTAAAGCTGGTCAAGGAATACTTAAAGCCGGGATAATCTTGGCAAAAGATACAGTTGGTGAAGGCGTACCATATAAAAAAGACTTTGTTGAAAGTGTTGGTACTGGTAATACCACACTTGTTGCTTTTGCACACACCCTAGTCAGTGCACCTGTACGCCCGGGAAGCGTTGTAATTACTGATGGCACCAAAATACTTGCCGATACCGGAAGTGGTAACTTTATTGGAGATGGCACAGGGTACATTAACTATGAGACTGGTGAGGTATCAGTTACATTTGCTTCAGCTCCTGCTGCGGTAGACATTACAGCAACCTATGCCAACAAACCATTTACGGCACTTATAGAAGAGGTTGACACGGCTACCGTTACTATCGGTCGTACCATCAAAACCGGTGCTGTAGTCCAGGATGCTCTGCTTGTAGTCGATGCAGCGCCAGCAAGTGTAGATATCGAGTTCCTTGAGAGCATCGGTATTTATCCATTATCATAAGAAAGGAAATTCCTAATGTTTGACGTTACAAAATTATTTTCACCTTCTGCGATTGCTCATGCGATCAAACACACAACACCTATCGGTACGCCGATCGCGGATGAGTTTTATCCAAAAGCTATCCGTACCAACCACCACAAGTCAGTGATCGGTGTCGATGAGATCACTAAAATCGTCAAAGCAGTACCCGTTGTACGTCGTGGTACGGCAAGTATCAGCATCGGCGGCGGCTCGCGTAGTATTTCATATATCGAACCACAGCCCATTGATATCCATACGTTTGCGGGGGCAAAAGATCTCAATGATATCCAAACGCTTGACGGTACTGGTCAACAGGTCTATGTTAACAATAGTATCTCGTTTCTACGAAATACTATTCTAACTACAGTCGAGGCACTTTCAGCACAAAGCCTCAGCGGTAAGATCTCATTCGCAATGAAAATTGACGGCAATATGGATACTTATGAGATCGATTATGGAACGATTCCCGTATATACACCTGCTGCCTTATGGACAGCAGCCGAGTCAGACCTTGAAACAGTCTTGGAAGATATGATGGATATGGCTGAAGTCGTTGAGAAAAATGGATTCGGTCAGGAGGTTATGTTTTATGCCGGTAAAAAAGTATTTAAACGTATCGCAGGTCTGATCAAGGCACTGTCTAATGATTCACGTATCGATGCAAAAGTTAACGGCATGACCATTACTATCGGGGACTATACCGTAAAGCGTATGTCTGCAACATATTATGATCCTGCAAGCAAAACGTATAAGCCTGCCGTGGCAGATACTAAAATGCTATGTAAGTCAAAGAATGCTGGTTTCGGCTTTAAGTATCTTGCTATCGACAGCCTTAAAAATGGGCTTAAAGCCACACCGATGCTTATTGACCCGAAATTGGTTGATGATCCTGAGGGATATAAGATCTATGGCAAGTCAACTCCATTGCCAATCCCTACCGTCAAAGGAATGTGCGAAGGTACCTTTGCAGCATAACATTAAGACCTTCGGGTCTTTTTGCTCTATATATCGCCTAGAAACGATTTAAACCTTTATTCGACTCATCTATCGTTAAAAAGTTTTAAATCGTTTCTCGTCAATTTTAAACACCTATTAAACACAAGAGGAGAGCACACTAATGATTACAAAATCAGATCTTGAAAAAGAAGTCAGCGATGACGAACTGCGACAGCTCTCTGATCTTAATGCTTCGGGTGTGATAGATGAGCTTATTGTTGAGGATGCGATCAATGACGCCATCGCCTTTATCCAGTCCTTTATCATTATTCCTTCTGATCCTACGCCTTACCTGCGCTCTATCGCTGTAGAACTTGCCCTGTATGAACTGAGAAAGATGCACCAGCTTCAAGATGATGACGTGCGCAAGGAGTGTGAGGGAAAACTTATCCGCATGGCACGCGGCACGGTTCCGACCACTTTGACCGAGCAAGCAGCACCTCGCAAGACCGGCAATGCCTTCCGTCATGGAAGAACTGCCATGAGCCTTGAAGGATTCTAATGGCCAGTAAACAACAGAAGATAGAGATTGCACGTGCGCTCTACATCACCGGCAAGAGTGAAGAAGAGATCGCAAAGATTCTAAGCAGCTCAAAACGCACCATCCAGAACTACAAGACGGAAGACGGCTCGAACGGTTACGACTGGGATGTCTTGCGTGCCGAAAAGCATATTTCTTCGGACACCCCTCGCCGTGATCATCTCTACAGCGACTTCGTATCCTACATGCACGACTCGCTCAAAAGCATTAAGGAGGATGAAAAAATGGCGGCTGGAGACAAGGCAGACAAGATAGTAAAACTCTCGGATGCCTTTTCCAAGATGAAAAGCATTGTCCGACATGAGGACCCCGAAGCCTACAAGCGCGGTATCATCAAGCACGTCGTTCAGATCATAGGCGAAGGCATACGCGTACGCGGTGACAATGCAATGCTTGAACGTTTTATCGAAGTCGTAGACGAATGCGGAGATCGCCTCGATGTCGCTATTTAACAAAGAAGAGCTGCGCCGACTCTTAGCCGATACGAAAGAAGAGCTGCTTAGCGAAGGAAAAGACGAGGCAACGGCGCAGCGGTTAACACGTAAAGAGTTTACTAAGTGGCTCAGCGGCTACTCAGACGTTCTCAAAGAGACGATCCAAGCCAACGTAACCCTACCGGCTGAAGAACGTGATGAACGCATCAAAAGACAGCGTACGGACTTTCACTACTTCCGTACGACTTATTTTCCTCACTACTACTATCTTCCGGGCAAGTCAGCCCTGCAAGAAGGCTTTGAAAGAATCTATCATCGCATTGCAGGTGACCACTTAAAACTTAGTGGAGTTGTCATATCAGTTCTCGGAGAAAAGTTTGCCGTAGGTGCTCCGCGTGGACACGGGAAAACAACCGACGCGCATCTGGTCTTTTTCATCTGGTGTATCGTCAATGATCTCAAGCACTTCATGACGCTCTTCTCAGACGCCATTGAACTGGCAGAGACCATTGTCGAATCCATCAAAGCAGAGCTTGAAGAAAATGACAACCTCAAGGCTGACTTCCCTCATGCAACGGGAAAAGGCAAGGTCTGGAAGATCGGCGATATCGTTACGCGTAACGGCATCCGCATCAAAGGTTTCGGCTCAGGCAAAAGAGTACGTGGTATCAAGCACGGGGTATGGCGACCCGATCATGCCGGTATCGATGATCTTGAGAATGACGAGAATGTCCGCTCACGTGACCAGCGTGACAAACTCGAAGCCTGGCTTGATGAAGCCGTAGGAAACCTTGGCGCGGTTGACGGGAGTATGAGTATTCTATATACCGGTACGATCCTCCACCGCGACTCGGTACTCGCTCGTAAACTTAAGCTGAAGTTTTGGAATCCTATCATCTTTCGTGCCATCATCACCTTTCCTAAGCGAATGGACCTGTGGGAGCAGTACGGACACATCTACAAGCATACGGGTATGGATGAGGCGCACGCTTTCTATGAGGCAAATAGACCTGAGATGGATGAAGGCGCAAGGGTGCTTTGGCCTGAAGCCGTACCTATTGAGACACTTATGCGTAAACGCGCCGAAGCTCCGCGTTCATTCAACAAAGAGCTGCAGAATAATCCAAATTCTGAAGCACAAAAATTTAAACGTGAGACGATGCACTTTTACAAGTACGCACCAGGAAACCTTGAATGTTATGGATGGACAGACCCAGCTGGCAATGGGAAGAAATCAGACTTTACAAACAATACCGTCCTTGGTATTGACAGACAAGCACGTAAGGCGTATGTTCTTGTTTCAGACAACCGAGTACTTGGATCTCGTCAGATCATTGACACGGCTATTGATCTCCAGCGCAGATATAAATGTAAAAAATGGGGATTTGAAACGAATGGTGGACAGTTCCACCTGAAGAACTGGCTTCTTGAAGCTGCCTTTGATGCAGGTGTGCATATGCCTGTTAAGGGGTATCATAACTCAAAAAACAAAGAAGACCGTATTGAGTCTTTAGAGCTGCCCGTAGAAAACGGACAGATTCTGCCTCATGAAGAGCAAGTGATACTCATCGAACAGCTTGAGGATTTTCCCGAAGGTTTAAATGATGATGCTCCGGATGGATTAGAAGGATGCTACATGCTCTCTCGTTTAGCAAAACAGAAGAAAAATGGGAAGTCTAGCGGAGCACGGACCAACCGTCGTACGGTAAGAGGACGAAACGAAAGAAGAAGAGGACGAAACTAATGGCAAGACATGGCGCACGAATAGGCAGACAGTATTCAAAAGGCACGATAGCAAATAAAACTTCAAAACGGACGGCATCCGCAGCACCGGCAAGCAACTTACTTGATGCCATGATGAACGACTTGCCCGTACACCAGTCATGGCTGGATCATGAAGAGATGAATCGCATTAAACGTGATGCGACTGTCATCTCATCCTTTGGATCTCGTAAAGCGGCCACCCTGAAAAAAGAGTTGATCATCGACTGCAAGGATGAAAAGCTCAAAGCGTCACTGGAACAGACCTTCAAGTACAAGACACTTCGTCAGATCTTGGACACACCCATGCAGGGCTGTGGTGTCTTTGAGATCAACTGGGTCGAAAACGACGGTATCCTCCGACCGAACTTACTTGAACGGGATTACAGACAGTTTATGATGGTTCAAGGTGAACTAAAACATGCACCGCACGGAGTACCTGAAGAGATCCCGCCGTATAAAGCACTCTTTAGCATCTATGAAGACAAGCACGACCGTCCTATGGGTACGCCTCTTGCCGATGCGCTCTTCTGGCCGGTGAAGTTCAAAAACGCTTCGCTTGGGTTTTGGGTTAAATTTCTAGAGAAGTACGGTTCACCCTGGGCAATCGGAAAGACGGAAGGCGATAAGGATCAGATGGCAGATGAACTCTACGCCATGCTGGGCGGAGACTCTGCCGTTATCGATACGGAAGATGATATTACTGTACATCAGGTCGAACGTTCAGGAGACTTCGACAAGATCACCGAGTATTGTGACAATCAGATTCGCCAGATTATCTTGGGCGGGAACCTGACCTCGGAAGTCAAAGGCGGAAGTTTCGCAGCCGCAGGTGTTCATAATGACATCCGTGAAGATATCGCCATGACGGATGAGAACCTTACGCTTGAGCTTATCAAGGAAGCGGTCCGCTTCACCAAAGAACTCAATCATATCTCTGCCGAGGTCATTGTAAGTCTCAAGGACAAAGATGATCCTAACATCTCTCTGTCTGAACGGGACAAGCGCATCTCTGAGATGGGCTGGACACCGACAAAAGAGTACATAGAGGCCACCTACAACATCAAGGTGAACGAAACGAGCAAAGCGCCTGTAGCAAACAAAGACGCACCACGGAAGGTATTTGCATTCAGCAAAGAAAAACCGGCCGATGCGCTTGAAGGTGCAATCGATGCCATTGATCTGAAAAAGATAGAACTATCATTTCAAACTCAAATCGCAGATATTCTTGACAGTGCCGAGACCTTTGAAGAGGCTATTGAAGCATTACAGGACGCTTATCCCAAGAGTGATCTGGCAGAACTGCAAGAGCTGATGGAGTCCGCTATGGCAAACTCTGAGATACTTGCACGCGCCGAAGTGGAAGACGAGAGCGTGGACGAGTAGATGGCCGTATCCTTTGACTTCAATCTGACGCCAAAAGAGGTCATCAAGTACCTTCAATCCAAAGGCTACAAGCTTACGTTCGATTATGATGAACTCATCAAAGAGGCACATCACAAATCTTTTACCGTAGCCAAAATCACCAGACTGGATCTTCTTGAAGACATACACAAGTCGTTGCTCTCGGCGATGCAGAGCGGTCAGGGTTTTAAAGAGTGGAAAGATCAGATTACGCCGGTGCTTCAGGAAAAAGGATGGTGGGGAGAGGTGGAGTCTGTCAATGCAGAGACGGGAGAGGTCAAGGATATCTATGTCGGAAGCCGTAGACTGCGAAACATCTTCAAGACCAATACCCGTGTCGCTTATAATGTAGGACGTTACCGACAGCAGCGTACGCTACAAGGTGCAGTTTACTGGCGCTATAGTGCTGTACTTGACAACAAAACTCGCCCAATACATTCTCAACGCCATGGTAAGATATTGCACCGCGACGATGCATGGTGGAGCACAAACTATCCGCCTAATGGATGGGGATGTCGATGCAAAGTGATGGCATTTACTAAACGACAGATTGATAAACGAAAATGGCCTGTTGAAAGCGAGGCGCCAGACAATATCGCTGAGAAAGATTGGGATTATGATATCGGTGAGACAGCTTCCAAAGAGCTGGACGGCTATCTGAAGAAAAGAGAGAAGGAAAGCAAGCTGCTATGAAAGTAAATATCAAAGTAACCGGCATTGAAGAGATCGAAGCACTGCTAGAAAAGATTGCCAAACGCGGTCAAGACTTCCAGCCTGCTCTCGACAAAGCTGGAACATTTGTTGAAAACATCATCACATTAAGCTTTGAAGATGAGCGAAGTCCTGACGGAGAAGAGTGGTCTCCTCTTGCTGATTCAACACTTGTTAAAAAAGAGAAAGCTGGCAATAGTAAAAAACTGTACGACGAAGGCACACTCTTTGAAAGCATCGCCCATGAAGCAGATAGCAATAGCTTGACCGTCGGTGTATACGCTGATAGCAAGGGTTATCTGTACCCTGTAGTGCATCAGTTCGGTTCAAAAGATGGAAAGATACCGGCACGTCCGTTCATGCCGATTGATAATGATGGGGAGTTGTACGGGGATGTAAAAGAGGAGTTGATCGACCTGCTTAAAGATTTTCTAGCAGGTGATTAAAAGAGAGAAGGTTCTCGGACATCTTTGATGATCGCATAGATGCGCCCGAGACTGAGGTTGTATTTAAATTTTAGTTCTTTGGGACTAAGCCCGTCTTTATAGTCTTTGATGATCGACGTATTGCGACCATTTAGGTTCCAAGACGGCACATGGATGGGCATGCCGCCATACTCTTCCATGAGTTCTTCATCACTAACGCCATCCTCTCGAATGCGACGTGTGAATTCTTCAAAGATCTCTTTGTTTGTAATTTCTGTCATATCCGTCCTTGTTTTGCTATAATTCAACAACCACGTTTTATTACAGCATTGCGGGAGCTTCCTTGCAGTGTCACTCCAGCATCACTTTCAAAGCAATAATCAGCTTCCGGGCCTCTTCAAAACCAAGTTCATTAAATGCATCTATCTTCTTTTTTGTTTGACGCTTCGCAAAACTAAGCAAGGCTTCATCGCTCTTGTCACGTGCCTTGTCTTGCCAGAGTCCTTTGATATATTCGTACTGTTTTTTAGTCATCTCTTTAAGCGGCTTCTTCTTTGGCAAGATATCACTTTTAAAATTCAGGTAATCAACCAGCAAGAGCAGTTCACTTACACTCAGCTTCTTAGAGCTGTCGACGCCGAAATACTCTTGAAGCAGCTCAACATACTCCTCTTTATTCTCTTTGTAGTAGTTCTGATATCGGCTTGAGATATGCACCTGCTTGATCAGGCTTGTTTGATAGGCTCTTTGTTTAGGTGTCATCTCGGCTCTCTCCATTTGGGTTATTTTTTATCGTCTTACGAATATCTTCAATGAGTGAACTCAATCTGGGATCACCCACACAGTTTTCAAACTCTCCTTTTGCCCGTTCTTCAAAAGGCAGTTCCCTGTCTTGAACAATGGGTTTGGGCTTATACTCGTGTTCAGCCTGTATCTGTTTAAACAAGATCTTCTTTCTCAGCTGCTTTTCCTGATAGATAACACGCATCTTCTCGAGTATCTCTTCTTTCTTCAGAGCAAACTCTTGAACAAGTCCCGGATGTTTAAAGTGCAGTACCAAGGTCATTCCTCTAATGCCTCCGTATAAAAAGCCCTTTTGTAGAGTCTCGTTCATCGCTTTGATGAGTTCTTGAATTGCTTTCTGTTCTAAGTGTGAGGGATGTTTGTTTAAAAAGGTTTGTGGATTTTTTTGTATCATAGCTTATCCTTACTATAAAAGAAACACTTATTCCCCTATTACAGGAGGTGTTTCTTGTGTTTCCAGTGTTTCCACTATTTCTTCAAGACTATATATTTTCTGTCTATTTGCACCATTGCTTACTTTCCAAAACATAGGAGCATACGACTCAAGACGTGTTCGCGCTTGCTTATCCGCCTTTTTGTATCCAAGTGTTTCAAGTAATTTTGTTTGGTTAATCCCAACAGGATGCTTCGCCAGTTCTTCTCTTACACTTTCTACAAACTCTTTGTCTTCACCATTCATTTTGGCAATAAGCGGATCAATCTGACCAAGTGTTAGCGTCTCAACTTGAACGCTAAAGGACTGGTCACGTATCGAAGATCGTTCTTTTTCTACAGGTAGACTGTAATGAATTACACCGTGTGACTTGCCTATCTGCTTAAGCCTATATAAACTGTCAAGGCTTTTTGAAAACTCACCAGATCCATCCAAACCTTTTTTATTTTTAGTAGGATGGCTGTTCATCAGTACGGTTCCACCAGCCTCACGTATGTTTTTTAGAACACTCATCATTTCTCGTACTTTTGTGTCATTGTGCATGTCTCTGTCAACGAAGTCCCTCGTAGAGTCAAAGAGAAACACACAATCAGCATAATTACTACCGTATGCCTCTTTTCCAATCTCTAAAAGTAACTCATGAGGTGTTACGTCAATCTTGGAACGGTGCATTAACTTGAAATTTGGATACATGTCTAATATCTGTCCAATATCTCGTGTCGCAATGTTGTGTCTAGGATTATCCATATCCATGTATAAAAAAAGTCGAATATTGTTGTTGTCTAGAATATATCTAGTTAAAGCAAGAGAAAACCATGTTTTTCCCTCTCCTTCTCCTGCATACCACATTGTTATGCCACACTTCACAATAAAACCATCTATTAAATATTCGGTTTTTTCTTGTAAGTCATCTTCAGTTAGAAGCCGTTCCGGTTTTAGAAAGTCAAACATATTGTCCCTTGAAACACTGGAAACACTTGAAACACAGCCTAAAATAGGCACTTAAGTGTTTCAATGGTGTTTTTAGTGCTGATTTGAATTTAAAATATAAGTACATAGACTCAATAAGACACACAAAGGTGTGTCCTGTTGAATTATTAAACTATTCCTCTGTATCTTCATAATTAAGTGTAAATGGCAGCTGCCCAAGAAGTTCTAGTGACAACTTGACTCCTGCTTTTAGGCCTTTACCAAGATCACTATCTGAAAGAACCTCTACGTCATTGATAACGAAAGAGCTAGCTTTACTGTCAACTATTTGTTTTAACTGTGACACTTGATGCTCGTGCCATCCTTGTAACTTTTCAACGAACTCGACTATTTCTTCATCCATAATCAACTCCTTGATCTTTCCTTGGGTCATGTATCTCAACGACACCAATCACCTTCCCATTGGCAGCATAGATACAAAAGCTCAACTTCTCCGTATCCACGTCCTTCTCAAGATCACACATCACCAGATGCCCTTCATACGCTTTCAGGTCATCATGCTTTAAATGCTCTCCGTCAAAAGTGATACCGCCGTTCTCGACAACACGGTTGATTGGCAGATAAGGCTCATGTTTTGGTTTCTTACACATCAAACACCTCCCGTCCAATTTCTCTAATCCCTTCAACATAAGCCTTTACTAAAGCATCATGATGATCATGCGCCACCTTGCAGTCAACATCATTGTCGATAAAGAACGGCTCACAGATCACGCAGGGTGCTTCCGTATAACGCAGTAGATACCCGCCGCGGTCTTCTGTGTGTTTAGGCTTGACTCCTCTATCACGAAGCTTGAGCGCATCAACCAGATGTTTCTGCAACACTTCAGCCATCTGCTTGCTCTTTTGCGAATTGTGGTAGTAAAGTACTTCCGTGCCGGTTGCGCGTGTGTCAAATGCATTGCAGTGCAGGCTCACAATCATGTCGGGATCAACATCATCATTGATCTCAAAGGGCAGATCGTGATAGTTGTTTCTATAGACGATCCTGCAAGCAATATCCAGCTCGCCCAGGGCGTCACTGATATCATGCGCCAGCTCACTGTTAAAGGAGTACTCGTTGATACCCATGCTTTCATTACTTGCACCAGGTGAACTCTCTTTGTGTCCTACAATCAGTGCTACTTTCATGCTTCCTCCTTCTCTTTTTTACGCGCTTCATGAATGTCAGCTTCCGTTATCGGCAGTGCTGCCAGGTCCAAGACCACCGTCTGCAGTGCTCCGTCAATCTTTCCATCGATACGTTGCTTGAAACGGATATAAGACTTGGTGCCGGCGATCTCTGTCGCATCGTCTATCATCGCCATTGCTTCAAGCCATATAGGATGTTTGATAGGGTAATTTTTCAGTCCGAAGATCTGCTTGGCGTCTACCTTCCCGTTTTTCACTTCAAACACACGGGTGATGAGCGTTTGAATCTCCGGATCAACATCCTGTGTTTTCTCGGTCAGATACTCATCGACCTTCTCTTTTGCCAAAGAGAGCTTCTGATCAAACTGAATAAGCTTTGCGACCTGGATCTGGACTTCCATCGTCCCGTCAAAGTTTTTAAGCGTCACAGACCCCTGACGGCTTCCTGCCATGCGATCCATTCCGTACTCTTGACGAAGCAGGTCCACATAGTCATAACACTGTGCAAATGCTTCCAGTTTAAACGCCTCTAGCTGCCCATGAGTAACTAACGCCTTAGAAAGAAGGTTTTCGACAACCTCGTCCTCAAGCTTTTTATCAACCGGTACCATATCGGGGTGAACATGTTCTCCCCTTTTATTTCGCCAGTGGCCTCTTTCATCCATTTCTGCCATAGAACTTCCTTGTTTTAATTTAAGTACAAAACTAGCTAACGCGGTTCCACGAATGTGGAAAGTTTCTTTAGTAAAGCACTCCATCATCTCCAGCTAACTGGAGACGGTGGAATTCTTATAAATCATGCTTTCTATACTCACCTTGTACTTTCTGCAAAACTTATATATTTCAAGGTGAGGTATAGAATTCCGTTTTTTTCGTGATGCTAAAGTAGTAATCTCCATCTCCAAGGAAGAAGCTACATTAATATCAAACACTTTTCCATCTATTTCATGACAAATTACATCTTTAATCTTTTCAATGATGTCGGTCATATCGCTAAACTCATCCATCTTCATCCTTTACCTTTCTTTCAAGCACCATTTTCACGGTGTCACGCTGATAGGGCAAGATCTCATTACCAACCTGCACGTCAAGCCTTTCATCAAACACTCTCTTGACCTGACCGACAAAACCCGGATAAACGAGCACTCTGTCGCCAACTTTCACCTTTTCTGCCATTAACCCCATCTCCTTTTTTTCTTCTTGCTGTAGTAGGTTTGAATATCTCTCGCTACATATCCCAACATAAACCCGGCGGTTATCCATCCAATGATTGTCCACATTCTTTCTCCTTGTTTTCATTCATAGAACACTCTAAACAGTGTTCTCTCACTTTCATATACAGCCTCTCTTGATGCACTTTCCCCTGAACAGCCATCGTCCCGTAACGCTTACAAACCTTTGGATGTATCTCTCCAAGAACGGGACATTGCACTTCTGAGCTGTCCAGATAGGCAAAGGTCTGATCTACAATTTGGAGGATTTTTTCAGGTTTTGGATACGTCTGTTTGAGGATCTGGTTTACGGTTGTCGCACTTTTTCTGATACGCTTTGCTGTTTCACGCTGACCGAGCTGGGCACACGCCTTGGCTAAGAGCTGCAATGAAGTCATCTCTTTTTTCCTTGTTTATGTAAAGAGTTCTTGTTTGTCTTTGTCTCGGCCCATCTGCTGTTACTCCAAAGACTTTAAAGTCTTTAAAACATCTGACCACAATGGCCGCATGTATATTCATGCCAACGCTCTCAACAATCTCTTTTTTTATCATCTGATTTTCAGTCATTGCACTCAGAAGTTTTTGCTTCTCTGCAATCCACAAAGCATCATCAACATCAATGCTCTCGTGCGTGTTGTGATCATAGATATTTCCATTGGTCATGGAAGGGCATATGACACCCGTATCTTTTATCATCGTATATTCACGATCTTTATAATCTTTTGACTTCATCTCTTCAAGTCGAATATACCCGGCCATTTCCAAGTGCCACAGAACAGGCTTGATATAAGACTGCGTTAAACCAAGAACAACCATTACATCACCAATACGAAAAAGTTTATTTCTACGGATGTACTTCCAAACTTTCTCTTTTTTCGTCTGTCTTTTCTTGTATCTATTAATCTTTGTTGATCCCATGTTCTACTCCAGATGACTTAAATTCTTTAAGATCAACTCTGCTTATACTGTTCATGGCGCAATAGTTTTCCAGTCGTAAAAGCATTACTTTGATCTGTCTCAAGTTTGGGTATCTTTTAACAAAGAAGTTAATAAGATCATTTTCTATCTCTACCTCAGAGAGTCCGCAAAACTTTTCAATATCAAGTTTGTTTATTTGATCAAACACGACCAGTTCAACAATACGGCTGTAATAGTGTCGGTGTCGTTTAAACTTTGCATTGGCCTCTTCCATACCGATAAAAAAGAGGATGATCTGCGTCTCATCATGGAGATCTCTTAACATCTCCAATACACTTGTCTTGTCAGACTTCAAAAGGGCATCGACTTCGTCAATGATTATGATGCGAGGTTCTGATAAAAGCGACTCTAGAACACGCTCATACTTTGCAGGTGAATGACCCGTTGAATCAAGTCCTAATTCAATACATAGCTTTGAAAGCAGTGAACTTTTAGACCAGGTCTGTGCAGCTCTGAGCAAGATCGCATTTTCTCTAGCAGCTATGTTCTCTAAAGAGAAGGTTTTACCCAATCCGAAGTTTCCAAATCCAAGCCCCATCCGTGGTGCCGTTGCAGGAAGCGAATCCAAATTTGAAAAAGCTTCAACTAATTTGATATAATTCTTTGTTTCAATAAACTTTTCTTGCATATTGAGGTTCCTTTTTATGTACTAGAGTTTCCCCCTAGCGGTTAGTTTTCCAAAGAAACATCGCTTACGCGAGCGGTTCCCTTGTTTTCGGTCTTTTTTCTTCGTCCCTGAATTGAAAGACTCGAACATCAACCGCTTAGGCGGCTGACTATCCAATCTTTTTCTCTTTTTGTGCCATCTCCCATAGATCAGGATGTGCATTTGCTATCTTCATCGTTCCTTCATCGACTCTGTCATTATTTAGATCCCAGAGTAGACGATCATAAAAGTTCTTGAACACCGGTCTGCCTGATGGCATGAGTTTTTCACCCTCCATGCTCACCACATTAGACTCTTGGGCGCTTTGTTTGTCTTGAGCGGCAAAGGTCTGAGAAGCTTCCATCACCCCGCGCATAACCTGTGTATGTTTGGCAACGGCAGGCGTAGCAGCTGGAAGTTCCTGTCCTTTTGCAAAAGCTTCTCTTTCAATGCGATCCTTGATACTAGGATCAAGTTTTCGGCTTGTTTCTTCCCACTCCTCGAGCAGCTTCGCCATCTCACGGCTTATGCGGTGAGACACTCGCTTGCCTTCAGCAAGCTGAGCACGACTCTTGCCGGTGTACTCATAATCTTCAGCGATACAGATGGGTGCATAATTCATCTCATAAACAAAAACATGACCCATCTCATCATCTGTCATTATCCGCACATGCTCACCCACGTGATAAGCAAGCTTCACATGCTGATACAAAGCACCTTGAAGCCGTATACCTTTTTTTCCGACCTTCCTCTCAAAACTTTCACCCAGTAAGATGTCAAGCATTCGTGGATCAGGTACCGCCTTCACCGGCATAAATGACTTCTCCCATTTTTTAAGAGGGCTCATCCTCAAGGTGCTATGCTCACGCCTCTCGTAAATGTTATCCGCCCAGCCATCAACCCACTTTTGAAGTTCATTGGCGTCAACGGGTACCTGTATCTCAAGTCCAAGGTTCTCTTTCTTGATACGGAAACCTTCTGAAAAGCTCTTCTTCTCTTTTTCCCTTACCTCGGCATACCACTTGGCCTTACTCTGTATCTTATGAGCAAAACCGCGTCGGCTCTCTATTTGTGTGCGTTCGGCAACACTGTGTCCCGTATATCCCTCAAGCTCTTCAAACAGCTCTCTTGACATCGTTCCAAAGATCCGTTCAATATGAGGCTTCATGTCTCCGCTAAAAGGCGGTACCGTCTCTTGCTTGATCCCAAGGTTGTAACAGATAGATGCGAAATGGTTTGACTTGTAATCCTTACCGTTATCGATCACCGCATACTCAGGAATTCCAAGCTTGAGTATTGCTTTTCGCAAGAGCCTTGCAATGGAATAGCTAGATGATCTTTCATCCACCCAAAACACAGGCCGTCGGCTAAAAACATCGATCATCCCCAAGATGGCATATCGTTTTCCATCTTTGGTTATGACGTCTGCAGGTGTTGAATCAAGCTCCCAGTAGTGATTGGCGTACTTCGCTTTTTCGCTAAGAGAACCAAAACCTGCCATACGTGAATTTTTCCAACCGTCCGCATCTTGTGCAAACTCAAATAAAGAAGCATTTGCTTTCTTCCAACGCTTCAAGAAGTTGTTGAGCACGTCATAGCTCACCATGCTCTCACCGTACGCGTGCAGCATATTCTGATAGATGGCAGAAACTCGCAAAGGGTTGTCACGTCTGCATAACATCCGGACGGCCATCTCCTGCTGATCTGCTGAAAGTTTAGTCACCCCCTTTTTAGTACCTCGTTTATCTAATAATGCCACCAAAGGTGAAGTGCCTTCACTCTTAGACGCTTCGACAGCCTTCTTCCAGCGAAACAACTTCATCTCTGTTACCATGATCAGTGAAAACTCACTACTTAGTCCATCAATAAACTGCTTTGCCGTGATGCGCTTGTCTCGGTCTTCGTATCCCTCAACAACTTCCATCCGCAGCAGTGCTTTTTCACGCTGCACTTGTGTTGCATTTAAATACTCGCTCATATCAGGGGCTACAACTTCAGATGTTTTCCTTGTTTCTTCTTGTTTTTGAGAAACATCTGCTCCGCAGACCGCCACGGCTTGTTTTGAATCTGAAATGCAAGTCTCAACTGCTTTAAATTCACAAGATAAACCTGCTTCATCGTGAGTCACGATATCTTCATCTACTTTTCCCGAAGACATAGCCTCTGACAGCACCGTCTTACTGACACCGATAAGAAGCTTTTTACCGCCTCGGCCTTTCCCGTCTACATAGATATAGGAGTACCTATCCGAACCACGTTTTATAGCCTGAACAATGCTATTCTTTTGCGTCTCATATAGCACTGCTGCTATGTCTGTTCCAACATAAACCATCACGAGAGCCTACGCTGCATCATCAAGAGGCGGTAGTGGAAAGAAAGGACAATGCAGATAATCGATCCCCAACCCATCCATCGCCTCTCGAAGTTTGACACCCGACTCTCCTGTCAGCTTGTTTTCACCCTTGATAAAATTGTCAAAGATTCGGTAGAGGTTTTTGTCCGGTTTTTTCCAGCCGTCTTCATCCTCGTTGCACAAACCGGCAAGGATCAAAAAGCCTGATGACTTAACACCGTACTTATTGTTTAATTGTCGGCGAATATACTCGGCATGAAGTTTTCTAATGGCATGATCTAAAGTTAAAATCTCGCCTTTCTTTCCAGCTGCTTCCACAAGCTCAATAGCTTTAAGCATTTGTTCTTTCGGACTCATAATAGGCCCTCCTTATTTATAATTTATGCTTACACAAGAACCCCCTATCAACGTATTATTTTGGGAAAATAGATGAGTGATCCAATAGGAGGCTCGTATGTAAGCATGTGGAATATCCACGGTGAAGCCCTTTGGTTATAATGTGAATGCCAATTAAAAAAACAACACAAAGAACTTCATCGTGAGTACACGTCTCTGTTTTCATTGTAAAAACGTATTTGAAAGTGATTCAAAAGAAACTTATCAGCTATGCCCAAAATGTGGTGCTGCCACATATAGACACATTGATTTAAATGGATCAGGTGGTATTCGTATTAATGAACATTATTTTAAATATCCATTTGGATCAGAATGTGAAGATGAAGTTTTTAGACCGAAATGTCTCATCCCTATCCAAACAGATATAGCCGCTCTTTCTCAACGATTACGTAAAATTGAAGATCATCTCGGTAAATAGCAACTAACTCACCAATCAGAGCTCTTAACTCTTGATGGTGATAAACATGATCGTTGATTTTTATACGACCACCCTTCATAACTGTACGTTGTGCCACATACACATCTTCTTCCACTTCGCAGTACTCTTTACACTTACTACACATATCAGTTCCATCTATGATAGATGCCTGACAACAATTACTTTTTTTCATTAAACCTTCTCCTTCAACTAAACACCCAATAAAAGATGCTTCCATAAAACAGAACTGCAAGAAGAAAAATTCTTCTCCAGACATACGCTCTTAGCTTCTGATCTTCGTGTGTTCTCATCTACTTAAACCTTTATTTAAAAAACACAGCTAATATGAGCGTCATAAAGATGATAAATGTGAAAAAATCCATTAGATCATATTTCATGCTTTAGCTCAGCTCTTCTGTGTTGACAGTATCTCTACCTTCCACAAATCCCCGTACCAAGGCTAAAAAAGGGATGAACTCACCGATAGAAAGTTCTCTTGTCCCGACAAATCCGGTACCAACAAACAGTGCGATAATCTCCCGCTCGCTGATTTGTGATAAACTTTCTATATGTTCCGGAAGAAGCGCTTCAATCTCTTCTTTCGCGTAATCTATTCTAAGGATGGGACAATGGGGCAAAATTGGCATAATGTAACCTCCTACTATTTTGATGAACTTAATGCAAAGTTCCACTTTCTCTGTGCTGATGGAAAGCATTTCATCTGCAGCAACGTTTTATCGATGCTTATAGAAACACTTGACAAACAAGAATATGTACAACAAGTTTGTCATGGCTTTCCACCCCGCTTGACGCAGAGTTCTTACAATCCACCGCACACCTGATAAACTCTAAAAACTGACCTAGATCAGCTTTCCAAAGTAAACTTGGTACGCTTTTTGTTTATGAAGATTTAACAATAGTTGTCCGACCCCGCCAGGAACCAGCACCACTACTCACCACCTACTTGCTTCAGCCTTTTACCAAATCTCATCAGCTTAAGCCGACTCTTGGGGTCATTACCTAACAAGTGTAGTTTTCGTAAATAAAAAAACATCATCTAACAAGTTAAATTTTTAGATTGAACTAAATTTAATCTGCTAAACTATGTGATTAACTAAACACGCAAAATAAATACGTGTATATTTTTCACATGCCGACAGTATAGAGGAATTTTTCCTCTAAGTCAAGATTTTGGAAGAGTTTTTCCTCTATGGAGTTTTAATTGGAATTAAAAGATCGTATAAAAGAAGTAAGAAAGTACCTAAAAATAGGAACTCAAGAAGAGTTCTCAAATGTTACAAATTTTCCTATATCACGAATCAAGGATCTAGAAAGAGGTAAAGTAAATTCATTAAAACCTGAAGAAGCCGTATTTTTAGAAGAGAAATTCCACTTTAGTGGATGGTGGCTTTTAACAGGCATAGGTAATATGCATGTTAATCCTGTTGCAGCGTTGCTTCAAAAAAAAATGAAAGAAACAAAAGCTAAAGTTGATCATGAAAGAGAACCAGTCTATAAAGTTCCGGCATTGACAATCAAGGCATCTGCCGGAGAAGGAAATAATCTAGAAAGTATTGATAGCTTTGATACATGGGGGAGCATCAATATGGATAAGCTCCTTTTTAAATCTATTTCACCTGAGAAACTAAGAGCTATACAGGTTGATGGTTATTCTATGGCACCAATGCTCATGCCTGATTCATGGGTTGTATTTGAATTCGATCGAGGATTTGAAGGAGATGGACTTTACATCATTAATTGGCGAAATATCTTAATGGTTAAAAAAGTACAGCTTGATATGTCTAATGGTCTACTTCAGATAGTAAGCGTAAATCCAGACTATGATAGTTATGAAGTCAATCCAGACGACCAATCATTTTTCAAGATCATTGGTCGAGTCGTTAGAACAATAATTTAAACAAAAAGGAAAATACATGGGATTTATAATCTTTATTATTGCAGTGGTAGCTGCTTATTTTAGTTGGAAGTACCTATCGAAACACTTTATTAAAAAAGGAAGTCATAAAATCATCTCTCACACTGCAGGTGTTGTTGTTGGTTTCGCAGTTTTTGTATTTGTACTGATCATGGGATTAGCTCCAGATTCCAAACCTACAAAAAAAGTCACTATAAATGGGACAGCTCATCCATATAAGGTTGCTAAAGAAGAAACTTATGGTTTTGCTGGACGAGATCGAGAAAGATGGATTATTAATTCACCTCAAGCAATCACCAATGAAGATCGCGCCTTAACCTCTATCCAAGCAGCCAAAGATCTGCAGGATAGAACTGATGCTGACCAAGTAGAGATTTTCTTGGTTATTGATGGACTTGATGGAGCACATGGAATGCCTTTGGCGATTGCCGTCTATACTCCAGATGGAAAAGGAAACTCAGGCGAAGACAATTCACCCGTGTGGGAAGTGGAAGCATCTGATCAGAATCTAACTGCTATACAAAAAAGAATTAGTGTAGCATGGTATGAGCATAAATCTAAATATTTAAAAGATAGTGGCATAGTTGATGAACCAAGATTTGTAGAGTTTTTATCTTCTACATTAAACATTCCAAAAGAGCAAGCGACATTGCCTTGGATCAATCGTTCCAAATTCAACTACATAAACTAAAAAAAGTAACTCATGTATGAATTTGATGACGAACAACCAAAGGTATGTATAAAATTTCCTCATGGCTATGGTTTCGATATGTTTTTCTTTTCAATAGATGAGGCCAAAACACTTATGGAGATGGAGCCTGTAATACATGGAGCAGATGGTGAAGACTCTCATAAAATTGAGATTGAAAGTAATCGCTTTTTCGCCATACGAAATAATGATGAATTTCAATATTATTATAAACCATCTACTCATGCAACAGGTTCTAAAACATCTTGGTCTATATTTTCTTATGCGAATTTTATTGACAAAGTTGCTGATGCAATAAGAGAGTTTAGTTATTGGAAAAGTGGAGACGATTATCCTACAGTCATTTTAGACGATAATGATATTATCTAACTTTTGAATATAAAATGAAAGTAATGTCATTTAGTTTTGTCACTTTCTAAATGTCACTATGTGTCATTAAGTAGTGTCACTTAGTCACAACTATGCGACACTGAAAAGCATAAACAAAGCATCTCAATCTAAGCAGCTTCTTTCACACTTTCTTTCATCCCTTATATAACCGCCTAAATATTGAACAGCACGGACTTTAATGCTAGAAGCAACGTAAGTCTTTACAAGGATACTTTCGTCAAACGTCGCGTAAATTTCGTAAAACAGCATAAGAGTGAAAAAACGGTAAAAAGTTTTGAATGTGAAACACAAGTAAAAATGGCCTGAAAACACGTAGAATAGGGAAGTTTGCTAAAATTCACTCACTAACATTTCACACACCCCTTTACATAATGTTCAATTAAGTTGGACTTCATAAGGAAAATCATAAGGTTTGAACTAATTAATCGTTATATACATATAGGAGAAAGTTAAATTATGGCAAACAATTGGAAAATTTCTGCCCCATTAGAACGGGAGATTAGGGGAAGAGACAAAACGTGTGTTTATTGTGGTGTTGAATTTACACCAACTAAAGTTTCAAGGAAAACTGCTGCAAGTTGGGAACACATAATAAATGATGCCAAGATTATTACAAAAGAAAATATTGCACTTTGCTGTTGCGGTTGTAACGCTAGCAAAGGTCAAAAGCAACTTTCACTCTGGCTTAAGACAAAGTATTGTCAAGAGAAGAACATCACACCTGAAAACGTTGCACCAGTCATAAAACAGGCAATTAAAGATGGACAGTGATTAGAACACTTAACAAATACAGCGAAACTATTGCTCAAGATAAACGTTACACTTCAGCCCTTTACTTCCTTCTTATAACTTTATAGACAGGGGCACTGGTATCTTAGTGATTTGTGCTGAACCTGTTCGCATACTGCTTAATAAACCTGTGTTAAAATTATATTTTGTAATTCTCAGACAATATTGTTTTTTTGTCTGTTCCTGTTTAATGTTGTTTTTAAAAACAATTATCTGGTATAATTCTTCTATGAAAACTACATTATTGATACTTATTGCTTTACTCATTTCAGCTTGTGGTCCTGAGCCCACTAAACAGCTTAAAACTATCTCTTACGGAAGCTACACCGAAAGTACATTTGACAAAATGCCTTCTTGGCAAGATGAAAATTTTTCAGAAGCCTTGAAGATCTTTATTAAAACATGTGAACATATCAATACCAAAGAACTTTTTAAAGTGGTCTGCTCTAATGCCAAAACAACAATAAGTCCTAGGACTTTTTTTGAGGACAACTTCACACCCTTTCTTGCCCTTGCTGAAAGACCACAGGTGAGCGGTTATTATGAGCCTCTTTTATACGGATCATTGAAAAGAAGCAGGGCCTTTCCTTACCCTGTATACGGTATACCCGAAGATATGTTTGAAATAAATCTTTTGGCTTCGTACCAGAAAGAGTTTTCTAAACCGCTTCGTGGACATATGCTCAACAAAACGATCAAGCCCTACTTTTCACGCAAACAGATAAATGAAGGTGCTATAAAAACGAAACCTATTTGCTATGTGGATGATAAGGTTGATCTTTACTTCTTACAAGAAGAAGGATCAGGCCGTATTCAACTTGAAAATAAAAAAAATATTTACTTAGGTTACGGAGACTTTAACGGGCATCCATACCACTCAATCCAAGAAGAGATGATAAAGAGAAATATTTTCAAAGAAAACGAGGTAACCCCCAAGAAAATGCGTCAATACCTGAGAAAACACGCACAACTGCAAGATGAGATTTTTCAAACCAATGCTGCCTATACTTTTTTTGAAAAGTACGAGCAAAAGGTGATGGGTACATTGGGGATGCCTTTAACACAAAGACGTTCAACCGCAGTGGATAAAAGAAGCATCCCTCTTGGCATGCCAATGTTTGTAGATATGAAAGAACCCCTGAGTGAACAAAGACTTCAAAAAATCATGTTTGCCCACGACACCAGAAAAAACCTGAAAGGTGATGGAAAAATAGAGGTCTATT
>Ga0316207_10001861_pt1 | contig 23998 bp, 28 predicted proteins | sample 6weekpyrite_MG_FD_204943 | JGI IMG/M metagenome (GOLD analysis project Ga0316207, IMG submission 204943) | Microbial mat bacterial communities from mineral coupon in-situ incubated in ocean water Damariscotta River, Maine, United States -... | ecosystem: Environmental > Aquatic > Marine >... | reverse complement strand
GCTGACGGTCGTGATATGGGTACTACTGTATTCCCGGATGCCTGTCTTAAAATATTTATGACCGCATCTGCAGAAGAACGCGCCGAACGGCGTTATAAGCAGTTGAAAGCTAAGGGAATTAATGCTAATATCGCCGCCCTCGTAAAAGACTTAAAGTTACGAGACGAGCAAGATGCAAATCGCGCTGTATCGCCACTTAAACCGGCTGAAGACGCAATTTTACTTGATACCACCACAATGGCTATTGAGGAAGTGACGCAAAAGGTTTTAGATCTGGCTAAACAACGACTGGATTAGCATTTTTGCAAACTGGTGCTTAAGGTTCCCCCATATGTATATATTCATGGAATCCTGAGCTTAATTTAACTCTAACCCTGTACTCTGAGCTCTTTGAAAGACTGTAAGAGCAATCCACCAGATTACAGTTATATATTGGAAAGTATTATGTCTGAATCATTTGCAGAACTATTTGAACAAAGTTTACAAGAAACCGAAATGAATGCCGGTACCATCGTTATGGGTACTATCGTTGATATTTCTAACGGTTATGTAACAGTAGCAGCGGGCCTTAAATCAGAAGGCGTTATCCCTGAATCACAATTTTTAAGCAACGGCGAAGTCGAAGTTAAAATCGGCGACGAAGTTGAAGTTGTCCTTGAAGCTGTAGAAGACGGCTGGGGCGAAACACGTTTATCTCGTGATAAAGCAAAACGTGCTAAAGCATGGATTGTTCTTGAAGCAGCACATGATGCAGAAGAAATCATTACAGGTATTATCACTGGCAAGGTTAAGGGTGGTTTCACTGTTGAACTTGGTGATATCCGTGCATTCTTACCTGGTTCATTAGTAGATGTACGTCCAGTACGTGATACATCTTACTTAGAAGGTAAAGAGTTAGAATTTAAAGTTATCAAGCTGGACCAGAAGCGTAATAACGTTGTTGTTTCTCGTCGTGCAGTTGTTGAGTCGGAGTACTCTGCAGAGCGTGAAGAGCTACTTAACAGTCTTGAAGAAGGCAAATCTGTTAAAGGTATCGTTAAGAACCTTACTGATTACGGCGCATTCCTTGACCTTGGTGGTATCGACGGTCTATTACATATCACTGATATGGCGTGGAAGCGTGTTAAACACCCATCTGAAGTAGTTGAAGTGGGTTCTGAAATCGAAGTAGTTGTTCTTAAATTTGATAAAGATCGTAACCGTGTATCTCTTGGTCTTAAGCAACTGGGTGAAGATCCATGGGCAGCTATTGCAAAACGTTACCCAGAAGGTTCACGCCTGCAGGGTAAGATCAGCAATATCACTGATTACGGTTGCTTTGTTGAAGTTGAGGACGGTGTTGAAGGTCTTGTACACGTATCTGAAATGGACTGGACTAACAAGAACGTTAACCCAGCTAAGGTTGTAGCACTGGGTGATGAAGTAGAAGTAATGATTCTGGACATCGACGAAGAACGTCGTCGTATTTCTCTAGGTATGAAGCAATGTATTGCTAATCCATGGGATGAGTTCGGTGCAACTCGCAACAAGGGCGATAAAGTTAGCGGTAAGATCAAATCAATCACTGATTTTGGCATATTCGTTGGTCTTGACGGCGGTATCGACGGTCTGGTTCACCTTTCTGATCTTTCTTGGGATTCAACTGGTGAAGACCTTGTTCAAAACTACAGCAAAGGCGACGAGCTGGAAGCAGTTGTATTATCTATTGACCCTGAGCGTGAGCGTATTTCTCTTGGTGTTAAGCAGATGGAACAGGACCCATTCTCAAACTTTGTAGCAGCAAATAGCAAAGGTGCGCTAGTTAAGGGCACAATCAAGGAAGTAGACGCAAAAGCAGCTATCGTTGATTTAGGTGAGGGTATTGAAGGCACATTACGCGCTTCTGAGCTTTCTCGTGACCGTGTTGAAGATGCACGTACAGTTCTAAAAGCGGGTGAAGACATAGAAGCCAAGTTCCTGGGTGTGGATCGTAAGACACGCACAATTACTTTATCTATCAAAGCGATGGATGCTGATGAAGAAGCTGCAGCTATTAAAGAGTACTCTTCAGACGCAGAACCTGCATCAACTACACTTGGCGACTTGCTAAAAGAGCAAATGGATGCTAAAAATAGTTAATATGTAGTAATATCTCGAAAATTACCTGATATATCATATGGATGTAGAGTGTTTTAGGTAATTTTTCGAGGTAATAACAATAAATTGCAGTTGGGTCACGGATGACTCAAAACTGTATTAACTGGGGAACATCGTATGTCGGGCGAAGTAGTATCAAGATCAATGATGAAATCTGAGCTAATTGAACTGATGGCGCGCAAGCAAAATCATCTGGCTTATAAAGATGTAGAGTTAGCTGTAAAAAGTTTATTAGAGCAAATGTCTGAAGCGCTAGCGACAGGTGATAGAATTGAAATTCGTGGCTTTGGTAGTTTCAGTTTACACTTTAGGCCCCCAAGAGCAGGACGCAATCCAAAAACAGGTGATGCAGTTTCACTACCTGGAAAATATGTACCTCACTTCAAACCAGGTAAAGAACTTCGTGAACGTGTAAACGAAACACTAAAAAACAGTTAATGTTTCAGGTTTGTCAGTAAAAAAATTCTGGCAGCACTTCCTATAAAGCATATTAACAATAGCCGATTTAACAAATGATACGATTTATAAGTCTGCTAATTTCCATACCCTTAATTATACTAATTAGTGCATTTGCATTTAATAATCCACAATTAGTTATAATAGATCTATTTACGTCAAAAATTGAACTGCCATTAGCAGTGGCATTATTAATATCCATGTTAACTGGCGTTATTATTGGTTTTGTATTTAACATACTCAGCTTATTAGCACAAAAGAAAAAGTACTCACAACTTAAGAATAAAAGTGAAGCCCTGAATGGATTATCAGAGGTTTTAAATAAATCTGAAAAATGAATAAATGATTGAATATCTGGATATAAGCAATACACCACAATGGACTATCTATTTTTTACCCGTATTAGGATTTTTACTGGGTATTTATCTGGCTCGTCGACGATTTAAAAAACAGAAAAAACAACTTCGTTTTTCCAATGATTATTTTCAGGGACTCAATTATTTATTAAATGATGAGCAGGATAAAGCGCTCGATATATTTATAAAATTAGTTGAAACTGACTGGGAAACTATTGATACCAGTTTAGCTTTGGGTGCAATATTTCGTCGTAACGGTGAAATAGATAAGGCAATAAAATTACATCAAAACTTATTAGCCAGACCTTCACTGCCAGCAGATTATAAGTCCACTGTTTTAATAGCACTTGCTAAAGATTATCTACAGGCCGGCTGGCTAGACAGGGCAGAGACTTTATTCAATGATGTTGTAGATAATATAGAATATAGAAGTGAAGCTCAGCAATGCTTAATGAGTATTTATGAGCAGGAACAGGAGTGGGAAGAGGCGATTAATATAGCTCGACGATTTCAGAGTCGAGGTGAAAACATATTAACTGCAACCACAGCCCAGTATTATTGTGAGTTAAGTCTACAGGTATTAAATCAAAATGATTTAAAAGAAGCAGAAGTACTAGCTACTCAAGCTTTAACAACAGATAAAGATTGTGTACGCGCTTCTTTGTTACTGGCTGATATCGCCATTACACGTGGACGTTATCAAAAAGCTATACGTTTTTTACGTCAGGTAGAAATACAAAACATACAGCTCTTTCCCCTGGTTATCGATAAATTAGTTTTAAGTTATAGAAATACATCGAATTTAAATAAGTGTTTAAGTTACTTGAGAGCGCTTGATCAAAAGTATCAGGAAATATCTTTAGTTCCTGTTATCACCAGCTTAACCAATGAAATATTTGGTGAGGAAGATGCATTACAATACCTGTCAGAAGCAGTATTAAAAAAACCATCTCTTAATTCTCTAAATACGCTTTTACAGTTACAACACAATGAATCCAATAAAACTGATAACTTATTACCAACCGTTGTTGAAGCAATAACAGAAAAACGCAATGACTACCAGTGTGAACGTTGTGGCTACTCAGCTAATACACATGTTTGGCTATGTCCATCATGTCACGGCTGGAGCAGCATGATACCTAAAACCGAGTAATCAAAAAAATAAAGTAGAAGAGAAAGATCGAATGTCTAACCCGAAAATAATTGTAGCACTTGATTACCCTTCAGAATCTGAAGCACTTAAGTTAGTTGATAAGCTTGATTCTAATCTGTGTCGTTTAAAAATTGGCAAAGAGATGTTTACTCACCTGGGCCCTGCATTTGTTGAAAAACTACAGAACAAGGGGTTTGATGTCTTTCTTGACCTGAAATATCATGATATTCCGAACACAGTTGCGAAAGCCTGTGAAGCAGCTGCAGATCTGGGTGTATGGATGCTTAATGTACATGCAAGTGGCGGCCGTAGAATGATGGAGGCTGCTGCAAATGCTATAGCTAACCATAAAAACAGACCACTACTGATCGCAGTTACTGTATTAACAAGCATGTCACAGGACGACCTTAAAGAGTTAGGTGTCACAAATACTCCAGCCGAGCAGGCACTTCAACTGGCTAAACTTTCTCAGTCATCAGGATTGCACGGGATTGTTTGCTCAGCACAGGAATCGTCTCTAATGAGACAAAACCTGCCAGATGACTTTATACTAGTTACTCCTGGTATAAGACCATCAGGAAGCACAAAAGATGATCAGAGACGAATTATGACGCCTTCAGAGGCAATAAAAGCTGGTTCTGACTACCTGGTTATAGGCCGTCCCATTACCCAGTCCGATAATCCACTAGACACATTACGTACAATTAATTCAGAAATTTCCTAGTTGCCAATTAAGACCTTTTCATATTAGGGTATGCGCTCCAATCCAATAATGGATTAAAACAAGGAGTCAACGTAATGAAAATAATGAAAGTAGTTGTTTTAAGCGTGATGATGTTTTGTGTAACGCCGCTCTTCACAGGAGCAGCTTTAGCTGGACAGGTAAATATAAATAGTGCTGATGCACCAACACTGGCAGCAGAGTTACAGGGAATAGGTGAAAAAAAAGCACTGGCGATAGTTGCATATCGTGAACAGAATGGTCCCTTTACTTTAGTAGAAGATCTACAGAAGGTTAAAGGTATCAGTGCTAAAACCATAGAAAAAAATAAAGATAACCTAAGCTTATAATTATCTCTATATTTTCTATAAAAATACCCTGCAGATATTAATGCGGGGTATTTTATATATAATATAGAACCCTTCTAACAAGCAATAAACAAGAAAACGGCTATAAATGGAAATTGACTTTTGGCAGCAACGTTGGGATCTTGATCAGATAGCTTTTCATTTGCCAACTGTAAACCCATATTTAGCTTCATTTCTAACAGACTTCAATATCAGCACTCCATCTCAGATTTTCATACCTCTATGCGGAAAAAGTTTAGATATTACCTGGCTAGCATCTCATAAATTTTCAGTATTAGGGGTCGAATGCAGTAAAAAAGCTATTAACGACCTGTTTCATGAACAGGACATCAAACCGCAAAAGCAAACCATTAACAAATTCGTATCTTATCAGGCAGAAAATATACAAATATTACAGGGAGATTTTTTCGATCTTGATGATAAATTATTAAAAACGGTTTCATTAGTCTATGACCGGGCATCCTTAATCGCGCTGCCACTTGAAATGCGTAAAAAATATGTAAATTTACTAAATGAAAATCTACCACCTTCAACTCAAATTCTATTAATTACATTGGAGTATGATCAAAACTCTATGAATGGCCCCCCATTTTCGGTTTCTGACAGGGAAGTAAAGCAGCTATATCAGGCTAAATATGATATTGAAATACTACTTGAACAGGATGTGATAGATGGGCATGAAAAATTTGCACAAAGAGGGCTTAAGAAGTTAGTTGAAAGAGTTTATAAAATAAGCTTAAAGTAATTAAGGTTAAAGAGCCCAGCTAAGATTAAACTCACTTAAACACCTTGCTGTTTAGTCAAACTTGAACTAAATACAGTAGTACCATTATATAAAGTACTAACACAGGTGTTAAATATGATAAGCGTTAAGATGGAACGGGTTTTAGATACCCTCACAACCCACTATATGCCCTTTACCCTGCTCTCAAAAGAGCGTATGCCAGAAGTTGTTAATACGGTCCGTTTTATTGAAATGAGGGAAGGTGAAATTTTTCAAATAACAGGCGGTGAAGGTAAAGACTACCTGTTTGTTATTGAAGGTTCATTAAACGTAATTACTGATGGGGAAGTACGTTGCATTGATGGCCCGGAAGAAACCCGTAAATCCCCCATTGTATTAAAACCAAAACCATCTACTAGTACTGTTGTTGCACGCTCAAACTGCATAATCTGTCATGCTGACAGGGAAATGCTCGATGAACTGATCTCATGGGATGAGATTGTTCATATGATGGAGGAGACCAATGAAGAGCTAGCTGGTCAGCTCGATAAGATCAGAAACTCTCTTGTTTTCAGACGTCTTCCATCTGAAATGGTTGAACTCGCATTCTCTAAAATGCGTACTATTAAGCTTGCTAAAGGGGAAGCAGCTGTAGAGCAGGGTGGAGATGGCGATTCTTATTACATCATCACAGAAGGTTCAGCTGAAGTGTATTCAATTACATTATATGATGATGAACCGCAAAAAATAGCCGATTTAGTAGAAGGTGATGCTTTTGGTTGTGAAGCACTTATATCAGGCGGTACCCGTTCTGAAACAGTAGTAATGAAAGAAGATAGTGTTTTATCTGTTCTAGATAAATCTGATTTTGAAGAAATTATTAAAAACCCATTAATTAAAACAGTAAACCAGACCATAGCGAAGTCGATGCTTGATACCGATTATATACCAATAGATGTTCGATACTCCGAAGAGTATGACGACTCTCACATCCCTAATGCTATTTTAATGCCTCTGTTTGAATTGAGAAATCGCATAGATGAACTCGATAAAGCAAAAAAATATGTAGTGTATTGTCATGCTGGTAGTCGTAGCTCAGTTGCAACACTGGTACTGGCACAAAATCAGTTTGATGTAGTTAGCCTGGAAGGTGGTATCAGAGACTGGGAGCATGAGACTAACTCTCTAGATTAAACAAGCACATATATAAAGCATAAGATATAATATAGATCTTGATAGAAGAAGAGCCAGTGTTTTCACTGGCTCTTCTTCTTTAGATTATTTAACTTGAATAACCCTATGAAAAATAGCTTTAATGTCACATTAAATGAAAAGATAATTTATTCATATTCAGAAAAAGCGAGTCCGGCACGTTTACGTCGGTTTCTTGATGAGATTGACCAGGATATGGCACAGGGCATTCAGTTAGGTGATCGAAATGAGACAAACCCCTCTTTAATACAAAAACAGCAATATGTATCAATGCGATTATTTCATGCAATTGAAAAAAATAATTCTAATTTAACAGAGCTATTATCTGCATATTTAATGAGTCGCAACCCAGATCTAAAAGAAATTTCAATCATTGAAAAAGATAATTTATTAAACCTAAAGTTAATATGAGTAAACATATGAAAATAACAATTATTAGTGGAAGTCACCGAGAAAACTCTCAAAGCAGCAAGGTTGCTAAACACTATCAAAAAGTAATGTTAGATGGTGTTTGTGATGAAGCACCAATTATAGATTTAGCCAATAACCCGTTTCCACTTTGGGATGAAGGTATCTGGAATGGTGACGAAAAATGGACAACATTATTAGCGCCTTATCGTGAAATGTTAGCGAGCAGTGATGGATTTGTTGTTATATCACCAGAATGGCATGGTCAGGTTCCTGCTGGTCTTAAAAACTTTTTTCTTATTTTCGGAAGAAATGAATTAGGTAATAAACCTGCAAAGATTGTATCAATATCATCGGCAGACGGTGGTGCTTATCCGGTCGCAGAATTACGCATGAGTAGCTATAAAAACAGTCGATTATGTTATATACCAGAACAGATGATTATACGAAATGTAGAAAAGGTTTTAAATGATAATGTAGAAGATAACGACGAATCAGCTGATAGCTATTTTAAAGAAAGAATTATCTGGTCGCTTAATATTCTTAAACAATATGCAATTGCCTTAAAACAGGTTCGTGAAAGCGGAGTAACTGATACTGATAAGTTTGGTAATGGAATGTAATAAGTGCTTCGTTATAAAATTATTCCAGTTACCAGCTTTCAACAAAATTGCTCATTAGTATGGTGTGATCAGACTAATGATGCCGTTTTTGTTGATCCTGGTGGTGATGTGGATAAATTATTAGATGCAGTTAAAGAAGCTGGTGTAAATGTAAAAGAAATTTGGTTAACTCATGGGCATCTTGACCATGTTGGTGCAAGTGCCGAATTAAAAAAGCAATTAAAAATTCTTATAATTGGTCCTCATATAGAAGATGAGTTTTTAATAAATGCTTTACCTAAACAATGTGAAATGTTTGGCTTTTCATTGGTTGATGATTTTGCTCCTGATAGATGGTTAAAAGAAGGCGAGTGTATAAAAGTAGGCAATGAAGAATTATCTATTCTCTATACACCTGGTCATACACCTGGTCATATAGTATTAAAACATGCTGAGCAAAAGTTACTCTGGGTTGGTGATGTACTTTTCAGACATTCAATAGGCCGAACTGATTTTCCAGGAGGCAATCATCAGCAGTTATTGGCATCGATAGAAAATAAATTACTAACACTCGATGATGATTATCAGTTTATACCTGGCCATGGCCCCCAGTCGACAATTGGTGAAGAACGACTTCACAATCCCTTTCTCATATAAATCAAATACTTTAGTGGAGATTCTACATATTCCGTATAAGTGTAACTTTGTTTTATGTGTATATTAAAAAAACTGAATACGAGCTAGTTTTTTAGCATGCTATATTAATAACTACTAATAAAATCAGGAATTCTTATGTCATCGGGTCCTCGTCAAATTATTACGCCTTTCAGACCAATTCCACTAGATGTACCCGATGGAATGGCACCTAATGAATTTTTTAATAGCACTGAAAACCTTAATGATCTGATTAATAATAATGGTCTGTTAGAAAACCCGGAGGGGCTTTTGCTTTATAGAAAGGCACTAGGACACTCTAATGTATTTGATACATCGATTATATACAATACCTCTAAATCAGTCTTAAACCCGCTTGGTAGGCCAGTACGACGTACTCAAGTGCCTGATACTGTTAAGCGCGACTGGAATAGAATGAATCAAATCATTATTCAATACATGATTGAAACATTTCCCGATCCAGCAGAACATCTTGTATTAGCAGGTGAAGCCAGTCTAGACGCAACATGGCCACTAACATCGCCCGGTGTACCCAGTATTCGAATGTTACATAATCATTTTATTGTTTTTGATAAACAGCAACTAAAAAAAGCAGAGACGGCTGATCCTGCCAATCCAAACTTAACTGATGGTGGTCAACATAGTCTGTTTCAGTCATACATGAAAGATGTTTATCGCGTTTTTCTATCAAAGCTTGATCTTGAAATTTTACAACCTGTTAGTAGTAGTGAATCAACTTTGCAGTTAACAGGCTATCCTCAAGGCTTACCCAGCTGGAAAATTCAGGGTGGTGTAGAAGCACTCAAAGATATCAGATTCTGGAAAGAATACGATGAGGTACTAAAAGGCTTTATCGATTTCTATCGAGCATTTTTCTCACAGGTTTCGTCTCGTAACTCTCCTGTACCGAAGAATAGCTATTTTCCTGAGCAGATTGAATCTGTATTATTATTTAATAATGATTTTTTAGGTGCCGCAAGAAAAGTAAGAGAACAATGCATACAGGATCCAAAATACTCTAACTCGATACGTTGGCAACCGGCATTTAAACAGCTCATTTATAGAAATGATCAAAACGATCTGATTGTAACGATTAGCCAGAACTCAATTGGTAATGCCATTACAGAGTTATTAGGTGTTGTTGTACAGAGAGTACCCGATGCAAACGCATATGAAAAAGCCGAACCTGAATTACTAAATAAACTTCTGGAAGTAAGAAATCGCTTAATTGAAGCTGATCTAGGGCAGGGTATATCTACAGATCACTGGGGTGTTTAGTATTAAAAAGATATAAAAAGAATCCTTAAAAAAAAAGCACCCAATGAGTACTTTCCAATGGGTGCTTAATAAAAGCTGATACTCGTCCTTTTTAATTATTAAATAGTAACTTATTTTGCATTCTTTGAAATATTAGAAATAACCTGACTTAAAGCATGGTCAAACACTGAATGATCTTCTAGAAGTTGTGACTGGCTGTTAAGTATTTCATAGCTAAATTTTTCAGCATCTTTTTCTATTACCATAGTGCCTTTTCTATCAACGAAGCTTAATCTTGCATTTTCAGGAGTAATAACTGAAAGTTTAAGTCTGCGAGGTGGAGTATCTTCACCAGTATAAATTTTAAACCATACACCTGGTTTTACATAATCGGGAAGTTCAGCAATAATTTCTTTAGATGACTTAGCTTTAACTTCTATAGGGCTTGGTTTATCCTGACTGCTATCAGCATAAACGGATTCTTTTAATGGTTTAGCCTCAACTTCTTTTAACGCTTTCTCTTCAAAGAATTCAGAGCTATTAATTGTTTTTTCATAATGTCTTTTAAGGTTAGCAGTAGCCATAAAAGATTTTTCTTTATTTTGTTTAGTCGTTGCCAGCTTTTCTGTAATAGTACTGACTATTTCTTCATAATTATTTTTTAACGTAACCCACTCATTACGGTTTTTAACAGGTGTTAATGATTTTGTAATGATTTTAAGTATATCTATTGATTCTTGCCATTCATAACTGCTCTTACCAAACTTCAAATAACATGAAAACATATATGTTGACCAGTTATTCAGTAAGATAGGCTGTATTGGTTTGGCCAGTTTTATATTCATTGTATGATACTGCAATTCTGATAAAACTAACTGCCTTGCATGTTCTTTTACTATCTGTACACGAGTTACATCTTCATTCTGTTTAAGCTTCTTAGTTTCAATCGTTTTAAGACGCTGTAATGAAGTTAAGGCCGTACGGAAACTTACAGTATTTCTATCAAAGCTTCGAAGAAGCTGATCCAGTATCAGGTTAATCGTCTGATAAACCGTGTTATTTTCTTCTTCAATACCTATACCTAGATGAGCAACAGTATCTAACAGGTTACGGGCAGGGTGCTTATTATCATAGAAAAAATTATGATCAATTAAAGAGGTTTTAATTACAGGTATTTGTAGTCTTAGTAATAAACCTTTAATAGCATCAGATATATTACTATCACGTAGAAACGCACCAAAAATCATCTCTACGAAATCAATGGTTCGGCCATCTATTTGATTCATTGACTTGGGAATAGCAACATTGTTCATCTTTGCCATACTGTTTAACAAAGAAGTCTTAAAATTCTCAGTATTTATATTTACTTTCTGACCTGCAACGTATTTGGTTTTATAAGTAAGCTGAATATTTGTAAGTGCTTTTAATACATCGTCACGGTTGAAAAAGTTTTTACCAGAAGCGCTACTACGTAATGCAGATCCATCGCTAGATGCATCTTTTACATAGTCATTAATAACTTTAGAGAGGTAATCTTTGTCATTAAGATTACTTGAAGCTATTTTAAGGGTACTGTCAAACGCGCTCATCTGCACTTCCTGTTTACATAAAAATACACAAAAGTACACATAACATTGAGATGAGGATATTTTGATCCACCATAACTAGAGATTTAATGTAGTTAGTGCACATTCTTCTAAGCAAGATTTACTCTTGCCGGTGCTTTTAACATTTAGTGGATCGCATTTAGAGTAATGCAGTACAACCACATGTGTAATATTAATCCCCTGTTTGGGTTAATATTGTGAACGAGTTCACGAACTGAGGTTATACTCTAATTATCACTATAGTCTATATATCAAATATATCAATCTAAATTGTAGATAATGTATTGTTTTTGTGACTTATCAGACTATTTTAAAGCGGAAACAATAAAGATAATTGTAAAAAACATACACATATCTCATTGATTTATTTAGATTTATCTAAAATATTTAGTATTTTTGTAAAATAATTCGTCTTGCACGTGCCAATAATTAGGAATCCCTAATATAGGCAATGCTGCCAATTTTTTAGGTTCACTGGCAATCTTATTTTTCCATATTGAAGCGACTTTAATGTCTAAATTAGTAAATTCGTCATTTTTTATATCATCTAAAAGTTCTTCACTCTCAATTAACAGGCAGTGACAGGTCATACCTATATAAGGATCTAATGATTTTTCAAATATTGCATGACCAAAAATGACACATTTTAAGTTTTCTTTAAAATCATCTCTGTGATCAATAAAAAGCTCCTGCCATTGATGGTTTCTAATAAGTTCCAACAGATCTCTATTATTAGTGATAATTACAGCACCACACTCATCAAACTGAGTAATTCTATTTTCAAGTGTCGATCTATTACTACCTTTTCTGCGTTTTATAGCCTGTTGATAATGTAATGTATTTAAAGCTTTTTTTGTTTGTGGAAACTTTAACCAGATAATTGAGTTAAAAAAATCATGCCAGTTCTGAGTTCTTGTCTGTAGTTCATTTTTAAGATAAACACGGGGTTCATATTGATCATCAAAACTGTTAATTACCGTGGATTGCGCTACAGGTATAATCTGATGGTTACTATTTTTAAAAATATCAACATAGTCTCCAATAGAAGGCCAGTCTGATAAATGTATGAACAGGTCTGTAAATGTTTTAATCTGTCTAATAATTATCGAATCATTAAATACAGAAACATCCCATTTATATATATTATCAACCATTAAATAAAACTTTTTATGTGTTCAAGAATAATATCAGCATTATTGTAATCCAGAACTACGGGGTGATACTTATTTTCTGCATACATATATAAAGAGGGAAAACTATCAGCACCTAAATCTCTACTGAATTGTATTTGTGACATTAATTCATTATTTACTTCACTAGATAGAATATCATTCATAAACTGACCGTGGTCGATATCCAGATTTTTGGATATCGCATATAAAACATCATAATCTGACGGATTCATTGCATCAAGGTAATAAGCTTGCTGAATTAATTTAATCATATCCCTTTCAAGTTTGCTGTTCTGTTTTGTAACGGCTATTACAGCTCTACATGAAGGATAGGTCGATCTTTTTGCTATGCAGCGTACCCAGAAGTCATAATTAAATTCTGTACCTGGAATCGTTTCTTCAATTCTCTTCCAGTTTTGTATAATCTGGCTTTTCATGCTATCAGGCATAGATAAATCACTGTCTTTAGCAAGTCCACCTAAAATATATTTTATATCAATGATGTGATTAAGATTATTATGTAATGATTCCAATATCGGTTTAAATCCATAACACCAGCTACACATCGGGTCGTGTATATAATATAAAATATTTTTTTGTTTCATAAAAAATCAACAGGGCAGTGAACATCTATATTTAAAGCAGTTAACGGATCAATAAAAGATATTCTTTCAGCATGTAAAAGTAATCTTGAGCTCTGATTCCTCGATTGATAGGTACCATACAACTCATCTCCCAAAATAGCATGACCTATAGATGACATATGAACCCTTAATTGGTGACTTCTACCGGTAACAGGTTCAAGTTTTACTAAACTATTTTTGTCTTTTGTAGTTGATATAAGTGTAAAACGAGTTTTTGAAACCTTACCATTTTTATAATCAATTTTTTGTTTAGGCCGATTAAGCCAGTCAGTTATTAAAGGCTGATTAATTGTACCTTTTTTTTCTTCTAGTACACCGTGAACTTTTGCAAGGTACTGTTTATATATTAATTTTTTCTCGAATAAATGCCCCATTGCTTTTTGCATTTCTTTGTTCAATGCAAACATAATAATACCTGAAGTGGGCATATCCAGGCGGTGAATAACGAGAGCATCTGAATATTCCGCCTGTAAACGAGATAACATACAATCCTGCTTGTCGGCACCTCTGCCTGGTACAGATAAAAGTCCTGCCGGTTTATTTAAAACAATTAAGTTTTGATCCTGATATAAAATATCAAGTTTATTATGTTTAGGAGGGGTGTAAACGATTGGCTGTAACATATTAAATTATTGACTAGTACTATTACTAGTTACTCGCTTTAATGGTTTAAAAAGGCCTTCTAAACCATTAACCTTAATTTCATATGTAATCCCCAACATACGACCTAATTCTCCATTAGGAAAACCTTTATTATGAAACCAGACTACATATGGCTCAGGTAAATCGATAAGTAATTCTCCAGCATGTTTTCCAAATGGCATTCTATATGTTGCCAGTTGTAGTATATCTTTATGAGCTAGAGCCTTATTAAGTGAGGGTATTTCTTTGTCTGCCATTAATCTATTAGAATATCCAAAGTATGATCATTATAACACTATAATATAAAGAGCTTTCCCTTATAACTCATAGATAACACATAACTTTAAGTGAATTTCATGCAAATTACTGATATTTATGGAATCTGGCAAAAAATGGGGCATAACCCTGTAGGACGCTGGCTGTTTAATCGATTGATACCGCTCATAAACCCTTATACAGGTGCATTAAAAGCAGAGGTCCTCGAATTAAATAGAGGTTACGCTTGTTTACAACTTAAAGACAGGAGAGGAATTCGTAATCACTTAGATTCAATTCATGCAATTGCTTTAACTAATCTTGGTGAGTTTACTAGTGGACTCGCATTATTATCATTATTCACCAATGATATGCGTGGGATACCTGTTGAGATTAAAATAAATTTTATTAAAAAAGCCCGTGGTACATTAACCGCTAACTGTACTACTCAATTAGCAGATTTTAAAAATGAACTCGAACATACAGTAGTCGCTATTATAAAAGATAGTACTGCTGATGAAGTAGCTATTGTAAATGTAATATGGAAACTAGGTTATAAAAAGAATTAACCATGACAGATAGTAATTTATTTCTAAAACACACAGGTATACAGCACCCGATAATTTGTGGTCCTATGTATCCATGTAGTAATCCTGAACTTGTCGCAGCAGCATCTGAAGCTGGTGGTATTGGAATAATTCAGCCTATATCTTTAACTTATGTACATGGTTATGATTTTGAAGCGGGTATAAAATATATAAGATCATTAACCGATAAACCTGTCGGTATGAATTTACTAATTGAAAAGGGCTCAAAGAAATACCATCAGCGTATGCAGGCATGGTTAGAGTTGGCACTTAATCTAGATATTAACTTCTTTATTACATCTCTAGGCAAACCAGACTGGGTAGTCAAAGCAGCACATCAGGCAGGGGCTTATGTTTATCATGACGTGACTGAAGCTAAATGGGCACATAAAGCAGTTGATGCGGGTGTTGATGGTTTAATAGCCGTTAATAGCAATGCTGGTGGTCATGCTGGCTCATACCAGAATAATGAATTACTAACTCAACTAAAGTCATTTGATTTACCCGTAGTTTGCGCAGGTGGAATAGGAAGCGCCAAAACTTATCATCATGCTATTAGCCTTGGTTATCAGGCTGTACAGATGGGTACCAGGTTCATTGCATCAACAGAGTGCAGTGCACATATAAGTTACAAGAAGGCTATTATAAATTCACATGCTTCTGATATAGTTTTAACAGAAAGAATAACAGGTGTACCGGTTTCTGTTATTAATACACCCTATATCCATAGAAAAGGCTTAAAACCAAACCTGATTGAAAGCTGGATGTTAAACCATGAAAAGTTCAAACATTTCATGCGTACTATCCTGGCATTAAAATCATTAAGGTCGCTTAAACATGCCTTGCTAGATCAAACAGGTGATGTGGAATACTGGCAGGCAGGTAAAAGTGTAGAAAGCATAGATTCAATTATTTCAGTTGAAGAGATTATCAACGAGTTCACCCGTTAATATAAAGTTTTTATTAACATTTTAATTTATCTGTTTAATTCTAAATAGTCATACGGTTTATACAGTATGATTTGCTTATTTAACATCGTAACATCCAGGCAGTTATCTAACATTAAAAAGCTAGTATCAGAATTCGGCCTGATAATCTCATAATCAGGATACTGGTCATTATCAATTAAACCCTTCATATGTGATCTATCTGAGAAAAAGTGTTTAAAAAAATATTCAGCATTGATTGCTTTAACCATAGGTCTGTAAGTTTCATACATATTATCTAAATCAGGGAATGTCTTAGAAAAATAGTCTTTTATATTAACTGGAAAATCACACTTACTATCGAAATCAAATACAACAGTTACAGATTCTTGTTGTGCTGTTAAAACCACGTGATAATCCCAGATCACTGGTTGTTGACCAATTGAGCGCTTTTGTTCATATAATGCAATTGATTGTGATTTATTAACTATAAATAAAACATCTTTGGGCTTTACAATTTTATTCATATACAATGCATTAATCAATTTCCATATATTTTCCTCACAAAAAAGAGGAGTGTATGTATAGTTATTTATATCGAAGTCTGACATATGGTTTAATATATTATGAATATAACGGATTTATTGATAATCATGTTCTTATCACTGCTTATCTGGTTCTGGCTACATTCAATGAAAATCAATGAAACAGCTCGAACAGTTGGCGCGAAACTGTGTAAGAAACACGATGTTCAATTTCTGGATGAAACAGTTCACCTTGCCTCTATGCGTTTCGGTAAAAACAAATATGGACAGATAAGGTTATTACGACACTATGAATTCGAATTTACCAATAGTGAATATCATCGTTATAGTGGTAATTTAACATTAGCAGGGCATATCTTACAAGACTCTCATATGGATGTTTATCGTATAAATAATGTAGATAATGATACAAACAATACACTTAATTAAATATATTCCTGTTTTAATAGAGTGTATTATTGTTTCTGATATTCACTAAATTTAAAAGAATGAAATTATGCTTAGTTTTTATAGTTTACTTCATGTAGTCGCTGTTGTTATCTGGGTTGGAGGAATGTTCTTCGCATATAATTTTTTACGCCCTGTAGCTGCAACAACACTTGAGCCACCAGCGAGACTTACGTTATGGAGTAGCGTTTTCTCCAAATTTTTTCCCTATGTCTGGGCATCCGTTATTCTACTGCCATCAACCGGCTATTTAATGATATTTATTCTCTGGGATACTATTGCAAATGCACCTTTATATGTTCATATAATGAATGGTCTTGGCGTTCTTATGATTCTTATTTATTTGCATGTGTTTTTCGCCCCATACAAGCGTCTAAAGTTAGCTGTATTGGAGCAAAGATGGCCAGATGGTGGAAAAGCACTGGCACAGATACGAGTTCTTGTTGGTATTAATACAGTACTTGGAATTATTGTGGTTATTGTTGCAAGTGGCGGTCGGTTTTTATAGTTATTAATTACTAGATTTTTAAATACTGATACAACCCTGATTACAATAATCAGGGTTGTAAGACTTATTCGGTTAATGACTTCATACTTTCATCTGCCCAGTTAACAGCTGTAAGATAAGATTGGATAAACTCTTCTGCATCTATTTCTGATTCAATTAATTCATCCCAGTTGCTTTTCTCATACTGTAAAACAAATTTATATATTTCTCCCTGACTACCCTCATAATCTAGTAGTGCTAATTTAATATCGGTACTTAAAATAACCGTATCTAGTAGATCTATTAATGGCTGATCCATTAAAGCATCAAGTACAGAAAATAAACCAATAATAAACATTTGATGAGCAATATCAGGATGATGTTTCTGGGCCAGTAATTCACACATTTTACCACGTATCATGCCTGTAATTATGAGCTCTGTAGGTTTTGTATCTATAATTTGCGACATCATAATTAGGGAAACCCAGTTTTTCAGGTTATTAATCCCTAATAAAACAATAGAATCTTTAATAGAATCAACTTCACGTCTCAAGCCAAATGAGGCACTATTTATATACCTTAATAATTTATATGAAAGCGTTATATCCTGAACTAAAATGCCTTCGAGTTCAGTTGAGTCAATTTCCGGGTTTTGTAATTTTGAAATCAGGTTTAAAATTACAAGCTTATTACTGGGTAATGATTTTTTCTTTAGCATTTCAGGGTAACAGAAAAAATAACCCTGGAAATAATCAAACCCTAAATCATAACAAAACTGGTACATCTCATGAGTTTCAACTTTTTCGGCTATTAACCGGGCATTAAAATTTTGACATAGCTCAAACTGTTTGATTACTTCATACCTGGAGAGGGCGTGGATATCTAATTTAATATAATCGGCTAACTCTATGAATGGTATTAGCTCATCTTTAAAAACGAAGTCATCAAGCGCAATCTGATAACCTTCATCCTTTAGTCGCTTTATTCCACTAATAACTTCATCATCAGGCTCAATATCTTCGAGTATTTCTAATACAGCCTGTTCATTAAACATAGGTGTCAGGTCAGCATTAACAATAAATTCTCTAGGCAGGTTAATAAATGCAAGTGCACTACCCGCTATATTATCTATACCAATGTGCATAAAAGTATTAAGTATTGTTTCACACGACGCTATATCACCATCAGATATATCTGCATAATTACGTGAATTGTTACGATATAGTAACTCATAACCCATAACACCCTTTTCGCGGTTGTATATGGGTTGTCGAGCAATAAATAGATGATCCATAAATATCCTGCTATTATTCTATCCTAAATATAGACTATCTCTAGCACTAACGAAATGCCAAAAGTCAGTAAATGTCGCAGTTTTATTTAAATCAGAGCCAGATAGAACAGGTAAAAGACAGGACGGCTTCTTATATTGACCTGGCTAATTACCACCTTCAGCTGAATTTAAGCCAAATTCACATAGATTTTGACCTTAAAGGTCGCACCTCTGGTATGTTTGTCGTAAAACCAGATTCTATTCGCATCCGCTATAATCAGATTATATTCTCAAAATATTTTGAAGATGCGTTAGTTAATACTGTGGCCCATGAAGTAGCTCACTATGTTGTCTATTCTATCTGGGGAATAAAAAAGGTGAAACCTCATGGTAAAGAATGGAAACAGGTAATGGCTCTATTTGGTGTAAAACCCGATGTTACCAGCAATTATGATGTAACAGATTTACCATTACACCGTCAAAAACAGTTTAATTATAGTTGCGGGTGTATGGTTCACCAGTTATCAACAACCAGGCATAATAAGGTACAGAAGAAAAAAGCCGTTTACAAATGCAGGAAGTGCTTACAATCTTTATGTTTTATTTAAAGCCAGCCTGCTTAAATTTCATGTTATGTAGTGATTATGAGTCTAATAGAATCAAGATAGCTTGCCGGGTTTAACATAGCAATTTTAAAGGCTTTAAGCTGAGACTCAAAAAAAGCAATTTCTTCGTCTCTAACCTGAGGGTTGACTGCTTTTAGTGAAATTAATCTATCAATCTCATTTTCAAGTATTAGAATATTTGTTGAATAATGGGATTGTAGATATTCCGTGGAATGTTCAGCTATATCACTGGCTATTTTTGATAAAGTATCTTTAATTGAATTTTCTTTAAGTTGAACAATTTGTTTAGCAATATTTTTATCAACCGACTTAAACTTATAGGTTTTAAATTGCAAACTAATGTCTTCACCACTTTCTGTAAGTGTACTTAATATTGGCAAGGCCTGTAACTGATCGCTACTAATATCTAGCTGGTGCTCATGTGGTATTTCAATATTTAATATATGTACGGTCTGAATCAATAACTGACCGGGCTGATAATCATTTGATTTAATACTGCACACCGAAGTATTTCCCATTTCATGGCTAAGTAACATATCTATGCCACTTAAAACCATAGGATGATCCCAGCTCATAAAATGCATATCATCATGACTTAAAGCGACTTTACGGTCAAAAGTAACCGTCATACCATCATCGTTTAAACCGGGAAACTGCCCAATCATATGCTCCGCAGGGCTTATAATGTAACTACCTAATTTGTGCTCTTCTAAATTAACACCATAACAATCAAATAAATCACTCATATAAGCTTTTAGTTCAGAACTTTGCTCAAAGCGCTCAATTTTAGACTGTAATTTATCGGCAATATCTTTACGACATGAACTGTATTCTAATAATCTATCTCGACCATCATGCATTGCCTGATTTAACTGAATGTAATCTTCTTTACATTGTTGTAAAAAATCGTCAAATTTATCATCGTCATAACTATTAACCTGTAAAGCATTATTTAGTTCATCATGATATTTAGAAAATATTTCTGCTCCTGCAGGGCAGGTACTATTAAATGCATTTAATGCTGTGTGATACCACTGATATAGACGTTCCTGTGCAGAAGACTTAAAACAGGGGGTATGTATATTGATAGTTTGCGTCTGACCTATTCGGTCTAGTCTACCTATACGTTGTTCAAGTAAGTCCGGGTTTAGTGGTAGATCAAACAACACCAGATGATGAGAAAACTGAAAATTACGTCCTTCGCTGCCTATTTCCGAACACATTAAAATTTGCACACCGGTTTCATTATCTGCAAAATCAGCAGCTCTTTTATCCCTGTCTACAATACTTAACTGCTCGTGAAATACGGAGGAGGCTATTCCGAATTTAGTTTTCAATGCACTAGATAATTCAATTGCTGTTTCAGCAAAATGAGTAATTAATAATATCTTTTCATCTTTAAACTGATTAAGTAAATCAACTAACCAGTTAACCCTCGGGTCATATGAAGTCCACTGGTCCTTTTCTGATATATATCTTTCAGGATGTAGCTGATTTTGAGTCGTAGTTTCAGAACACTGTTTATACTGCTCAGGTAAATCAAGTGAATAGTGGACAACCTGGCGTTCAGGAAAACCTTTGATTGCTGATCGTGTGTTTCTAAATAAAACACGTCCTGTTCCATGGCAATCAAGTAGATGATGTATAATATCTGATTTTTCTTTATCAGCTAAATTACCTGTTTTTACAGCTTCAACATTAATATTACTTTCTAACGATAACAGGTGATTTATATAACTATCCGATAAACTTTCGTTAGCACTAATCTTTTCAATTAGATCAGCTATAATTTGATACTGATTTTCCTGCTGTATAAAAGTGTCATAATCATTAAAGCGGTCCGGGTCTAGCAGTCTTAATCTTGCAAAGTGACTTTCTTTACCAAACTGCTCTGGTGTAGCCGTTAATAATAACAGCCCTTTAGTAATAGAAGACATTTTCTCAACTAGCTTATACTCTTCACTAACATGCTCAGTACTCCAGGCCAGATGATGCGCCTCATCTATAATCAGTAAATCCCATTCAGTGTCAATAACCTGTTCAAAACGTTTCGGGTTATCCGTAAATAAATCAAGACTACAAAGAATCTGCTGCTCTGCGTTAAAAGGGTTTTCAAAATCACTACTTTCAGAGATAGCAATACAACGTTCTTCATCAAAAATACTGAAAAACAAATTAAAGCGTCTTAATAACTCTACTAACCACTGATGTATAAGTGCATCGGGTACAATAATCAGAACGCGATTTGCACGCCCTCTACTGATTTGCTGATGTAATATCAAACAGGCTTCTATTGTTTTACCTAACCCAACTTCATCAGCAAGTAATACGCGAGGCGCATATCGACTGGCTACTTCATTTGCAATATACAGCTGATGGGGTATTAAACTCGTTCTCGCCCCTGTAAGACCACTGATATCACTATTATAATTTTTTAGCAGGTTCTGCCATGTCTTAAAGCGCAGGTCGAACCATTTGTTTTTATCAACCTGGCCACTAATCAAACGATCTAAAGGTTTGTTTAGCTGAATAGACGTATCAAGGTCTCGCTCTTCGAGTAATTCTAAACTGTTATCCGCTGTTCTAACCTGATAAGTTATTAGGCCATCATCCTCGAAAACATCTTCAACAATTAGCTTGCGTTTATGAATATCACTAATCTGATCACCGCTATTGAAACGTATACGGGTAAGTGGGGCAGTCTCTTTTGCATAAGTACGGCTTTCGCCGGTAGCATGAAATAATATACTTACTGTACGATGCTCAACAGCTAGAACAGTGCCTAAACCCATCATTAATTCAGCGTCACTAATCCAGCGTTGACCAATTACAAATTCAGACACAGATACTTCCCATTCAAAAAGCGTTATTATACGTGACAATTAAATTTAATTTAGAAAAATACTATGAAAGCAAACGAAATAAAACGTGGTTCCTTTATACATTTTGATGGTCAGAACATTGTTATAAAGAGTGTTTTTTGCCAAACAGCGTCATCTCGAAGTGGCAACACAATCTACAAGGTCAAGGGACAGGTACTGGTAACCAAGAAAAAATTTGAACATGGCTTCCTGGGTGATGAGAACGTTGATGTCATTGATGTTAATAAGAGCGCTGTTCAGCCACTTTACCGTGAAGGCGATGCCTGGGTATTTATGGATAACGAGAGTTATGAGCAATACACCCTTGCAGATGAAGATATAAAAGATGAATTACCGTTCCTCATGGAAGGAATGGAAGGGGTTGATGCGCTAATAGTTGAAGAGCAGATTATGGGCATTGAGCTTCCGGCCAGTATAGCAATGACTATTGAGGAAACAGCACCAGCGATTAAAGGCGGTTCATCTTCAGCAAGAACAAAACCTGCTACATTAACGACGGGCCTGATAGTGCAGGTACCTGAATATCTTACCCCGGGTAATGTGATTAAAATTAACACCGAAACTCTGGAATATGTGTCCAAAGCATGAGCTGGTATGTGTATTTGTTAGAGTGTGCTGATAATACCTATTACACAGGGATAACAACAGACCTGAAACGTCGACTTCATGAACACAACAATGATGATAAAAAAGCAGCTAAATATACCCGTGCCAGAAGGCCACTTAATATAGTCTACTTTGAGTTGTGTCAATCTCGATCTGATGCAGGTGTAAGAGAATACGAGATTCGTAAATTAAACAGAAAGAAAAAGAAAGAGCTGGCTTCATCGATGTTATCTCAATTACCAGAATTTATAACATAAGCCATAACATCTTTTCTTTTACACCCTTATCTAACGGCTTAAATTACTGACAATAGTAAAAAAAGGCTTAAATTTATACAAAATTGTACTTATGCAGCGATAAAGTAATCAAACCGAGCTTTATATAAAATTGGTGTATTATGCTTGCAGAAATTATGGTTTCTGAGGGTGTATCGCTTTCAGGTCAGAATACACAATATAAAAATAGAGGAATAAATATGAAATTAATTTTATTAGGCGCACCTGGTGCTGGTAAAGGCACAGTAGCTAAACTACTAACTAAAATGGACGGTTCAGTTCAAATATCAACGGGTGATATTCTACGTGCAGCTGTTGCAGCAGGTACAGAGTTAGGTAAAAAAGCTGAAGCGGCTATGAAAGCTGGTGACCTGGTATCTGATGATTTAATAATGGGCATCATGGGTGAGCGATTAAAAGAAGATGACTGTAAAGCCGGTTATTTACTAGACGGTTTCCCACGTACTATTCCACAGGCAGAAGCACTAAAAGTATTAATGGCTGATATCGGTGAAGAGCTCGATATGGTTGTAGATATACAGGTAGCTCGTGAAGTTATTCTTGACCGTCTAACAACTCGTCGCACATGTACTGATTGTGGTGAAATTTACAATGTAAAATCTAATCCACCAAAAGAAGAAGGCAAGTGTGACAAATGTGGTGGTCCAGTAGTACAGCGTGATGATGAAACAGAAGAAGCAATAGGTAACCGTCTGGATGTATTCAATGAACAAACGGCACCATTAGTCGGCTTCTATGAAAAAGAAGGTAATCTGGTTTCTGTTGATGCGACAAGTAGTCAGGCCGTTCTTGATGCGATAACAGCACGTTTAGCAAGCAAATAAATGAAATAACTCACTGTTAACATTAATAGTGCGATAAAAGGCCTGATCTCATACTCTGGGATTAGGCCTTTTTATTTATAACGTGTATTTAACATCACGATAATTGCAAAG
>Ga0316207_10001860_pt1 | contig 24007 bp, 20 predicted proteins | sample 6weekpyrite_MG_FD_204943 | JGI IMG/M metagenome (GOLD analysis project Ga0316207, IMG submission 204943) | Microbial mat bacterial communities from mineral coupon in-situ incubated in ocean water Damariscotta River, Maine, United States -... | ecosystem: Environmental > Aquatic > Marine >... | reverse complement strand
CCCGTTACAATGGCACCAATATTTTTACGACGACCACAGCGGATAACGCCAAATTCAGTTTCCACATCAAGTTGGTGTCCTGCTTGGCCAATGACCAAACCATGAATTCCATCAGCAGTTTTCTCAACGCGGGCCTGATGATTAGAATCAATTCGTCGTTGCTGTTGATCAGTAAGTTTATTCTTAGCCATATATTAAGGGGTTGAGTCGTTTATGGGTAACACAGCATTGAATTTTGCAGCACAAATAAAGTCATTGCGTGATAACCCACCTACTGAATGAGTACTAAAGGTGACATTGCAGCGATTGTAGCTTATTTCGAGGTTAGGATGATGATCTTCTGTATGTGATATCCACGCAGTTGCATTAACAAAAGCGATGGTTTGGTAATAATCTCTAAATATAAAACAGCGTGAGATACTTCTTTTGTCACGGTCTAGCACCCAGTCAGTAAGCTCACTTAATAGTATTGCCGTATTTTCCTCATCGAGTGGCGGCATACCTTTGTCATAATGCTGGCAATGTGAAGTAACTAAGTTTTCCATTTTAACTATTTAGATGTGCGATGCGCACAGCTGCAGGCGGGTGGCTATCATGAAATGCAGAATAGAGAGGATCAGGTGTTAATGTATTGGCATTTTCTTCATACAACTTAACAAGTGCCTGAGTGAGCGATGTTGCACTACTGACTTCCGCGGCATAGGCATCAGCTTCAAATTCATGTTTACGCGAAAACCATGAGCTCAGAGGATGAAGCAAGAAGGTAAATACAGGTAAGGCAATAAGAAACAGTGCTAATGCGGTATGTAAAGAAGGCGACGCTACCCCTAAGCCATTATAGAACCAATTTTGTGTAATGAGCCATCCAAGCAAGGCGAGTCCGGCGAGACTAAAGATAGCCATGCTAATTATTCTCTTAATAATATGTTTGCGTTTGAAATGGCCTAATTCATGTGCAAGTACGGCTTCTATTTCATCCGTGCTAAGGCTTTCAATTAAGGTATCGAAAAACACAATGCGTTTATTTTGGCCGAGGCCTGTGAAGTAAGCATTACCGTGGCCAGAACGACGTGAACCATCAATAATGAAAATACCATTGCTGGTGAAACCACAGCGCGTCATTAGGTCTTGAATACGTTGTTTGAGTGGGCCATCTTCAAGTGGATTAAATTTATTAAAGAGAGGGGCAATAAAAGCAGGGTAAGCCCACATCATTAATAAACCAAAGCCGGTCCAAACAGCCCATACCCAGACCCACCAATAAGTGCCCATATTATTCATCAACCAAAGTACAGCGGCAATCAATGGCGTGCCAATAACAATAAGTAGCAAAAATTGTTTTAGTTGGTCAGTAATAAAGGTTTTTACGGTGGTACGGTTAAAACCAAAGCGTTCTTCAAGTGTAAAGGTGCGATAAATTGACATGGGTATGTCAATTAATGATAGCAAAGCAAATAGGCTTAATAGAAAGGCAGTACCCGTCCAAAGCGGTGCTAAACCACTGCTTCCCCATATCGAATCAAGCCATTGCAATCCACCACCTAATGTCCATACAAGTAGGATAACGGCACCCAGAACTATCTCAATGCGTTCTAGAGAAGTCTTTGCCAGAGTATAGTCAGCAGCCTTTTGGTGAGCAGTGAGCTCAATTTTATTAGCAAATGCTGGAGGCACTTTGCTTCGGTTTACACTGACGTGTTGGATATGTCTGCCTGCGAGCCATAATTGGATAGCTGTATATAAGCCGAGTGCGACAAGAAAAAGTGTTGTGAATAAAGATGCTGACATAATGAGTACTTATTTATAGTGATTGCGTTTATTAATGTTGCAGGGTAGCCTTTGCAACTCAAGCTGACAAGTCGTAAATACATGGAGCCGCTAATGGCGCAAGACCCGAAAAACCTGATCTGGATTGACCTTGAAATGACCGGTCTGGATACATTTAATGATCAAATTATCGAAATCGCGACTATTGTCACGGATAAGGACTTAAATATCCTTGAAGAAGGGCCAATTGTTGCGATTCACACTGAAGATTCAGTACTCGATGGTATGGATGAGTGGAATACCAAGCAACATGGTAAATCTGGCTTAGTGGATCGTATTCGCCAAAGTCCCTTTACAGTGGCTGATGCGGAGCAGCAAACGATCGCATTTCTAAGCAAATATGTCGGCAAGGGGAAATCCCCTATGTGTGGTAATAGCATTTGCCAAGATCGTCGCTTTATGGCGCGACTAATGCCTGAGCTTGAAGATTACTTCCATTACCGGAATTTAGATGTCAGTACCTTAAAAGAGCTGGCAAATCGCTGGGCTCCAGAGGTATACCGGGGGCACTCAAAGTCCTCATCGCATCTTGCGATGGATGATGTTCGGGATTCAATTGATGAATTGAAGTATTACCGTGAGCATTTCTTAAAGGTTTAGCCGATTACTGAATAATAAAATTGGTGAAGTACAAATCATCAATAGGTAATTTAGAAAATTCGGGCTTCAAGGCGGCACGTATACCTTCAAGGGCCTTTACTCGTAAACGTTCCTTACCTGTAGTGGAATAGAGTTCGGTTGCATCTTGACCACTAAGTAGCATCAGCATGGTGTGACGGATAATGCTGTCGTGGTGCAATATCTGCTCACTTTGCTTCATATCAGAAAGTTTTAATTGCATTTGAACTTGAAGAAACCGAGAACGCTTTCCATCAGTTATATTGACAACAAAGGCCGGTTTTAGTGGCAAATAGCCAGGGCCTTCAAGTGGTTTGCTACTGCCGCCACCCGCAGCCATTGCCAAGGGTGAAATAAGTATCGCAATAACAGCAAACAGAAATATTCGAGTGGTTTTCATACTAATGGTTCGTCCTTTATACGTCTCTACCTTGGTTATATCGACCTTGGATAAGAATTCTTGAGTATATTTTAGTTGTCCAGATTGGTTATTTTTGGGGTTGAGCGATATGAGACAGTTCGTTTCCTGCGTGCTATTTCATTATGCTTATTCACAGTCTTTTGTCGTCATTGGCAGTTTATCTGTGCTGGTGCGGTGATAATTCTTAGAATATTTATACTTTAAATACAAATAGTTAGAGGGTTTTCTGGGTGTGTAGAATAATTTTTTGGCTATACTCAAGTTTTCGTCGAGCGGGACGTTAAAGTTAATGAACATAGTTATAATTCTCATTGTTCATGGTGTTTTGCTTCCCAAGATCTGCAAATCTTGCAGAATTTATCACCCCGGTATATCCGGGGTTTTTTAATCCAAATGTAAACATGTATAAACATTTCGGACGATAGTCTGAGGTTGACTAAATTAATGCTGAGTTTGGCCGCTATAATCAGTAACCAAGTAAGTAATTTATCGGTTCTATCAAAAAAGATGATGATAACGAGTAGATTAGATGTCTGATGAGAGGATAAATACAACGACGGCCCTTATCGTTGCTGAGCCGAATAAGGTTCCGGTATTACTTATACAAACATTGCGCAAGTATGGGTACCGGATTAATTGGTTCGAAAATACAACATTAATTTCACAAGTTTCTTATGAACTTGATAATAAATCACTACAGTTGGTTTTCATAAGCCCAGATTATCTAGCGGACAAAACAGTCGAATTTTGTCAGATATTCGCACAGCACCCATCGGCTAAATCGACAAGTTTGATCGCTGTTAATCAGTCCATTGATGAAACGCTCCTTTCTACGTTGTATAGCCAGGGTGTTCATGATTTTATTGATTCCACGGTATCAGATGTTGAATTTCGCAAACGCGTGGAAAATATTATTCTGGCACAGATGAATAGAGTTCATGTGAAACAGTTGGTTTACCATGATGCCTTAACAGGCCTTCCAAATAGATTGTTACTTATTGACCGTATCGAGAATGCCGTTGCTAGGGCAGAACGGAACAATAAGATAGTAGCTTTATTAGTATTGGATCTAGATGATTTCAAGTTAATTAATAATACATTAGGGCATGAAATAGGTGATGAGCTTTTAGCCGAAGTTGGAATGCGGTTATCAGGGCAAATTAGTCGGCTTGATACGGTTGCGCGTTTGGGCGGTGATGAATTTATTATCTTGCTCGAATCGATAGAATCGGCTGAGACTGCCGCTATCGTTGCAAAGGCAGTTAAAGATATTTTAATGGTCCCCTTTAATATTAAAGAAAATGAGTTGAGAGTGACTGGCAGTATTGGTATAGCACTGTCGCCAAATGACGGGAAGTCAATTGGGCGCTTAATGAAACATGCTGACACAGCAATGTATAAAGCAAAGGAAGCGGGCCGAAATCAGTTTAAATTTTATCAAGGTGATATGGAAGATAAAGTCTCAGAACGCCTTTTATTGTGCAATGAATTACATAAGGCATTAGAAAAAGATGAATTTATTGTTCACTATCAACCACAGGTTGATGTGGCAACGGGGCTTATTGTAGGAATGGAGGCATTGGTCAGGTGGCAGCATGAAGGGAGTGTTATACCTCCGGCTGGCTTCTTATCTGTAGCAGAAGAAAATGGCCTAATTGTTCCGATCAGTGAGAGAGTGCTTGAAAAATCATGTGAACAAATATCTATTTGGAAAAATAAAGGACTTAACGTGCCACATGTTGCCGTTAATTTCTCGACTAAAAATTTCAAGAATAATGATTTGGTAAAGAAGATAAAAAGGTTATTAGAAAAATATGGTTTAAACGGCAATGACATCATGCTGGAAATCACTGAAACGACAGCAATGGATACACTATCTGAAATTATACCCATACTGAATCAGTTAAGATCTTTTGGTATTGGGGTTGCAGTTGATGACTTTGGTACAGGGCATTCATCACTATCATATTTAAAAAGCCTTCCAGTTGACGTATTAAAAATTGATAGGGCTTTTGTCAAAGACCTGGCCATAGATACCGATGATGAAAAAATTGTAATGGCAATACTGTCATTGGGTAAACTCTTTTCGATGAAAGTTGTTGCCGAGGGTGTTGAAACAATTGAGCAAGCTTCGTTACTGCTGAATCATGATTGTGACATTATACAGGGCTATTTATTCAGTAAACCGGTTAATGCGAAGATAATGGGTAAATTACTAGAATTAGAGCGATTAGTACCAGAGCAAGTCGGCTCTAACTACCATCCTGCCTATAAATTTTCTTTAGCTACATGATATTGCATAAATGTTATCCATGTTTATTTGCGGGCCACGCTTCAGAATAATATTCATCTGCCGATAGCGCTAGGGATACTGGTAGGAGGAATAAATGGAGATTATTGCAGAAGAAAAAGGAATTGATAGAAATTCTCATTCCCATCTTCATCTTCCTATGCAGAGTCAGATCGCGCTAATGTTTATGGCTGTGATGGTGATGTTTGCAGTATTTGCCTCATTATTGAATAGCCTCATTATAACCAATAACTTTGAAGATGAGTTAGGAGAAAAGGCTGAGAAGTATATGCAATATATCTTCAATGGTTATATTGAAAGCATTGCTAAACCCAAAAGTCCTGACTTCAAAGATAATTTGAAAAAGATATTGAGAGATGAAGGGGTATTGTCAATATCGCTTCATGACAAAAACACAGGTTACATTTTAAATGTAGGTAAAAAAAATATAATACATCAGAGTGTATTCAAACATAATAATGAGAATAACTTGTCAGTGAATACGTATGATGACATCCGTTATTACAACTACTTTGTTCCAGAAGAATATAAAACTGACTACAAAAATAAAGAAAACTCAGTTAGAAAGAAAGGTTCTAAGATTACCTATTTGCAGAATGATTTAAATTATATTTTGTTGGGTTTTGACAGCAAAATGGTATCTAGCACTGCATTAAATGCCTTTGTATGGACCTTTTTACTTACCATGATCGCTGCTATTTGTATGATGTTTATTGCAGTTGTCGTTATTCGAAGATTTACAAAACCTTTTGATCGGCTTTCAAGTGCTATGGCAAATGCTCAATTAGGTGAGCGGGGAGTGAGAGTTAAACCGGATGGTGCTAGTGAAGTTTATTCGATGGGGATTGCATTTAACTCGATGATTTCTGTTCTTGAACGAAGAGAAGATAGATTAATTACACAGAAGAGTAAACTTGAAGATGAAATTCATGAAAGGTTATCCGCAGAGTTAAAGCTGAAAAATACGACATCAAGGTTGCAAGCTATATTCCAGAATGCTGCAGACGGAATTGTTGTAGTTAGTTCTGAATCTGAGATTATTTCAATCAACCCCTCCGCAGAAAATATTTATGGTTATAAGGAAGGTGAATTGGTAGGCCAGAATTTTAGAAAAATAATGGAAGAGCGTTTTATTCAAATGGTATTCAGTATATGCAAAGAAGGCGATTCTAATAATTTCGATAATGAATACAAAACATTGGCATTAACCAAATCGGGCAGAAAAATACCAATAGAAATGTCGGTTAGTCATATGCTTCATTCTGGGGTAGAAAATTTTCTGGTTATTGTGAGAGATATTTCGGATCGTATTAAAGCGGAGGAAGAGTTAAATAATTACAGAATTCACCTTGAAGCAATGGTCGAAGAGCAAACTAAAGATATTGCAAAGTCACGAGATTCAGCCAAAGCAGGTGAAAGAGCGATGTCTGCTTTTCTTTCAAATATGTCACATGAATTAAGAACGCCTATGCATGGCGTCCTTAGTTTTGCGAGTATTGCATTAAAAAAAATTGATTTAGTTAGCACAGACAAAACAAAAGAATATTTGTCTGAGATAAAAAGCAGTGGAGAACATTTGCTAGACATCATTAATGATCTGTTGGATTTATCGAAACTCAAGTCAGGAAAAATGCTATATCACCGCTCTGAAAAAAGCTTTGTTAATTTGGTTGAAGCCATGAATAGAGAAATGGCAGGACTGGCAAGAGATAAATCTATTACATTTGAACTTGAGATTAAAGGGGCAGAATTTCAAGTCTGTTATGATGAAAAAAGAATGATGCAAGTAATAAGAAACCTCTATGCTAATGCAATTAAATTTTCTCTTTCAGATGTTCCAATCACGATAATCATAGATTATACCCAAGAAAAAAAGTTGGCTTTTTCTATATTCAATTTTGGCGCAAGCGTGCCTGAAGGCGAAGAGATAAAAATATTTGATAATTTCTCTCAAAGTAGTAACACAGCAACTAATGCTGGTGGAACAGGTCTTGGATTGCCCATATGTAAGGAAATAGTTGAAACAGGACATGGTGGGGAAATCTGGTCAGCCCCTGGAATTAAAGATGGGGCCAAGTTCATTATGGAAATCCCGTTAAACATTGATTTAAGTGATACTCCAGATTACAAGGAGGCGCGGCATTTTTGATGCTGCGGTTTTATGGATACAAAAACTCGCGTACTTATTGTTGACGATGATGAACGAAATGTTCGGATTCTTTATGAAATATTAGAAGATGATTTTGAATTGTATTCTGCCTCTAATGGTGAAGATGCCATCACTGAAGTGGGCAAGGTGTCTCCGGATATTATCCTTCTTGATATTATGATGCCAGGTATTGATGGTTATGAAGTTTGTAAACAACTTAAACAATCGGGTGAACATCAGAATATAAAAATTATATTGGTTTCGGGTAAAGCTTTAACGGAAGAACGTATTAAGGGCTACGAAGTGGGTGCAGATGATTTTGTAGTAAAACCATTTGATATGGATGAGATTCATGCAAAAGTTAAGGTCTTTGCGAAATTAAAGTCAATGGAAGAAGTTAATAAGTTAAAAACGGACTTCTTAAACTTAATTAATCACGAAACCGGTACACCACTTAACCATATAATTGGTACATCTGATTTATTACTAATGAAAGAAGATCTCGATAGCGAGGTGACTGGCTCTGTACGTGACATAAATCAGGCGGCGCATTGTCTAAGCGATAAAATTAGCAATATTTTGTTATTGTCTCGCCTAAAACAGTCAGTGATTTCTGATTTGGTCGATATTGATATAACTGGCGCTATATCTGAAGTAGTTGAGCTCATCGGCAAGATCCCTGATGGGATTGATATTAGCTATGAACTAGAAGAGAAACAAAGTATTAGTGGTAATTACATATTGGTACAAAAATTATTTTTGTATCTTTTGAAAAATGCCATTGAACTATCCAATTCCACAGTAATCTGTAAGTCGAGAAGTAGTGCTAGTATGGAAGGTTCTCTCGGCGTGTTAATTGAAATAGAAGTTAGTGGGCCTGATATTACAGACGAACACTTGGAAAACTTCTTTGATCCATTTCACGTTGAAGATTTAATGCTTCATACCGAAGGTATGAATACCACAATGGCAATTTGTAGCGAAATTGTTGCACTCCACCAAGGAAATATCTCAGTACGGCGTAATAATACAACAGGAATTTGTTTGAGCGTATGGTTGCCATATAGCCTAGGGATATAGTGGTCTGCATAATATAAAGTTAAAGTTTTTACCGATCTGCCGATAACTTATGTGTTACCTGAATGAGTAAAAAAGGATTTTGAGTGACTGGAATGTCAGAGAATAATACAAAAGTTCAAAAAGAGAATAAACAATCTAGAATTGTAACGCTGGGTCCCACTATAATAGCGGCGATATATACCTTAGTTATTGTAGGGTTGTGGATGTTCGATCAGCCTTTATTAGTCATGCTTTGTGCAGTTTTTATAGCTTGGTTCGGAGTTCTTTATCGGCAGAAACAGATTCATCATGGCGAAAGGGATGATAGCGATGTACAGAATTCCATAGCTGAGGGCATTAATGTACAAAACGAAAGCTTTGTCGCTATAACGCAGAAAATCAATGAGGAAAATGTGGCCATTTCTGATGAGGTAGGCCGAGTATCCAATCTGATCAGCGAAGCAACGGCAGAGTTGGGGCGAAGCTTCAGTACAATGAATGAACAGGCATCTCAACAAAAGAAATTGATGGCTTCTGTTTTAAAGGGAAATGAAAATAAGGATGATGATTATGTAATTTCAATAGATGAATTCGTTAGCGATACCGCCGATTTGATGAATTATTTTATTGAAAATATTGTGACTACCAGTAAAGAGAGCATACGTCTGGTGTATCAACTGGATGACTTGTGTGACAGAGTTGTGTCGATTGAAATATTATTGAAAGATTTAAAATTCATCTCTGATCAAACAAATTTGTTAGCTTTAAATGCAAGTATTGAAGCAGCGCGTGCAGGTGAACATGGAAGGGGCTTTGCAGTTGTCGCAGATGAAGTTCGAAATCTCTCAATGAGTTCAGCAAATTTTAGCAATCAAATTCATAATGTAATAGCAGAAACGGTTAGTGATATAAAAACTGCACGAGGAGTTGTTGATGGAATAGCATCGAGGGATATGAGATCCGTTATCGATGCTAAAGCTAAAAACACAAAGTTGTCTAATCAAATATATCAATTACAACAACGGTCAGAACAAAATATGATTGCGGTTTCTGATATTGCAGAGGGTATTGATGACTCTGTTGGTGCTGCGATACGTTCATTACAGTTTGAGGATATTGCTACCCAGTTAGCATCTCAGATTGCAGAAAGAAGCAGCCATATAACTCATGTGACAAATGAAGTTTCGAAAGTGTTGAAAGCACCAGTCATTATTGGTGAAGACAACGAGTTTGCACAATCAGTTGAACATGTTTGTTCTGTTTGTAAGGATAGTATTGCTTATATAAATGATATTAAGCGTTCACCAGTTACTCAAGAAAAGATGGATGCCGGTGATATTGACTTATTTTAGTATTAAATTAAACATTAGGTGGGATTATGACTATAAGCGTAACTAGAAACGAAGACAAAAATGAGACCTCCATTGTTATTAATGGGCGGTTTGATTTTTCGATGAATAATGAGTTTAGAAAAATCCTAACAGACTCAAGTGCTGATGGAGGCGCGTATTTAATCGATATGGGTGCGGTTGATGATTTAGATAGTTCGGCGCTAGGTATGCTATTGCTATTGCGAGAAAGAGCAGGTGGAGACACAGCAAATATCAAAATACAACGTTGCCGGCCTGACATTATTGAAATGTTGAAAATGGCAAATTTCCAAACAATGTTTGATATTAGCTAAATGCGCGTTCTCATTGCAGAAGATAGTAGTTTAAGTCGCAGTGTATTATCTTCAATACTAGAGAAATATGATTTTACTGTTATTGAGGCAGTTGATGGACAAGACGCAATAGAGAAATATTTAGAATCGGATCCCGATATCATCTTAATGGATCTGATGATGCCAGTTTTGAATGGCTACGATGCGACACATAAAATAAAAGAAATGGCGGGTGAAAAATTCATCCCTATCATCGTCATCACTGCTATGTCAGAAACAGATGCATTAGTAAAATCAGTCGAATACGGTGCAGATGATTATCTTAGCAAACCATACAATGCAGATGCCATTCATGCAAAAATAATTGCATTATCACGTATTAAAGAATTGCATGAAAACCTGGAAGAATCTAGGAACAAGGTTGAAAAACTGAATGAGCAGACAAATTCAGAGTTGGTTGTAGCAGAGCATTTGTATGACTCTGTTTTAGCACAAGGAAGACGTGTACTCCCTCAAGTCAGGCAATATATGCGGCCTGTTACGAATTTCAATGGTGATATCCTCTTGGCGGCGCATACACCCTCTGGTGGATTTATTGTGATGTTGGGTGATTTTACTGGCCATGGTTTATCCGCTGCGATTGGTGCGATCCCGGCAGCAGAAATATTTTATGGAATGACTAGGAAAGGTTTTTCGATCGGAGATATTGTTGTTGAGATGAATGCAAAGCTCAACATTATTTTACCAATCAACATGTTCTGTGCGGCAACTATTATTGAAGTTGATCAAGAAAGAACAACCATTAACGCGTGGAATGGGAGTAGCCCAGATATTATTGTTACAGATGCGGATGGAAATATAATAAACCGCATTGCATCTTCGCATGCCGCACTTGGTATTATGCCCCCGGATAAATTTGATCGAAAGGTTGATATGTTATCGATCCAAGGTGATGAACATATCTATATGTGTAGCGATGGAGTCCTTGATGCCAGAAACAGCGACAAGGTTAAATTTGGGATGGATGGCTTTCTTTCCGCATTTACAGATCCTTCGGAAGAATGTGTAGGGCTTAACAGTATCATTGAGCGTTTGTTTTCCTTCGCTGATGTAGATGAGGTATACGATGATGTGTCACTTATTGAAGTTGATCTAGATAAAAATATCGATAAATGGCATGTAGATGATTTTACCGGTAACAATCAACGTTTAGAAGCTGAGTGGTCGCTGAATTTATCATTTGATGCAAATGGACTGAAAGAAGTTAATCCTATTCCGTTATTATTGAATTTTGTTAACGGAATTAATGTTATTAATGGACACAAGGAAAGAATTTATACCATATTGAGTGAGTTTTTCACTAATTCTCTTGATCATGGTCTGTTAAATTTGCAATCATCATTAAAATCAGATGCTGCCGGTTTTCAGGAGTATTTCAAACAAAGGGAGGAGCGACTTCAGAATTTGAAGGATGGAACTATTGACGTCAATTTATCACAAAGAGAAATTAATAATTGTTGGTGTATTATCGTAGAGGTAATTGATAGTGGTCCTGGGTTCTCCGCACATAAGAAAGACGTCTCTCTTGATGAAAATATGGGGTACTCAGGAAGGGGGATTCCACTTGTTACAAATCTATGCGAGTCAGTCGAATATAATGAGGCAGGGAATGGAGTCAAGGCAGTATATGCCTTAAAGAAGATTAGCTAGAAGGGACTAATTTTTAAGAAATTGATATAACTTTTCATTAAGAACCGATTGCTTGCATACATCATCACCTTTCGCATAGCACGCTTTTGATAAGTCTTTGATCGCGTTATTGATTGAAGGCCCTTTTTTTCTTTCCCAAGTAATTAACCAATTTTTTAGCGTCATGTTTTCTCTCCATCTGTGTGCCTTTGAATATTCGTTCAACAAATAGTGCAGTTCATGTGGAGACGTGGCCTTTAGGACTAAATTATTTATCCTGTTTCGTGTACGACGTTGTTTGTAAATTGAAAGAGCATAATTCTTTGTGAAAATTAGAGCCGCGATGGATATTAGAATAAGGAATATAATAAGTAATATTTTTAACCATGTGGATAATATAAATAGATCTTGCACGGGAATTTTTATGGTTATGATTTTTCCTGTGCTTGGCTCGAAATACTTATAAGAAATGGCTGGTACTTGATACATACCACTTGCAACGAAAGTGACAGGGACATGATGATTAATGGTATTGCGGAAAAGATTGTCTTTTAAACTCGTTGTACTTCGTGATAATGATTCGCCAACAATAATATCTTCATCTAAGAGGTAGTCATGAGGTAAGTTTGGTAATGTGCTTATAAGGGAATCATCACTGGAAATCCGAATGGAAAGGAGATATTTATTATTAATGAAACTGTCACCTTTAATTATTTTTTTATTGATTTCTATCTTTCCGACAGGTAGCAAAGGAGGGATATAAGGGGGAAGTTCTTTAACGCTGATTTTGATATCTCCAGGTATAAACTTTCTTTGCACCTTGCCCCTTAACCGGTAGTTGATAGATGGGAAGTTAAAGTTATATTCCCCTGCAATGAGAGGATAGAGTACCCAACTTGAGGTAAGGCGGAATTGTCCATTACCTAAATCTTCTCGCGTAGACTCTAATGTATAAGATTCAACACCTTTATGAAAAAAATCTTCAGCGTGAATGCTTGCAAATCTAGATTGCGTTAACACAGTTGATGTTATGATAATTTGTTGGCGTTGCCATACTGATACACTGTTGCTTGAGGAGCTAAAGGTGATGATGTTGTTATCTTCTAATGCAGGAAGGATGGTGACAGACGAAGCAGTTGAGCTATAGTTTTCGAGCGTTAAGCTGGGTATTTCAAAGATACCCGTATGTTGAGGGTATAAGTGAACTTTTAATTCCTGTACTTTGCTATTATTTAAACCCGATCTATTTGAACTTTCGATGACATAGACGCCAAAATCCTTCTTTAATTTATCCAGATTGATGGCTGCCATACGTTGGTCAATGTTTTTCGCGATAATATTAATTTGTAGAGGTTTGCCTATTTGGCTATGAGTGTCGGTGGTGACTACATCTAAAGAGCCGTTATTCGCGCCAGCAAGCGAAGTAAACAGTACCAGTAATAGAAAATTTAAGCTTCTTACCATGGCCGCACACCAGGTAAGCTATCCGGTTCTGACAATGGGGCTGGGTAACCTTCTTCTAGCTCAAAAATTCGTTGCCATAATATGGGTTGATTGTCATAGATCTTATGTAACTGGCCACTGATGACTATTGTTGATAATGATTCATTCCTGTGATGTTTAGATATCCCTCGCGTATTAACGGATTTCTCTGTAAAGCTAAGTCCTTTTAAAATAATAAATTCAGGTATATCAAGCTCAGACTTGCTTGGACTGTTATTCGTTTTGCTTGTGGACTCACTGTTGTCGAGAGAAACGCCGTTGTTCTCATTGAGTATAATATCCTCAGCAGCAAGTGCAGAACGTGGACCACGGCCTGCTCGAGTGGTACTGGCAATATTTTTTTTACGCTCTTCTACCGCGACTAAGACTCTCTTTGCATATACAAGGTTGCTCTTGCTGGCCTCATTGTTGGGACTATAAAGTAATGCGCCCTGATAACTTGTTATGGCATTATTAAAACTCCCAATTTGAAAATAGCTATTTCCTAGATTATATAATGTGTCCGCAAAATCTTTATCTGTTTTTGCGAACAATATAGCTTGTTCGAATAATCTAATTGCTCTTGGGTAGTCTTTCATTCTATATGAGGCAACCGCAGCCCCATAACTTCCATCAAAATTATTCATAGATACATATAATTCTCGTGCCTGTAGATAATCTCCTTTGATTAATGCGTCATAGGCTTTGGGTAATGCGTCAGATTGACTCTCTGTAGCGTCAGTGCTGGTGAACGTACCTAATAAGAGGAGGGGAATTAATAAATGAGCAGGTCTGGTTGAAATTGTTAAGTTTAATTTGAACGGAGACATACTAAAGAACAAGAGCAATATCCCCGGTATAAGAGTCAAAGCGAATAATTCATTCCAACTAATATCACCCTCGATTTTATTAAGGCTTTTTGAACTTATATCGTCTCTTATTTTACTTATTAATTTACTAATATCTGTATTAGTCTTGGTGGCGCGAATTAGCTCGCCGCCAGCATCTCGACTTAATCTTCTATGAGTGGCCACTGCTGGACGACTAATAATAGGTCGGCCGTCAATATTTAACCAGCCATCCTTAGAGGCAGGAATGGCTTCACCTTGAATGCTCGCCATCAATAAGGTGTAAATTGGTGTTTGTTGTTGCAGCGGGACGGATAAAGTATCTGCAAGTATATTGTTTTCTTCTTTATCCGTATCGGCATCCGTTATATGGACGATATATTTGTTACTGTGGTCACCAAGGGATCGCGCTTTACTTAACGTTTGTTTGGCGAGAGCAAGCGCTAGTGAAGGGCGTGAGCCTTGGCTAGGTGGCGTTAGAAATTCCAGATTGCGAAGGTAAAATTTAATGGCATTCTTATCATGGGTCATTGGAACATAAAGATGTGGCTTTGCAGCATAAACGATAATACCTAAACGTGTATCAGGAAGCCTATCGACAAGAAGGTTAATTTTTTTACCTGCCTGCCGTAGGCGAGAGGGGCTTATATCGGTTGCCTGCATTGATTGAGAAATATCGAGTACGATCATAATTTCTTTACTACTATCATCGGAAGTGCCTGATATATCTTGGGCAACACGTGGCCCCGCAGCCGCAATGGCCAATAGAATCCATGCTAGCCAATAGCCGATGTTACGCAGCATCGAATAGTTTGTATACGAGGAGTTCTGTTTCAGCTTTACCCATGGCTGTAGCGATTTTTGAGCATAGTTATTAAGGCTATTTCTCTCAAAGAATTTTCGAGCCAGAAGGAGGGCTAAAGGTTGCAGTGCGATAAGAAGAAGCCAGGGCATGTGCCAGTCAGGATAGATCACTGTGTCTTGCCCCATAATACTGTTCGTAGCTGATATAGAGTCAAGAGTAACAGTGCCATGATAATCGGCCAGTGATGCAAACTGCGCTTATAGAAGCGGTCCTCAATCTTTTGTTGGAGAGTGTGTTGTTGTTCAATATCAGCAACGGCAGCCTGTAAGGATGTGCTGTCACCAGCTAAATAGGATTTCGCTCCTGTTTTAACAGCCATCCGTTTTAGTAAATCCCTGTCCGCTGGATGATAAACCAAACCGGTTATGCGTTGCTCCTCTGCATCATAGGTATTTGCACCTACAGCAACGGTATAGAGTTCTATATTTGCGTCAGCCGCAATATTGGCAGCTTGCATTGGGCTAATAGAGCCTACCGGTAATGCGGCATCAGTAAGCAGCACCATGATTTGATGACGGTCGCTTTGTTTACGAATTTTTTTTATAGCCAGCGTAATGGCATCACCAGTGGCGCTACTTCTTCCAGCAATACCGGTGCGAAGTCGCAACAACATGGATTGAAGAAGATGCGTGTCACTTGTTAAGGGTACAAGAACATGTGGTGTGTCGGCATAGGCGATTATTGATACCCGATCACCCTTTAGGTTTTTAATAAAGTCATTTAATGTTGAACGAACAACATTCATACGATCAATGCGTTTGTTATTGAGCGTATAGTCTTTGAGGACCATGCTCACCGAGGTGTCGACTATAAAAATAATGTCACGTTGTCGAGGAGGGTCTGGTAGTTTGCTACCAATTTTTACAGGGCCTGCCAATGAAATGATAAGCAGGGAAAGCAATAACCAGTACAAAAAATATTTCGGAATGGACAGGTCATCTTGATTTCCCTTTGATGTTATTAATAATTTATACAGAGGGTGACAAACACGCGTGTTTGTTCCAGACATACCGTCAATTAAAGATGTGCTAGTGTCTACTCGGTTATATCTTCGCAACAATATAAATATCGCAGGAAGAACCAGGATCACCCATAACCAACTAACATGTGTGAATTCAATATTATCAATCACGGATGAACTCTCGCTGTCCATAATACTGCTTTATTAAGAAGCAACAGAATGTCTTGTGATTTTATTTCGCGGGCACTATATCGAAACGTGGAAAGTTCCATGAAAAAAGGATGCCACTCTTTTTTCTGAGATTGAGACATGCTTTTTTCGATAGTTGCTAGGTGGTTTGTTTTATGAGCAGATTTAAGTATTTTGGCAAGATCATAGGCTGCTTGTTGTGGTGTTATTTCAGCTGCAATGACTTTGTTTTTTAAAAAAAATATAAGAAGTTTGTATTTCAAACCCGATTGTCGTGCTTTATATATAAGGTAAATGATAACAATGCTGAGTGCGAGTATGGCTACCAGCAATGACGTGTAGTCAAACACTTCGGGCGGTGGGGCAGGAAGAACGATATCAACAAGCTGTGTCTTTGTCTCTTTAGTTGCAATCATGTTTGTGATATCAGTTTGTCAATTTTATCTAATTCAGCACTGACTTCAGTATATGGAATATTAAATTGAGAAAAGCTATGACGTATCTTCTGAAAATGTACTTTGGCGCGTTGTTTGAATGTGTCTTGTATTATGTTATCGCTACTAAGATAGATATCTTCATTTTCATCAGGGTTGAGAATATTGATATTAGACGCTGTTGGTAGTTCTTTTTCTAATTTGTCATGAATATTAATAGCGTTAACTTGGTGCTCTTCGGCAAGCTGCAATAAGACTGGATGTGAGCGTTCAGTTAAGTCATGAAAATCACTAATCAAATAGATAACAGAACCACGGGCTAACATATTTAAAAGTAACCTAAGCGTGTGGTCGAGTGATATTTCAGATGTGCCACTAAAAGGAGGGCATGGCAAGTTAATTTGGTTTAGTAAACTATATACGCCTGTTTCGCCGCAGGATTCAGGAACCCAGTTAGCTGTTTCATTTAACACAACACCTCCAATAGGCGCATTTTGTTTTTTTTCTATAAAGCTAAGGTAGGTAGATACTCTCGCGGCTTGGGTTACTTTGAGTCGAGTCGTACTTCCAAAGCGCATTGATTGTCTGCGATCGATTAATATAAATACCGACGGTCTTCTTTCCTCACGGAACACCTTCATGTAAAGTTCATCAGTACGGGCTGACAAGCGCCAATTCATAAAACGCATTTCATCACCTGCTTGATACGGGCGGCTTTCTTCGTAATCTAGACCGTAACCACGATAAACTGAACGCATATCACCAAATTGCCGGTGTTCGACTTCATGTGAATGTAATGCTCTGCCTGTTGATTCTTCAGCAAGTTGCCTGAGTTTTTCAATACTCGTTTTACTAAGTAATGGTTGATGTATTACAGAGGAATCCTGTAATTGTAATACCGTATGGATAAATTTATTAACGGTGTTCAACAAAATTCACTGTCCTGTCAGGGTACGGGGATATGTTCAAGTATACGATTAATGATATCGTCTTTGCTTATGTTGGCAGCACGGGCAGCGTAACCAGGGATGATGCGGTGTCGTAATACATCAGGCGCAATTTCTATGATGTCATCCGGAATGACGTGGTCGCGTTTAGCAAGATACGCCAACGCAGATGATGAACGAAGCAGTGCGATTGATGCACGTGGTGAAGCGCCTGCAATAAGGTAATCTTTCCAGTTAGGTTCGATTGTTTCCAGTTTTCGTGTCGCTGCGACTATCTCAATAATATAACGCTCAAGTTTGTCATTGATGTAAATTTCTGCGACTTCTCGTCTAGCATTTAGTACAGTTTCAGGTTTTATTAGACTTGTGTCGTTTGGCTTGTCTTCACCGAAGTGTTGCTGACGGTCTAGTTGCAGAATGGCTAATTCTTCATCTGCCGTTGGATAGTCCAGGCTGATATGCAAAAGAAAGCGGTCAAGCTGTGCCTCAGGCAGGGGATAAGTACCAGCTTGTTCTAGGGGGTTCTGGGTGGCCATAACAATAAATAAGTCTGATAAGGCATGGGTCTCACCACCAATCGTGACTTGGTGTTCTTGCATAGCCTCAAGTAATGCAGATTGCACTTTTGGCGGGGCGCGATTGATTTCGTCTGCGAGAATAATTTCGTGAAAAATTGGGCCCTTGATAAATCTAAATAGGCCTTGCTTCGGATCAAAAACTTCAGTGCCGGTTAGGTCACCTGGCATTAAGTCCGGTGTAAATTGGATACGTTGGAATTCGGCATGTACACCACTTGCGAGAGCGTTCACAGCAGTTGTTTTGGCAAGACCCGGAGCACCTTCGAGTAATATATGGCCACCGGTTAATAAACCCACCATGAGTCTATCGAGTAACCTTGATTGGCCTACAATCGTATTTTGCATGTGCTGACGAAGTGTTAGGAATTCCTCTTGGATACTCAATGTGTGATCCTTATTAATAACTGGGTATTCAATTATTATATAGCATAGTGATGCATAACCTAGCTAGTAAATATTCATTAAGCATAGGTACGATTTCTTAAAATTAGTAACAATGTCAATGCTAGACTTATCTTTAGGGTTACCTCGGTTTTATAGGAAGTTGTTACGCTGTGATCTAGATGTGATTAGGCTTAAATTAATCGATTGAAATCGTAAGTAGTGATCCAATTTAATAATTTGGATTTTGGTAGAGGTTTTGAAATATGAAAACCTTGTGCAAGATCACATCTGAGTTCATGTAATCGTCGCAATATGTTAATGTCTTCAACACCTTCAGCTATTACCCGCATACCTAGGTTATGTGCGAGATCGATTGTGGAACGAACAATTATTAGATCGTTAGGTTCGCGAAGCATATCGATGACGAAAGATTTATCAATTTTTAATGTATTAACCGGTAAAAGTTTAAGATAGGCAAGCGAAGAGAAACCGGTTCCATAATCATCAATTTCAAGGTTAATACCCATTTCATCTAGTTGTTCCAGTACATCACGTGCACGAGCAGGATCTTGCATCACCGCACTTTCAGTTATTTCTAGACTAAGTGAGTCAGCTGAGAGTTTATTCTTGTCGAGAACATTGTTGATTAGATTCGGCAGTTTAGGATCTTGTAAATCCCAGGCAGAAAGGTTAATGGAAATACCTAAGTTAGCATTATCATGCTGCCATTGAGCACAGTCTTGAATTGCTTGCTGGATGACCCAAGAGGTCAATTCACCAATTAAGCCTGATTGTTCGGTCATCTTAATAATGAATTCGGGAGAAATAAAACCTTGTTCAGGGTGCTCCCAACGCAGCAATGCCTCAACACTATTCAAGGCTTTATTTATAATATTTATTTTAGGTTGATAATAAAGCTGAAGTTGTCCAGTCGGATTACTTAATTCTTGACGGAAATCACCAAGTAGAGATAGATTATCAACACTCATTTTATCCATATTAGGATTGAAAAGGGCTGAATTAAGGTTGTTGCGTTTTGCAGAATACATCGCAATATCAGCATAACGAACCAAGGTGTCTGAATCGCTTCCATCTTCAGGGTACATTGATATGCCAATGCTTGCACCGATATACAGATTTTGGTTATCAATTATTAATACGTCACTAATGACCTGTGAAATCTTTTTAGAAAATGATAAGGCCTTAGACGATTCTGTGTCATAAATAATGAGTGCAAATTCATCACCTCCAAGTCGGGCAACGGTATCAGATTTTCTGAGGCAATTTTTTAGTCTGATACCTATTTCGTACAGGACTCTGTCTCCAATGTGGTGGCCAAGGGTGTCATTGATTTCTTTAAATCGATTAAGATCAAGCAACATAAATGCTAGCGGTGATTTTTTTCGATTCGAATAAGTTATTGCATGGTTAAGTCTGTCTTGTAGTAATGCGCGGTTTGGTAGTCCGGTTAATGTGTCGTGTAGTGCTTGGTGCTCCAGGGCATTCTTTCTTTGCTCTATTAATTCTCGCATTCTGTTATAAGCAGAAACAAGGTTGTAAATTTCTCTACTACCATGACGGGGCAGAACAAACTCTTCACCATAACCTTCTTTGCTGAATGAATCAGAAATACGTGCAATAGGTGTCAGAATTAATCGATTTATAAGTATATAAATGCCTATAACAAATCCGAGGGCTATTGCAGACAGGACAAATAATTCTGTATTTAGCTTATAGGCAGCATCTTCAACAGCAGCTGAATTGCGTGTTGCCCAGTCTTGTATGCCTTCATCCAATTGATCGAGTGTATTCAGTGCATGGTTATAAACAGGACGAACATTATTTGTCGTAAAATGGATATCGGCTCGCCATATGGTTGATTCACGTAGAGCCTGGAACTGTTTAAAATGAAAAACCCAATCTTCCAAGCTCTCTGACATGGTATTTAAGGCATCAGACGCATCAAGCTCGTCATTATAGATATTTGGATTTTGGATTAATTGATTGATACTTTCTGAGATCTTTTCATAGATGATAATGATATTTTGTTCTTGTTCAATCTGGTCTATTTTATTAAGTCCGGCAAAGCGCATAAGTGCCGCACGAAAGTTCAATACCATGAGCCTCCATGAGTCACGTATTGACACCAGTTTATTAAGAAATGTGAATTGTTTATTATTGATATCACTTTCATTTTGTAAATCATGCATTATCAGTTCAATTGCTGATGTGAATAAGGCATTATTTTCCAGCATATCTCGACTCATGATGGTTAGCGCGGGATATGTCCATTGTGGATCTTTGCGTAAGTTTAATAACTTAATAATATTTGAATGCATTTTACTAATTTGAGCGTTCATTTCAGTAATAAGAGGTAACAAGCCGGTTTCTTCTAAGCGCGGTATTGTGGTTAATTCTTGTATCTTTAAATCTGTATGCGCAATATATTTTATTATTTCAGCATTTTTTTTATTGGTCGGACTAAGCAACAATTCGTCAAGCGCTGTATTGCTAGTTGATATATTTCGGCGAATTTCTGAGACGAGGGATGATACAGTTTCTTGAAGCTTGAGTGAGCTTGTGTTTTGTGTCGTGACATCTGTGATATGTAAACTTGAAAAGATGGTCACACTAATAATAACGATTGATACTAGCGCCGAGAGCAGCAAGTAGGTTTGCCGTAGGCCATGTCGATATGACTTGAGAGTAGTCTTTTTAGTCATGATAATTTTTCTGATTCGACGGGCATGTCAGCGTTTGCCCATTCGGGGAAACCGTCTTCCATGCGTCGCGCTTTCATTCCGAACAGGCGTAACTTGTGCACCGCATCAAATGCAAGTACACAGTGAGGGCCACGACAATAGGCTATTACCTCTTTGTCACGGGGTAATTTATTTATCCTGTTATCAAGCTCATCAACTGGCACATTGATGGCGCCAGAGACATGGCCAGCATTGTATTCTTCGGCAGGCCTGACATCGATAACAGTCACCGACCCTTGTTCTAGGCGTTTAATTAGTTCGCTTCGTGGTATTGCTTCCACATTATCTTTTTCGTCGAGTACGTTGTGAATTAAACGATCAACTTCCGCTATATGACGTTGTGCTGCGAGACGTAGGTTGGCCATTAGTTCTATTACATCACTGCCACTCAAGCTGTAATAAACTTTTAGACCTCTTTTCTGTGCCGTGACAAGGCCCGTTTGCCGTAAATGTTGCAGGTGCTGCGATGTATTAGCGACACTGAGGCCTGAAACCTTTGCTAATTCATCAACATTTCTCGTCCCTTGTGCTAAGAATTCTAATAATTCCAGGCGGTTTGGATGACTTAGTGCTTTGCCGATACGGGCAAATTCCGTAAAAATACGGTGTTTAAAATTTAAATTTGGCATTTTCACTCATCCAAGTTACTATTCAATTAATCTATTGAATAGTTTCCGTGCACTATAAAGTATAGCATGGCAGTGGTAAACATCTAGGCGTAAGCTTATGGAATTTAAGAGGATAAGTGATGGACGTTACGGAATGGATATTGGCAAACGAGAAGTCACTTCGTTCGAGCATATTCTTTGGCATGCTCATTATTATGGGATTATGGGAAGTCATTTCCCCAAGGCGCACACGGGTATTAACCCGGTTACTGCGCTGGACGAATAATCTGGCATTGTTAGTGGTCAATATAGTTATCGCACGCTGGGTATTTCCTTTGGCTGCGGTTGGTGTCGCGGCTTATGTCGAGAGTCATGGTCTGGGGCTCATGAATGTATATGAGATTCCTTTTACCGTCGCCATCATTTTGTCGGTAATTGCATTGGATTTCGTTATTTACCTGCAGCATGTACTAGTGCACGCAGTGCCAATTTTGTGGCGTTTGCACCGGGTCCACCATGCCGATCCCGACATCGATGTTACGACCGGGCTACGTTTTCATCCTATTGAGATTATTTTGTCTTTATTGATTAAATTTGCGGCGATTTTGGTGCTCGGCGCACCGGTGATTGCGGTAGTGATTTTTGAAATTCTCCTTAATGCCGGTGCTATGTTTAACCATGCCAATGTCAGACTACCGTTGAGGTTAGATAAGTTGTTACGGTGGGTGATCGTGACACCAGACATGCACCGTATTCATCATTCAGTAGAAGATGAGGAAGCCAATAGTAATTTTGGGTTCAATTTAACATGGTGGGATCGTCTATTTGGCACCTATACGGTTGAACCGCGGCACGGTCACGATGGCATGAAGATTGGTATTCATCATTACAATGAGCCCAAACAAGTGTCGTGGTTACATGGCATTTTGATCCTACCATTTCGAAAAAAAATCGGCGGTTACACAATCAATCGTCGTAACTGGGTAGAGAGTAATGAGGACTAATTTAATTCGTGGGCTAATATTTGGGCTGATAATGGCGGGTATTGTACTTGGCTATTTATACCGTGATGTATTGAGTGCAGAGGCGCTTGAATCATGGGTTGTCAATGCAGGATGGGCAGGGCCATTTGTCTTCATGCTGATCTATATAATCGGCACAGTCTTATTTTTTCCCGGTGCGATATTAACGCTTGCCGGCGGCGCTATTTTTGGCCCTGTTTGGGGAACCTTATACAACCTCACTGGTGCAACCATCGGCGCTGGGATTGCGTTCTTATTAGCACGTTATTTGGCCTCAGGTTGGGTTGAGGAAAAGGCCGGTGGCCGTCTTGCGCAATTAAAGGGTGGAGTTGAGGAAGAGGGTTGGCGTTTCGTGGCCTTTGTTCGTCTTGTGCCGTTGTTTCCGTTTAATGTGCTGAACTTTGCATTGGGACTGACCCGAATAAAATTTTGGCATTACCTGCTTACTTCCTATATCTGCATGTTTCCCGGCGCAGTTGCATATACCTACCTGGGTTATGCGGGGCGTGAAGCCGCTGCCGGTGGCGATGATTTGATTCAAAAGGGATTATTGGCATTGGCGCTTATCGCGATAAGTCTGTTTTTGCCCAGAGTCATCAAAAGGATGAGAGCTATGCCTGCAGAGCCTGACGCGAAATAAATGATGGAAAGGTCGGCAAAAGTCGCCTTTTCGCCTCGCTCGCTGGTAGAATAGCCGCCTTTAAACTCTGGATTTATCGATAATGACCGTTCGTACCCGTTTCGCCCCTAGTCCAACTGGTTACCTGCATGTAGGTGGTGCTCGCACAGCACTTTTTTCATGGCTCTATGCCCGTAAACATGGCGGTCAGTTCGTGTTGCGTATCGAAGACACCGATCTTGAACGTTCCACGTCAGAGTCGGTTAATGCCATTCTCGAAGGTATGACGTGGATGGGGCTTGAATATGATGAAGGTCCGTTTTACCAAACAGACCGTTTTGAACGTTACAACGAGATCATTCAACAGCTATTAGACAACGGTCACGCCTACCGTTGTTATTGCAGTAAGGATCGTCTTGATGGTCTGCGCGAAACACAAATGGGCGCTAAGGTTAAACCGCGTTATGACGGACACTGTTTAAAAAATAAAGCTGAAGATCCCGATGCGCCCCATGTGATCCGTTTTCGTAATCCGGTTGGTGGCGATGTCATTATAAATGATCTTATTCGT
>Ga0316207_10001859_pt1 | contig 24010 bp, 21 predicted proteins | sample 6weekpyrite_MG_FD_204943 | JGI IMG/M metagenome (GOLD analysis project Ga0316207, IMG submission 204943) | Microbial mat bacterial communities from mineral coupon in-situ incubated in ocean water Damariscotta River, Maine, United States -... | ecosystem: Environmental > Aquatic > Marine >... | reverse complement strand
CTGTGGCTGCGTGAGGCGGGGTTGCCGTAGTCGCTGTTAACCGTGAGGTATTTCATCATCACCTCGGCTACGCGCTGGTCCACCGGGGTGGTGGCGGCGTAGTCGAAGTATATTGGGAGGTTTAAATCTGTTTTTGAATCACTCACGTCGTTCATCTCTATCGTTACAGTTGTTGTTTAATTTCATCCAGTGCAGCAATAAACTGCTGCACATCTTCACTTGTATTCTGTTCGCCAAAGCTCACCCGTATTGCGCCTCTGGCGGTTAACGGCTCAATTGACATCGCCAGCAAAACATGGCTCGGATCAGTTTTTGTGCTGTCGCAGGCGGAGCCGCTAGATACTGCAAAACCTTTTCTATCGAGCTGCATCAGCAGCGCTTCGCCATCAATGCCCTCTAATGAAAACATCAGTGTATTCGGTAAACGCGGCGCGTCTAACGAAAAAATCGTAACGCCCTGCCGTGCTTGCAATTGCTCAAGCAGCTGGTTAAGCAACTCAGACATTGCGAGCCGCCGACTTTGCATCGCCTCGCCGGCCAGCTCTGCTGCAACACCAAAGCCAACAATCGCCGGTAAATTTTCGGTGCCACTGCGTTTTTGTCGCTCTTGCCCGCCACCTGCGATAAGCGGCGCTAAATCAACATGGCTGGCTGCAACCAGCGCCCCTGCTCCCAGCGGCCCGTATAACTTGTGCGACGACAAACTCATTAAATCAAGCTGTAACTGGGCGAAGTTTATCGGCATTTTACCTGCCATTTGACAGGCATCCGAGTGAAACAACATCCGTGGATTAAGGCTTTTTGCTGCTTCAACTAATTGGCTTAAATCCTGTAAAACACCGGTTTCATTATTCGCAGCCATTATTGAAACCAGTTGTGTCGTATCGCTAATAACACGCTGCAATGCATCTTTTGTTACCACGCCCTGCGCAGTAACGGCGATGCGATAAAGCTGCCAGGCCTGTTTTGTCATTAGCCTGGATGGTGCTGTTAATGACGCATGTTCTATTGCGCTAATCGCAAAGTTGGAGTTACCCGTATTTGCGCCTAAACCACCCCGTATTGCCAGATTATTCGCCTCGGTACCACCGGAGGTAAAAATCACATCTTTAGGCTGAGCCCCAACTAAATTCGCCACCTGCATTCTAGCCTGCTCTAGCGCATCGCGGGTTAATCGTCCAAAACGATGCACGCTCGATGGATTACCGTATAGCCCTGTCATATACGGCATCATGGCTTCCAACACGGCTGTATTCAGGGGGGTGGTTGCATTATGATCTAAATAGACCGGCATATCGTTTCACTGCTCTACAATAATTTCACCAATATTGTCACTAAATTGCGAGCGCTCCAAAACTGTTTTATGGGCATCATTTTCCTGGCGCTTTGCCACATCGATCACATCACTGCGCGCTTTCATTTCTGCCAATGTGATGCCATTTAAAAAATCGTGTATTTCTTCGCTCAATTCCTGCCACAAATCGTGGGTCAGGCACTGATATTGGTCACCGCTGCAGGAACCTTCGCCACCACAGTTGGTCGCATCGTAACTTTCATCCACCGCACTGATGATTTGTGCCATCGAAATTTCTTCTTCCTCACGGGCTAATGAATAACCGCCACCCGGGCCACGGGTGCTGGTTACCACGTTATTACGACGTAAACGGGAAAATAACTGTTCAAGATATGAGAGCGAGATACCCTGACGCTTGGAAATATCAGCCAGAGATACGGGGCCGCTTTTATGGTGAAAAGCCAAATCTAATACAGCGGTAACCGCGTAGCGGCCTTTAGTGGTTAGTCTCATTAACTCGTCTCTTTAAACCTGAACCTGCACACCATAAATATGGTGGCTTAATTGTGGCGCAAGTATACTCAAATCCGAGTATTTTAGTCAAGTATTATAAAGCCCGCTAAGTGGCTAAATTTTAAGGCTTTTCGTTGGATGCTTGATTATTATCTTCAGAGTGTTCATCTTGCTCAGTCTTAATTTCCAAATCACCCAATTTGGGAATCTGAATATCATCAAGTTCCGCATCCAACGCCTTTAACGATTTGCACATTCTTTCCATCTTTTCATCCATCACATGAATGTGGTCGAGCATGCAATTGATGGCCGTGGCCACGGGATCGGGGGCATCCTGCGCCACACCATAGGCATCGAAGCCCATTTTTTTGGCGGTTTTGGCGCGCTGATCGTGTTTTTCATCGGGCGTTTTTTCAATCACCCTCCCTGGCACACCGATTACCGTTGCCCCTTCCGGCACATCTTTAGTCACCACCGCATTAGAGCCAACTCGCCCTCCCGTCTTAACCATAATGGGGCCCAGCACCTTTGCGCCCGCACCAATCACCACATTATCTTCTAACGTAGGATGACGTTTGCCTTTGCGCCAGGTGGTGCCGCCCAGCGTTACACCGTGATACAACGTAACATCGTCACCAATTTCGGCGGTTTCACCAATCACAATGCCGGTGCCGTGATCAATAAAAAAGCGTCGGCCAATTTTCGCACCGGGATGAATTTCTATGCCTGTATACCAGCGAACAATATTCGACAACACCCGCGCCAGCCATTTGAGATTGTGTTTATATAGCGCATGGGAAAACCGATGAAAAATCAGCGCATGCACCCCAGGATAAGTGGTAATAATTTCAAAAAAATTACGCGCAGCCGGGTCGCGGTCGAACACGCTGTTAATATCTTCTTTTAAATCTTTTAAGAATGAAGACACGGACCCTCCCAAAGGGCTTGCAAACATTTTGCAATATTAGTTAATATTAATCTTTATATAATGTAAGAAAATTACCAATGCGGTCAAGTGCCATCTGCAATTTTTCTATATTTTGAGTGTAGGCAAAGCGCACGTACTGGTTGGCTTTATGCTCCCCAAAGTCAATTCCTGGCGTAATTGCAACATGTGATTGATGCAACATCGCATTGCAAAAATTAAAACTGTTATCGGTAAATCTGGATACATTTGCATAAATATAAAATGCCCCGGCGGGTTTTACGCTGATACCGAAACCCAAATCAATTAAGCCTTTTACCAAGAAATTTCGGCGCACATTTAATTCATCCCGTTGCTTATCCAGCAAGTTTAAGGTCATCTCATCAAATGCCGACAAGGCCGCGTATTGCGAAACCGTAGGCGGCGCTAAAAATAAATTTTGCGCGAGGCGATCCACCGGCTCGATAAATTCATCGGGCACGATTAACCAGCCGAGCCGCCAACCTGTCATCGAGAAAAATTTTGAAAAGCTATTAATCACAAAAATATTTTTGCTTAAAGAGGCGGCGCTAAAATCGGGCTGATCGTAAACCAGCCCTTGATATATTTCATCGACTAGCAATATCGCGCCTTTGCTTTGCACCACCTTAATAATTTTTTGCATGTCGGTTGGTGAAATTACGGTGCCGGTTGGGTTCGATGGCGATGCAATTAAAACCGCTGCGGTATTTTTTTCCCAGCGCTGCTCAATAATGTCAGCGGTAAGTTGATAATTACTACTTGCATCAACGGCAATACTGTGTGCATTAGCACCTAGCAAGCGTACAAAGTGCCGGTTGCAGGGGTAACCCGGATCGGCCATTAACACACTTTGCCCCGCATTCACCAACACTGACAACGCCAACTGCAAGGCACCGGATGCGCCCGGCGTGATCATTATGTTTTGCGGATTGACAACGGTATTTAAGCGTTGCTGATAATACTCGGCAATCTTTTGTTTTAACTCGGGTAAACCGGTGGCTGCGGTGTATTTTGTTTTGGCTGATTTTATCGCATCAATCGCTGCTAAATTGATACTTTGCGGCGTTGCAAAATCCGGCTCACCCACTTCAAGGTGAATAACATTATGGCCTTGCGCTTCGAGCTGCTTTGCCTGCGCCAATAAATTCATAACATAAAATGGCTGTATTGATTGCATGCGGGTGGAAATTTTATTAGTTTTCATTTAATAAATGTAACTCGAATAATATTTAAAACTGACTTATGATGACAAAACGCTAACACTAAAGATATAAAACAATATGAAAACACTTTACAAAGCCAGCCTTTTATTTTTTTTTATTTTACCTGGTTTAGTGTTTGCCTTTCCACAATCTAACCCGGTGCCGGGTGGTATTGTACTGTTAGCTTTAAATAATAACCATAAGCCAGACACGGCTCGATTTAAAAATAAAAAGCTGGCGATCATCAAAAATAATAACAAACAATTTCTGCTGGTGGGTTTATCACTCAGCACCAGACCGGGAGATTACCATGTCGAGATTAAAAATTATTCGGGTAAAACTGAAAAGCTGGGGTTTACTGTTAAGCCAAAAACCTACAAATCTCAACATTTAACCATTACCAATAAACGTAAAGTTAATCCCTATAAAAAAGATATGAAGCGCATTGAGAATGAGCGCAAACGCAAATCTGCTGCCAAAACCAGTTGGTCAAACCAGTCTCCCCGCGCTGATTTTGAAGTGCCGGTTGATGGCCGCATCTCCAGCATTTTTGGCCTGCGCCGATTTTTTAATCAGCAAGCCCGCCGGCCACATAGCGGTTTAGATATTGCGGCCCCCGAAGGCACACCGATTATGGCGATTGAATCGGGTACGGTAATTGAAGCCGGTGATTTTTTCTTCAGCGGTAATATGGTGTACCTCCATCACGGCCAGGGCCTAATTAGTCTGTATGCTCACATGCACAACATCAAAGTAAAACCGGGTGATAAAATTAAAAAAGGCCAGGTCATTGGCACGGTTGGCGAAACTGGGCGCGTGACCGGCCCCCACCTGCACCTTGCTGTAATTGCCAACCAAACACTGGTAGACCCGTTACAATTTTTACCACAACTGTCGGATAAAGCCGCTGAGTATTTTAAATCTGAAAAATAAAACTGGCTTTAATAACAAAAAAGACTGAAAGCACTTGCTTAATGTTTCAAATTAATGATAATTGGGCCGCATTATTATTTGTTGAGAAGTTGAATGGCGAAAGAAGAAGCATTACAAATGGATGGCACGGTTTTAGAGACCTTGCCTAATACTATGTTCCGCGTTGAACTTGAAAATGGTCATGTTGTAACTGCCCATATTTCTGGCCGCATGCGTAAACACTATATTCGTATTATGACCGGCGATAAGGTGACGATCGAAATGACGCCCTACGATTTAGAAAAGGGCCGGATAGTTTATCGCGAGAAATAGCCTCTCGATCGATATCCGCGTTTTAAATTCAATAAAAAAGGCCGTGTAATAATTACACGGCCTTTTTTATTGTGAATGGTGTTTACTTTGTCAGGAGTTAGCTTTAGCTGGCCCCTACCAAATCGGTATTTAATTATCCCGCAACAGCCTCTTTTTCCTGCACTTCTATTTGCAAATCATCGGTTTCTTTATTCAGGGTTACTTTCACCTGCCCGCCTTTCGACAAACTGCCAAATAACAATTCATCCGCCAGCACACGCTTTAAGTGCTCTTGTATCACCCGCGCCATTGGACGTGCGCCCATGTGCGGATCGTAACCCTTCACCGCCAACCAGTCACGCGCGTTGTTATCCACGTGCATGGTAACTTTTTTATCTTCCAGCTGATGTTCAAGCTGAATAATAAACTTATCCACCACATTGCTAATAGTGCGTTCATCGAGCGCTTTAAATTGAATAATGCCATCTAAGCGATTTCTGAACTCCGGCGTAAACATACGCTTAAGCTCTTCCATGCCATCGGTAGCATTGTTTTGCTCGGTGAAACCCATGGAACGGCGACTCATCATTTGCGCGCCGGCATTGGTGGTCATAATTAAAACCACATTACGGAAATCCGTTTTGCGACCATTAGTATCGGTGAGAGTGCCGTGATCCATTACCTGCAATAGCAGATTAAACACATCCGGATGCGCCTTTTCAATCTCATCCAGCAACAATACCGCATGCGGATGCTTGTTGATCGAGTCAGTTAATAGGCCGCCCTGATCAAATCCCACATACCCCGGAGGCGCACCAATTAAGCGCGACACCGTGTGACGCTCCATATATTCGGACATATCAAAGCGAATTAGCTCAATGCCCATGACTTTGGCCAACTGCTTGGTCACCTCAGTTTTACCCACACCCGTTGGTCCGGAAAACAGGAACGAACCCACCGGCTGATCAGGGTTGCCCAAACCCGAGCGCGCCATCTTAATAGCATCAGACATGGTATCAATAGCTTCATCCTGCCCAAACACCACTAGCTTTAAATTGCGCTTGAGATTTTTTAGCACCGTGGTATCCGAAGACGACACGGTTTTAGCGGGAATGCGGGCAAGTTTGGCAATGATATTTTCAATATCATTCACATTAATATTTTTCGATTTTCCATCGGTATTATTCATATTGCGAAACGCACCGGCTTCATCGATGACATCAATCGCTTTGTCTGGCAAGAATCTATCCATCATATATCGGCTGGATAGCTCTACTGCCGATTTCAGCGCATTAAGACTGTATTTCACATTATGATGTTCTTCGTAATGGGGTTTTAAGCCGCGCAATATTTCAACAGTATCGGGAATACTGGGCTCATCTACGTCAATCTTCTGGAAACGTCGGGTTAATGCGCGATCTTTTTCAAAAATACCCCGAAATTCTTGATAGGTAGTAGATCCGATACATTTCAATTCACCCGAGGCCAGCATTGGTTTAATGAGATTAGACGCATCCATTACTCCGCCGGACGCAGAGCCCGCACCAATAATGGTGTGAATTTCATCGATAAATAAGATTGCACCCGGGTCGTCAGATAGTTGCTTTAATACCCCTTTCAGACGTTTTTCAAAATCACCGCGATACTTTGTGCCCGCCACCAGCGCACCTAAATCTAACGAATAGATAGTTGAGCCATGCAATATTTCAGGCACCTCATCATCCACCACTTTTCTGGCTAAGCCTTCTGCAATAGCGGTTTTACCAACACCGGCCTCACCCACCAGCAACGGGTTGTTTTTGCGCCGACGGCACAAGATTTGCACCATGCGCTCAACTTCGGCACCGCGACCAATCAATGGGTCGATTTTATTTTCCATCGCCTTAACATTGAGATTGACTGCATATTTATCTAAAGGCTGGTTTTCAGTTTCCGCTGCTTCATCGCTAACCGAATCTATATCTGGCTGATGCTCTTCATCATCTTCTGAAATTTTAGAGATGCCGTGGGAAACATAATTAACGATATCGAGACGATTCACATCCTGCTGATGCAATAGATAAATAGCCTGAGATTCCTGCTCACCATAAATGGCCACCAGCACATTGGCGCCAGTAACCTCTTTTTTACCGGATGACTGTACATGAAAAACCGCACGCTGCAGCACGCGCTGAAAGCCCAGAGTCGGTTGCACTTCGCCCACCTGATCTTCGTGAAATACCGGAGTATTTTCATCTAAATATTGGGATAGGTCTCCCTTTAAGCGAAGCAGGTCAGCACCGCAGGCTTTTAATACGGAATTGGCACTGCTGTTATCCAGCAAAGCCAATAATAAATGCTCTACTGTAATATATTCATGCCGCTTATTACGAGCTTCATTAAACGCAGCGTTTAGTGACGCTTCTAGCTCCTTACTCAACATAACATCGTCTCATTAAGTTATGAGTGGTGAGCCATCGTGTGGCCCAGCCACTTTTTTCAATTAGTTAATTTGCACTAAATATGCCAACTAACCTCAATACACATGCGGTTGTCATATCCGCCGGTTTTATGCCTCTTCCATAGTGCACATCAACGGATGCTGATGCTGTCTGGAATAGTCATTTACCTGTTCTACCTTGGTTTCTGCTATCTGGTAACTGAACTCACCGCAAACGGCTTCGCCCTTGGTATGTACCATTAGCATAATTTGTGTTGCCTGCTCCTGATTCATCTTAAAGAACTTGGACAGTATCTGCACCACAAATTCCATCGGTGTGTAATCATCATTTAATAATACGACCTTGTATTTTTTTGGGAGTTTCAATTTCGGCTTGGCTTCTTGTACCGCCAGTGCGTCATCTGAGTCCCAATCAGATTCATGATCACTCATGTCTTACTCTCATTGTAGTTCAAGCTTTTTAGATTTTCCTGAAATTAACTTTCCGGCAAATAGCTTCATTTATAAACACGTATTTATTAAATACACAAACTCAATAGCCTAAATATTCTAAGACCATATATGGCGTATTTTACATGAATTTCAACCCTATTAGACACACCATTTATAGACTCATTATCAAATTCTGCATCCATATCTCAATAAATCCTGTCCTAACAGGTGATTTAAATTTGTGTTAAAAAGCGCTATAGTAGCGTCAATAGTATCGCTATAAGAGTTGTTGTCGAGAATTTAATTCCTGTTATTAAACCTCTATCAAAATTCCAAATACTCAATGCAAACCTATAGACTGTAAACACATAAAATGAATATTGCACCTGCCACATGGAGTCTTATATTTTTATTGAGCGCACTTAGCGCTCATTTAAAAATAAGCGCAGACACCTACGACCCGTCCGCCTCTGTTTTTCTATTCCAAAAACAAATGGCAAAGCGCGGCAATGCAGAGTCCCAATATAAATTAGGTTTAATGTATGAAACCGGCTCCGGCGCAAACAATAGCATCGCCCTTGCCACTAGCTGGTATAAAAAAGCTGCACGCCAAAACTATAAACCCGCCAGCAATCGTTTAACATATCTTGAAATTAAAAAAAATGGTTTCGCAGGTTACCATAAAGAATGGCTAAAAAAACTTAAAGCAGAGGCCCGTTTTAATGACGGCGAAGCATTATTTTTGCTGGGACAAATGTACGCTGAAGGCACCGGCGTTAACAAAAGCCTAACCCGCTCTCTAAAATATTTGCACAAAGCGGCGGGGGGAAATATTCCAGGTTCAGAAGCAGAAATCAATCGTGTAGAGGCCGAATTGGCACTGTTACAAAAGCAATACATCACCGAAGAAGAAAAAAACAAAGTTGCGCCCTTGCTTGTGCCACCCACATCAAAAACAGTTAAAACAAAACCAAAATCAGCTCATCTCACAACAACAGCCAAAACAAAAACCACTATAAAAAAAGTCAAGTCTAAAACCGCAAAGAAAAAAACGCGCGCGAAAAAAACCACAAATAAAAAACTGACAACTCGCTCCGCAGCGGTTAAACCACAAGAAACAACGAAAAGGCTTCGTGCGCTAAAAACCAGCCCAAAAAAATCTGCGGTTATTCAAACTGCACCGACAAAGCCTTTGCCAGAAGTGGAGCCACACCCAATGGACAGCATTTGTGGCGGCCGCAATCGCTTTAGCCGAGGTTGTCGTTAAGTTCAATCATTTTCATTTAATGCTGAAACTAGCTTTTAGATAATTGCATTGACTATGCATTAATAAATCAGTCGTTACTAATCGAGCCTTTCTGTTCTATAATCTAATAATAAAATAAATACTCACTTCATCAATATACAATAATGACAATAATTCTCGAAGGATTAAATCATGACGGATAAATTCAGTTTAACTAATACCTCAAATGGTGAATCTGTAGACCTGAATTTAGTAACAGGCACCGATGGCCCTTCAGCACTCGACATAACAGCCCTCTACAAAGAAAAGGGCTTGCTTGCTTATGACCCGGGATTTGTTTCCACTGCCAGCTGCACCAGCTCAATTACTTATATCGATGGCGAAAAAGGCATACTGCGCTACCGCGGTTACCCCATTGAACAGTTGGCCGCCAATAGTAATTTTATAGAAGTCGCCTACTTACTGCTTTACGGCGAACTTCCTACTGCCACTGAGCTTTCAGAATTTGAAAGCGTTATTGTGCATCACACTATGATTCGTGAAACCATGCGAACATTTTTTGATGGCTTTCATTATAACGCGCATCCTATGGCAATTATGATTGGCGTAACGGGCTCAATGTCAGCGTTTTATCATGACTCGTTAGATATTCACAACCCTCGCCATCGCGAAATTTCCGCCCATAGGATGATTGCCAAAATTCCTACAATAGCCGCTGCCTGTTACAAACACAATGTTGGCGAACCCTTTATTTACCCTCGAAACGATTTAGATTATTGTGGTAATTTTTTACATATGATGTTTGCCACACCCTGCGAAAATTATACACCCACTAAAACCGCAATCGAAGCGATGAATCTGTTGTTTATTTTACATGCGGACCACGAACAAAATGCCAGCACCTCAACCGTGCGTTTAGCGGGTAGCTCTGGTGCCAATCCGTTCGCTTGCATTGCATCCGGCATTGCCTCTTTATGGGGACCGGCACACGGCGGCGCCAACGAAGCAGTATTAAAAATGCTGGAAGAAATTGGCGATGTTTCCAATATCGATAAATACATTGCTAAAGCCAAAGATAAAAATGACCCATTTAGGCTAATGGGTTTCGGGCATCGGGTTTATCGTAACTTCGACCCACGCGCCACCCTGATTCGTGATATGTGCCACAGAGTATTGGCAGAACTATCCGACACCGATAACCCGCTGTTAGAACTTGCCAGCCAGCTGGAGGAGGTTGCATTAAAAGATGAGTACTTTATCGAAAGAAAACTCTATCCGAATGTGGATTATTACTCCGGTATTATTTATCGCGCGCTCAACATTCCAGCCAATATGTTTACGGTAATGTTTGCCATTGCACGAACCGTTGGTTGGGTTGCACACTGGAGCGAAATGATTTCTGATCCCTCGCAACGTATTGGTCGGCCACGGCAAATATATGTTGGTGCAACAAAACGTGATTACACTCCAATTAATAAACGCTAATTATTCGCCTAGTTATTAGCAACAACATACGCTCCAAAATAAAGGCCGCTAATATTTATTAGCGGCCTTTATTTTTCTACCTAATATCACGCTTTATTAATAAGTGGTTTAAGAAACTCATAAGGGTTTAACTTAGGCACCCCTTCGTTATTCATTCGTATTTGAATCGATTTATTTAACGCCCAATACGTTGCCCAATAGTCACTGGTTTTCACCCATGGGCGAACAATAAATTCTAAATGCGTTTCAAATTGCTTATTTAATGCAATAATCGGTGCGGGGTCTGACAATACCGTATCCAGTTTATTAAGTTCTTCATTGAATATTTTTTCTAACTGTTCAATATCCGCATCAAAACTAATTTTAAAAACCAAATCAACCCGCCTTGTCGATTCACTGGTGATATTTCGAATTAAACTGCCCCAAATACTATTATTGGGAATCACTAACCTTTCATTATTAAATGACAACATCGTCGTAGAGACCATACTCATCTCTTTAACTGTGCCCTTAATTTTAGCAATTTCTACCACATCACCAACATCATAAGGGCGATAGATTAAAATCATTAATCCAGAGGCAAAGTTTGATAAAACCCCCTGCAAAGCAAAGCCCACAACAAAACCTAACACACCCAGGCCCGCCAATAATGGTGCGAGCTCAACCCCGGTTTGTGATAGCGCAATCAGCGCTCCTATAAACATAATAAAGCGTCGCACACTAACAACAAAAAAATCAGCTAACAATATTGATATTTTAACTTTTGAGGAGTCTAAAGCTCGCCTGAAAACACGTCCCACTACAACAGAAATGAGACGAAACACGATTAAAATGAAAACAATAGTAATTGAGCTTACAACAAAACTCGATGCATTTAGCATTAGCCATTTTTCAAACTCATCTTGCCATTGTGAAAATAGCCCTGCAATTACATCTTTATTAAAAATTTGCTGATTAATAGTTCCCGAAGTAGTTATTAATAACTGACTTAATTTAACCGTATCTAAATTATGTTTTTGCATTAAAGTAACAACTAAGGACAAACCTTTTATAATGCCATCGCGTTTTTCATTTAATGCACTTAAACCAATACCTAACTCTTTATTCGCTTTGTCGCTCGAATTAGAAATTTCAATTTTCTTATTTTCAATTTGTTGAGATACCAGCTTAAGCCTTGCCGAAGACTCGGCTGACATCGCTAATAACACATCTGAAAAAACACGAATATCGTGCTGATTATCAATACCCAATATTTTTTTAGATTCAATAACACTTTGGTAACTTAACAAAATATCTGAAATAATAGACTTCGCCTTATTAACTCTCTGCTCAAACACAAACTGCTTGTCAAGAGGCACAGAAGACGACTCCTCATTCAACTTATCCAAAAGAAAGAGCACATAATCATTCACCTGTTTAAGCTGCTTATTACGTTTATTTAAATGACGATGCAATGAAGTTATGTATTGTTCTATATTTTCCTGCTTATCTTTAATTTTTAAGAATTGAACAATTGCCTCATCGATTTTTTTGGCAATATCTTTACTCAGCCCTAATATTTGCACTCCCATCAACGAGTGTTCATCACCCGTTAAAGAGCTTAAATCTTCAAAATTGGTCTTAATTTTTAATTCTAATAACTCAATATCCAAAATATATTGTCGCATTACTTCATCATCAGAAGGAATGACTTCAACGGTTTTCTCTAAATTATTTTCAGATGATTCCTGTAGTTCGGGTAATTCAGCAGCATTTTTTTGTTCCGCACAAACTGTAGCTGTAGATAAAAAACAAAGAATAAATAACAGGTTTTTAAATAACATCATTTAGATGGGCCTTGCAACTCACTACAATCAACTTCACTGTAGCTGGTTACCTTTTGGTCAGAACAAGCGGTGCAAGCATTTGAAAAAGATTTGTGATTACCATCATTTTCAAAACCACATACCGGACGATATTCACGCGTGCAAATTTGTGGTTTAGGTATATCGCATTGGGTTAGCTTTACATTCGGATAAATATCTTTCGGCACTTGAACACACGAAAACAAAGCCATTGATAACATCACACTTAAAAAGAATATTTTACTGATTATTTTCAACATTTCCGCCTAATTAACTCCCGTTGAAAACTCTAAAATAGCCGTTTTAATTTCAGAGTTTAGCTTGGTATTAACCTGTGTCATTAAACGACTTTCCGCATCATTATGTTGTAGCGCAGAAACTTTCAAAGGCCATTGTTTTCGCCCTCTGATTTTTCCATTAGCACTCACCATTTTTACGCTTAATTTTCCACGCAACCAATACCAGCCCTGTCGAAAACCTAAATCCTGAACATCAAGATTAGCCACCAGCGTAAATTCAGCCGAGCCATTCACCGCTGAAAACCCTGCATTGCCCATTGCTGATTTCAATAACTGATTTAATTTTCCAACCGGGTCATTATCAACCGCCGTTGCGATTTTTAGTGACTGTAGTTTATTTTCAAGCTGCCCTGACAAATCAGCAAGACTCCATTTTGCAGGCGAGCCTTTACCCCGTGTATCAATTACTTTAAGCATGTTTTGCAGTGTTTGACGTTGACCTTGTAAAATCACCGCCGCGTCTAACGCCGACATCGAAAGTAAAACATCTGCTTGCGAAGCACTGCGATCTAATTCAACCTGAGTTTCACTATCAAGGCGATTCATTTCGGTTTTAATATTATTGCCTGCCTGAGAACGATCCAACACTGCCAGTGCATGATGGGTAAATACCGTTGTATCTTTCCAGGTTTCAGCAATGCGTGTACCATTAATAATAGTATCGGTGCTTACCTGAATTTGCCGAGCTAAATGAATATTTTTTGTATAACTTTCATCAGCATTTTTAATTGATACATTGGTATTCGTTTTCGTGGTTGATGAGTCTTTTATATGGGCTTCAAAAATTTTACTTAAATTACCCAACGCACGATTTTTTGCGAGCTCTACTTCAGAGGCAGAACCGGTTGCCGTCATGTACTGACTATTCGGATAAAAACCCGCATCACCTTCCACCCAATCAGGTTTAGGTTCAGCCGTTACTGCATTAATAATAAAAAACAGACCCGTAAAAAGCCCCGCTATAATTAGTTTTTTAATATTCATTATTAAAAGTTCCATTAAGCAATATTTATACTGAGCACCTAAAAAATATTTAAGGTTTAAGACTTCGTTGGCACTGCAGATGCAGTAGCCTGACCATCAATGGGTTGCATATGAACATCCGGGCCTTCAGGTGCAATCCAGCGTTTGCTGAGCACTGATTTAGCACCGGCTTTAATTTTTACCGTACGCTTAATCGTATCGATCACAGCACCGGTTGGGGCAATCATCTCGATATTTACTTTATACTCACCCTCGGGCAGAAAAACCCGTGCCAGTTCAAACTCTTGCGGCAAGGTATTCCAGCATCGCGTATCGGCAATTTCAGTGCCCTGGTTAATTGCCATCATCGCTAACTGGCCCAGAATACCTAAATCACTTTCACCTGCTTGTTTTTCGGTTTTTTTCTTCGCCACCGCACGCGCAATCGCACGGGTTGTAATCAGTGGCATATCTTCCGCTAAAGACGCACGCGCTAAACCATCAATATTAGAAACAATTTCTAGTGGATAATATTTATCATTAATGCTTAAACGCACTTTATTCAGCACCGTGGGAGGATTGGGGTAATCAGGAACTGCAACTTTTATGTTAAGCGCTAGTGCTGGAGAATAAGTTTGAAAAACTTTTTCATCTCGCTGTGGAGCCAAACCATTACCAAATACAACAATTAACTCGCCCTTCCCTTCGGTATCCGGTACCTTATAAGCACTCAGACCAAACTGTTTTTTATAATCTTTATACTCACCCCAAAGCTTCATTTTTGCGAGCATTCTTAATAAGTCATACTTCAATACCACAGGTACATTTAGGCCATGTTTTTCTCTGGTATTAACATAAGCATCAACTGCTTTTCGATACGACACAGTAGCCGTATCATCTTCGCCTAACATCTCAAACAGAATACCTGAAAAATATCGCATAAAGGGCGTTTCATCTTTTGGCTCACCCCACTCATCCATCTTCACTTGGGACTGCAATAGCTCGACTCGTGATGAATCGATATCACCCATCGATAAATAATTGGATGCCATATAAAGATGAATCAAAACCTGTTCAAATTTATCACCCTGAAAACTGATACTTTCATCATTGATAATAGCTGCACCAGTTTGTTCCGTGACAGATGTTGTATAAAGCTCAGAGATTTTTTCTTTGGCAAGCGCAAAGGCTTCATTACTGCCTTTATAATCTTTATTTAAACGTCGCAACAAGCCCACGTTCATATTTTCCATTACGCCTTCCACTTCACTCGCCAAGTGTTTTTCGGCTTCAATTAACGCTAAATCATGGCGATTTATCTCCATCATTTCACGCATGCCTACGGTTTTTTCTGCCGATGTTGCACAACCTTGTAACGTTAAAATGATGAGGACAGCCAGCACAGCTCTCAGTCGAGTGAGTAGGGGGATACTCATAGTGATTATCTCATAGTTAAAATGTCATTTTGGATTTTATAAAATAACAGGACCTCCCTGTCCTAATTCTCTCTACTCTAATTTAATATGCCATCCTTGGTGATTAATAACTCAATTTTACAATTCAGGTTATTAAACGTAGTTAGACTAAATATTTTTTATAATTTCCAACCACTTTTCTCGATTGTCTTTTTAATTTTCTTTTGACCAACCCAAACTTTACGATTACTTTCCAAGTTAATTAAAGTCATATCAATTTGATAAAAGCGTGCCTGTGAACCACTTGCTGCATCAACAATAGTATTGATAGTGCCCTTCAGCATAAAATCAGCACCCACTTCATTACCCATCGCTTTGCGGGTGGCTTCGCTGGCATTTAAGTCCTGATCACGTCGCTCAGAACGAATTTCATCACGCTCAGAAGCCGATGCTACAAAATCAACTTCGCCTGAGTTAATCAGCTCTTTTTCAAGATCATTAATAAAGGTACGGGTATTAATATGTTCATGGCTTAAGTTACGCACCGTGCCGACAATAACGGTTGGTGCTTTACCTTTTGCACGATTAAATTTAGATAACCAACGACGAGATAGTACATCATCAATCATTTCACGCGACACTAGTCGTGAATCTGTGTCATTCCATTTACCACTTAAATCCGTTACCGCATCAGACTCAACACGAGTAACCTGCTTTGAACTACAACCCGCCGTTATCGCAAGTATCGCACTCATTGCAACGATAGGCATAACTCGTCCCAGTTTTAATAATTTCATACTTGGTTTCTCCATTTTTTATCATACTTTATCAATATCAATACCAATGCAGACATAAGGTATTAACAAATTATGGGCTAAATATTGTTACGAAGTGCTAATTAAATGCCATTAGCCCAACTGTTATTCAAGTGGTAATCACGATACACACTTATCAATAGCGCATCGAAGATCAGTAACTTGTCGAATTACACACCTATATAAGCCTGTAAATCGACATTTTAAGTATGCTACTTATACCATTATTTATATCTAAAAACAGTCTTTTAAACGTAATTTTTATGTTATCTTGCCCACCATGAAAACTGTTGACACTATTTTACACGCTCGCTGGATATTGCCCGTTAGCGCATCCGATCCACTTTTAGAGAATCACTGCATCGTAATTGATGACGGGCGTATTAACGATATTCTACCCAGCGCAACCGCCAGCGAACAATACAATGCCAATATTGTTAAGCACTATGCTCAGCACCTGCTCATGCCGGGGCTAATTAACGCCCACACCCATAGCCCGATGGGTTTATTTCGCGGCATTGCCAATGATTTACCATTAGAAGACTGGTTGCATAATTACATTTGGCCGGCTGAAGCCAAATGGATAAGCGAAGAATTTGTGCACGATGGCACGCGCCTCGCTATTGCCGAAATGTTGCGCAGCGGCACCACCTGCTTTAACGACATGTATTTCTTTCCCGACGTCACCGCACGTCTGGCGCGGGATATTGGTATTCGCGCCTGCATTGGTTTAATCGCGATTGATTATCCCAGCGCCTGGGCCAACAACGCCAATGAATATATCGACAAAGGTTTGGAGCTGCGCGACCACTTTCGCAGCGATAGTCTAATTCACACCCCGTTTGCACCCCACGCCCCCTTCAGCGTATCAGATGAACCTTTGCAACGCATTCGCGTGCTCGCCGATGAGATGGATTTACCGATTCATATTCACCTGCACGAAACTGCCGATGAAATTGAGCAATCTCTAAAACAATATGGCAAACGCCCATTAGAAAGGCTAAATGAGTTAGGTCTGGTATCACCCAATTTAATGGCGGTGCACTTAACTCAGGTTAGCGACGATGAAATTACATTACTGGCAGAGTCCGGCAGCCACGTGGTGCACTGCCCCGAGTCTAATTTAAAACTCGCCAGCGGCTTTTGCCCCGTCACCAAGTTAATGAATGCGGGCATTAATGTAGCACTGGGTACCGACAGCCATGCCAGTAATAATGATTTAAATATGCTCGGCGAAATGCACACCGCCAGCCTGCTCGCCAAGGGCATCAGCCAAAATGCCGGTGCCCTCACCGCAATGCAAACCGTGCGCATGGCCACCATTAACGGGGCTAAAGCGCTTGGCTTAGATCAAGACACCGGCAGTTTGGAAGTGGAAAAATACGCGGATATTATTGCCATAGATTTTTCCGACTTAGAAATGAATCCCGTATACGACCCAATAGCCAATTTAGTTTACAGCTGTAACCGCGAACAAGTTAGTGATGTGTGGGTGGCGGGTAAACATCTGTTAAAAGATCGTCAACTCACCACATTAGATGAACAGGAAATAATACAAAAAACTCAGCGCTGGAATGATAAGATAGCGGCGGCTGAGTAGAACCTTTATAACAGATATATTTAAAAAAAAACCAACGAAACTTAAAGATATTTTTTTATTAATGAACACACTAAACGTAGACCCCGCCGAAATCGCCAAATTCGAAGAACTCGCCAGCCGCTGGTGGGACAAACAGGGCGAGTTCAAACCCCTGCACGAAATTAATCCCCTGCGCCTGCACTTTATGGATGAGCGCGTGCAACTTGATGGTAAACGCGTTTTAGATGTGGGCTGCGGCGGTGGAATCTTATCCGAAAGCATGGCTAAACTCGGTGCTGATGTGATGGCTATCGACATGGGCAAGGCACCACTATCGGTTGCCAAATTACATGCCATGGAAAGTGAGGTTGAAGTTAACTACCAACAAATTACCGTTGAACAATTAGCCGAGCAGCAACCCCACTCGTTTGATGCGGTGAGCTGCATGGAAATGTTAGAGCACGTGCCCGACCCCGCATCGGTGATTAAAGCCTGCCGGCAATTAGTTAAACCCGGCGGCTCGGTTTTTTTCTCTACCATTAATCGCAACCCAAAATCCTATATGCTGGCGATTGTTGGCGCAGAGTATATTCTAAAAATGCTCCCCCGTGGCACCCACGAATACGCTAAATTCATTAAACCATCTGAGTTAGATGAATGGGCACGTCAGGCTAATTTACAATTAAAAAACATCACTGGCATGACCTTTAACCCGTTAACCAGCCACTACAAATTAGGTCGCGATGTAGATGTTAATTACATGGCCCACTACCTCGCCGACACTGAATAATTTGCATGCCTGAAATTAACACGGTGTTATTTGATTTAGATGGCACCTTAATCGACACGGCGCCAGACATGGCCAATGCCTTAAATATTTTGCTACGCGAAGAAGGCTGTGATGTTTTAGCCTTTGAAAACATACGCCCAATGGTTTCAAATGGTAGTGCGGCATTAGTGCAATTAGGCTTTCCCAACTTAACCGACAGCCCCATTATCGAACGCTTAAAAAAACGCTATTTAGAAATTTACGAAAATAAACTCTGCATTGATTCGGTGTTATTTCCCGGCATGGCCGAGCTACTTACGCATATCGAAAACCAACAAATGCGCTGGGGGGTAGTTACCAACAAACCCGGCTGGTTAACCGAGCCCTTAATGCAACAAATCGGTTTAGCTGAGCGCAGCGCTTGCATTGTAAGTGGCGATACCACTCAAAACCGCAAGCCCCACCCCGAGCCCATGTATTTAGCCTGCAAACAAGCCAGCAGCTATCCACAAAACTGCATTTATATTGGCGACGCCCTACGTGATATTCAGGCGGGTAACAATGCGGGCATGCAAACCGTAATCGCTAATTACGGTTATATTGGTGAGTGGGAGAATATTGCTAAATGGAATGCAGATTTTATTATAGAAAATCCACTAGAAATATTAACGTTGATATCATCAAGCTAATCGCTTTAATGTCATGTGCCCGATACTAATAAGTTTAAGTATAATTTTATTCAAAGGTAGGACTTTAGTCCCGCATATAACAGGGCTAAGGCCCCGCCCCCAAAAACATTTAATCATAAAACACCTTAACTTACCGATATTGCTACTCTTCTTTTTCAAAAGAAACACAAAACAAGCTAAGCGAAACTTTTTATAACAAATCTCATTAAGCTACACTATTTTAATAATCTTTTCTGTACTCAAAAACACTTCACCGTTATTATTCGCAAATTCTATCCGTCATAAGTTTGTAACAATTTTGAAATATAATCACCACATTATACTTAACCATCAAATCTACACAGCTAAACGCTGCATTACGAGGTAACTCCCTTGGAACTCAAAGATATTAAACACATAGACAAAGCCAACAAGACAGGCCGTGGTGAATCACTGCGTTTTGGGCTTTCAATGATCTTTATTGTTGGCATTATGTTTATCACCGGCAATATGGTCACCGATATTGATAACGGCTTTTTGCTAATTGCCGCTGCCATGATTGGTGGTTATATGGCGATGAATATTGGTGCCAATGATGTGGCCAATAATGTGGGGCCGGCGGTAGGCTCACGTGCATTAACCCTTACCGGTGCTATTGTGATTGCCGCTATTTTTGAAGCCTCCGGCGCCTTAATTGCGGGTGGTGACGTGGTTAGCACCATTAAAAAAGGTATTATCGACCCAGGCATGATTGCCGATACCAACACTTTCATTTACTTAATGATGGCGGCACTATTATCCGGCGCATTATGGCTTAACTTAGCGACCGCAGTGGGCGCACCGGTTTCCACCACCCATTCGATTGTTGGCGGCGTGTTAGGTGCTGGCATTGCCGCTGGTGGTTTTGCGATTGCCGACTGGGGAAAAATGGGCCAAATTGCCGCCAGTTGGGTTATCTCACCGGTGCTCGGTGGCCTCATCGCCGCCGGCTTTCTCTACACCATTAAACGTACCATCACCTATAAACCCGAGATGATTGAAGCGGCTAAAAAAGTCGTGCCCATTCTAGTGGCTATTATGGCTTGGGCGTTTTCTACTTACTTAATTCTTAAAGGCTTAAAAAAGTTAGTTAAATTCGACTTTTTATCGGCAGCGGGCATAGGCATTGTCATTGCGATTGCCATTTACTTTATCGTAAAGCCGCTAATTGCCAATGCAGCTGACACCAATAACAATAACAAAGGCGGTGTAAACAAACTCTTCACTATCCCATTAATTTTTGCTGCGGCCCTATTAAGTTTTGCCCACGGCGCAAATGATGTTGCCAATGCGGTTGGCCCCCTTGCCGCTATTAACGATGCCATTATGCAGGGTGGCGTTCATGCAAAAGCTGCCATTCCAATTTGGGTAATGATGGTTGGCGCAATAGGCATTGCTTTAGGACTCGCACTATACGGCCCGAAACTGATTCGCACCGTTGGCCATGAAATTACCGAGCTCGACCAAATGCGCGCTTTCAGTATTGCGATGGCCGCCTCTATCACCGTTATTATCGCCAGCCAACTAGGCCTGCCGGTTAGCTCAACCCACATTGCCGTGGGCGGTGTATTTGGTGTAGGCTTTTTGCGCGAATACCTCAAAACCAGCTACTCGACGATGGTGGAAGAAATAAAAGCCCATCACGACGAGCAAGACGAAGAAGTCATTGAAGGCTTTTTAACCGACTTTAAAAAAGCCCCACTGGAAGAAAAGCGTAAACTGTTAAAACAGCTTAAAAAGCATTCAGCCAAAGCTGAACTAACCAAAAGTGAGCGCAAAAAATTGCGCAAGATATATAAACATGAACTCGTGAAACGCTCACAGTTAATTAAAATTGCAGCTGCATGGGTTATTACGGTGCCGGCAACGGGTTTGATGGCAGCGATGTTGTATTTCACTATTCGTGGAGTGATGCTGCCTTAAGTAACCCGCACTTTCTAATAAGAGCTTATATTTGGAAGTGGGGCTAAAGCCCCACCTCCAAAGATGCTTAATCCTTTATTCAAAGAATGCCCCCTGACTAGTTCCAGCACTACTGATTACAATTTAACCACAACATCTTGTGGTTAATAATTTCACACACACAATACGCTACCGTTCATCAGAACATAAAAATATCTCAAACCACCTTCTCTTACGCCCAAACCTTGATGCAATAAGCTTTGCCCGACTTTATACAAATTTACCCACAACTTATCCCCACTGCATTAACAACTCTTAACTTGAAACCACAACATCTTGTGTTACTTTATACAAATACCACTACATAAGCATAATAATTCACTAATAGAATTTTTGATTTATGTCGGGAATTTAACCGGTAACCCGTTATTATTTATATCGGCCCACTCCCCCAATAACGTAATTGCAACACCGCTAGCCAAAATAATAAGGATAAAATGAATGAGCGCTCCACAACTGCAGGCTGTACCCAACAATATCAACGAAGTCCCCTACCAAGATGCATCCCTCGATATCTGGGACACCAAATATCGACTCAAAACCAAAACCGGTAAAGCGGTTGATAGCGATGTTGACGCCAGCTTTGAACGCGTTGCAAAAGCCCTTGCTGATGTTGAAACCACTGACGAGCTAAAAAAACACTGGCACGATAAATTTCTATGGGCGCTACGCCACGGCGCTATCCCTGCGGGCCGCATTATTTCCAATGCCGGCGCACAAGAGCATAAGCCTGCAACGTCTACCATTAACTGCACCGTCTCCGGCATTATCAAAGACTCTATGGACGGCATTTTAGAAAAAGTACACGAAGCCGGTTTAACCCTTAAGGCCGGTTGTGGCATTGGCTATGAATACTCTACCCTACGCCCCAAAGGTGGCTATGTTTCCGGTGCCGGCGCATACACCTCCGGCCCGTTGTCGTTTATGGATATCTACGACAAAATGTGTTTTACCGTGTCCTCTGCGGGCGGGCGCCGTGGCGCACAAATGGCGACCTTCGACGTTGGCCACCCCGATGTTTTCGACTTTATTAAAGCCAAGCGTGAAGATGGTCGCCTGCGTCAATTTAACTTATCACTATTAATCACCGTCGATTTCGTCGAAGCGGTTAAAGCCGACGGCGAATGGCCACTGGCTTTCCCGATTACCGCAAAAGAGTGCGCACAGGATGGCATGGATTTAACCGATGCCAGCAAATACATCTGGCGCGAATGGCCGGTTAAGGGCGACTATGTGACCAATGACACCGGCCTCACCGCCTGCAAAATTACCCGCACCGTGCCCGCACGACGCTTGTGGGACAGCATTATGGCCTCCACTTACGACTACGCGGAGCCGGGCTTTATTCTCATCGACAAAGTTAACGAGATGAACAACAACTGGTTCTGCGAAAACATCCGCGCCACCAACCCCTGCGGCGAACAGCCCCTGCCCCCTTATGGGAGCTGCCTGTTAGGCTCGGTTAACTTAACCCGTTTCGTAAAAAACCCGTTCACCCAAAAAGCCGAATTCGACTGGGAAGGCTATAACGAAACCGTTGGCATTTTCACTCGCATGTTGGATAACGTGGTAGAAATTAACGGCCTGCCCCTGCCCCAGCAACGCGATGAAATTATCAGCAAGCGCCGCCACGGCATGGGCTATTTGGGATTAGGTTCAACACTCACGATGATGGGGGTTAAATACGGCTCGGATGCATCTTTAGCATTCACCGAAAAAGTCACCAAAGAAATGGCCATGCAGGGCTGGCAAACCGGTTTAGAGCTGGCCAGAGAAAAAGGCGCAGCACCAATTATGGAACAGGACTTTGATGTGACCGCAGCAATGTTATACAAACGCCCGGAAATGATCAACGACGGTTACAAAGCCGGCGATACAGTTAAAGGCAAGGTTCTGCATGCAAAATACAGCCGCTACATGCAGCGCATCGGCGAAGCCAACCCCGAGTTAATTGAAGGCATGGCCGAGCACGGTTGCCGCTTTACCCACCACAGCTCGATTGCACCCACCGGCACCATTTCATTATCACTGGCGAATAATGCGAGTAATGGTATTGAACCCAGCTTTGCACACCACTATTCACGCAACGTAATTCGCGAAGGCAAAAAAACCAAAGAGAAAGTTGATGTATTTTCATTTGAGCTTTTAGCCTATCGCGCAATGGTTAACCCCAACGCCATGCCCTACAGCGAAAGTGCAGATGAGCAACTACCCGAATACTTTATTTCATCTGAAGACGTCACCCCCAAACAGCATGTCGATATTCAGGCTGCCGCGCAATTGTGGATAGATTCATCTATTTCAAAAACCGCCAATGTGCCAACGGATTATCCATTTGAAAAATTTAAAGATATTTACGAATACGCTTACGACAAAGGTTTAAAAGGTTGCACCACATTCCGCTTTAACCCGGAAGTGTTCCAGGGCGTATTAGTAAAAGAATCGGATTTAGAAAACACCACTTACCAGTTTACCCTGGAAGATGGCTCAATCGTAGAATTAAAAGGCAATGAAGAAATTGATTATGACGGTGAAACACACAGCGCCGCCAATTTATTCGATGCCTTAAAAGAAGGTTATTACGGAAAGTTTTAATAACACTGTAACCTTTAAAGAGTTTGACGCGAAGATGTAAAAACGCAGACCGATTGTTATACTTGCGTGTCAGTTTGGTAGGCTGACTCCCCAATATTTATTTACGTCTTCGCGTCATTTTAAATTAAAAAAACGATCAGGCACAAACTTTTATTAGATTAAAAGTGATTGTGAAAAAATAAACAGATGAACACTGCAAAACAGGAAAAGCCCATGACTTCAAAAATGGCCACAAAAATCGACAAAAAAATCGTCGCCTTCAAAGTTATTAAAGATGAAG
>Ga0316207_10001858_pt1 | contig 24039 bp, 26 predicted proteins | sample 6weekpyrite_MG_FD_204943 | JGI IMG/M metagenome (GOLD analysis project Ga0316207, IMG submission 204943) | Microbial mat bacterial communities from mineral coupon in-situ incubated in ocean water Damariscotta River, Maine, United States -... | ecosystem: Environmental > Aquatic > Marine >... | reverse complement strand
AGCAGCTGGATCTGGCGGTGTTCGGATCTGGCGATCCGGCACCTGAGGCCTATGAGGCGCTGGTGGCCGGCACCATGCCCATTGTCTATCGCGTGTCTGTGCCTGAGGGTATGACGGTCTGGCAGATTGTCGAGGGCCTGCGCGGGGCCGAGTTTCTCACCGACGATGTAGCTGATCTGCCGCCTGAGGGCACGCTTGCCCCCGATACGTATGAAGTGGCGCGGGGCACGCCGATATCCCAGATCCTGACCGACATGACCGAGGCGCAAACCGCCATTTTAGTCGCGGCCTGGGCTGGCCGTGCCGATGGGCTGCCGATTGAGACGGTGCAAGAGGCGTTGATACTGGCCTCGATCATCGAAAAGGAAACCGGCGTTAGTTCCGAGCGCGACCAGGTCGCGGGTGTGTTCGTGAACCGCATGCGTCAGGGTATCCGGCTGCAGACCGACCCGACGATCATCTATGGCGAAAGCGATGGTCAGGGGTTCCTGGGGCGCGGTATCCGGCAGAGCGAGATCGACAATGCCGGCAATCCCTGGAACACCTATCGGATCGACGGGCTGCCGCCGACGCCGATCGCCAATCCCGGGCGCGCCGCGATCGCGGCGGCGGTGAACCCGGCCGAGACCGACTATCTGTTCTTTGTTGCCGATGGGTCTGGCGGGCATGCCTTTGCCGTGACCCTTGCCGAGCACCAGCGCAACGTCGCGGCCTGGCGCGCGATCGAGGCGGAGCGGGAAGCGCAGGGAAACTGACGGCTTCGCCGCGCGTTGCGCGGCGATCCGGGGCGCGTGCTTGGGCCAGATGCTGGGCGGCCACGGCACCGCGTCGCCGGTACGTTGTCGGGTGATTGAGTATTTTTGACAAAGAAGAAGACGTCGTGGGCGCGCGGGGGAATCGGCCCCGACAGGCTGCGCCGCTGCGGGGCGCACGGTCGAATGGGCGGATTGTATTGCTGCATCGCGGCATCGGCTACGAGATGTCAGGCGCTAACAGTCAGGTTTATCGCTAACATGCTGCGTCATATCGGGTTTTCGGGTTCTCAGGATGTAACCCGCCCCCTATAAGCCTGCGCTAAGGGGAAAAGGAGCACGCCCATGACCGTCACTGTCGGGATCAACGGATTTGGCCGCATCGGCCGCTGCACGCTGGCCCATATTGCCGAAAGCGCGCGCAATGACATTTCGGTCGTTAAGATCAATGCCACAGGGCCCATCGAGACCGCGGCACATCTGTTGCGCTATGACAGCGTGCATGGCCGTTTTGCCGGCACCGTCACCACCGATGGCGACAGCATGGATCTGGGCCGTGGCCCGATGAAGATGTTCTCGACCTATGATCCGCAGGATCTGGACTGGTCGGGCTGCGATGTGGTTCTGGAATGCACCGGCAAGTTCAACGATGGCCACAAGGCGGGCGTGCATCTTGAGCGGGGCGCGAAATCGGTGCTGATCTCGGCCCCGGCGAAAAACGTGCAGAAAACCATCGTCTACGGCGTCAACCACCGGTCGCTGACCGAGGCCGATACCATGGTCTCGAACGGCTCCTGCACCACCAATTGCCTGGCCCCGCTGGCCAAGGTTCTGGACGAGGCCATCGGCATCGAGCGCGGCATCATGACCACCATCCACTCCTATACCGGCGATCAGCCGACGCTGGACCGGCGCCATGACGATCTCTATCGCGCCCGCGCTGCTGCAATGGCGATGATCCCGACCTCGACCGGTGCGGCCAAGGCGCTTGGCGAGGTTCTGCCGAACCTCAAGGGCCGGCTGGACGGCACCGCGATGCGGGTGCCGACGCTGAATGTCTCGGCTGTTGATCTGACCTTTGAGGCGTCCCGCGATGTCAGCGTCGAGGAGGTGAACGAGATGGTGCGTGACGCCTGCGCCGGTCATATGGGCATGGTGATGGCCTATGACCCCGAGCCCAAGGTCTCGATCGATTTCAACCACACCGTGCAGAGCTCGATCTTTGCGCCGGAGCAGACCAAGGTTGTCGGCGGGCGCACGGTGCGGGTTCTGGCCTGGTATGACAACGAATGGGGGTTCTCGGCCCGCATGGCCGATGTCGCCGCCGCGATGGGGCGCTTGCAGAGCTGAGGCGACGCGCCCGGGGGGCTTTCGCCGTCAAAACCTGTCGGTGCTGCGGATCGTTGGGGGCCGTTTGGCTGGCCGCGATGTGGCGACACGATCGGCGGCGTGGCTTGCGCGCCATCCGTGCCTGCGCCATGCTGTGCGCAACAGCCCCTTGGGACCGGCCTCATGACCAACACGATAGCCTTCTGGCTTGCGCTTGTGATCGCGGCCGTATTCGCCGCCGATCTGCTCTATTTCGACTGGGATTTGCACATTATCCTTGGCCGTCTGGTTTTGCGCGTGATCGAATGGGTGGCGTTCTGGCGTTAGGATAGGTGACGCCGGGCCCGTTGCTCTGGCGGATCCGATCCATCAAGAAGCCACGAAGCTGCCGGCATAAACCTCCGATATAGCGTGGCCACCACCAACTTTCCGCCTATTTGGCCTGGCCCTGTGCGGTGTCATGCCGGGCCCATAGGCCGGGCACTGGCCGATCATGTCGGCCTTTCCCCCCCCGCCGGCATGATCGTTCCCGGCACCGGGCAGCCCTGGGAAGGACAGGTTTCATGAAAGAATTTTACATTTGGGATCCGCTGGTGCGGATTTTTCACTGGGCGCTTGTGCTGGGGTTTGCCGCCAACGCCTTGTTGCTGGAGGATGATGGCAGCGCGCATCAGCTGGTTGGCTATGTCATTCTGGCGCTTCTGGTCCTCCGGCTCGTCTGGGGTGTTGTCGGGCCGCGCTATGCTCGCTTTGCCAGTTTTGCGCCCACGCCCGGTGCCATCGGGGGGCAGATCGTGGATGTCGCGACGGGGCGGCGACGGGTGCATCTGGGCCACACGCCGCTTGGCGCGGTGATGATCTGGAACATGATCCTCACGCTGCTGGCGATCTCGGTGACCGGTGTCATGCTGGTGCTTGACGGTTCTTTCGGGGCGGATGGGGTCGAAGAGGCGCATGAGGTGCTGGTGATCTGGGCCGAGATCTCGGTGGTGGCCCATATTGCGGCGGTGATCTGGGAAAGCATCCGCACCGGTGTCAACCTGCCGCGCGCGATGGTGACCGGCACCAAGACCATCCCCCCCGAGGCAACGATCGTGGCGTAACCGGCGCGTCTGGCGGCGTATTGGCACCGTCGGTGCCACGGCCATCCTCGGAGGCATTTGCGGTCGATTTTCAATAGATCGTCCGCTATCGTCGCGCTGTTCCTGTCCGTTCGGGTCTCTGCGCGATTGCAGGCGGAATGCTCCGGCGTTGATGCCGCAGGCCCCGGTTTCAGGCTTTTATTTCCGCGGCAACTGGCATAGACCAGGCCTGTTAGCGTTAACATGAGGCTCAGCGGAGCCGCTCACCGGATGCGAGGGATTAGATATGAGTGTGAAGGTTGCCATTAACGGGTTCGGGCGGATCGGCCGCCTGGTGCTGCGCGCGATTGTCGAACGGGGCCGCGACGATATCGAGGTCATCGCGATCAACGATCTGGGCCCGGTCGAGACCAACGCGCATCTGCTGCAGTTTGACTCGGTGCATGGCCGGTTCCCCTCCGAGGTGAGCCATGGCGAAGGCTGGATCGATGCCGGGCGCGGGCGCATCGCGGTCACTGCCATTCGCAACCCCGCTGAACTGCCCTGGGGTGATGTCGATATCGTGCTGGAATGCACCGGCATCTTCAAAGGCGACAAGGCCAAGGTGCATCTGGAAAACGGGGCCTCGCGCGTGCTGGTCTCGGCCCCCTCTTCCGGGGCCGACAAGACAATCGTCTATGGTGTGAACCATGACACGCTGACGGGTGATGACATCCACGTCTCGAACGCGTCCTGCACCACCAATTGCCTGGCCCCGGTGGCCAAGGTGCTCAATGACGGCATCGGCATCACGCGCGGTTTCATGACCACGATCCACTCCTATACCGGCGATCAGCCGACGCTGGATACCATGCATTCCGATCTCTACCGCGCCCGGGCCGCAGCGATGAGCATGATCCCCACCTCAACCGGTGCCGCGCGCGCCGTGGGGCTGGTGCTGCCCGAATTGCAGGGCAAGCTTGATGGCGTCGCCATCCGGGTGCCCACGCCCAATGTCTCGGTGGTCGATCTGACGATTGAGGCCGCCCGCGACACCAGCGCCGAGGAAATCAACGATCTGATGCGTGCTGCCGCCGCCTCAGGCCCGCTCAAGGGCGTGCTGGGCGTGGTCGAGCGTCCGCTCGTGTCGATGGATTACAACCACGATCCGCACAGTTCCAGTTTCGCCACCGATCAGACCAAGGTTCTGGAGGGTCGCATGGCCCGCGTGCTCAGCTGGTACGACAATGAATGGGGCTTTTCCTGCCGCATGCTCGATACCGCGGTCGAGATGGGCAAGCATCTCTAGCTTTCCGCCCGTAACAAAGCCGCGTCGTCGCCGTTTCAGGCGCGGCGCGGCAATGGCACCACACCCCGCAAGGGGTAAGCGACCAGCCCAACCCTCTTCTTCTTTGCAAAAATACTCATTCCGAGCGTGAGGCCAGCACGCCACCTGGCGTGCCCGCACATCTCCCGGTTTGCGCGCGCCAAGGACGGCCCGGCAGGGCCGGAGGCGGCGCGCGCCCGGGCGATGGCGTCAGCCAGCGCAATCGCTCTGAAATACAAAAAGGCCCCGCCTATTCTGAAGACGGGGCCCTTCGCAATGTGTCTGTCGAACCTAGAGCAGCTCGCGCACTTTCGCGGCGACACCTTCGGCGGTGATGCCGAAATGGGCATAGAGCTCATCTGCGGGGGCTGAGGCCCCAAAGCCCTCCATGCCCACGAACGCCGCTTTCGCCTCGCGGCCACGTTCGCCCAACAGCCAGCGGTCCCAGCTTTGGCGCACCCCGGCCTCGACCGCGACACGAACCGCGCCGCCGGGCAGGATCCGCTTGCGATAGGCCTCGTCCTGGCTGGCGAAAAGCTCCATGCAGGGCAGCGAAACAACCCGCGTGCCGACGCCTTCGGCCTCAAGGATATCGCGCGCCGCCAGCGCGATTGCCACCTCGGATCCGGTGGCCATCAGGATGGCCTGCCGCTTCGATCCCGCCTCGGCCAGAACATAACCACCGCGCCAGGTCAGGTTGGCAGTCTTGTGTTCGCGGCGTACCGTGGGCAATCCTTGGCGCGACAGCGCCAGAACCGAGGGCGTCGCCTTCTGGTTCAGCGCGGCTTCCCAGGCTTCTGCCGTTTCCACCGCGTCCGCGGGCCGGAATACCAGCATATTGGGCGTCGCGCGCAGCATTGCCAGATGCTCGACCGGCTGGTGGGTGGGGCCGTCTTCGCCCAACCCGATGCTGTCATGGGTCATGACATATTGCACCGAGACCCCCATCAGCGCCGAAAGCCGCATCGCGCCGCGCGCGTAATCGGTAAAGCACATGAAGGTGCCGCCATAGGGGCGGGTGCCGCCATGCAGCGCCATGCCGTTCATCGCCGCCGCCATGCCATGTTCGCGGATGCCGTAATAGATGTAGCGACCCTTGCGGTTTTCCGGCTCGAACGTGCCCATATCGGCGGTCTTGGTGTTGTTCGATCCGGTCAGATCGGCCGAACCGCCAAGCGTTTCGGGGATGATCGGGTTGATCACCTCCAGCGCCATTTCGCTGGCCTTGCGTGTGGCAACTTTCGGCGCGGTCTCGGAGATCTGCTTTTTCAGCGCCTTGATCGTGGCCGACAGTTTTTTGGGCATCTCACCCGACACGGCGCGCGCGAAATCGACCTGCTTGGCGGTCGAGAGCGTGGCAATCCGGGCGTCCCAGGCGGCGCGGTCGGCGGCCCCGCGGGTCCCGATGGCTTCCCATTCTTCCTTCAGATCGGCGGGAATATCGAACGGGCCGGTGGTCCAGCCATAGGCTGCCTTGGTATCGGAAATCAGCGTCGCATCGGTCAGCGCGCCATGGCCTTTCGAGGTGTCCTGCGCCGAGGAGCCAAGCGCGATATGCGTCTTGCAGGCAATCATCGCGGGGCCATCGCTGGCCTTGGCCGCGATGAGGGCGCGGTCGATATCGGCCGGGTTATGGCCGTCGCATTCAAACACATCCCAGCCCGAGGCCGCAAAGCGCGCCTTTTGATCGGTGCGGTCCGACAGGCTGACCTTGCCGTCGATGGTGATGCCGTTATCGTCCCACATCACGATCAGACGGCTCAGCTCATGACGCCCGGCCAGAGCGAGGGCCTCCTGGCTGACGCCTTCCATCAGGCAGCCGTCGCCGGCGATGCAATAGGTGTGGTGATCGACCACCTTCTTGCCCCACCGGGCGCGCAAGCTCGCTTCGGCCATGGCAAAGCCCACGGCGTTCGCGATACCCTGTCCCAGAGGCCCGGTCGTGGTCTCGATGCCGGTGGCATGGCCATATTCGGGATGGCCCGCGGTGATTGCGCCCAACTGGCGGAAATTGCGGATCTGCTCCAGCGTCATATCGGCATAGCCGGTCAGATGCAGCAGCGAATAAAGCAGCATCGAGCCGTGGCCCGCGCTCAGGATGAACCGGTCGCGGTCGGGCCAATGCGGCGCGCTGGCATCAAATTTCAGGTGCTTTTCAAACAGGACCGTCGCCACATCGGCCATGCCCATCGGCATGCCGGAATGGCCGGAATTGGCGGCTGCGACCGCATCCAGGGTCAAAGTGCGGATACAGGCGGCGCGGCGCCAGTGATCGGGGTGCGCGGCGGCAAGGGCGGTCAGGTCCAAGGTCGGTATCCTTCCAGTTGGCGGATGTCATGCTGCTTGGGGCGTGATAACAGCCCGGGCCCGAAGTGCAAGCAGCCCAGGGGGCACCATCGCGGCAATTTCCGGCGAAAAACTGGTGCGCGGGCGGATTTTGAGCCGGAAACGGTTGCAAATCGGCCCCGGATACGATTCGCTGCCCCCGAGGGTGGCCGGGCCGGGCAAGGCATGTGCCGCTTTGGGTAGTGGCAAAGAACGATAAGGGGCGTGGCAGGATATGAGCGAACCCACAGATCTGGATCAGATCGCGGCGCTTGAGGAGCGGATAACATCGGCCTTGGATCGCATCGCGCAAGGCATGGCCGCGCGCAGGGATGTGGCCCCAGAGGCGGTCGGCGAAGATCGCGCCGAGATGGCCGAGCGCATGGCTGCATTAAGCGCAGCCCTTGAGGAAACGCAGGCCACGCTGGCGCTGGAGCAGACCGCGCATGCCGAGTTGAGCGACCGTCTGCGCGCGGTCGAGGCGGCCCGCAAGGCCGATGCCGATGAAGCGGCACGTGACTTGGCCACAGCGCGTGAGCTTGCCGCGGCACCCGCGGCGGTGCCCGATGATGGCGCGGTGACCGCGCTGGAGGCCGAGGTGCAGCGCCGCCAGGAGATCGAAGACGTGCTGCGTCGGCGCATTCAGAGATTGCGGGGCGAACGCAACGCCTATCGTGCCGAGGGCACCGCGACCAAAGAGCAGCTTGATGATGTGCAGGGGCGGCTCGATCAGATGGAGGCCATCGCAGGCCCCGACGGCACCAGCGCCAAGGAAATGACCCGCCTGCGCCAGAGCAACCGCGCGCTGCGCGACACGATCGAGGAAATGCGCGAGGGGATCGGCAATGATGCCGTCGCCAATAGCGATCTGGTGACGGCCTCGTTGGCGGCCGAATTGGAGAGCCTGCGGGCCGAACGCGCCGCGGATGCGGCCGAGGCCAGCGCGATATTGGCCGGGATCCGGCCAGTTCTGGACGAAGGAGCGGCCGATGCCTGATATCGAGATTGAAGTTGGCGGCCGCAATTTCGCGGTGTCCTGTCAGCCCGGCGAAGAACCCTATCTGAAAGCCGCGGCGCGGATGATCGATACCGAGGCCTCGGTTATTCTGGGCCAGGTCGGGCGCATGGCCCCTGAGCGGATGCTTCTGATGGCGGGGCTGATGCTGGCCGACAAGACCGCCGGTCTGGAAGAAGAATTGCAGCGCGCAGAGGAGGCATTGCGCGCGCGAGACAGCAGCCTGGCCGAGGCCGAGGAACGGCTTGAACGCCGCGCCCGGCGCATTGCCGAGCTCGAAGAAGCCCCGCCGCCCGAACCGGAACAGGTGCCGGTTCCGTTGGTGCCGGGCACGCTTACCGACAGCCTGGCCGAGCTCGCAGCGCGGGCCGAGGCGTTGGCGCTGGCGCTGGAGGAGGGAGCCGAGGCTGGCTGAGCCTTGGCCAATGTGCCCCTCGGTGAGGGGGCCTTCTGAGCGTGCAGGGCCAGCAGCTTAGTTCGCCGGGCCTGCCCGGTCGCGGCCATGCCAAAGCCAGAGTGCGGCGATGAGCCCGATAAGGCATGCGGCCAACAGCAACGCGAGGAGCAGCGGGGCGGCGTTTTCGGGCCGTAGCATCAGGCCGGTCACGGTGCTGAGCCCGGCCCCGCCGGCCACGATCATCGCGCCCGACAGCCCCGCCGCATTGCCCGCCAGATCGGGCCTGAGCGACAGCATCCCGGCATTGGCCGATGGCGTGGTCAGCCCGTTGCCGATACCGACAAAGATAGTGGCACCGAAATAGGTGACCAATGTCAGCAGGCCAGAGGCATAGGCAACAAGCCCGAGGCCGAGCCCGGCGCAAGCCACGATCCGCCCGGCCAGAACCATCGGCAGAATACCCGCCCGCGCGCTGATCCGCGATGACAGCGCGCTGCCCAGAAAGAAACCAACGGTGATCGAGCCGAGCACAAGCCCGATGGCGGCCGGCGACAGTCCGAAAGCGTGGATTGCCACCAGCGGCGCTCCGGTCAGAAAGATGTAAAAGGCCCCGACCGAAAAGACCGAACAGATAGCAAAGCCCCAGAACCGGGCGATGCGGGCCAGATCGGCCATATCTCGTGCCATGGCGGCGAAACCACCGCCGCGCCGGGTGCCGGTTTCGCCCAGATCGCGCCAGGCCAGGGCAAAGAGGCCAAGCCCGGCCAAGGTATAAAGCGCAAAGCCCGCCCGCCAACCGAGCGCCTGCTGCAACGCGCCGCCCAGAACCGGCCCGATAATGGGTGCAATCGCCATCGCCATCGACAGATGCGCCATCCGGGTCGCGGCCTGACCCGAGCGATCGGTGTCGCGGATGATGGCCAGTGACATGGTCGCACAGGCGATCACGGCCGCCTGCGAAAACCGCGCCGCCAGCAGCAGGCGGATATCGCTGGCCATCAGGCTGAGGCCCGAGGCCAGCACAAAGATCGCAAGGCTCACCAGAACCACCGGACGGCGGCCCACCCGATCCGACACCGGCCCGGCGATGATCTGGACCAGCGCGGTCATCGCCAGATAGCCTCCGATCATCAGATTGACGGTGCCATAGCTGGTGCCCATTTCGGCCGCGATCGCCGGCAGCGCGGGCAGGATCATGTTCAGGCTGAGCGTTGCCAGCGCGGTCATGGCCACGAGGGTCAGAAAGTGCGGCGGGGATGCGGGCATCGCAGCCAAGGCCGGTTCGCGGGTCATGTCGAAGGGCCTTTGCATGCGGGGTCTGGCGCAAAATCTAAGCCCGGCTTGGGGGCTGCGTCAATTGCCGTTGGCCGACGCGGGACCTCCGGGGTGGGCCCCGGATTTTGCCTCCGATTTACGGCGGGTGCCGATTTCTGCTAAGCTGGCGGCTTGGTAAACTTGTTTGCGGGAGGACATAACAATGCCATGTTTCATTTTGACGGGGCGTTATACGCTGGATGCGGTGCGCGGATTGATGGCCAAGCCAGAGGACCGGTCAGCGGCCGTTGGGGCCGTGGTCTCGGCGGCGGGCGGCAAGATGCTGCATTACTGGGTCACCACGGGGGATACCGATTTCGTGTTGGTGGCCGAAGCCGACAGGGCCGAGGATTTCATCGCCGGCGTGATGACGGCGGCGGCGTCGGGATCGGTGACCGGCCTGAAAACCGTGCGGGCCTGGTCCTCGGCCGAATTTGCCAAAGTGGCGGAAAAGGCAGCGTCGCTGGCATCAAGCTATCGCGCGCCGGGCAGCTGACGGGCCTGATCCTTGCTGCGCCGGGTCGACCCTGACGGGCCGCCCGGGCGGCATGCCGACCGGGCGGTAATGCGTGTAATCAGCCTTTTGGCAGAAGGACGCGTAAGAGGCGCGCGGCTTCATCCTGCGGATCGGCCAGCGGGGCGCGATCCTCGCCGGGGTAGAACCGGGCGCGCGTCGTCGTGGCCATCGGGGCCGGGGTGAGCAGGTGGACTTCGGGGCCTTGCCGGGTGAATTCAGCCTGCCAGCTTTGCACCAGGGCGCGCCCGGCGGCCTTTGACATCGCATAGGCACCGGCGAATTTGCCTTGCGTGGCATCGTCGAAAAACACCGCCCGCGGATTGGGGGCGGGCGCGATCAGCGGCTCGATCATCGCGATGGCGCGCGCCAGCGCGTGGATATTGGTGGCGATATTGGCGTCGAGATCCTTTTCCCGGATATGGCTGGCCGGTGTGAGCGGCGTGACGCGAATGGCGGCATGCACCCAGATATCGGCGTGGCCCCACCGGTCATGGATATTACGGCAGAGATGCGCCAATGCGCCCGCATCGGTGATGTCCATCGGAGCCAGCGTGGCGCTGCCGCCCTGCGCCTTGATCCGGTCATCGAGATCCTCAAGCCCGCCCGTGGTGCGGGCCACGGCGACGACATGCGCGCCCTGTGCGGCAAGCCATTCTGCACTTGCGGCACCAATGCCGCGCGAGGCCCCGGTGACCAGGGCAATCTGTCCATCAAGTTTTTTCTCAGTCATGCGCGCGTGATGGCGCGTTTGCGCGGGCTTGGCAAGGGGGTGCGGCGGGGAACTGTGCTTGACTTTGCGGGGGCCTGTGGGGAAAACGTGGGCCAAGGGGAAACTCAATTTCGATAGGAGACGCGCATGAGCCGCGACATGACCTTGAGCCAGGCCGCAACCGGGGCCGATGGTGCCGTGAAGAAACTGTTGATGGTGCTGGGCGGATCGGCCTTTATCGCCATCGCCGCGCAGGTATCGGTGCCGATGCTGCCGGTGCCGATGACGTTGCAGACGCTGGCCATTTTGATGGTGGGTTTTGCCTTTGGGTCGCGGTTGGGGGCGGCGACGCTGCTGGCCTATCTGGCCGAAGGCGCGATGGGGCTGCCGGTTTTTGCGGGTGGCATGAACGGGCTGGCCTTTGCGGGGCCGACCGCCGGGTTCCTGCTGGGCTTTGTCGCCATGGCCTATCTGGCCGGTCTGGCCGCCGAACGCGGCATTGCGCGCGGGTTTATCGGCACGGGTGCCTCGGCGCTGGTGATCTCGGCACTGCTTTATATTCCCGGCCTGATCTGGCCGGTGGCGCTGGCTGGCGGGTTCGGGATCGAAGCCGGATGGGCGGGACAATCCTCGGGCTTTTACTGGACCTGGTTCGTGGCACCGTTTCTGATCGGTGATGCGGTCAAGGCGGTGATTGCGGCGCTGGTGGTGACCGGGGCCTGGAAGGTCTTGTCCAACCGCTGAACGAAAGCGTTGTGAATGACAGGATGCCGCCCGGGTTTTTCGGGCGGCATTTTTTGTGGTGAATAGAGCTTGCGCTGGCTTGCGCCATCGCCCGGGGCGTGCGGCCCGCGTCAGGCCCCTTTGGGGCCCTCCTTGGGCCGCTTGGGTGCCTGGGTCATGGCGGTTCGCGCCTTGAGTCTCGGGCGGCGCGGGCGGGCAGGACAAGATGCCTCCGGCGGAGGTATTTTGGCCAAGATGAAATGGGCGGGTGTTACCTGTTGGTATCGGCGTGCAGGCGGGCGAGGGCGGCCTCGCATAGGCCGAGATCGAGCCATTGGCAGCCCTGGCAGAGGGTTTGCAGATCGCCGGGTGCGACCCTGGCCTTGATGCGGGTCTTGGCCTGCCCCCAGGTGAGGTGTTCACGCGGGTGCAGGGCGAGCGCCGCGGCATGAGCGCGGTCGAGTTTTGCGATGGCGGTCTGGTTGGTGCAGAGATTGCCGCGCCGTTTTGGGCAAGGCGCGCAGATATCGTCGGCATGGCCGGTGATCTGGATCGGGGTTGCATCGCCCTCGGGGGCGCGGAGGCGGTCGACAACGATTGCGGACATGTTGGCAGTGAAGGCGTCGGAATAGCCTTTGCCGGCAAATCCCAGGGCGCAGAGGAAGTGATGCGGGCGAAAGCGGAGCGGGGGCATGGGCCGGTTACTCCGCCGGTTCCCGCACCTCAAAGCCCTTGGCGAGCATATCGGTGGGCTGCACCGGGTAGTCGCCCGAAAAACAGGCGTCGCAATATTGCGGGCAGGCATTGTCGCGGCCCTTGGTCTCGCCCACGGCGCGATAGAGCCCGTCCAGCGAGATGAAGCGCAGGCTGTCGACCTGAAGATGGGCCTGCATCTCGGCCTCGGTCATCGTGGCGGCCAGCAGTTTTTCGCGCTGCGGGGTGTCGACGCCATAAAAGCAGGGCCAGGCGGTCGGCGGCGAAGCGATGCGAAAATGCACCTCGGCGGCCCCGGCATCCAGGATCATCTCCTTGATCTTGCGGCTGGTGGTGCCGCGCACCACGCTGTCATCGACCAAGATGACCCGTTTGCCACGGATAAGCGCCCGGTTGACGTTGAGCTTGAGCCGCACGCCCATGTTGCGGATCTGTTCGGTGGGTTCGATGAAGGTGCGGCCCATATATTGGTTGCGGATGATCCCCATCGCATAAGGAATGCCGCTTTGCTGGCTGTAGCCGATGGCCGCCGGCGTGCCGCTATCGGGGACGGGGCAGACCAGATCGGCCTCGACCGGGGCCTCGCGGGCCAGTTCCACACCGATCTGGCGGCGCGTTTCATAGACCGAGCGGCCGCCAAGGATGCTGTCAGGGCGCGAGAAATAGACATGCTCGAAGATGCAGAACCGGGGCTTGGCGGGCTCAAAGGGCATGAAGCTTTCGATGCCATCGGGGCTGATGACCACCATTTCGCCGGGCTCGATCTCGCGCACGAAATCGGCCCCGATGATATCCAATGCGCAGGTTTCCGAGCTGAGCACCCAGCCATCGCCCAATTGGCCCAGAACCAGCGGGCGCACGCCCAGCCGGTCGCGCACGCCGATGAGTTTTGTCCGCGTCATCGCGACGACGGAAAACGCGCCCTCGACCCGGCGCAGCGCGTCCTTCATCCGTTCGGGGATGTTTTTCTGGTAGCTGCGCGCCATCAGGTGGATGATGCATTCGCTGTCGGACGAGCTTTGAAAGATCGAGCCGCGGCCGATCAGATCGCGGCGCAACTCCTCGGCATTGGTGATATTGCCGTTATGGGCGATGGCCGCGCCGCCCATTGAAAACTCACCGAAAAAGGGCTGCACGTCGCGGATCTGGGTCGGGCCCTTGGACCCGGCGGTGGAATAGCGCACATGCCCGATACCAAGCGGGCCGGGCAGCGTCTCCATCAGCTTTTGGGAGGTGAAATTATCGCGCACATAGCCAAACCGGCGGGCCGATTGGAAGCCATGGGCCGGGTCATGGGTGACGATGCCGCCCGCCTCCTGGCCGCGATGTTGCAGCGCGTGCAGGCCGAGGGCCACGAAATTGGCGGCATCGGCCACGCCAATGACGCCGAATACGCCGCATTCCTCCTTGAGCTTGTCATCGTCGGGCCCCTCTCCGACGTTATCGAACGGGTGGCTCAGGAAGGGGGGCATCTGGCTTGGCATGAGGGGCGGCGCTCCAGGTCTCTCCGATTCCCCAAGGGCTATAGCCAAGCGCCCGTGCAAAGTCACCCGTGAGCGTGATGAAAGCCCAATAAATCGCGCCAATGATCATCCCAAGGGGGCAGGCAGGGCCCCAGGAGAGCCCGGTTAGTCGGTTGGGCGCGCAATGCTCCAGATACCGCCGATGCCGTCGCCATTGGTATCGCCGACGCGGGTGTCGCCCGAATAGAGGTAAAGCGGCTGGCCCTTATAGGCGATCTGCATGGTGCCATCATCGCGCTGGAACAAGGCATAGTTTTCGCCAAGCTCGGAGCCTTGGGGCAACAGCGCCGGCGGCCAGATCCCGGCGCAGTCGTCGCTACAGTCCGAGCGGTTCGGGCCATCGCCTGCACGCATATAAAGCGTCATATGCGCGGCGTTCATCATATAGACGCTGCCGCGAAACGCGCGCGCATGCACCAGATCATTGCCGTGGCTTTCGGCGAGGGCCGGGGTCGCGGTGCCAGACAGGGCCAAGGCGACGATCAAGGTTTTGGAATGGGTCATCGGGGCTCGCTTGCAATGGCGGATCGGGTTGGGCGCGACCCTATCGTGGCGAGGATCAGATTGAAAAGGCCGGGTGCGAACACAATCCCGTCAGTTTTTGCGCGCACCTGTGGGGGCCCGGCGGATTTCTTCAGATGGCGAAGGGCAGGACGACCATGGCGGCGAGAACGGTGAGCGCGACAACGCCGAGGGCGGGCAGCTTGGCACTGGCGCGCCCAGCAATGTGATGGGCCTGACGGCTGCGCATCTGGCGGCCACGGGCCATGTAATAGGCGGTGTCGATCGATCCGTCGGGCCGGATCCGGGGGGCGGTGGAGGTGTCTGTGCGGGTCATCGGGGTCACTCCTTGGGGCTATCGGTGCTGATACCCTCAGCTTGCCCGCATTGGCCGTGCGCCGCTTGAAGCGCGCCTTTAGAAACCCTTGTGATTGGCTTCTATTTTGTCCCTTTGCCCCGGTCTTTGCTTGAGAAAACGCATGCGCAATGCGCAAGATGGGCCATGATCTATCGTTTTGGCAGCAGCGAGCTGGACCTCGACCGCCACCGGCTCAGCACCGATGGCGTCGCGCTGCATACCGAGCCGCAGGTCTTTGCGCTGCTGGCGCTTTTGCTGGCGCGGGCCCCTGATCTGGTCAGCTATGACGATCTGATGGCCGAGATATGGAACGGGCGCATTGTCTCGGATGCGACCGTTGCGGCCCGTATCAGCGCGGCGCGCGCGGCGGTGGGCGATGATGGCCGGGCGCAGGCCATCATCCGCACGGTGCCGCGCTGTGGCGTGCAGATGGCGGTCGCGGTAACGCAAGCCGGGCGGGATGCAGAGCTGCCCCTGGCCGCGCCCGCCGGCATAACCGCGCCGATGCAGCAAGTGATCCGCTATGCAGAATCGCGCGACGGCACCGCGATTGCCTGGGCCGAGACAGGTGAGGGGCCGCCATTGCTGCGCGGTGGGCATTGGCTCAGCCATCTGGAGCATGACTGGCAGAGCCCGGTCTGGCAGCCCTTGCTGGAACGTCTGTCACGCGGGCGGCGGCTTATCCGCTATGATCCGCGCGGCACCGGCCTGTCGGATCGCGAGCTGGGCGGCGCGACGCTGCCGCAATTTGTCGATGATATGCAGGCGGTGGCCGATGCGGCGGGGCTGGAACAGGTCCCGATCTATGCCATTTCGCAAAGCGTGCCCGTGGCGCTCAGCTTTGCCGCCCGACACCCCCACCGGGTCAGCCGGATGATCCTGCTGAACGGGCTGGTGCGTGGCTCGACGGCGCGCGGTGACAAGAACAGCACCGATACGATGGTCGCGATGATCAAATCGGGGTGGGGTGTGGCGGGCAGCCCCTTCATGCGGGCGGTGGCGACCCTTTTCATGCCACGCTCTACGCCCGAGGAACTGGACGCCCAGGTGAAGATGCAGGCCGTTTCGGCCACGCCTGAAGTGGCGGCAGAGATTCGGCGGCTGGTGGGCGATATCGATGTCAGCGACATCCTGCACAAGGTTCTGGCACCGGCCCTGGTGATGCATAGCGCGGGCGACGCGGTGCAATCGCCTGAGCAATCCAAGCTGATTGCGCGGTCGCTGCCCAATGCGGAGTTTTCGCTTTGCGATTCGCCCAATCACATGGTGGTGCCGAGCGATCCGATCTGGGGGCCCTGCATGGATGCGTTTGACCGGTTTCTGGCGCAGGATGCGCCCGCGTGATCAATGCGCGCAAGAGGGGCGGCGCGATGTTGCATGGCCCGGCCCGCAGGCATAGCCTGTGCCGGAAAATGCAAAATGGATGCGCAGCAAACAGGAGATCCCGATGCGCCTGATCATTATTCTGGCCGGGGCCGCGATGGCCGCGAGCGCGTTTTTGAACTGGATGTCGGCCCCTTTTGCGGGCGGCTTCGCGCCTTGGGACGCGCTACGCCCGGTGCTTGGCCCGGAAGCGCCGCTGGAGGTCTGGATATTCGCCGGCACGTTCGCGCTTGGCGGACTGGCGGGGCTTGTCGCGCTTATCGGGCGCGGATCGCAGCTGATCACTTTGCTGGCCGGGCTCGCCCCCTTTGCGGCGGCGATCTGGAACCAGTTTCAGGTCAATGACACGCTTGGCGTGGTGGGCATGAACCTGTGGGATTTCAGGGACGGGATGGGCGATGCGATGGGCCAGATGATGGAGCTGGTCGATATCGGATTTTACGCCTATTGGATCAGCGCGGTGGTGCTGATCATAGCGGGGCTTGCCGGGGGCGGAGGCCGCCGGGCGCGCGATCATGATGCCTACTAAGACGGGCGCGCCCAGGACGCAGCGTTATTCGGCGACAGGGCCGCAGCTGTTGACCAGTTGCTCATAGCGCAAAACGATCCAGCCCGGTGCGTCGCTCGGGATCTGTTCCTCGATCGTGCCCTGAAGCGTCTGGAACACTTCCGCCGACCGGCTGTCTGAGACCACGGCGATGGGCTCGGATCCGACCACGCGGTCATAGGCAATCAGCGCCACGGCAACCAACAGAACCCCGCGCGCGACGCCAAAGAGAAAGCCCAGGCCCGCATCGAACCCGCCCACCGCCGAACGCTGCACGGCAGAGGAAAAGAACGGCGTGAAAAGCGAGATGATCACCAGCGCCAGCGCAAACACCGCCGCAAAGCCCGCAATCACCGCCAATTCGCACGATCCGTTCAGGAAATCGCCCAGATAGGGGACCTCGAACATCAGCTCCTTGGCGCGGGGGGCAAAGATAAAGGCCACGATGGCGGCCACGACCCATCCCGCGATGGATAGAGCCTCGCGCACGAAGCCGCGTGAATAGGCCAAAATGGCCGATATCACGATCAGACCGGCCACGACCGCGTCGAATAGGGTGAAGCCTTCCATATCGGCCCTCTCGTTATTGCTGCGGCAAACGGGGCTATCCCGCGCCGAAAACATCGCCTGTGAACCGGGTCAGATCCGGCATCAGTTTCAAATCCATACCAGCCCCGTCAGAGATTTTGCATCCCTCAGGGGCGATCGCCGATGAAAAACCAAGTTTCCGGGCCTCTTTCAACCTGTTTTCTGCCTGCGACACCGGTCTGAGCGCACCAGAGAGCGAAAGTTCCCCAAAAACCACGGATGTGGCGGGCAGGGCGGCGTCTTCTCGCGCACTTAGCAGCGCTGCCGCCACGGCAAGATCGGCCGCCGGTTCGCTGATGCGCATGCCGCCTGCGATATTGAGATAGACATCGAGCCCCTGAAACGAGATGCCGACCCGCGCCTCCAGCACGGCCAGAATCATGCTGAGCCGCCCGCCATCCCAGCCGACCACGGCGCGGCGCGGCTGGCTAAGCGAGGAGGGGGCCACCAGCGCCTGCACCTCGACCAGCACGGGGCGGGTGCCCTCGATGCCGGCAAAGACCACCGATCCCGGCGCGCGTTCGTTGCGGTCAGAGAGAAAAAGCGCCGAGGGGTTGGGCACTTCGGCCAATCCCGCCCCGGTCATCTCGAAAACGCCGATTTCATCGGCCGGGCCAAAGCGGTTCTTGACGCTGCGCAGGATGCGGAACTGATGGCCGCGCTCGCCCTCGAAATACAGCACGGTATCGACCATGTGCTCGACCACCCGGGGGCCCGCGATCTGGCCATCCTTGGTGACGTGCCCGACCAGCATCACGCTGGTGCCCTTGCGCTTGGCGAAACTGACCAGTTCATGCGCGCTGGCGCGGACCTGAGAGACCGAGCCCGGCGCGCTTTCGACCGTGTCGAGCCACATGGTTTGAACCGAATCGATAATGGCAAGGTCGGGGCGCTCGGCATCGAGCGTGGTCAGGATATCGCGCAGATTGGTTTCGGCGGCCAGTTTCACCGGTGCATCGGCCAGCCCCAGACGCTGTGCGCGCATGCGGACCTGGGCGGTGGCCTCTTCGCCCGAGACATAGATCACCTTGAGACCGGCGCGCGCAAAGGAGGCTGCCGCCTGCAACAGAAGCGTCGATTTGCCGATCCCGGGATCGCCGCCCACCAGGCTGGCCGAGGCCGCCACCAGTCCACCGCCAAGCACCCGGTCAAGCTCGGCCAGGCCCGATCCCACGCGCGGCGGCGGGGCCTCCTGCGTGGTCAGATCCGTGAGCGCCATGCCCTTGCCCTTCATGCCGCCAAGCGATTTGGTGCCGGGGCCGGTCGAGAGTGGTGCCTCTTCCTGTATGGTATTCCATTCGCCGCAGCCATCGCAGCGCCCGGCCCATTTCTTGTGAGCGGTGCCGCAGGCGGAGCAGATGAATTGGGTGACGGGTTTGGCCATGTCGCTGGCTTAGCCCAGAGCCCCCCGCTTGACCAGCGCCGAGGTGGCCAGGCTGACACCAAGTGATGCGAGAATGCAGGCGGTAAAAAGCCAAAGCCCCCAGGCGGTTTCGACCCGGCCCAGCCCGACGCCCTTGGCCAGCAAGATATAAAGCGCGATGAGAAAGACATCGGCCATGGCAAATTTGCCCATCACGGTGAAGGCATTGAGCAGGGTTTTGGGGGCCTGGCCGAAATGAATGAGCGTCAGGCCGAGCGTCTTGATGATCGGGGCCGCGATGGCAAAGAGCGCGATCAGGATGGCCAGCAGGACATCCTCCTGCCACAGCGTCGCGATGCCCGACAGGATCGATATTTCATCGAGGGCAAAGAACGGCAGGAGCCCCGCACGCATCAGCGGGGCCGTCCAGGACAGCGGAAAGAGCACGAGGAGCGCGAGGTTGAGGAGGGTCAGGGATTTCAAGGCCATGAAGGCGAAATGGGCCGGATCGCCGCGAAAGGCAAGGGGTGCTGCGTGGGGCGGGGGCCGGAGCGAGGGGCGCTGCCCCTCGCGCTCCCCGAGGTATTTGGCCCAAGATGAAAGCGCAGCAGCAAGGTGATTTCAGAGAAAGCCGAGCTGCCAGAGAGCGAAGAGCGACAGGGCCGTGGTCAGGGCGATGCGCAGCCCATGGGTGCGCCATGTCTGCCGCCCCAGATCGCCCAGGCCGCGATGGGTGGCATAGGCGAGCCCCCCGGAGATCAGGAGCACGGCCAGCCCTGTGCCGAAGGGCAGCCGGAGGGCCAGCGCCGCGATGGCCACGATAACGCCCGCGATGACAGGCGGCGCGGCGCGGCGGACAAGGTTCAGGATCATCCCGCCGCGTCGGGCCGCTCGTTCGCCAGTGGCGCGACGTAGCCAATCAAGCCCGGTCAGAACGGTGTAGACGGAGAGGATGAGAGCCATGGGCGCGGCGGCGCGGAGGATTTCCATGGGCGTTACTCCGGCGAATATGAAGGCGAGGCGCGCTTTGGCCTTTGGGGTGTTTTTTTGCGCGAGACAAGCAGGTAAACCGTCGCGCCCTAGCGCGTGCTGCCTTTCGCTATCTAACGGTCTCGATCGGGCCTTGGGCGGACCCGGTGATGAATTGTCTGAGATAGGGGTCAGGGGCTGCGTCCATCTCGGCCACGGGCCCTTCCCACCGGATTTTTCCGGCATGCAGCATCGCAACCCGGTCGGCAATGGCGCGCACCGAGGACATGTCATGCGTGATGGTCATCGCGGTGGCACCCATCTCGACCACGATCTCGCGGATCAGATCGTTGATAACACCGGCCATGATGGGGTCGAGCCCGGTGGTCGGCTCGTCAAAGAAAATGACCTGCGGGTCGGCGGCGATGGCGCGCGCCAGGCTGACACGTTTCTGCATGCCGCCCGACAGCTCGGCCGGGTATTTTTCCGCGACCTCCGGCCCGAGCCCGACGCGGGCAAGCTTGGCCAACGCGATTTCGCGCGCTTCCTCTACCGGTTTTTTCAGTGATCCGCGCAGCAGGCGGAAGGCCACATTTTGCCAGACCGGCATGGAATCAAAGAGCGCCCCGCCCTGAAACAGCATCCCGAATTTGGCGAGGAAACTGTCACGCTCGGCCCGGGTCACATCCTCGCCATCCAAAAGGATCTGACCGGCATCGGGTGCGACCAGGCCCAAAATGCATTTCAAGAGCACCGATTTGCCAGTGCCCGATCCGCCGATGATGACGGTGCTGGTGCCGGTCGCGACGTTGAGGTCGACACCGCGCAACACCGCGTTTTCCCCGAAGGTTTTATGAAGCCCGGTGATGTCGATCATGCGGTAAAAAAGAGCTCCGTCAGCAGGTAGTTGGCGGCCAGAATGAGGATAGAGGCCGATACCACGGCATTGGTGGTGGCCCGCCCGACGCCGCGCGCACCGCGGCCCGAATTCATACCATGGTAGCAGCCCATCAAAGCCACGAGAAAGCCAAACACGGCACCTTTGACCAGGCCCGACCCGACATCCCAAAATTCAAGGAAATCAACGGTGTTCTGGATATAGTTCACCTGATTGAAGCCAAGCCGCGTGGTGCCGACCAGGTAGCCGCCGAAGATGCCGATGGAATCGCCAACCGCAACCAGTATCGGCAAGGTCAGCGTGGCCGCCAAAATCCTCGGCGCGGTGAGATATTTCATCGGGTTGGTCGAAAGCGTGACCAGCGCGTCGATCTGTTCGGTCACCTTCATTGTGGCGATCTCGGCGGCAATGGCCGAGGCGACACGACCCGCCACCATGAGCCCGCCCAGAACCGGGCCAAGCTCGCGCGCCATGCCGATCGCTACGATCGAGGGCACCACGGCTTCGGCATTGAACCGCGAGCCGCCAGCATAGATCTGCAACGCCAGCGCCCCCCCGGTAAAGAGCGCGGTAAGCCCGACCACCGGCAGCGACAGCCACCCGATCTGGATCAGCTGCGTCGCAAATTCGCGCAGATACCAGGGCGGGCGCAGGACATTCGAAAGCGATTGAAAAAAGAAGAGTGTCACGCGGCCGATCGCGGCCAGAAGTGTCAGGGTGGAACGACCGACAGCCGCAACGGGCGAAAGCAGGCTCATGATCCGACCCCGCGATAGTCGCGGGCGTAGCGGTGCCCGAGCGCGGTCAGGATCTCATATCCGATTGTGCCTGCGGCATCAGCCAGCTCATCGACGCCTTGGTGTGGTCCCAGAATATCAAGAGCCTCGGGCACGGCATCCAGATGCGAGACATCGACAGTCAGCAGATCCATCGAGACCCGGCCAATGACGGGGCAGGGCGTGGCCCCTGAGAAGACGCGCGCGCGCGCGCCCATCGCACGGATCAGCCCGTCGGCGTAGCCGGCCGACAATGTCGCGATCCGTGTTGGGGTTTGCGCGATCCAAGCGGCGGAGTAGCCCACGGTTTCGCCTACAGCCACATCGCGGGTCTGAATGACAGACAGCGACAGGCGCAGAACCGGTGACGCATCCCGAAAAGGTGCCCCCCCGTAGAGGCCGATACCGGGGCGGCAGAGATCGAAATGATAGTCTCGCCCCAACAGCATGCCGCCGGTTGCAGACAGGCTGCGGGGGGCTGAGACGCCCTGCGTCATGGCGTGAAACTGGGCCAGCTGCGCCTTGTTCTGCGCGTGATCTGGATCATCGGCGCAGGCAAGATGACTGATCACAAGGGTTAGCGCCCCGGTTTCCGCGATGCCGCGACACGCGGACCAGTCGGCGGGTTCCATCCCGAGACGGTTCATGCCCGTATCGAGCTGCACGCCAAATGTCGCATCGGACAGGTTTTCGCGATGACGAACAAGCTGTTCGGGGCTGTTCAGCATCGGGATCAGACCAGCGGCGCGGATGATCGACGCGTCGCCCGCCATGTGGCCCGAAAATACAAAGATGTCAGGCCCGGGGCCTAACGCCTTCCGCAAGGTCGCGCCCTCTTCGGCGCTGGCCACAAAAAACCTTCGCGCGCCAGCGCGGGCCAGTCGCCGCGCCACCTGCGTCACCCCCAACCCATAGCCGTCAGCCTTCACAACGGCGGCGCTTTCGCACGCTGTCATGGCATCCAGAGCCGCCCAATTGGCGGCCATGGCGTCAAGATCGATCTGTAGCGTTCCGGTACCCATGGCGCTTTAGTCAGCCCAAGCCGCGCCGGGGTCAAGGGGCAGGGCGTCAATCAGGAACGCTGCGTCGGCGGCAATCGGCGTGCAATGAGTATTTTTACAAAGAAGAAGCGACAATTTGAATAAAATTTGCCTTCTTCTTTGTTCTAAATACTCAAATCCGGCGCTATCGCCTTGTCCCGATGGGTCAGAACCCTTGGTCGGCACCTGCTTGCCAAGCCTTCACCAGATTGCCAAATTTCGTGAAGCGACCTTCGAAGCTCAACTCGACCGCGCCGACGGGCCCGTGACGTTGCTTGCCGATGATGACCTCTGCCTTGCCATGCAGGGCGTCCATGTCCTGCTGCCACTTCGCCATGGCCTCAAGGTTTTCTTCGCCCGGTTTCTCGCGCTCTTTGTAGTATTCGCCGCGATAGACGAACATCACGACATCGGCATCTTGTTCAATTGATCCCGATTCTCGCAGATCGCTGAGTTGCGGACGTTTGTCTTCGCGACTTTCGACCTGGCGCGACAGCTGGCTGAGGGCGATCACAGGGATGTTCAGCTCCTTGGCGATGGCTTTCAGGCCTTGAGTGATTTCCGAAACCTCGTTGACGCGATTGTCGGCCTTGCCGGTGCCGCGCAGGAGTTGCAGGTAATCGATGATCAGCAGATCCAGCCCCTGGCGCGACCGTTTCAGCCGCCGAGCGCGTGCGGCGACCTGGGAAATGGGCAGCGCGGGCGTGTCGTCGATGTAGAGCGGGCAGGCCTCCAGATCCTGGGCTGCGCGCAGGTAGCGTTGGAACTCCTGCTCGTTGAGGTCGCCCTTACGAATAAGCTCCGAAGGCACTTCGGCGGCCTCCGACAGCACCCTTTGCGCCAATTGGGCCGCCGACATTTCCAGCGAAAAGAAACCCACAACACCGCCTTCGAGCGTGCCTTCGCTGCCATCGGTTTTTTGTCCGCGTTTCCAGGCTTTAGCAACGTTGAACGCGATATTGGTGGCCAGCGAGGTTTTGCCCATCGACGGGCGCCCGGCCAGGATCAGAAGATCGCTGTCATGCAACCCGCCCAACATCTTGTCCATATCGGCCAGCCCGGTCGAAATACCGGCCAGCCCGCCGCCCCGGTTATAGGCGGCATTGGCGATATCGACGGCATCGGTCAGCGCGCGCAGGAAGCTTTGGAACCCTTTCGAGGCGGTGCCGGTGGAGGCGAGCTGAAAAAGCTTGGCCTCGGCCTCGACGATCTGGTCATCGGGGCTGCTGTCATCGCGCACGGCCTGTGCGGTATCAGCGATATCCTTGCCCAGACCAATGAGCGACCGACGCAGAGCCAGATCATGGATCAGTTGCGCGTAATCGCGCGCGGCCGTGGTGGCGATGGCGGAAAGCTGCATGCGCAGCAGGTATTCCGCCCCGCCAAGCGCGGCGAGACCGGGATGGTCGGCCATGAAGTTTTTGAGCGTGGTGGCGTCGGTTTGCATGCCCTTGGTGATGCGCCCCGAGGCCAGCGCGAAGATATCGGCATGCACGGGATCGTAGAAATGATCGGTCTTTACCAGATCATCGACCCGGTCGAGCACATCATTGGAGGAGAGAATCGCGCCGAGCAATTGCTGCTCTGCCTCAACATTATGCGGAAGTTCAGCGGTTTCAGCAGGTTGCGGGGTGGCCCCCATCAGTTTCGCGACCTCGTTCATGCCTGCTGCCCCTCGTTTCTTGTGCCGCCCCAATTTCGGTCATAGCCCGGATCGGGGCGTTGCCTCAAACCCAAAGAAGGGCTTGATCCAGAAAATCTTGTGGCCGAATCTGGGGACAACCTGCCCATCCCTGTGGATAGGAGCATCCCAGCTACATATAGCACATTCAGCCCCGGATTGTCTGCCCGGAACCAGATATTGTGGTAATAATCGTTGCTTCAGGCTGGGTTACGTGCCGCGCGCCAGG
>Ga0316207_10001857_pt1 | contig 24043 bp, 25 predicted proteins | sample 6weekpyrite_MG_FD_204943 | JGI IMG/M metagenome (GOLD analysis project Ga0316207, IMG submission 204943) | Microbial mat bacterial communities from mineral coupon in-situ incubated in ocean water Damariscotta River, Maine, United States -... | ecosystem: Environmental > Aquatic > Marine >... | reverse complement strand
GGCAATTAGCACCTATTATTCAAGGACGTATGGCGTGGAACTGCTATCCTGGGGTACAAATGCGCCGGGACGGTTGCCAGCACTACTCATCACCGCTCCAGGCCATATCCTTATGACAATCATTACAAGGCCGCCGGGTCTTCTCGAATTCGTCATGCAAGGTGCCCTGCTTGTCAAAATCACCGGGCAATTTGTGCGCTATCCCCATATGGCAATCTATGCAAGTCATATTATTTTTTATGGCACGTGCGTGTTTCACATTAGACAATGTGGTCTGCTTACCCAGGTCCATGGACTGAATACTATGACAGTTCTTGCATTCACGTGAATCTGTTTGCTTCATCGACACCCAGACATGCTGTGCCAGCTCAAGCCTTTTAGCCTCAAATTTTTCAGGTGTATCAATGCTACCTATGATTTTATGGAATAGTTCATTTGTTGCCTTCACCTTGCGTATAAACTTGTGCGCCCACTCACGCGGCACATGACAATCCGGACAAGTAGCACGCACGCCAGTACGATTGGTATAGTGGATTGTATCTTTATATTCCAGGTATACATTTTTTTCCATTTCATGACAGGAAATACAAAAGCTTTCTGTATTGGTTATCTCCATGGCCGTATTGAAGCCGCCCCAGAAAATAATACCCAACAGAAAGAATGTAAGCAGAAGTGTTAGCGGAAATTTCAGGTTCGACCTAAGAATGAAACCGAGTAGCCCTCGAACCCACGAGGTTTTCATATGCTCTCCTGCTCATGAAGTGAACCTATCGATACTGCTTTTGGTTCAACAATGCAGGCCTCGCGACACATGGCACAACCAACACAAATGTTCTCCACGATGCTTGGTCGCTCCATCTGCCAGACCATTGCACCATCAACCGGGCAGCTACCCTGACATACCCCACATTCGGGACCTGAATATGGCAGACAAGTAGTAGTATTAACATGTGCCCTGGCAAGCATGGGCAATGGTATTACCTCATCATCCTCTACTTCTGGTAGCATCAGGGCATTCGGCTCACAAGCAACAACACAGGGCCAGTCTTCACAGAGATGGCAACCCTTGTTTAGCAAATCCATAGCCGGCGTGTTTACTACCTTCGCGCCAAGGCGTGACTCTAGTGGAAAAATAACATTATGTGGACATGCCGTGACACATTCTCCACAGCGCGTACAGGCCAGCAGGAAATCCAGCTCTGCCAGAGCATAGGGTGGTCGAATCCAGTGTGCAGCCTCGGCCTCCACCTTCTCGTCGACTTGCTTGACGACAACCTCGGTGGCCTTGCCTGCTGCTCTTCTGAAAAATGCTCTTCTATCCATTTATCAGCCTTAAAATCATCCTTACAATGACTAGTACATTAAATTACAAACACTTCGTTCTACTTCACAGGGCCAGTAGCGAGGCACAAGAAAATGAAGATCATCTTTTCCTCACCACTAGCTACTCGCAACTAGCCACTGTTTTTTCTACATACGCATCGTCATTGGCTGCGCCATGAGCCATAAATCAAAACCATGTATCAATATTGCAAAAACAATAATCGGCAATACCCACAATTTTGTTTCCGAATACAACGCAAACGCCCGGTAACGAACTACCTGAATTGCCAACCAGAATCCAAACAACATCAAACCGCCTTGTAACAAAAATAGCGTATCTTGTGAAATTATCATTTGCAGGTGACGTTCATGTTTTTCCATCATACTCAATGGTTGTGTGCCAGTACCTAGTGGATTTGTAAATAAAGCCAGCAGATCATGGGACTCACGTATGAGATGATTAAGGTTATGTGCAATATGGTAAGAAAACGCAAGTGGCAAAGAGGCAAAGGCTAATACCGAGAAGGCCTGACGGTAACGTATCACCTTGCCTGTCCAGCGTTGCGCCCAATATACCAACCCGGCATACAGGGCGATAGGTGCAAACATAATCACTAACATGCCCAGACTAAAACTTAATAGCAACTGCCCGGAATCACCAATCCAGACGCCGAATTCACTGATGCCTTCATACCAGAAATCCAGCATGGTAATACCATGAAAACTGGTCAGCGTTAACAGCCCCAACATAAACCAGGCATCATCCCAGTTGGGTCTTGCATCCTGTTTTATTTCGACACTTTGCTGGCGTAAATGCCACGACACATTGTTATCCGGGCAACTTTGCACACAATTACCGCAAGATGTACAAAAAGTATTTTCTTTTAATGTGCCCATAACAAGATGGGTCGGACAGGGTTCCACATTGTCAGAGCCGTGATAACACTCCAGTGTCGTACAGGCAGCACAGACATCCGGGTCCAGCGGACGTAACGCTACCGGAGCCAGCTGTGAGTAATACCCGACCGTGCGCCCGACCGGGCAAAAGTAATGACAAAATGCCTTGTCTTCAAACAGTGCCAGCGATACCGTTGCCATCACTACCATCAACAATGACAATACTGCCGTGGCATAGGGATCAAGCGTGACACCCACACCCAGCTCAAACCAGGTCAATGCCATAAACATTAACAGTGCCGGCCAGACATTACGTAGCCACTTGGGCACCTTGAGATTGAGACTATTGCTTAAACGTCCCCTACCCCATAAGCGACGGCGCACGAGCCAGGTTGCAATCGCGTCCCATGGGCAAATCGCACACCAGGCCGAGCCAAAGAAAAAGATAGCGACGATCAATCCCGCCCACCACAGATTCCATGTCAATACTGTTGCCAGATTTCGTTCCGGGATTGGCGTGCCCTGAAGGCCTGCGATGATGACAGTGATAAAGATAGTCACCATGACGATCTTTGCAAATAATAATGGCCACGGGCTGCTATTGAGAAAACGCACCAACAGACCTATTAATGGAACGCGTTCCAGTGGCCAGCCAATATGAGATGTCTTTACAGGTGTTCTTGCCAGCAGTGCCCACAATGAGACAATCAGCATGAATACACCAATCAACACCTGCCAGTAAACAGGCAGACCCGGATGGGTCATGATCATGAATCCGCGTCCTTGTGTGCGACCTGTATCTTGCCACGTAACAAACGTTTACGCTGCATCACACTCACCATAATCAAAACACTGACAATAATAATTAACGCGATTCCGATCGGGCCGATACCCGACACCTGACCAATCTTTAGCGGGAAATCAATAGTGTAAGGCTCGCCATCTGAAAAAAACTGTGCCCTGATAATATAATCCCCGGCCGTATTAACAAGAAAACCCTGACGGTAGACTCCATCATCAATTTTTTGTGTACCGAGGGTTTCTTTATGGCCACCAAACCACTTGTCATCCTTAATCACAAATGTCACCTGACCATCAAATGGTTTGCCACTATCGCGATGGGTCGCATAAAGATTTACCCGGCCTTGCTGACCTGGTTGCGGAAACGCAGGAAACGCCATATAGGTTACATAAAAATCACCTATCTGGGTCTCGACCTGCATACTCGGCGGTGTATTCGAATCATCACTAAGACTGTACGCAGGACGCCCCAGCACATGATGTGCATATACCGTTGCTGTCGTCAGACACATCAACAACATAATCAATAATTTCAATCTCACTCAACAACTCGCTTTGTTTTATACTATTTGATCCAGTTATGACGTTTTCCGGCTCCGTGTTTGGCTACAGTACCCGAGCCGCGTTCAACAATCCAGATCGGCAGACTAGGATGCGGACACACCTCGACACATTGGCCACAACCAACACAACCATCACGTACAACGGGTTTATAAAAATTGGCGAAATCAAAACCAATCGCATGCTCACCGAGCGGACAAACAACGACACACGCACCACAAACACCCTGATCAACCCACGGATAACAAGCCGATTGATCGATCTGGGCAATCCCCATATCAACCTCTTTCCTGGGTATTAATGTCAATGATTCGGTCGGACAGACCTCCATGCATTTATTACATAGGATACAGGACTTTTGTGATGGATCAATATATGGCGTATTAACCTTTTTGCCACCTTCATGGGTATAAAACTGAATGCATTTGGGTGGACAGATTTCACCGCATAAACCACAACCAATGCAGGCGGCAATAAAATCATCATCATTTTTTAATGCTCCCGGAGGACGCAAACGCCAACGCGTATCGGCACTGACATTCGGGCTCATCATTCGCGCAAACCCAAATGGTAACGTTGCTGCCAACACAGCCATAATAGAACGCCCGGATATTGTTAAAAAGCCCCGGCGTTTCATGTAGGGTGCCCCTGCAGGGCCTCTTCCTCAGCACTGCTTTCCTGACTGCGTTTATAGGCCTTACCCAGATGACCGGAACCCTGGAAGGGTTGGTCCTTGATGGTTACTGAGAATTTCAGCGCATCGGTTGGACATATTGCTATACAGGCCGTGCAGTTATTACATTCCTGACCAAAACCATCGCGCAGCGGATCCAGTTCGAATTCACACACAGCATTACACTTGGCGCAATCATTACAATTCTCGACCACTCGCTGAATGCGAAACAGGCGGAAGTGGCCCAACAAAGAATACAATGCACCACCAGGACATAAATAACGACAAAACCCACGACGGGACACAAACAGGTCAAACAACAGGGTTGATATAAAAAACACAGCGCCTGCACCAAACCCACCGATGACGACATGACTAAATCCACTTAAGGCCACGCCATAATAAATTTCGCGACCAATAATCGCCGGCGGATACACAGCTGCAGTTAATACTGCACCAGTGGCCGCCGACAAAACCAACCCTACTGCAAGCACCAGATATTTAAAGCGGCGATCCAGATGACGATTACCCGTATGCAAACCAAGCTTATGCAACAAGATGGCAAGATTGGAATTTAATTCATATAAAAAAGTGGCAGGACAAATCCAGCCGCAATAAAAACGCCCGAATAAAAGTGTTAATACCAACGGTATTAGTCCTGTCAAAATAAACGGCCAATACAGACTCAGACCGGCAGCTGACTGTGATACCACTGCCAACGGATCGCTAAGTCTAAAGCCGAAAAAAGTACCTGACCAGGTGTTACCCTTGATCGCATCCAGATCCTTTTCAGGGTCACTGACAAACGGGTCGGTCAACATTTCCATCACATCGTAAACCTGTTTTTCAGCGGGTGCCAACAGGTCATAGGCATGAGCCGCAAGATAGGTTTGATACAAATGAATAAATGGCAATAAGATCAACATCAAAAATACTGTCGTTAAAACCAACCAGCGCAATTTGTTTATATGTCGAATCATTGAATACCTGTTTAATAAATTTAACTATAGTCTGGAATAATACGAATGGCCTGTGGAATCTGGATACAGGAACGTTCACACAAACCACAACCGATACAACCATCGAGCACATGCGGTTGTTCCAGCATACCTATCCTGATGGCTACATCCTGTAACTTGCAGGCACGATAACAGACGCCGCAGGTCTTGCCCTGAAATGAAAGACACAAATTTTCATCCACCCGCGCCTTACCCATTCTGACTTTACCGACGATATCATCAAACGTCCGTTTGATCGGTTGTATCGCCCCGGATGGACAAACATCACCACATTTCATACACAGGATGCAGGCCTGTTCACGCGGAATAATAAACGGGGTATCCATCACCTTGGTACCATGGGCGATACCAAAATAGGTAATACAACGATTCGGACAAACCTCACCACACTGGCCACAGCGAATACATTGTGATTTAAACTGATCTTCAGGCAACGCGCCCGGTGGACGCAGGTAACGAACTCCGGTCGTATTAACTCGTGCCTCTGTTGCCTGGATCGGCAAGGTCAGTGCAACTGTTGCACCATATATAAGGTCAGCAAGGAACTGTCTGCGCTTCATAAGCAGATGATACTCTATATTGGATAGGCTCCCCTCCCTTTTCAGAGAGGGGAAAATCATGCCAGATTAGATCTTCTCGATCCGGACAGCCAGCTTCTTGAAGTCAACCTGACCCGAAACGAGATCCCACACGCGGCTCGAGGTGTTATTCACCAGCCACTTGTTTTTCTTCGGATCGGCACTATCGGCCACTGACAGATTCCAGGGGCTGAACATGTACCCACGAGGTACAACGTTACGTGCCGGCTTGACCAGACTATCAAGCCCCACCTGGGCCTTGGCCTCAAAGTTACCACGTCGTGTCACCAACCTTACCTTGTCGCCATCCTTGATACCCAGATCTTTGGCATCATCAGGATGCATCTCAACATACATTTCCGGTACCAGTCGACGTGTGGTCGGACTACGATTGGATTTGGCAGTATGAAAATGCTCATATACCACGCCCAGGCCGAGCCAGTAAGGGTACTGATCCTTGGGCACCTTGTTCCATTTCTTGCCGCGATACTTTTCATCCGGAATATCCGGTGTCAGACCCATATCGCGCGCCTGTTTCAACAGCGGGATATTATCAATGGTATAGACATCCTCTTTGCCCTTGGCACCGAACTCCATGAGCTTCCTGGTGATCTCTTCACGCTTGCTGTAATCCTGCAAGCACAGCTTCATATGCACCTTGCCATCTTTGGTACGAAAGTAACCATAGGGTTTATTCTTCCACTGCCCTTCCTGCAACATGTAACGACGCTTGGTACCACCGTTCTTGGCAATTTCGTAGGTAGGCGCCGGCCACTGAATACCACGCAAATCCCTTAATTGCTCATAAGGTGTTTTCCCATCCAGCTTCTCAACTTCAAGCAAGCCTGTCAGGTCAGTATCGGTACCTTCCGATGCCTTGAGTACATCACGAAAGATTTCCTCTGCATCGTAGAAACCATCTTTCTTGCGCTTCCAGGGGAAGATCTTGTCGCCATTGAGGCCAAGCAAGTTCGCAATTTTACGACCCTTATCAATAACCATATCCATGTCTGGAAGGCAGCCTGGAGGTGGCTCAGCCGCTTTTTCAACACGATTTATTCGACGTTCAGAACTAATGTATACCCCATCTACCTCACCCCAGGTTGCAGCGGGGAAGATAACATCGGCATAGAGGTTATTCGGTGCATGGCGATAGATTTCCTGTACCACATTGAAAGTCTTCATCATCGCCGGACGAATCAGGGTTTGCTGATCAGGCAGATCGATATGCGTGGCATAAACAAAGAACATGGCCTTGACATCACCTTTTAATGCACGCTCCATGAAACCAATAGCATAACCCGGATTCTTGGCGTTCATTGCTGTAATCAGGTTCTTTTCAGGCACACGCCATTGTTTAGCCATCCACTTACGATGCGAGGCGTTCTTCAATGGCTGGTTAAATGGCAGACGCCCGGTCAAACCACCTGTGAAACGCTCACCCATGGCATTTGGCTGACCGGTCATAGAGAACGGTCCACAACCTGGCTTGGCCAGATTACCGGTCAGGGTCAACAGATTAACGATTGAGATGGTGTTGTGTTGACCATGGATATGCTGGTTATAACCAATACCCCACATAATAATAACGCCACCATAACCCTTACCTTCCTGCTTGCCTTTACTACGCTCCAAACGTTTGCGCGTAGCATCGGCAAACAGTCCAGCTACCTTGCGGATCATTGCCGGTGAAACATCATGACCTTCCCCACCCATGCGATCCTGGACCTGCTCAGGGCTGTAATCTTTCAACACACCCTTGGTATAGGTTTCCCAACCTGTTGTATGTGCCTTGAGGAAATCCCAGTCGATAACATCTTTATGATCTTTCAATAGCACATGTGCGATCGAATTCAGGAAGCTGATATCACCGTTAAGAATAGGCACATGCACCGAGTTCTTGGGATTGATATCTTCATAACCCTTGGCTGTACCTGTATAACGCGGATCAACTACAACCGTTGGAATATCTTTCTTCCGCTTATGGTCAGCCGCACGCCAGAAAATAATGGGGTGTGCCTCACGCGCGTTATGACCAAAGTGCATGATCATGTCGCACAGCTCAATATCTTCATAAGCCAATGGTGGAGTATCAGAACCCAGTGTGGCGAAATAGCCGGTTACCGCCGAGGTCATACACATGCGCGCATTGGCCTCAATAGTATTGGAGCCCAGCACACCTTTCATAAACAGGTTTTCAAGGTACTGGCCTTCCATCGTCAACTGACCAGAGCCATACAGAGCGATCGAATTACCCGTATACTTTTTCGCCAGATGCGCAACCTTGTATGCGGTCATTTCCTCTGCTTCGTCATACGGCACGCGAATGAAATGCTCTTCATCAAACGAACCCTTGGTCTTACTGATGTACTCCAGGTCACCATGACCGGGTTTTTTCCACTCGGCCCAGACATCCTTACGGACATAGGGGTCGCCTTCCATGCGGTCGACATAAATAGGTTCAGCGGCTGTCAGCCCCTTGATACATTGCAGACCATAATTGGTTGGGTGATCCTTGTCAGGGCGCATGGATACGATCTTGCCATTCTCGGCCTGAATAATAGTTCCACAGCCCACACCACAATAGGGACATTGCGCCACAGCCGTTTTGCGACTGGCTGATGCCTTGCTCGCATCAACAGGAGCTGCCTCAAGCTCCGGGTTTGCTCCAACCATCAGCCCTGCGGCACCTGCCGAGCCCGTGATAAATGCACTGCTCTTGAGAAAATTCCTGCGGTTCATCTTGATTCGTTTCATTGTTTTCTCCTTTTATTATTTCGCGAGCGAGCGCATATAGGTGATGATGTCATCAATCTCCTGGTCACTGAGAGCTGCCATGGATTCCGGCCCAGAGTAACCAATCATGCGGGTATTCGAACGACCGTACTTGATGGTCTCGCGAAGGAAACCATCGCTTGCCTTGCTCAGGAAACTGGCATTTCCAATAGCCGTACCGGTACCGCCTGCCAGGTAACCATCACCATTCGTTCCATGGCAAGTCGCACAAATACTGTCAAACCACAGCTTGCCGAGACGGGCATCCCCCTGGGATCGCGGCTGTTTGTCTATCTTTGCCGAGCGATTGGGGCCCTTGGCATGCGAACGCAGATAAGCCACGATCGCATCAATTCCCTTGCGTCCGAGATGAGCAAACGGCGGCATCCCCGTGCCCGTTCGCCCGTCACGTATCGTGCCGCTAATAAATTTGTCTGATGAAGTGCTTAGAAATTCGGGGTTGGTCAACGATGGTGCCACCCCGGGCTTGCCGATTGCATCGGCCTGATGACAGAAAACACAATTTTGGGAATACAGCTTTTTACCTTTGTTGATTTTAGATTCTGCCAGGGCTGTTTGCATACTACCTGACACTGCTATCAGGGCGCTTGCAATCAGCCAGTTAAGATGATGCTTTTTCTTATTCACAACCCGTCTCCTTGTTTTCGTGATTATAATTTTTTTACATCTGAACTATTTTTCCTTGTAACAATCTAGGGTAATGTCGACATCAACCTGTTGATCTGGATCAACTCCTATCCAGCTTTTTTAAAAAAGAATGATATATTAACCAAAGACCCTCCTAACCACAGGGGTATAATGAATATACGGCATACTTCACTAGCTCAATCATAGCTCATAGAGACAAAAAATTATTACTGACCGTGTAGTTTTGCTTTCATGCATGAATGAATACTAAAGGCTGCCTTTCACTACAGGAGAAACAAAAGAATATCAGGGATTAAACGTCAGTGCAGATAAGGTTTTTTTAATAAGGGGTTTAGCAAGCGCTGTGTCATTGTACAAAAAAACCGTATAGGCATCCGCCTGGCCCTTTTTGTGTATTGCGACCATCAAAACCTGTTTGAATTTCTCTGAAAATGCCGGATTATCCGGTGAAATCTCCAATGCCTTGTTCAGGTCCGCCAGGGCTGCTGCACTTTTATCTCGCTGAAGGTAAAGGCTACCTCGCACACCCAGAAATCGGCATATTTAGGATAGCTTGCAATCGCCTGTTTCAGGGTATCCATAGCAAACCCGGGACGACCTTCATCCAGATATTGCAAGGCTACCTGAAAGCGGTTAAAACTTACATAGAACAAAAAATTTCGACAAGTCTATACAGTTATAGTAAATAACCTCAAGTGCAAGACTTTAATGAAAGGAAATTCTGCCGGTGTTAATAAAAATAAGGAGCGCATTAATGATAACTAACAACACACAATCAATTTTCTCCACATGCACTATCAGCTCATTCCTGCACCTTACTAAACCTGTGTTAATTATCGCATCCCTACTGGCAGGTTTTTTGTGCCTGGGCTTCACAGCCAGCACGGATGCCGCCGTGTATGAAAATGATAAAGTAAAAATATATGGCGATTTCCGCGCCCGGCTGGAACAGGATTTCGACTCACAAACCAGCAGCGGTAGCAGCCGTGATGACCGACTGCGTGCACGCGTACGCGTACGGGTGGGGATGAATTTCAAACCCAACAATTCGATAGACATGGGTGTCAGGCTACGCACCGGCTCTAACGACAGTCAACAATCTCCACATATCACCGTTATCGACTTTGATGAGAATGATACCGGTGATGCACATTTCAACTTTGACAAGTGGTATCTCAAGGCCAAAAGCGGAAACCTGTATGGCTGGATTGGACGTAACGGCCTGCCAGTCTGGAAACCCAATGAAATGTTCTGGGATGATGATGTCACTCCTGCCGGCATAGCCATTGGCTATAACAGTGCCGTCGGCAGCGAAAGCAAACTGGGTCTCAATGCCGGTTTTTACTCACTACCCGCTGGCATGAGAGATTTTTGCGGCAATATGGGTCAGGCGCAGGCTGTACTAAAAACAAAAATGAACAGCGTGGGCATCACGACCGCTCTCGGGGTTTTTGCGATCGACGAGGGAAGCAGTTCCGACAGCGATTGTTTTGGTTACCAGCGGAATAACGGCGAACGTGATTACACCATCTGGGTCGCTAATATTCAGGCCAAATACAAACTCAATGGCCGCACAATGGCCGTGGGTGCCGACTACATGCATAACACGGAAGACTATGCATTGACCGATCCCGGTATTACTGCAACCAACATCGACGAAACAGATGGTTGGGACGTTTATGCCAAATACGGTGACACAAAGAAAAAAGGCAACTGGCTAGTGGGTTACTGGTATGCCCGTATCGAGCAATTTGCGGTCAATAGCTCATTTGCTCAGGATGACTGGGTCCGCTGGGGATCAGCCACCCAGACCCGCGCCAGCGACATGAAGGGCCACGAACTTCGCTATGCCTACGGGCTGGGCAGCGGCATGAACCTGGTCGCCCGCCTGTACATTGCTGAGGCAATCACGACCATTGAGGACGGTAACCGTTTCCGTCTGGATTTTAACTACAAATTCTAGCCTGTGTCTCATCATCAAAGCCCGGGTTGTGAGGCTCGGGTTTTTTGCGACCTGACAGACCAGGTTTATAGGCATACTATTGTTTTATATGGGTATTTTAATAAACCCCTCGACCATACAAAATATCTTGCTTAATCGGTACAAAATAACCACCAGCCAGAACCGTAATCCGGCTTTCTTCATATTTACAGGATTTATAAAGGCATTATTAATCTCATGGCTAAAGGGGGTAATTCTCGCCCACAGCAAGGCCATCCTCTGCTATGATCCACATCACTTGCGCTATTAACCCCGCCTGAGGCGGGTAGTTCCGAACCATCGACAAGATTCCGGGCTCCAGGCTGCAAACTTAACATTGAATAATATATAAAGAGGATATTCCCATGATCAAGCCAATTGGATCAGACGAATTGATGCCACTGTTCGTGTATGACACCGACGAACACGAAGCATTGAGCAAAGAAGCCGAAGGCATGCCTTCCGTAACAATCAGCTCGGCAGCGGCCGGTAATGCCGTTATGATGGGTGGTGGTTACTTCACCCCACTGACCGGTTACATGACTGTTGCTGACGCCATGAGTGTTGCTGAAACCATGAAAACGACTTCTGGCCAGTTTTTCCCGGTACCGGTACTGAACCTGGTTGAGAGTGCTGAGGGTATCGAAGTTGGCACCCAGATCGCTCTGCGTGACCCGAATGTCGATGGCAATCCCGTTATTGCCGTACAGACTGTTGAAGCCGTTGAGACCGTGACAGACGAGCAAATGGCGACCATGACCGACAAGGTCTACCGTACCGATGATATGGAACACCCGGGCGTAAAGGCCTTTAATACGGTTGGCCGCACTGCAATCTCCGGCCCTATCAAGGTACTGAACTTCAGTTACTTCAGCACTGAATTCCCGGACACTTTCCGTACAGCAGTTGAGATTCGGAACGAAATCCAGGAACACGGCTGGAAGAAGGTCGTTGCCTTCCAGACACGTAACCCGATGCACCTCGCACACGAAGAGCTGTGCCACATGGCCATGGACCGACTGGGTTGTGACGGCCTGGTTATTCACATGCTGCTCGGCAAGCTCAAGCCCGGCGATATCCCGGCCCCTGTACGTGATGCCGCGATCCGTAAAATGGTTGAAGTCTACTTCCCGCCAAACAGCGCCATGGTTACCGGTTACGGTTTCGACATGCTGTATGCCGGCCCTCGCGAAGCCGTATTACATGCCTACTTCCGCCAGAACATGGGCGCCACTCACTTCATCATTGGTCGTGACCATGCCGGTGTGGGTGATTACTACGGTGCTTTCGATGCACAGACAATTTTCGATACAGACGTACCTGCCGGTGCACTGGAAATCGAAATGTTCATGGCTGACCACACTGCCTGGTCGAAGAAACTGAACAAGGTTGTGATGATGCGTGAAGTTGACGATCATTCAAAAGAAGACTTTGTACTGTTATCGGGCACCAAGGTTCGTGAGATGTTGGGTAATGGCGAAGCGCCACCAAAAGAATTCTCGCGCCCTGAAGTCGCCAAGATTCTGATTGATTATTATCAGTCTCTGTAAGACCCAAACGAAGTTGCATGAAGAACCCTCCGCAAGGAGGGTTTTTTTATGGTTATTGGTACAGGAAACAGATGAAAAATAAAAGGTAAAAAGAAGGTCACATAAAACTGGTTATATCATTGAACCATTCCTCCTTTTAATCACCCTTTCAGCCCTGGCAGAATCTATTTTTTCTTTTTGCTTGTAGCCTTTTTCTTTGGTGCAGCCTTCTTTGCCGTGGCCACTTTCTTTGCTGGTGCCTTTTTCTTCACAGGAGCCTTTTTTGTAGCTACTTTCTTTTTCGTTAGCGCCTTTTTCTTCTGTATGATTTTCTTCGCGGCAGCCTTTTTGGTTACCGTTTTCTTTTTCGGGGTTGCTTTTTTCACCGCTGCTTTCTTTTTCACCGCTGCCTTTTTCTTTGGTGCTGCCTTCTTTGTCGTAGCTTTTTTCTTTGCAGCAGTCTTTTTTGTGGCTGCTTTCTTTGCTGGTGCCTTTTTCTTTGCAGTCGTCTTTTTTGCCTTTGGCTTTTTCACGACTGCCTTCTTTTTAGCTGCCTTTTTTGCCGGAGCCCGTTTTTTCGGCTTTTCCTTGTCTTCCCCGGCGTCAGGCGATTGCCGTTCTGCTGCAGCAACTACCTCCTGAGCCGGTATGGTCTCTTCAATCTGTGTCTCCAGAGCCTTTTTCATGATCAACTCTTCAAGCTGCTCTACCGTCGGCATCGGCGCTTCATCGGGATTGACCTCGATATCGGAAAGCACCGCGCAAACAGCGGCAAAAATATCATCAACATCGCCTATGCCCTGGACAACCCGGATTTTATCCTGCTCGCGATAGTATTCGATGACCGGCATGGTGATTGTTTCATATAAACGATAGCGATTCGTTATGATTTCCTCGTTATCATCGGCCCTGTGTCTTAGATTCCCACCACACTCATCACATTGGCCATCCATCTTGGGTGGGTCGACAAAGACATTGTAGACCTGGCTACAATCCCGGCAAACAAGCCGGCCGGTTATCCGTTGCATGAGGGCGTCAAATTCGGTGTCGAGCAGGATAGCGATATCCAGGGGACGACTAACCAGACCCAATAACTGGTCGAGCGCCTGGGCCTGAACCAGGTTACTCGGAAACCCATCCAGTACAAAGCCATTATTTACATCAGACTTTGACAGCCTGTCACGCACCAGCCCCAAAACGACTTCGTCGGCAACGGGTTGATTCTGGTCAATGGCCGTTTTGACCTGCTGGCCGGTCTGAGAGCCTTCTGCAATCGCCTGACGTAAAAGCTCGCTGGAGCAAATATGCACAAGGCCATATTTATCTGCGATTAACTGGGCCTGCGTCCCTTTACCAGACCCGGGAGCGCCAAATAGAACCAATCTCATGATCACTTCCTCACTTCACTGTTTTTATTAGTTTTTTTGTTATTCCAGCCTGAAAAATCTCATCCCGGGGCGAATTTAGCGCGTTCGCATAGCGGAATTTCATCCAGGGCCGTTCTGTTTTTTGTATACAGCTTTGTCCTGACTCCGTTTAAGCTACTATTTTATGTGCTCAGAAGTCAATGAAATCCATGCAATTGTTGTTCAGATGCGCTATTCTTCTGCCCTCCTGTATTATCAGAACCTTATACACATAGGAATTTTTTACACATGTCACGTATACCGGACATTAACGATAACGCGATCTGGATTACTAAAACCATGCCCTACTCCACTGACAGGGAGCTAAATGACAGGTTCGACACAGATGAATTTGATGATCTGGCTAATCGCATTGTGACTACGCACCAGACTCAGGCTGAGCTCGAAGGTGCAAAAACAGCCACATCGTGAGCCGGCTAAAACCAACAGAATACATTTTTATAGCTTAAGAAAAGAGAGGAAAAAACATGGCCAAGAAGAATGCCTTTTACGCTCAATCAGGCGGTGTAACCGCTGTCATTAACGCCTCAGCATGTGGCGTGATAGAAACAGCCCGAAAAAATAAAGACAAAATCGGCAAGGTCTATGCAGGACGCAACGGTATTATCGGCGCACTGACAGAAGACCTGATCGATACCAGTAAGGAATCTGCCAAAGACATTGCTGCCCTGCGTCATACACCATCGGGTGCTTTTGGTTCTTGCCGTTATAAACTCAAGAGCCTGGAAGAAAACCGACGTGAATACGAACGCCTGATCGAAGTCTTCAAGGCACATAATATCGGCTACTTCTTTTATAATGGTGGCGGTGATTCTGCTGATACTTGCCTGAAGGTCTCACAACTGGCCAAGACCATGGGTGCTGACCTGCAGGCCATCCATGTACCTAAAACGGTCGATAATGACCTGCCGATTACAGACAACTGTCCTGGTTTCGGTTCGGTTGCCAAGTACATCGCTATCTCAACACGTGAAGCCAGCTTTGACGTGGCTTCCATGGCCAAAACATCGACCAAGGTTTTCGTACTGGAAGTAATGGGTCGTCACGCTGGCTGGATTGCAGCTGCGGGTGGCATGGCGTCAACTGAAGATTGTGAAATCCCGGTTGTTATCCTGTTCCCTGAAGTGAACTTCAGCAAAGCCAAGTTCCTCAAGGCCGTGAAAGAGAAAGTCAAAAAATTCGGTTACTGCTCTGTTGTTGTTTCTGAAGGTGTTCACGATCGATCTGGTAAATTCCTTGCCGACCAGGGCCTGAAAGATGCCTTTGGCCATGCTCAACTGGGCGGTGTTGCACCGGTCATCGCCAACATGATCCGCGACAACCTGGGTTACAAATACCACTGGGCTGTGGCTGACTACCTGCAACGCGCAGCACGTCACATTGCTTCCAAGTCTGACGTTGACCAGGCCTACGCCATGGGTAAAGCGGCTGTGGAACTGGCACTCAAGGGTGAAAACTCGGTTATGCCAACGGTTGTACGTAAATCCAATAAACCTTACAAGTGGACCATTGGCAAGGCCAACCTGTCACGTGTAGCCAACGTCGAGAAAATGATGCCGAAGAGCTTCATCACTAAAGACGGCTTTGGTATCACTAAAAGGTGCCGCGACTACCTGGCTCCACTGATGCAGGGTGAAGATTACCCTCCTTATGGTAAGGACGGCATGCCCAAATACGTGCAATTAAAGAAGGTTGCCGTCAAGAAAAAGACAGACAAGGAATTCAAAGTCAAGTAAGCCTTTGAATTAGCTTGTTAATAAGCCTAATAAAAGGGGGAGCTATTGCTCCCCCTTTTTTGTGTGCTTTTTTGGTGCATAAACCATATAATTTTATTGCATACATAGATAAACTTATTTTCCTGTTAATGTCTTTTTTTTTGGACAAGAATGCATAATGACTCTTGTAAAAGCCAACGAATTACTTGCGATGCAGGCCCTCTCCGGGGTCAGCAATAATCATAACGGTGCAACACTGATTTTCACCTAAGTCCAGATACGATAAGCCTTGAACACAATTCAGGGCTTTTTTTTTTGGCCACGGATGGCCGGGAGCAAACCGACTAGGTATCGGTACTGATCGCGAACAATAGCTACACCACCACATAAATACGACGCGTATTATAAAAAACTGGTCAACACATTGACCAGCTCATAAAAAAGCAAAACGGAGGAAGATGTAATGTTTGGTATTGATGGTCTCACCCTGTCTATCGCCTGTGCGTTCCTGGCACTGGCTTATGGCGTAGTCTCAATTAAATGGATCCTGGCTAAACCCATGGGCAATGACCGCATGATAGAAATTGCGGCCGCTATCCAGGAAGGTGCCCAGGCCTACTTGAATCGCCAATACACAGCTATTGGCTTTGTCGGCGCCGTATTGTGCATAGCCTTGTTTATCTTTCTCGATACCTATACCGCAATCGGTTTCGCGGTGGGTGCCGTGCTCTCCGGGTTAACCGGATACATTGGCATGAACATCTCGGTACGCGCCAACTCACGCACCGCAGAGGCCGCCAATGACGGCATTAATGCCGCCATGCAGGTCGCCTTCCGTGGTGGTGCCATAACCGGCATGCTGGTCGTTGGCCTGGCCCTGCTGGGTGTGGCTGGCTTTTATGCAATCCTGCTGGCAGTGGGAGTAGATGATCCCATTCATCCACTGGTTGGTCTCGCGTTCGGTGGCTCACTCATTTCTATCTTTGCCCGACTTGGCGGTGGCATTTTCACCAAGGGTGCCGATGTCGGTGCCGATATCGTCGGCAAGGTTGAGGCAGGCATCCCGGAAGATGACCCTCGCAACCCGGCTGTTATTGCCGATAACGTTGGCGATAATGTCGGTGACTGTGCCGGCATGGCGGCCGACCTTTTCGAGACCTATGCCGTAACCGTGGTTGCTACCATGTTGCTGGGCAGCCTGCTGATGACCGAGATGGCCATGCAAGCAGCCGTTTACCCTCTGGTGTTGGGTGGCGCTTCCATCATCGCTTCCATTATCGGTACCTTTTTTGTAAAGGCCAATGACGGCGGAAAAATCATGAACGCCCTGTATCGCGGCCTGATAGTCGCCGCGGTACTTGCCGCGATTGCATTTTATTTTGTCACCCAGTCCATTATGGGTGAGAGCGTCATGCTGGATGGCCTGACACTTTCAAGCATGAACCTGTTTTACTGCTCACTAATAGGCCTCGCGCTGACAGCTGCCATGGTTGTGATTACCGAGTACTATACGGCTACCGAATATGGCCCGGTCAAACAAATTGCCAAAGCCTCTACCACCGGTGACGGTACCAATGTTATCGCCGGCCTGGGTGTATCGATGAAATCTACCGCCTGGCCCGTACTCGCAATCTGTGCTTCTATCTGGGGCGCCTATGAACTGGCCGGTCTTTACGGTATTGCCATAGCGGCGACCTCCATGCTGTCCATGACAGGTATCATCGTCGCACTGGATGCCTATGGACCCATTACCGATAACGCTGGCGGCATTGCAGAAATGGCCGAACTGGATGAAAAGATCCGCAACATTACCGACCCTCTGGATGCGGTAGGTAATACAACCAAGGCAGTCACCAAGGGTTACGCAATCGGTTCCGCCGGACTCGCAGCCCTGGTTCTGTTTGCCGACTACACGTATGCACTCGGTAACGCCGGCCAGACGGCACTGAATTTCTCACTTGATAACCACATGGTCATCATCGGCCTGTTTATCGGTGGACTGGTGCCCTACCTGTTCGGTGCCATGGCAATGGAAGCCGTTGGTCGTGCAGCCGGCGGTATCGTGAATGAAGTTCGCCGACAGTTCAAGGAAATGCCGGGTATCATGGATCATAGCCAGAAACCTGACTACTCCAAGGCCGTTGATATGCTGACTCGCTCGGCAATCAGGGAAATGATCATCCCGTCCCTGTTGCCGGTTCTGGTACCCGTAGTCGTAGGCCTGACACTCGGTAAGGAGGCACTCGGCGGACTGTTGATCGGTACCATTGTCACCGGTCTGTTTGTTGCTATTTCCATGACCACGGGTGGTGGTGCCTGGGACAATGCCAAGAAATATATAGAAGATGGCAACCATGGCGGCAAGGGTAGCGATGCCCATAAAGCAGCGGTAACCGGAGATACAGTGGGTGACCCCTACAAGGATACAGCGGGTCCAGCTGTTAACCCATTGATTAAAATAATAAACATTGTTGCACTGCTGATTGTGCCGCTGCTCTAGGCACAAAAAAATAGCCACCTGATTATTTTCAGGTGGCTATTTCTTATACAGCCATAGGCCGGTATAATACCGGCCTTTATTTTTTTGATAACGTGGTGGTGAGCATGAATCTGGATAGAGTAACATCGGGTAACGATGTCCCTGATGAGATTAACGTCATAATTGAAATACCTTCTCATAGTGACCCGGTAAAATACGAGGTCGATAAGGAAACCGGCGCGATGTTTGTCGATCGATTCATGAACACGGCCATGCATTATCCATGCAACTACGGTTATGTGCCGCACACATTGTCTAATGATGGCGACCCGGTTGACGTGCTGGTTGTCACCCCGGTTCCACTTATCAGTGGCTCGGTTATTCAGTGTCGCCCTGTCGGCATCCTGAAAATGACCGATGAAGCAGGCGAAGACGCCAAGGTGCTGGCCGTACCAAAAGACAAACTGTGCACTTCCTATCGAAATATGAAAACAACCGATGATATGCCCTCGATGCTACTGGATCAGATTGAACACTTCTTTGCCCATTACAAGGATCTTGAGCCAAATAAATGGGTCAAGGTTGAAGGCTGGTTTGGACCGGAAGAAGCGAAAGCAGAAATCAACTCCAGTATTCGTCGTTATCAGGCCGAGCCTGAAAAACCCTGCTTCTAGACTGGCTCGTTTAAATTATGCAAATCTGTATTCTGTCAGATAGTCATGACAACCTGAAACTGCTTGACGCCGCCATTGCCGATGCCAGGCAACGCGGTGCAAAAGCCGTCATCCATTGCGGTGATGTTGTCGCGCCCAGTACCCTGAAGGTTACTCGCCAGTATGAGTTACCCGTGCATGTAATTCACGGTAACAATACCGGCGATCAATTTGCATTGCATCGCCTGGCCGATAAGTCAGGTGGTCAATTGTTTTACTATGGACAAGACGCCGGCATAGAACTGGGTGGCAAGAAAATATTTATTGTCCACTACCCACACTATGCCGAAGCCATGGCCGTGACAGGTGACTGGGATATGGTTTGCTGTGGTCATGACCATAAACACAATATTCAATGGTACGACAATATCAAGGGTGGAAAAACGGTCCTCGTCAATCCAGGAACGGTTGCCGGTATCGGTGCGCCGGCTACTTACATGATGGGCGATCTGGACAAGATGGAATTTGAAGTGGTTGAACTGGACATGGCTGAGATTTTAAAAAAGGCGCATGGGTAAAATCCAACGCAAAGGCGCAGAGGCGCAAAGTACCGCAGAGGTAAAAAATATTTTGCATTGGTGGATACGATACTTTTTAAATTATTTTGACAATTAATTCCTTTGCGATCTTCGCGTCTCTGCGCCTTTGCGTTGGATGTTAATAAGCCACCCATCTTATCCCACAACTGAAACCGTCACATGCCTCTGATACCCATGAGTGCGATGCTCCCACAGGTACACACCTTGCCAGGTACCCAGATCACAACGCCCTTTGTGCACGGGTATCGTTAAGCCAGTCGAGGTCAGAATAGTCCGTATATGCGCCGGCATGTCATCGGGGCCTTCATCGATATGCTGGAATAATGGATCGCCATCCGGCGCCAGCCTTGCCATAAAGCGCTCCAGGTCTTCACGCACGGTAGGGTCGGCATTTTCACACAGCATTAAGGATGCACTGGTGTGATGAACAAAAATATGACATAAACCTGATTCAATTTGTGCCGCACCGACAACAGACTGTACTTCTGATGTGATATCATAACTACCACGACCACGTGTCGCTATTTGTAACTTTTGCTGGTTCATTTTTATTCCTTTAATACCCGATTATAGAAAATCCACATGAAAACTGAAAACCCCGATATTTTTGATATCAACCTGTCTGATTTTGACACACAAGTACTGCAAACCTCACATGAAAAACCCGTGCTTGTGGATTTCTGGGCTGACTGGTGCTCTCCTTGCCTGGTAATTGCACCCATGCTGAAGAAGATCATAGAGGAATTTGATGGCCAGGTATCACTCGCCAAACTGGAAGTGGACGAAGGAGAAAATATGAAACTGGCAGGCCGCTATCAGACACGGGGGTTTCCTACCATTATCCTGTTCAGGGATGGAGAAGAACAGGAACGCTTTGCCGGTGCCAAGCCCATGCATTTTATTCGCGAGTTTATTGACAGGCATCTTTGACAGGGACTTTAAAATACTCACTGCCAGCATCAATCAAACAACGATATCCGTATTCAGCGGCTCCCCGTTTACATCAATGTTAACTGACTTCACACCCGGGATTCGGGTAACAATATAGGCCGCCATCAACTGGGCCATGGTCTGGTTCTCTGTGTCGATAGCCGTCAACATTCTGTCCGCAGCAATTTGCGCGCGCATCACTTGATCGGGGCTTTCGATATAGGTAGGACCAATCTTCCAGCCCTTGTCCATATCACTATCCATTTTATTGAAAAAATCATTGGCATCCGTCAGCATATTTTCCGGGATTTGAATCTTGATTGCCTGTTGATCAACAAAAACATCTAAAATCATATAGGATCTCCAATATTAACGGTCTGCAATTCTAGCAAAACTGGACAAAAACACACTGTTTTTTGCAGTCAGAAAATATAACCATTTCAAGAGATAGCAAATCCCGGATAACCATCATGGATTCAGTCAATACTCAACTTGTACAAGCCTTGCCCACTGAATACATCGATATCAATCACACCAGTTCTGTTTATTGAAAAACTGTAAAGTCATAGATTGGCATCATCACGTTGCCAGTCTCCAGACTTGCCACCCGATTTTTTCAACAACCTTACTCCAGTGATTTCCATACCCCTGTCTATCGCCTTGCACATGTCATATATAGTCAACAAACTGACCTGTGCCGCGGTCAGTGCTTCCATCTCGACGCCCGTCTGACCCCGGGTCTCAACAGTGACCACACAATGGACAGCCTGTTGATCTTCTTCTGGCTCCAGTTCAATATCTACATGCGTCAAGGGCAACGGATGACACAAGGGAATAAGCTCCGAGGTCTTTTTAGCCGCCATGATTCCGGCAACACGAGCAATCCCTAAAACATCTCCTTTTTTATGACCACCCTGCATGATTTTTTCAAGTGTCTCGGCCTGCATCAGAATACGACCTTCAACAACTGCACGGCGATGGGTTATCGCCTTGTCGCCAACATCGACCATGTGTGCATCACCGGCCTGGTTAAAGTGTGTTAGTTTGGTCATACTGGTACTGCCTTCCGACGGGGTCATTATGGTATAATTCATATTATGTCAGATAGTTCTACCAAGTAAACCCGGGATCAGTTTATGAGCATCAATATACGATTATTTGCCTCCCTGAGGGAACAACTTGGCCAGGCGGAGACAAGCATGAATATCAGCAAACCTACAACCGTTGCAGATGTGTGGACTTATATCAGCAATGATAAACCCGTTCCGGCGAATATGCTTTGCGCGATCAATATGGAATACGTTGATCTTGATCAACAGGTCAACGATGGTGACGAAGTCGCCTTCTTTCCTCCGGTAACAGGTGGATGATCCAGGGTTAACTATGATAAAGATACGCGACAATGCCTTTCAGCCCTGGGACGAACTGCAGGCCTATCAGGAATCATTAAGCATTGATGGCAAGTATGGAGCCACCGCTGTCTTTGTTGGCAGCATGCGTGATTTTAATGAAGGCGACAATGTACAGGCTATGACGCTGGAACATTATCCCGGCATGACCGAACAATATCTTGAAAAGATTACCCAACTGGCCCATCAGCAATGGAAGTTGCTCGACACACTCATCATACACCGGGTTGGCGATATCAAACCCAACGACCCGATCGTACTGGTCGCCGTATGGTCTGCCCATCGGGCAAGTGCATTTGATGCCAGCCGATTTATTATGGAAGAACTGAAGTCCAGGGCACCTTTCTGGAAAAAGGAAACGCTGACAGAGGGGGAACGTTGGGTTGAGAAGAACACCCAAGGTTAGATTTTTTTAAGATCTAACGCAAAGGCGCGGAGGCGCAAAGAGCGCAGAGTAAATTCAATGTTCAAAAAATCAAGTCATTACCATACTGGCCTGGGCAGCTTTCATAGTATTGATTTTTCTTCCTAAGCTGAAAGCTTCTCTCGCAAAAAACAATCAAACCCTTTGCGTCCTTTGCGCCTCCGCGCCTTTGCGTTGGATCTTCAAACCTCAGCGAAAATATAGGAAACCCACGACTCCTGCTGCTCAACCTCGCTAACTTCTATATAGTTACCCGTCCCTTCCAGGTAATCATCATCTTCATCATCGTCCACATACTCTTCCCAATAGACATGTACCTTTGAAAAGCCGGCCTCCAGCAATACCTCGTTGAGCTCGGCAATGGTCCACAGGCGCCAGTCATAAGTGAAGGCTTTTTCCATTATTGAACCATCATCAAATTTAAAATGAATATGACACAGGATCTCGTTCGTCACCGGATTGTATTTTTCCTGGTCCCAGACGAATTCGAATGTTTCATCGTCAACCTCTCGGTCTTCTTCGCTGACCTCTATCGCCTCTGTGCCACCAAAAACATCCAGCATAAACACGCCATCGTCCTTGAGACCCTTGCGTGCCGCCTCAAAGTAGGTGCGCAGTGCATCGCGCGTCTTGAAGATGTTATAGCTGAAATTCAATGCACAAGTGACATCGACTTTTGGCTCGCTAACATCCAGCACATTGGCATTGATCAATTCAATGCGTTGTCCGACTACCTCGCTGGCCGGCTCCAGATTATGCTTACGCCCCCAGGCCAACGTCTCGGTACATAAATCGACACCTTGAGCTGATCGTTTTTCAGCGCTCTTGCACCAATCCACAGACAATAATGCCGTACCACAAAAGTCCTCCCGAAAACTCAAGGGCTCCGCGCCGCGTATAGCCTTGTATTTTTCGACCATTAAGGTCAACTCGGTGTCTGTATCCTGCACTGACTTTTGATACAGCACATGCTTGTCGGCGTTATTCGCTTGTGACGTTTTAATTTTTTTGTCTTTTTTCTTGTCGAGCCTGCTCGATTTACTCATGATGTGTATTTTTCTCGCTATTGAATCTGTCACGCACTGTATGAAATATCAGGCCTAATATCAATCGGTATCGATATGATATTTTTCCTGTACTTCCGGATAGCGCTCGTCCATGGGCACGGACACGCCATTGGCCTGGACAATCCTGGCATGCGTGCGATTAAGCTCCCTGGGTTCACGCACACCACATGAGTGGGCGATAATACAAACCTCATGCACCAGGTTGCCATGATAATTCGCTACCCTGACAGCCTTGTTGGCCGGATTAAGCCCTTTTTGCAAACGACGGTTATGGGTAGTAATGCCCGTAGGACAAGTGTTTTTATTGCACTGCATGGCCTGAATACAACCGAGCGAAAACATAAAACCGCGTGCAGAAACGACAAAATCAGCCCCCATACACATAGCCGCAGCAACACGCGTCGGCGTTATCAATTTACCGGAGGCAATTATTTTTATCCGTTTTCGCAAACCGTACTCGTTGATCGTATCCAGCAACATTGGCAGACTTTCACTTAATGGCAGACCTACATCATCCATGAGCGGCATGGGTGC
>Ga0316207_10001856_pt1 | contig 24043 bp, 22 predicted proteins | sample 6weekpyrite_MG_FD_204943 | JGI IMG/M metagenome (GOLD analysis project Ga0316207, IMG submission 204943) | Microbial mat bacterial communities from mineral coupon in-situ incubated in ocean water Damariscotta River, Maine, United States -... | ecosystem: Environmental > Aquatic > Marine >... | reverse complement strand
CTTTAAGTGCGGGGAATGGCCCACCACCTTGCCCTTCAGCGCCATGACAAGCTGCACAGTTGGCTTTATAAACTGCTGCGCCTTTTTTCATTAACTCGGCATGAGTAAAGGTTTTGTTAGAGTCACTCGCGGCAGCGGCTATCGCAGCTTTTTGCTCGCTGACCCAGGCCGCATATTCAGCTTCCTCGACTACCTTAACAACGATTGGCATAAAGCCGTGGTCTTTACCGCAAAGTTCTGCACATTGACCGCGATAAATTCCGGTTTTTTCTGCTGTGAAATGACTTTCATTGATATAACCGGGTATCGCATCCCGTTTAACGGCAAACGCAGGTACCCACCAGGCATGTAGCACATCGTTTGAGGTAATGAGTAAACGCACTTTCTTGTTAACAGGAACGACTATTGGCTTATCTACATTGAGTAAGTAATGATTAGCATTATCCAGTAACTTTGTATCGGCGCCAAGCTGACGCGCCTCATTACTATCTTCAGATAAATTACTAAAGAAGCTTAAATCCTGATCACGGTATTCATATTGCCACTTCCACTGCCAACCGGTTATTTGAATAGTCACATCCGATTTAGTGGAGTCTTCAATTTCAAGTAAGGTTTTTGTTGCTGGAATTGCTATCGCGACCAGGACAATAAGGGGTATAACAGTCCAGATAACTTCGACTGTTGCACTTTCGTGAAACTGTGCCGCTACCGCACCTTTAGATTTCCGGTGATTAATAATTGAGTAGATCATGACTGCAAACACGAGAATACCAGCTATCGTACAGATCCACATGACTAACTGATGTAAGTCATAAATATCTTTACTGATAGCAGTAACACCTTGTGTCATATTCAGCGCATAATCAGCTAGTGCAATACCCGGCACGAGTAACAACCCGAGCAGCATTGCTAGCTTCTTCGTAGTGTGACTTGCTGACATACCATTACCTCTTGGTTAGGATTTTTATTTAAGTAATAATTATTATTTAATTAATTAAAGCGTTTTTTTATTTTATTTTTCGCTTCAACACCCACTTTACAACCCAGGTTGATGATGTCCTGAATCATATTGTTATTTTTATAGCTAATGACTTTAGTTTCTAAAGACTAAAGCATGCAGTTAAAAAATAAAATTCTTATTAAATTAGTCATCTATTAATGACTTTTATCATCGAGGCGAATCCTACCCAAGCAGGGTTTGAACCGCAACCGAAAAATTAGAAATAGCTTTATAAATCAATAATATATAAGGTTTTATTAATATTAGACTAAATTAATATGTTAATATTAAAATATAAGGTTACATGATAGGAGTGGTAGAAATAACAACAACTTAAAGATTTTAGCTGATTATATTTTATTCATTCACATATTTTTTTTATGGAAATAATTTAACCGCTCTATTAAATTTATTAAATTGCCATAAATAATTTTTGTGCTAACAGCTATAGCTTGTGAAGTTTTGATTCGATCTCACGAGAGGAACAATTGAATGGAATTTCAGCTAGTAATGGCGCAGGAATAAGCATCTTTAAAGTTGCAATATTTTCATCATAACGCGGCATTTCTTCTTCCAGTGTATTGGCTACCCAGCCAGCTAATTTAACTTTTGATTGCTGGATAGCACGCAGTGTTAACAACGCATGATTCAAACAACCCAACCGCATACCAACAACCATAATAACCGGTAATTTTAATTTCTTTACCAGGTTTTCCAGCGTTAATTGTTGGGATTTTTTTGCACCCAGCGTTAAGGGAACCGCCCACCCCCCGACCCCTTCAACCACAACCTGGTCAGCATGTTTTGCCAGTTGTTTATAGGCAGCGAGAATATATGGAATTGAAATTTGGATATTGTTTTCTTGCGCAGCAATATGTGGCGCCACCGGTGCTTCAAAAATATACGGGTTCACCAACTCATAAGGAATATCCAGTGCACAGGCATCCAGTAATAATTCTGCATCTTCATTGCGTAACTCACCCGAATCATAATTACCGCCACTGGCGATCGGCTTCATTACGGCAACACGTTTACCCTGTTTTTTTAACGCATGCACCAAGGCCACACTAAAATGTGTTTTACCCACACCGGTATCGGTTCCAGTTATAAAGTAGCCTTTTTTCATTGTTGAAACTGTACGTTTACTTTTTCGTTATCTTTAATCCAGCCATGGCCATAAACAATTTCATAGGTCATTGGCACCACACCATCCGATCTGAATTTTTCATATTCGGCGACCATTGCCTGTAAGCGCTTTTTGCCCGTTAAACTGTGTCGCCTGCCATTCAATACATTATGTGCACCAATAGCTTTTAGATCACGCATTATTTGATACACATCATTATAGGTTACGGTAATCATTTCATTATCCATTACTGGGTTTTCAAATCCAGCCTGTAATAAGGCGTCACCCACATGATGCATATCGATAAAACTGTTTACATGATGATCATTATCTACTTTATACCAGCAATGTCTTAATTCTTTTAACGCATCGGGGCCAAAACTGCTGAACAATAGACAGCCCCCCGGTTTCAATATTCGTTTAAATTCGCTAAAGGCCTTATGATAATCATTACACCATTGTACGGTTAGGCTGGAAACAATTAAATCCACACTATTATCAGTCAGTGCTATAGCCTCTATATCACTGACAAGATAATTTATATTTTTTATATTCGGTGCTTTCGATTGAGTCTTGTTTAACATCGCCGGGGCAATATCCAGCGCAATAACATTAGCCTGTGGATACCGGCTGACCAGATCCAAAGTACAATAGCCTGTCCCGACACCTGCGTCTAACACGACTTCAGGCTCAATCAGCATATAGTCCAGACGTTCAACCAGACGACTCGCAACTTCTTTTTGAAGTACAGCGGCCTCATCGTAATGATCGGCTGCATTTTCAAAAGCGCGGCGTGATAAACATTTATTAACGTAATAATCGGGATCGGCCATAACTACTCTTTACTAAATTCACCTAAGGCTTTTAAAAATTCATCCGGATGAGAAATAAACGGGGCATGACCTGCACCATCGATCACCTGTATCATGGCACTGCTTAACAATAACTGCATATTACTACTTGCCTGGCAGGGCACCAATCGATCGTGACTGCCCATAATTATTAACACAGCCTGTTTAAGTTTAGATAATGCCATGCGCAGATCGGCATTCCTTAAAACCTGTAGCCCTTCACGCAACGAACTTAACGAAGGCTCAGCTCGATCAGCAATGGATTGCTTTAACACTTTAAGTGCCATTTTATAGTTATCCATCCCGAACATTTGTAAAGCTAAAAATTTATCGACTGTTTTTTGATAATCTTTTTCAAGCTGTTGTGAAAAATTTTCCAGCACCGAAGATTCCATTGCGGCTAACCAGCCTGGCTGCTGGCAAAAACTTGCATTTGATGCGACTAACACCAGTTTTTTCACCTTATCCGAATAGTGACTTAAATAATCAATAGCAACCAAACCACCTAAAGACCAGCCCAATAATGTTATCTCATTTGAATCAATACTATTTATTACTTTGCTTAACGCTTCACGCATATTTTCAAGTGAGAATGGAAGCAAATCATTATCCTGGGAATCCCCATAACCAAGCATATCGACACGGTAACAATGAAAATCTTTTTCCAGTTCCAATAAACAGCTTTGCCATACACCACTGTGTAAACCCCAACCATGCAATAAAACCAACGGTTGCCCGGAACCGGACTCAGTGACTGCTAACATAATGCTGACTCAATGCATCCAGTAACTGTTCAATCTGCTCTTCGGTATGATTAGCACTAAAGGTAATGCGTAGTCTTGATGTGTTCTGTGGAACAGTCGGCGGACGGATGGCGTTAATTAAGAAACCTGCTTTTTTTAAAGCATTACTCAGCGATACCGCTTGCCCGGCTTCACCAATAATTAGCGGTTGAATAGCAGAGTACTGCCCATACCCGGGTTCATCCGATAAGGGTAAAACACGTTCTACGCAACCCTGGCGAAACTGTTTAATATTCTGTTGTAAACGCTGGCGTTTTTTATTGCCCTGTCTTATAAGTTTTAAACTTGTTCTTGTCGCTTCTGCCACAGCTGCAGGTATTGCCGTTGTATAAATATAACTACGCGAAAAATTAATTAAATTCTCTATCAATGCATCACTGCCGGCGACGAAGGCACCAAAACTGCCAAAGGCTTTACCAAAAGTACCAACCAATACAGGCAGGTCGTCGCCAATTGACAGGTTTAACTCCTCAATAATACCTTTGCCTGTTTGTCCTAATACGCCAATACCGTGTGCGTCATCAATCATTAATACAGCATCATGTTGTTTAGCAAGCAATGACAACTCCGATATATTGGCTTTATCGCCGTCCATACTAAACACGCCGTCACTCACTATAAATTTATTTTTCGCTGTCGATCGGGTTAATTGAGTTTTTAGCGATTCGCCATCACAGTGGGTATAACGTGATAGCTCTGCTCGGGAGAGTAATGCCGCATCTATCAATGAGGCATGGTTTAATTTATCTTCAAAAACTTCGTCACGTCGCTCAGTAAGTGCGCTCACGACTCCAAGATTTGCCATATAGCCGGTTGAAAAGAGGAGTGTCTTTTCACAATCAAGAAAATCGGCAAGTTCTTCTTCCAGTTGATGATGTGGTGCTTGATGGCCGCTGATTAATTGCGATGCGCCACTGCCGACACCATATTGATCGACAGCATTTTTAAACGCCTGCTTCATATCAGGATGGTTTGCCAGACCAAGATAGTCATTGCTACAAAAATTAATGAGTGATTTGCCATTACTCATTAATACCGTGTCCTGTGCAGAGTCAATCAGACGACGCGTGCGATACAACTGTTGCTGCTGTAGTGTCTGCAGGCGCTGCTTTAGTTTATCGTTAAATGACATAGGCTATGTTAAATATAACTTTCCAATTGACAAGGAAATGACAAAACTAATTCATCTACAGTTATAATATTATTTAAACAGCGTTAATCCCAAGACGATTGAACAACTGCTTATCGGTATTTTCGTTTGGGTTGGGCGTTGTTAATAATTTTTCACCATAAAAAATTGAGTTTGCACCCGCAAGGAAACAAAGCGCCTGCATTTCATCGCCCATGCTTTCACGCCCAGCCGATAACCGTACATAAGATTCAGGCATCATAATCCGGGCAACGGCTACCGCACGAACAAACTCGATAGGATCTAATTCTTCAGACTCTGCTAAAGGTGTTCCTTCCACCTTGACCAGTAAATTGATTGGTACACTTTCCGGATGATGTTCCTGGTTAGCTAACTGTTGCATAAGACCATAACGATCTTTTTCGGCCTCACCCATCCCCAGGATCCCACCACAACAAACATTCATGCCGGCATCCCGCACATGCATAATCGTATCTAAACGATCCTGATAAGTTCGGGTAGAAATAACCTCGCCATAATATTCCGGAGAGGTATCCAGATTATGGTTATAGTAATCCAGACCGGCCTGTTTTAAACGCACACTTTGTTCTGCCGTTAACATACCTAAGGTCATACAGGTTTCTAAACCCAGTGACTTAACAGCTTTGACCATTTCGATGACCGGCTCTAAATCTTTATCTTTCGGACTACGCCAGGCCGCACCCATACAGAAACGACTTGAACCATTGGCTTTAGCCTGGGTTGCTTTTTCAATAACGTCATCAAGTGGTAATAGGGCTTCGGTTTCCACTTCCGTATCAAAGCGAACGCTTTGTGGACAGTAACCACAATCCTCCGGGCAACGACCGGTCTTAATACTGAGCAAGGTGCTAACCTGCACCTGATTAGGGTTAAAGAATTCACGATGTAGTGTTTGTGCTTCAAATATTAAATCACTAAACGGTTTTTTAAACAGGGCTTTTACCTGATCAAGCGTCCAGTCATGACGAATCTTTTCACTTGACTGGTTTTGAATTGTCTTCTGGTGAGCACCAGCTTGTTCAACAGTGTTGGTATTCTGACTCATTATGCGTCCTCAACTTCAATAACAGTATCCTGCCAGGTTTCTTTTTTAATTTTCATCAAATTAAAAATACTTAAAGGAATTAAAATAGCGGCTGATATCGCCCAGGTAACCATCCAGTAAAACAGATCGGCTCCGAAGAAGGTCGCCACTACAACGACCAGACCTAATACCCCGTAAAATTGATAAGCTGCCTGTTGGGTGTAATAGCCCACTCTCGGGTTGGGGTGGTGACGGTTCATGGCATACACTACCATGGAGGCGCCAAACCAGAAGATCCCAAATGGGAATGGCGCAATCATGGAAACCAGGTTTCCAATGCTAAACCATCGAGCAGTCGATGCCGCTTGAACAGCCGTAATAGACTGATTTTTATCAATATTTGTCATAATATCCGGGTAATTAAACTAGGCATGAGAGTCTTCAGTAAGATCATAATCTGCTGACAGTAGTTGTCAACCATTATATCAAAAAGGTTAACGGGTAAAATCTTAGCCGCCAGTGGTGCTCAAATCCGTGTTACTGTCTGGGTAGATTAGCCGCTATACTCCACTAAGTAACCCAACTCACAGCGTTTCAAGGATGAATATTATGCTGACTTACCTGTTAAAAGCTCGCCAGCTTTTACAGCACTGGCACCCATACACTCAATGGCTTCCTTACACCTGCCCAGTTTGCAAGGCCATCAGCAATGAGCGTATCTGCACTCGCTGCACACAAAGCCTTCCAACTATAAAAGCCCAGTGCCAACAATGCGGTCTGCCCCTCTACCCGAATGAAGGTGATACGGACAAACTGTACTGCGGCCACTGTCTTTCCAAAAAACCATATTTCGACCGATGCATTTCCCCCTTCCACTATAAACCGCCTATAAATCAATTCATTACCGATCTAAAATTTCATCAGAAACTTTACTATGCAAACCTGCTAGGCCATTGGCTATTAGAAAAAATTAATCAGCAAAATACTCCGCTGCCAGAGTGTATCATTCCGGTTCCTTTACACCCCAAACGGCTGCGACAACGCGGTTTTAACCAAGCACTGGAAATAGCCAAACCGATTGCCAGAGCCTTATCGTTACCTTTAGAGCCTTTTTGCTGTCAACGCGTTATTGCCACCTCACCACAAATGCAACAAAACAAGCAGGCCAGGCTAAAGAATATTAAGAATGCATTTAAAATTAACCAACCCGTAAGCTACCAACATATCGCGATTGTAGACGATGTTATGACAACGGGCAGTACCGTTAATGAACTGGCACAGAAGTTTCGCCAATGTGGAGTTGAACAAATCCAGATCTGGTCGGTCGCTCGCTCGTAGTTCTAACGTATTGTTGTTCCAGCAGGCTGGTATTCCCAGCCTGTCCGTAATCCCAACTAGCCTTTATTTGATCCAGATCAATAAAATCCCATTATCAACAAACTACAGTATTTAGACGATAATAACCTCAGGAGTCTAAAATGTTTCAAGAAGGTGACAAAGGCATTGCTATTAACGTCGGTAAAACCGTGTTAGTACTGATAGGTTTTATGGCAATGATAATTTTTATTGCAAATGTTGCGGCATAATCAAAGAGTTCTTGGATATCGCTAACTAATTTCCTTAGCTAACGGCAACCACCCGACTCGAAATAGTCGGGTGCAACCCTTACTAAGAATTTTTTCTAATCTGTGGAATATCAATGTGAATAAATTCATCCGGAGTGTTCGCTATAGCATTGTGCGCAGGCGCAGTAATTCAGGCAATCATGCTAAAATCGGATTAAAAATTAAAGAAAATATCAACAAACGGGCCCTCACTCTGGCTGTCCGTCGTAATATTCTGAAATGCATCCAGATGGAGTTGCTGATATTGCCAGCCACCATTTAAACCAAACCCATTATCCGCCTGATAACTGAACATGGCCTTGTAATCGTACGCTGAGCTACGATCATAAATCATGTGCTTACCTTCGAAACCAGCGGAAAACCCCTTCCAGGGTAGCTCATATAAGGCGGTAGCATACATCATCGGTAAAGTTGCATTATACTTTTGCAAACTGACCACACCTAAGTTATCAACGTGTTCGGTTACACCATTAATAAATTTAATATTGAGGCCTAAATCAAAATTAAAGTTACCGCGCTCAAACGGATAATAAAAAGTAGCCTCATACTGATTCAGGAGTTTGCTATCCAGGGAGTACTTGCTACTTTTAGGTAGCCGAGTCAGGTTGTCAAACTCGTTTATCCAGCTTGATGATGGACTGGACAAACTATTTAGATAGAAATCCGAATACAGCGCCGAGCGTTGCTGTGCCACTTTTACATTTAGACGAAGTGGATCATCGTGCCAGCTGCTTATAGAGCTATCCGCATTAGCCGTTGAAACAGCCATGGCTAAAATAGAAATCAGCATTAGCATGACGGTAGTCAGCGCTAATAATTTAGACTGTTTATTGCTATATAACAGAATCGTATCCCTAATATTCAACATGACTTAACCAGGCACCCTATTCGTTGAATAAGTACTTTACCGTTTAAAATCAAACAGAAACCGTGAACTGGTTCTCGGCAGCTTATATAATATGCCAATAATGTGACTAAAAAATGACTCGCCCTAATGTTGATAAGGGTAGCTGAATGTCTTGTTTTTTCCAGTAAATAATCTAACAAAATTTGTGGTATTTTTTACTACTTTTAAAAAAATTCCAGGCGTTGCCTTGACACGAATAGGCAGCAATACAGACTGGGTCTGAGCAAGCTACATTTCCACCACCAGATAATGAAAGACTATACCAATAAAAATAACCAGGCCAAACCAGTTATTATTTAAAAATGCCTGCAAGCATCGTCGCGGCACCCGGTCACGGATAAGAACCTGTTGATAAATGGCAAGCCCACTGGCGGCTATTAAACTTAACGAATATATAAAATTAAATTGTAGCTGGCGGCCAATCAGGTAAAGTCCGATTAAAACGATGGCCTGCAATAAGCCAATCATTAACTTATCCATATCATCAAATAATATTGCGGTCGACTTTACGCCCGCTTTTAAGTCGTCCGCTTTATCCGCCATCGCATACATGGTGTCATAGGCAACCGACCAGACAATATTCACCACAAACAATAGCCAGGCAATTTTAGGAACCGTATTTGTTTGCGCTGCAAACGCCATCGGAATTGACCAGCCAAATGCCATTCCCAGTACAACCTGTGGCAGATGGGTATAGCGTTTCATAAACGGATAAATAGCAGCAAGTGCCACACCGGCAAACGATAAATATATGGTCAGCGGGTTCATTAACAAAACCAGCAGAAAAGCCAGCAGGCATAAAGTAACAAATAACTTAAGCGCTTCGCCCGGTGTAACTTTACCCGCCGCAATGGGCCGCATGCGGGTTCGCTCGACTAATGGGTCGACTTTTCTGTCCGCATAATCGTTAATGACACACCCTGCCGAACGCATTAATACCACCCCGCTGACAAAGACAAATAACACCAGATAATCAGGGTGACCATCACTGGCTATCCACAATGCCCATAACGTTGGCCATAACAGCAGCAAGATACCAATCGGTTTATTCAGTCGAGTGAGTAAATAGTATTGGTAGAGACGATCTTGTAGTGCACATTTTAACTGTTCTTTTTGCATGCCGGCTATTATCCCACAACAGTGTAGCCGCTCGCATTATCCAGTTAAGGGTACTTTGCAGCAGCAATTCTATTGAGCTACTTTGTTAAAATCGATATATATAGCAAGTAATATCAATAGCTTACTCTTTATTCAGGCGCCAGCTTTAAGGCAGATAAAATTTATTCAATGTGATACGAAGCCCAATTAAGCGCCGGCTTGTCGAGCGTTCGAAATTAGCCAGGACATCAACTGTTACACATCGGCATAGCGACTGGCATCACCCAACCAGCGATGTATTAAAGGCGAGACTCTTTCCGGATAACGATTCACAATTTCTTCTGCAGCAGCACTTGCCTGTGGAATTAAGTGCGCATCACGTTGCAGATCCGCTATTTTTAAACACTGTAAACCGGTTTGTCTTGTACCGAGTACTTCACCAGGGCCACGTATTTCAAGATCCTTTTGGGCAATTTTGAAGCCATCATTTGTTTGTCGCATGGTATCGAGTCGGGTACGGGCATTTTGTGATAGTTGGCCGTGATACATTAATACGCAGGCACTGGCCTGCTCTCCTCGGCCAACTCGTCCACGAAGTTGATGTAATTGCGAAAGCCCTAAACGCTCAGCATTTTCAATCACCATTAAGCTGGCGTTAGGCACATCAACGCCAACTTCAATAACCGTGGTAGCAATTAACAGCTGGCTACGACCTTCTTTAAAGGCCGACATAACCCGTTCTTTTTCATCCGGCTTCATGCGCCCATGTACCAGGCTAACGCGTAATGCCGGGAAAGCAGCCGCAAACTCTTTATAGGTGTCTTCAGCTGCCTGACATTGCAGTACTTCCGATTCTTCGATTAAGGTACAAACCCAGTATACCTGACGCCCTTGTTCACAAGCTTTAATAATTCGTTCAACTATTTCAATCCGACGGCTATCGGGTAAAACAACTGTTTCTATCGGGCTCCGCCCCGGTGGCAATTCGTCAATAACCGAGCAATCCAGATCCGCATAGGCCGTCATACTTAATGTTCTGGGAATGGGCGTGGCGGTCATAATAAGCTGATGAGGGGCGACGTTTGCATTTTTATTTTGTTCTGTGTTTAATCCCTTATTTCTTAATGCTAATCGTTGATGCACACCAAAACGATGTTGTTCATCAATGATAACCAGTGCCAAATTGTTAAACGCGACCTCATCCTGAAATAAAGCATGTGTTCCCACGACCATGCGAGCCTCACCGGTTACCAGCTCTGCTAAGGTAGCACGGCGTAGCTGAGTCTTTAACTTACCACTTAACCAGGCAATATTAATTCCTAACGGTTCAAACCATTGTTTAAAATTTTTCAGATGCTGTTCGGCTAATATTTCAGTCGGCGCCATCATAGCGACCTGGTAACCCGCCTCAATAGCCTGCAAGGCAGCCAACGCGGCAACAACCGTCTTACCTGAACCGACGTCGCCCTGAACCAGTCGTTGCATCGGGAAGCTTTTGCTTATATCGTTTTCAATGTCTTCAGTCACTTTTTGTTGTGCCTGGGTCAGCTTAAAGGGAAGCGCCTTGAGGAACTGTTGTTTTAATTTATCCTCATTATTAATAGAGTAAGCCTGATCGTCTTTAACACGTTGGCGTAATTGTCGTAAGCTCAGAATGTGCGTTAACAATTCCTCAAAAATTAATCGTTGTTTCATAGGGTGCTGACTATCTTCAAGATCTGCTAACGAAACGTCCGGTGGCGGATAATGTATAAAATGAATAGCATCCGTTAATGAGCTAAAGTTGTATTTTTGCAAAACTGAATCCGGCATTAAATCGTTTAAACTGATTTGATTCCGGTCAAGTAATTCAAATGCATGACTTACCATATTACGCAAGCTGATTTGATGCACACCATCCGTCACCGGATAAACAGGTGTTAACGTTTCTTCGACCTGCTGCGTCATTTCCATCCTGGACTGTGCTTCTGATAAAACAGTATATTCCGGGTGAACCATCTCAAGGTGACGACCACTACGACGAACCTCACCAAAACAACGAATTGTTTTACCGCGTTCGAGGTTATTTTTTTGCGACTGATTAAAATGAAAAAAACGTATTAGCATAGCACCGCTACCATCACGAATATGACACAGTAACATTCTTTTACGGGCAAACTTAACTTCGCTTAACTCGACAATGCCTTGCACAACGGCATGGTCAGCAACACGCAAACTGGCTATTGGAACAATACGAGTTCGATCTTCATACCGTAGTGGAAGATGAAAGAATAAATCCTGGGCAGTATTTATATCCAGTTTCGCCAGTTTTTCTGCAACCCTGGCGCCAACGCCTTTTATTTTTGTAATAGGAGATGTATATGAAATAATATTGATACGGCGAGAGTATATATATTCTTAATGCCTGTTTTCACGGGTAAGACATAGTAATTTTACTTGCTCCGCACCCTCCGTAGCGTTTGAAAAAATTTCAGAATGATTAATAATTTATTCAATAACCATAACCGCATCCATTTCCACCTGCGCATCTTTCGGCAAAGACGCGACCCCGATAGCAGCCCTGGCTGGATACGGCTCTACAAAATACTCGGCCATGGTTTCATTAACAACGGGGAAATGAGCCAGATCAGTTAAAAAGATATTCAGCTTAGCTATATCTTTTAACTCACCGCCAGCCGCTTCGGCTACTGCGGTTAAATTATCAAACACTCTTTTTATTTGTGCTTTAATGTCGCCATCAACCAACTCCATTGTTTCCGGCACCAGGGGAATTTGTCCTGACATGTAAACTGTATTATCGACTTTAATCGCTTGTGAATAAGTCCCTATTGCCTGAGGTGCTTTATCTGTTTGAATGACCTGGCGTGTCATATTGAAACTCCTGAAATTTTAAATTTTTATTGTCGAACGCGATGTATTCTGTCAACCATGTCTATGGTTTTTAATTGTCGCATAATACGTGCTAAATGTTTTCTGTCTTTTACTTCTACAGTCAGCGTCATTGAAGAATGTATGCCGTCTCTTTCTTCTATTTCAACATTGATGATATTTGAATCCAGGTCTGATACTGTTGCCGCAATTTTTGCCAATACTCCGCGCTGATTCTTCACCAGCAATCGAATATAGGTTGAAAAATCTCGGGTTAAATCCGGCTCCCATTCAACATCAATCCATTTTTCTGGCTTATTTTTATAATCACTTAAATTTTTACAGGCCTGAGAATGTACAACAATACCTTTACCTGCACTAATAAAACCCAGAATACTATCACCAGGAATTGGCAAACAACATTTGGCAAACGATACGACTGCACCTTCGGTACCACGTATAGAAAGTGGATGACCCGATTTTAATTTTTTCAATTTTTTCTGGCCTTCTTTCTGATCCTCATTACTAACCAGAGCACGCGCCACCATCATCGGGATATGATTGCCGATACCAACTTCCGAACATAGATCATTAAAAGTATTAAAATTAAATTCTTTCAGGACTTTGGAAATTGAACTGTCTGATATTTTTTCCAGCGAAACGCCGAACGCTTCCAGGTTTCGATTAAGCAAACGCCTGCCTAATTCAACTGACTCATCAAATTGCAAGTTCTTTAACAATGCGCGTATATTAGCTCGCGCTTTAGCTGTTTTTACAAACTCCAGCCAACCCGGGTTGGCCTGTGCGCCCGGCGCGGTAATAACTTCAATGGTTTGTCCATTATAGAGTTCTGTTCTTAACGGCATTAAGCGACGATTAATTTTAACGGCAACACATTGATTACCAACGTCGGTATGTACCGCATAAGCAAAATCAATTGCGGTTGCACCACGCGGTAAAACCATAATATCGCCACGCGGTGTAAATACATAAACTTCATCGGGAAACAAATCAATTTTAACATTTTCCAGAAACTCCATAGAATTCCCGGCATGTTGTTGAATTTCCAGGACACCACGCAACCATTCCCGTGCACGAATTTGTGCATTATTACCGCTAACTTCAAAACCACTTTTATATAACCAGTGTGCAGCAATACCTGCCTCGGCAACCTGGTTCATATCTTCTGTACGAATCTGTATTTCTGCTGCCACGCCATAAGGCGTATATAAAACCGTGTGTAATGACTGATAACCATTCGCTTTAGGAATAGCAATATAGTCTTTAAATTTACCCGGCACCGGCGTGTACAGATTATGTACGGCACCTAGCATGCGATAACACATATCAACATTATCCACGATAATACGTATGGCATACACATCCATTACTTCGCCAAAAGATAAATGCTTGTTACGCATTTTTTTATAAATGCTGTATAAATGTTTTTGTCGCCCGACAATATCACCCTTTAATTTCATTTCCTCTAACCGAGTGATAATAGATTGCTCTAACTTACTAATAAGTTCCTTTCGGTTACCACGGGCTTTACGTACGTTTTCCTGCAGGATACGTGCACGCATGGGATACATTGCCTGAAAACCCAGGTCTTCCAGCTCCAGACGAATACGGTTCATGCCTAGTCGATTGGCAATCGGCGCGTAAATTTCGAGCGTTTCAAGCGCTATACGTCGACGTTTATCAGGACGCATTACTCCAAGCGTTCGCATATTATGTAAGCGATCAGCCAGCTTGATTAAAATAACACGAATGTCTTCTACCATCGCCAGCATCATCTTACGGAAGTTTTCCGCCTGCGCTTCGGCTTTACTTTCAAACTTGATCGTAGTGAGTTTACTGACACCGTCGACAAGTGAGGCGACTTCATCGCCAAATTTTTTGCGAATGGCATCCTCTCCGTGTTCAGTATCTTCGATAACATCATGTAACAATGCGGCGATAATACTGCGATGATCCATACGCATTTCGGTCAGGATCTGTGCAACGGAAAGGGGATGAAAGATATAAGCTTCGCCACTTACACGGCGTTGGCCTTCGTGAGCTTCAGCACTAAACAGGTAGGCCTGATAAACTTCGGTTACCTGATCCGATTCGAGATATTCATCGAGCATCTCACAAAGATGACCAATACGAAACGAGACAGGTTCATCTGTAGTATTAGACTCATCCCCAGGCTGGGGAAGGTCTTGCATGGAATTTGCGATAACCAGGGTCCCCCCTAATTAACTAAACAGGCTTAAAGCTAACGTAAACAACATGGCTCGCTTTAATTATTGCGTTTTTATTGTTTGTCATCCGTTGAATCGTTAGAGGAAGATTCATCTGAAGCAGAGCTATCCAGTACGGGTGGTGCGCCCAGATCCGCGGCAAGTGCAGCAGCCAACGCCGCGGCAACATCTATCTCGCCAGTTTCTTCGCTGGCAGCAGTATTTTCAGTTGCTTGTGGTGCCTGGCCATTGCCTGCATTCATTTTAGCTTGTAATTCTGCGGCTTCTAATTCTGCGGCAGCTTCTTCTTCGCTTGCCCACTCTTCACTTTCCACTTCCTGTTCGTCAAGAATAGCGGCATCAATTAGACCTTCGGCAATTTCACGCAAAGCAACAACGGTTGGCTTGTCATTTTCCAGCTCGACCAGCGGTTCGGCACCCTGACTAATTTGACGTGCACGCTTTGAAGAGATTAAAACTAACTCAAAACGATTTTTTACATTTTCCAAACAATCTTCAACGGTGACACGAGCCATGAATTTTTTACTCCGAAATCAATAACTTAAAAAGAAATTTGTGCCTATTACAGCAATCGAGACAATCTAAATCTACAATCAGACATTATAACCCCATATTCCGGAGATCGCTAGCAACTAACCCTGTTCCCTGAAATAAGCTATATATTAAGGAATGACGCCAATTCGAGAATTACGACTCTAACAAGTCTTTAAGCATCGAGTGTTTGCTTTTTGAGAGGGTATTGAGCCGTTGCCGCTGTGCCAGAACGATGGCCCGAAGTTGCTGGGTTGCCTCATCAAAGTCATCATTAATAATGACATAGTCAAATTCAACATAATGTGCCATATCGGCAGTGGCATCCTGCATACGCCGGGCAATGACTTCGGCTGAGTCCTGCCCCCTGGCATTGAGTCGTTTTTCCAGCTCCCCACGAGACGGAGGTAAAATAAACACCGATATACCATAAGGCATTAACTTGCGAACCTGCTGCGCGCCTTGCCAGTCAATTTCAAGAATCACATCCTCTCCCTGGCTTAAACGATCTTCCAGTGCTTTTTGGGAGGTGCCATAATAGTTATCAAAAACTTTAGCATACTCAAGGAAAATACCTTCCTCGACCATTTTTTCAAAACGAACAACATCGGTAAAATGATAATGTACTCCATCCTGCTCACCCGGCCGCATCGCGCGCGTGGTATGGGAAACAGACACGCCAATACCGGGCGTTGTTTTTAATAACGCTTCGACCAGGCTTGTTTTTCCCGCACCGGAAGGTGCCGAGAAAATATAAAGCTGACCACTAAAAGGCGATTGTTGCGACATAATCATTCCCGATAAAAAAATAAAAGTGGTACTTTAACAGCTAATGCTTAGTAATATAAGCATGTGAGCCAGACATCTAAATCAGATTAAAAACCTGTCGTGGTTTTTACAAAATAGCTTAACCAGGAAATATCCGTTACTAATGCTTGCAAGGTTAAATGTTTACCGGCCGGGAAATAATTATTCTATATTCTGAATCTGTTCACGCATTTGCTCGATAAGTACCTTAAGATCAACCGAAGCTCGGGTTGTTTCACTATCAATCGACTTCGAGCCAAGAGTATTGGCTTCACGATTTAGTTCCTGCATTAAAAAATCCAGCCTTCTGCCTACCGGCTTGTTTTGGTTTAAAACATTTCTTACTTCAGTAATATGCGCTGTAAGCCGATCGGTTTCTTCGGTAACATCCATTTTTTGTGCCAGCAGTACAACCTCTTGCTCAATACGTTTATCATCCTGATCAAAATCGAATTCGACAATACGATTGATTATTTTTTCCTTACGCACGGATAAAACTTTAGGGATAAGTTTTTCGACGTGACTTATGATGTTTTGCATTGCATCACAACGTTCACTTATCATCGCCGATAGTTTATCGCCTTCACGCTTTCTGGTTTCCAGAAATTCATCAATACTTTTTTGCAGGCAATCCAGTACCGCTTGTTGCAAAACGTTACTATCAACCTCTTCTGACTGTATCACTCCCGGCCAACGAAGAATATCAAGAGGGTTCATTTTCTCAACATTCTGAACAAGTCCAGTAATAGTTTTACTGGCAGTTGCCAGTTGCTCAATTAATGCTTCGTTAAGTTGAATGTCATTATTAATGTCAGAACCTGCATCCTGTTGTAAACGGATATTGAGTTCGACCTTGCCACGGCTAATCTGACTGGAAAGTATATTTCGCATCTTATGCTCCAGGATACGAAGCTCATCGGGTGTGCGAATAGTAAGATCAAGATAACGATGATTAACACTACGCAATTCGATGGTAATTAAACGCTTTAACTGGGTCGTTTCATTTCGTGAAAAAGCCGTCATACTATAGGGCATAAAATTATATCCTGAATGCGGTAATTAACTTTAAAATCCTGTAAATGTTAACGGAGCATAACACGAATTTGTGGATTAATATTATTGCAAGAACGATTAAAATAATTTTAAAAATAAGCAAAGTCGCTGTAACCTCAATGTTAAAAAACAGCTATAATCTCTCCACTATGTCTGAATTAGATCACGAATTACCATCCGGCACAATTGTGGATAACTATACCATTACCCGTACTTTAGGTGGGGGTGGTTTTAGTCTTGTTTATCTGGCAAAAGATAATACCTATAACAAAGAAGTTGTTATAAAAGAATATATGCCAACCAAGCTGGCAACCCGCACTCACGATTTACATATTAGTGCACTTAACTCTGACTGCGGTGACAAGTTTGGCCATGGCCAGCGACTTTTTTTTCAGGAAGCCAATACCCTGTCCAATCTTAAACATCCTAATATTGTAAATGTGATTAGTTTTTTCCGTGCCAATGGTACAGTTTATATGGTAATGGAATATGAGGAAGGGATTAATTTACAAAGCTATATAAAACGTCATAACGGTAACATGACTGAACAGTTTATCATGGCTGTGTTTATACCTTTACTCGATGGTTTACAGACAATTCACAAAAATGGCTTGCTACACCTTGATGTAAAACCCGGTAATATTCATTTACGTGAAGAAGCACGTCCACTGTTACTCGACTTTGGCGCAGCCCATGAAATGATGCAAACTCGCCAATTTCAGGCTAACCAGGTAATTACACCCGGCTTTTCCCCGATAGAACAACTCGACCCGGGTGGCTATGTTGGGCCGTGGACAGATATTTATGCGCTTGGCGCAACCATCCGAGCATGCATAGAAGGTGCACCACCAATGCCGTCTATAAAACGACGGGAACGTGATACTTTGAAGCCTGCCGTCAGTGCTTTTAAAAAGAAATATTCCAAACCACTACTGGAAGCTATTGACTGGTCAATGGAAGTAGATCCAATTCTTCGCCCACAGAATATCGAAAATTTTATAGAAGCATTTAAACACTCAGACAGAAAAAACTAACCCTTAACATTATCTAATTATATTATGCAATTTGAAGTCAGCCAGATAAGCCTATTAGGTGATCGAAAGAATAATCAGGATCGTGTCGGTTATATTGAATACGATTATGGTGCTGTTTTAATACTTGGCGATGGTCTTGGTGGCCGCCCCAAGGGCGAACTTGCTGCGCAAACACTAATAAAAACCGTCGAGAAAGCCTTAAATAATTCACCGATGCCGATTCCGGATCCCTATGAATTTTTAGAAGGCACTATTTTACAGGCACATCACGATGTTATGGCAGCTGGTCGGGAGCAAGTCCCGCCCGTTGAACCAGGAACGACTGCTGTCGTTTGTATCATTCAAGATGGCAGTGCCTGGTGGGCACATGTTGGTGATAGCCGTTGTTACTTGTTTCGTCATGGTTTATCTATGTACCGCACACAGGATCACTCTTATGTTGAAAGTCTGTATAAAAATGGCGAGATCAGTTTGAGCAAAGTAAGTACACATCCCATGCGTAATTATATTACCCGCTGTGTTGGCATGTTAGCTAAAGAACCCGAAGTAGAACTAAGCAAAGAAGTAATGTTAACCGAAGGTGATATTATTCTTTTATGTTCGGATGGTTTTTGGGGGACACTCGATGATGCACAAATTGGTGCACAACTACATGGTGAACGACTCAATAACGCAATAACATCGTTAGCTGAAAAAGCCGTTCAGCTTGGTACACCGGCCGCAGATAATACCACTGCCATTGCAATTAAAATTATTTCACTACAGTTACTTAATCAAACTCACTCGAATAAGTCAAAAAATGTAACTGTCAAACAACCTGCTGTCGATAGCGCCATTAAAGAAATTGAAGATGCTATTTCAACTTATCAGCATGAGATGGATGACTAATTAACCATAACGTAAACATTCAGCCGCTTCAAAAAGCAGTTGTGATAAATTATTATTACTGTTCATTTGTTCGCTTATCAAGCCACCATAGGTGTCAATGGTAGACTCAATACTATGAAGAATTTCTTCTTCCTGATCTGGATCCAAACCCAACATTGGAAATCGTGCCGCCAACATATGTAGCAACTTTTGCGAAATATCAAGATGCTGTTTTTTAATCTCAATTGAAGATTCTTCAACACTTGCGCCAAGCTGCTCCATTCTATAAATCATATCCTGCTTATAAATTCTGGTCGTTTCTTTGTAGTTTTGAAGATCACTATAATTCGTTAACCAGGCGTCAATAATGTCACTAAAAATAGCCAGATTATCTTTTATTTCATCAATTTGACTATCTGACTGCCGGGATACATCAAGGATCAATATGAAATTCTTTAAGCAGAACAGTATAAAATTTTCAACGATATTGATTTTGCTGGAAACCATCTCGATATTTATAATACGGCTTAAAGTTTCAGCTTCAATTCCCGTACCAAACTTCCTGGTAGCTTTCTCATTCTCCAGCCGAACCTGAAATAATCCGGTTAAGCCAAACTCAATCAGAGTCGCTTGTATGGCATCCGTTAATTCATCAACGTTTGTAACACGAGTAATAGTACTTGCAAACCGAGTAGTGACACCCAATTGATGATTACTTCTAAACAACGACTGAATCATTGAATCCGTTTCAGGTGATGAGGAAAGCTGCATCGTTTATTCCCATAATTTGCCCTTACTCAACTCACATCGGCCTGCCCTGACAAATACTTAGGTAAAATAGTCAGGTATGCGGAATTAGTATACTCAAGAGATAAATTAGCGTATTTTGTATACAAAACGCCCTCTCAAACCCTTACAATAAATAAGTTAATGAAATCATTAGCCATAGTTCTGTTTAGCTTTAGATAATGACAAACATGAGGCTTGCAGAAGTTTGAAATTGCGGTGCTCAATTTGAATATCGCTAAATTTGCCTGACTAATTAGACAAGAATGACTATATTAAACGAAAGGCTAATTCCAAATTTAATTGAAGATAGCTTCCAATCTATCGAGCAATACTCTCATGCTATAGCAGGACTGGATCTGGATGGTTATCAGTTAAGTCGCGGCGACTTCAATGGCGTAACACAGCTCGTCAGTGCTGAGTCATTTACGCTAAGTTTACGTGCCGCTAAATCCAGACATATACAAATAGGCCATGTCGACGCCGAGCATGTTGCGATGATTTATCCATTAAAGGATCTTGATTATATCGTTAATGGTCGACGATATGGCCATAATCAGCAAATTATTGCTTATAGCAATAGTGAATCCAAAATTCTATTCCCAGAAGACCATGAACACTTTACCCTACTTATAAACACTTCAAATCTTAATAATTTTTTCGAGCAAAATGAAAACGAGATCTTTCTCGATTCATGTAAAAATTTTGCGTCCAATAAAATTGCAACGAATAAGAAATCAGAAATTACACGAAACATCACTGAAATATTTAAGACATTTAAATACCTGCTCGATCATCCATGTAGTCTGTTAGCCTATAAGGATAGTTACGATACTTTATTTTATGCGATTAAAGAGTACTATATTTCTGATGATCAAACCCAGTTGTTAAAAACTCAGAACCGGGAACGGTTACTCGCCCGAGCACTGGAATACATTCATAATAGTGACCTGAAGAATCTTTCGGTTTCTGAACTAATAAAAGAAACCCATGCCAGTAGCCGATCAATTCAATACTGCTTTTCAAAATTACTTGGAACGACACCTAAGAAATATTTAGTAAAAGTTCGCTTGAATGCTATTCGCAAAGATTTATTACTTGCAGATCCGAAGCAGGAAACGATTACCTCCATTGCACAACAATACGGTGTTATTAATATTGGTCGGTTTAAACAGGACTACCAACGCTTTTTTAATGAAGCCCCTCTACAAACGCTTAATCGTAATATATTAAAACATCCGTATTAATTCTGTTGCACAGCATAATCCGGAGCATTCTGTCTTAGTAAATTTTCGGCGCTAATGCTATCCAGCGGTTCACACAGAAAATACCCCTGCACATAATCACAGCCCAGTATATCGAGGATATCAAGAATATCTTTGTTCTCAACACCTTCTGCAATAACTGTGCGCCCCATATTATGTGCCAGGTCGATTGTAGAGCGAACAATAACAGCATCATTTTCATCTTCCATAATATCACTGACAAAGCTTCTGTCTATTTTTAAGGAATTGGTAGGTAATTGTTTTAAATAAGACAATGAAGAAAAACCAGTGCCAAAGTCATCAATGGATATATTTAATCCCATTTTGCTGAGCTCTGTCATTACTTCATAAGCACGCTGAGAGTCTGACATCATGATACTTTCAGTCAACTCAAGATTAACAGATGCCGGTTGAATAGAATAACGTTCCAGTAAACTTTTCATTTTAGTAGCAAAGTCTGCATCCTGAATATCTTTAACCGACAAATTAACTGATATGCAGACATCAGGTTCAATTGATAAAAAAGATCGGAATTGCTGAAAAGAGCTTTCCAGCATAAATATTGTTAATTCTTTTATTAAACTGGATTGTTCCGCAATGGATATAAAATCTGCTGGCTCAATTTCACCTAATTCAGGATGCATCCATCGGGATAAAACTTCAAAGCCCCATATTTTCTGATTATTGGTTTTAAATATTGGCTGATACTTAAAGGTTAACTTTTTCTTCTTAATCGCATCATGCAATTCACCAACCACCTTCAGACGATTAACTGAATGCTGATCCCTGGCAGCATCATAAACGGCATAACCACTCGCATCTTTCTTTGCGACGTACATAGCAACATCTGCATGCTGTAATAAAGTGTCATGATCTTCGGCATCATTCGGGTAAGTGGCAATGCCAATACTCATACCAATTTTTAAAGTATGACCTTCAACAGTAAACGGGTTTTCTAAAACTGACAAAATCTTTTCACAAAGTAAAATGGCACCATGACTATCGGTATCTCTTAACACGACGGCAAACTCATCGCCACCAAGACGTGCCACCGTATCTGATTCTCGCACTATCGCTTTTAGACGAGGCGCAACCTGTTGTAGTAATGAATCACCGCAGTGATGGCCAAGCGTGTCATTAATTTCTTTAAACTGATTTAAATCCATCAACATCATGGTAAAACAAGTGTTTGTTCTTTTTACAGAAACAATGGCCTGTTTGATCCTTTCATTGAGCAAGGTTCTATTCGGTAAATTGGTAAGACCATCGTGTAAAGCATGGTGACGTTCCAAAGCCGCTATACGGGTAATATCTTCGATGCTGCCCAGGCTCATTCTCGCAACCAGAAAAACAAAAACACTTCCACCCAATAAAATAAGCGATACAGTAAAAACAACGATTGAATCAGGAAGCTTGAATAGTAAAATAGAAAATAATATATAACCAATGATAAATAATATGGTTAATACAAACAGTGCTTTCCACCCTGTCACCTGGCTGTTATTATTTTGATCAAGGCAAATCGTTCGGGTAGGAAGTAACGACAGGCAAAGCAGAGTAATACCGCTTACGACAAGCATAAAAGATATAACATGCACAGACATCTATTACCTGCTTTTTATACGACTATTGCTTTACCATAGCATAAAATAACCGTCTATTTACAGGCTTGACAGGCCAACCAACCTATTATTATATAATGATATAATTAAATATTTAGTCATAGAGAGCTAATGTTAAAGCGTCTGTCGCCAAAAGTGCATAAAGATAATTAAAAAGGCCAGTGACAATAACCAGAAAATAACCGATACAATACCAGATTGTTTTGCCTTTGTTTTTTCAAACCAGGTTCTCGGTTTAATACCTTTAAACATAAATGCAAGCCTGGCTGATAAATTCACGCATACAATATTAATCGCCAGCAATAAACCCGCACCTATCGCGAGTTCAATTTTTGCAGCTCCCAACATTAACCCCAGTGTTGCCGCGGGTGGTAGTAATGCAACTGCAACCATGACTCCAACCAGTGAGTTGGCCGCCCCCGCCGCCAGCGATAATACAGCCGCAGCACCAGAGATCAACGCAAGTATAACGCCATCATAACCGACATTGGCTCGTGTCATTAATTCACGGCTATCAAAATTTAACGGCCAGAAATAACCTATCGCGATTGAAATTACTAACGCTACGCTTAAACCAACGAAATTTGTCTTTAATGACTGCCAGATTAAATTTTTATCACCTAATGAAAATGCAAAAGCTAAGGCAAGATTAGGTCCTAACAGCGGTGCAATCACCATCGCACCGATAACAACCGAAACACTATCGGCTAGCAAGCCAATACTGGCAACAATTGTCGAAAGAATAACCAGCCAGAAGAAAGTATTATCCAGCTTTATTCCAGCAATTATTTTTTGATATAGCTCTTCGCGACTACGCGTTAGTGCTATCGCCTGTTTCTTCTCTTCACCTTCTGAAAGATATGGAATAGTGGCTTCGACCGGAAGTACAACGACACGACTATCATCACTACTACCGATAATCGATTGTACGGCATCCAATACCGTTTGTTGATTTTCAGGTTGTACTAACAGGCGAACTGAACAACGCTCAGTTTGCTTACATTCGCTAGTCCAGAAATCCAGCAGCTGATATTGCTCAGCAAGACCCTGCAAGGTATCGATATGGCCACAGTCAGTAATCACTTCAATCAGACGCATTGAATAACACTCGTATGAACAAAATTATAATTATTGTTTTAATCGATAACCCGACTTAAACATCCACCAGACGGTTACTAAACAGGCCGCCAGAAAAACCAGTACCATCATTAAACTAAGCTCTATACTCACATCAGAAACTTCAAAAAAGCTCCAGCGAAAACCACTAATTAAATATACGACCGGATTAAACAGACTAATGGTTTGCCAGGCTTCAGGCAACATTTCAATAGTATAAAAACTACCTCCAAGGAAAAC
>Ga0316207_10001855_pt1 | contig 24053 bp, 23 predicted proteins | sample 6weekpyrite_MG_FD_204943 | JGI IMG/M metagenome (GOLD analysis project Ga0316207, IMG submission 204943) | Microbial mat bacterial communities from mineral coupon in-situ incubated in ocean water Damariscotta River, Maine, United States -... | ecosystem: Environmental > Aquatic > Marine >... | reverse complement strand
AAGCTCCCTAAAGGGTCGTTGGAGACTACAACGTTGATAGGTCAGGTGTGTAAGGGTTGTGAGGCCTTGAGCTAACTGATACTAATTGCCCGTGAGGCTTAACCATACAACACCCAAGTGGTTTTAACGTATCTGTTCCAGACAGATACCTTACTTCCTCCATCCATGGAGGTTGTGTATGAGACTGACAAACTTACCGAAAGGTAAATATCACGTACTCGTGTTACTTGAAATTCTTTTGTTTATATCAAATTTCCAAGATTGCTAATTATCAACCAATGTTGGTAATTAAAAGTTTATGTTTAGCGACAATAGCGCTGTGGCCCCACCTGACTCCATTCCGAACTCAGAAGTGAAACGCAGTAGCGCCGATGGTAGTGTGGGAGTTCCCATGTGAGAGTAGGACATTGCTAAACTTCTATTTAGAAAAGCCCGATGCGAAAGCGTCGGGCTTTTTGCTATCTGTCATTTAGGACATAGTTTAGGAGATGTAGCAATAGCGCTGTGGCCCACCTGACTCCATTCGTTCATACTGCCACCGCGCGCAGAAGCGAAACGCAGTAGCACCGGATGGTAGAAAGTGTGTGGGTGTTCTTCTCTTTATGTGAGAGTAGGACATTGCTAAACTTCTATTTAGAAAAGCCCGATGCGAAAGCGTCGGGCTTTTTGCTATCTGTCATTTAGGACATAGTTTAGGAGATGTAGCAATAGCGCTGTGGCCCACCTGACTCCATTCGTTCATACTGCCACCGCGCGCAGAAGCGAAACGCAGTAGCACCGGATGGTAGAAAGTGTGTGGGTGTTCTTCTCTTTATGTGAGAGTAGGACATTGCTAAACTTCTATTTAGAAAAGCCCGATGCGAAAGCGTCGGGCTTTTTGCTATTTAAAGTTAAGGATAGCGGCAATAGTGCTGTAGTTGTACGCTTTAATTTATCCCCCAATAAATTTTACTTTAAAACCTTCTTTTTCAAGGATTTCTTTAATCAACTCTCGTTTATCTCCTTGTATCTCTATTGTTTCATCTACTACCGTGCCACCGCTGCCACATATTTTTTTCAATTTTTTTGCAAGCTCTTTGAGTGATCTATCATCAAGCCCTAAGCCTGCTATTGTTACAACACCTTTGCCTTTTCTGCCTTTAGTTTCTCTGCGTACTTTGGCAAAACCATCACTTGTTGTAATTTGCTTGTTTGAAGTCTTTTGTTTGATGCGACCACTATTTGTCGAGTAAACCAAGTTATCATCATTAACTTCATTATTGGTTGGCAATGGCTCTTTACCAAAAGCGGTGGCAAGATCGGCAAGGCTAGAAAATTTGTTACTCATAATGTTTGTTCCTACTAATTTAGCATCAATTGAGTAATTTTAGACAAAATAAAACCACTACTAAGAGTGGTTTTATTATACGACTTAATTGTATTTTTTTTAAAGAATAAACTCTTATAGTTTAGCCTCAAGTTCAGGCAATGCATCAAATAAATCAGCTACAATACCGTAATCAGCTACTTGGAAGATAGGTGCTTCAGGATCTTTGTTAATCGCTACAATGATTTTTGAATCTTTCATACCTGCTAAATGCTGAATTGCACCGCTAATACCAACGGCAATATATAAATCTGGGGCAACAATTTTACCTGTTTGACCTACTTGCATATCGTTAGGTACAAAACCAGCATCAACAGCAGCACGGGATGCACCAATAGCTGCGCCAAGTTTATCTGCAATACCATCAAGTAATTTGAAGTTATCACCGTTTTGCATACCACGACCGCCAGATATAACAACGCTTGCTGCGCCTAAGTCAGGTCGTTCAGACTCTGTTAATTCATCACTAACATGGCTTGAGTTACCTGCATCTGTTGCAGTATCTAATGCAACTACTTCTGCGTTACCATCAGTTGCTACTGCATCAAAGCCAGTGGCGCGTACGGTAATGATTTTTTTAGTATCTAAGCTTTGCACTGTAGCAATAGCATTACCTGCGTAAATTGGGCGAACAAAGGTGTCACTGCTTTCTACGGCAATAATGTCAGAAATTTGGGTAACATCTAATAATGCTGCCACACGTGGCATAAAGTTTTTGCCTGTGGTCAATGCAGTGGCGATAATGTGCTCGTAATCATTCGCAAGTTCAGTAACTAACAAGCTGACGTTTTCAGCTAATTGATGCTCGTAAGCAGCATTGTCGGCAACTAATACTTTACTAACACCATTTACTTTAGCGGCAGCATCTACAACACTTTGACAATTGTGGCCGGCAACTAACAAGTTAATATCGCCACCAATTGCTTGAGCTGCGGCTACTGTTTTAAGAGTTTCTGCTTTTAATGTGCTGTTATCGTGTTCGGCAAATACTAAAATACTCATGAGATCACCTTGGCTTCATTCTTTAATTTTTCTACTAATTCATCAATTGTTTCAACAACAATACCTGCTTGACGAGTTGCCGGTGGGGTAACTTTCAAAAGCTTAGTGCGGGGTGCTAGATCAACATCGAAATCAGCAGCAGCTTTTACCACTAATGGCTTACGTTTAGCTTTCATTATATTTGGCAACGAGGCATAACGCGGTTCGTTTAAACGTAAATCTGTAGTTACAATAGCTGGTAGATTAAGTGCTACGGTTTGTAAGCCACCATCAATTTCTCGAGTCACGTTAACTTTATCGCCATCTACTTTAACCATAGAAGCAAAAGTACCTTGTGGCATACCCGTTAATGCACCAAGCATTTGCCCGGTTTGGTTGTTATCGCTATCAATGGCTTGTTTGCCGAGAATAACTAATTGCGGTTGCTCTTCTTCTACTATTTTTTGTAAAAGTTTTGCTATGTTTAATGAATCTAAGCTTTCGCTTGTTTCAATTTGAATCGCGCGATCAGCACCTAAAGCGAGTGCAGTGCGTAACTGTTCTTGACAAGATTTCTCACCAATTGAAACAGCAATAATTTCAGTTGCTACGCCTGCTTCTTTAAGGCGAACTGCTTCTTCAACAGCTATTTCACAAAAAGGGTTAATTGCCATTTTTATATTAGCAAGATCTACATTGGAATTATCGGGTTTTACGCGAACTTTGACGTTATAGTCAATTACACGCTTTATCGGAACTAATACTTTCATCGTTGCCTCTGGTTTTGTTGCTCAGTATAAGACTAAGTTATATAAATTGAGTTAATACTCAAAAGATTACTATTGCTTTACGTAAACGTCAACGTAATCTTGGTGAAAACTTTCAAACTGCGATACAATATCTATACTTTTGTTAAAATGCAGTTTTGTTTTAAACAGGTTGCATATAGAGCATAGTAGTAAGCTTTAATTTAGCAATAAGAACTGTATTAAATTAAAGCTTAGATAACGATTCTTTTAAGATTTTTTAAAGAGAATATCGTCTTGCTTGGCAACCACTAATGAGATACTATCAAACACCTGTTTGAATATCAAACGCCTGTTTGAATTTTTTTGTAAATAAAATAAATATTGGGAGATACCATGGAACGTGAATCGATGGAATTTGACGTAGTAATTGTCGGTGCTGGCCCTGCGGGTCTATCAACTGCATGTCGTTTAATGCAACTGGCACAAGAAAAACAGCAAGAACTTATGGTGTGTGTAGTTGAGAAAGGCTCAGAAGTTGGCGCACACATTCTTTCTGGTGCAGTGTTTGAACCACGATCATTAAACGAATTATTTCCTGATTGGCAAGAGAAAGGTGCACCTTTAACAACAAAAGTTACTGGCGATGATATTTATTTACTCAATAGTGAAAGTAACGGTATTAAATTACCCGGTTTTGCTGTACCTAAAACAATGCACAACGAGAACAATTATATTGTTAGTATGGGCAATATATGTCGTTGGCTTGCAGAGCAAGCAGAGCAATTAGGTGTAGAAATATTCCCCGGTTTCCCTGCTCAAAGCGTAATTTATAATGATGATGGTAGCGTTGGCGGCATTATCACAGGTGATATGGGTCTAGATGTTGATGGCAATGAAAAAGATGGTTTTATGCCGGGTATGGAACTTCGTGCTAAATATACTGTTTTTGCTGAAGGTTGTCGTGGTCATTTAGGTAAAGAATTAATTGAAAAATTTAAGTTAGATGCCGATGCATCTCCGCAACATTATGGTTTAGGTTTTAAAGAAATTTGGGATATTGATCCTGAAAAGCATCAAGAAGGGTTAGTTGTTCATACCGCAGGTTGGCCTTTAGATAAAGATACTAACGGTGGTGGGTATTTATATCACGCTGAAAATAATCAAGTGTTTGTTGGTTTAATTGTTGACTTAAATTATAGCAACCCGCATTTAAGTCCGTTTGATGAGTTTCAGCGTTATAAACATCACCCGAAAATTAGTCAGTATCTTGAAGGTGGAAAACGGGTTTCTTATGGTGCTCGAGCTATGGCTAAAGGTGGCTTTAACTCATTGCCTAAAATGGCGATGCCAGGGGCGTTGTTGGTGGGTTGTGATGCCGGCACTATTAATTTTGCTAAAATTAAAGGTAATCATACTGCGATGAAATCGGGTATGTTGGCAGCCGAAACTATTATTGAAACGCTAATTACGAGCGAAGGCGTTAGTGAAGAGGGTAAGCAAGATTTAACTTTATATACAGATAAGTTCAAAAATTCGTGGTTATATGAAGAATTATACAATACCCGTAATTTTGGTCCTGCTATGCATAAGTTTGGCACTATGTTGGGTGGAGCCTATAATACTTTAGATCAAAATTTCTTCGGTGGTAAACTGCCATTTAACTTTAAAGATGACAGTGTTGATTATCAGCAGCTTAAGTTAGCCTCTGAAGTTGCGGTAATTAATTACCCTAAGCCAGATAACCTGTTGAGCTTTGATAAGCTTTCTTCAGTATTTTTGTCTAATACTAATCATGAAGAAGAGCAGCCTTGCCATTTAAAGCTTGCTGATAATAGTATTCCTATTAGTGTTAATTTATTGAAATTTAATGAACCAGCACAACGTTATTGTCCTGCAGGTGTTTATGAAGTGGAGCAAACAGAAGCAGGGGATAAGTTTGTTATTAATGCTCAAAACTGCATTCACTGTAAAACTTGTGATATTAAAGATCCAAGTCAGAATATCACCTGGGTTACGCCAGAAGGCACTGGCGGACCAAACTATCCTAATATGTAGATATGATTAATTTATAGTTACGAGCATACTCACTCGTAACTATAAAGAGTATACAAAAATTAGTTTGCTTCGATGAGGTTGTACTTTTTCAGTGGCAGGATTAAGTGCTGTATTTCACTTTCCAGATTATCTAATTCATTTAGCTTTAAACAAAACTGTTCAGCCTTATTTTTCAGCGCTGTAGCATTAGCACTTATTTCTAGCTCTAAACCTTTTCCCATTGTCTCAATACGCTCATCAAAAGTTGATAAACGTTGCTCACTATGACCGCTGTCGCTATTGTCGTTGTTTTTTATCATTGCTTCGCCAACAGCTAATAGTATTGTGCCAATAGAGTCGGTAATTATTTCTTCTATTTCTTGCTCAAATTCTCCGGTGAAAATATCATCCAAATCAGTAAAGTCCTGAGGAGCAATATAATAATTGTTAGCGCTTTGATTAAAACGAGCACGGATACGCCATTTTAGTTCGTCAAACTTTGCTTGAACTTTTTGCTGAGCGGCGCTGTTCTCTCCCGTAAGGCTACCTATAGCCTTATTTACTGCTTTTAGACCGATATCAACACCATCAATAGCAATAGATACAATTTCAGGAACTTGTGTTCGTATATCAGATGAAAACTGATTGATAAGTTGTTGTTGCTGCTCATTTAGCTGTATTTCACGGCCTTGAACAAAGAGTTGCTGGTTGTCATTAATTTGTACAACGGTTTGCCCCATATCAATCATACGAATATGGCTAGGATCTATGATAACGCCATAGTTAAAGTTTACTGAACATTGATCAGCTTTGCTAAGAAAACTAGCTAAACTGGTAAGCAGTAAAATGGGCAGAATTTTAATCATAGAATGTTAGGTGTTTACAAGTGGTTCAATATGAACTTTTCGTTCTTTATAAATAATTCTAGAAGGACCATATTCTCGGCGTGATCTATCATTAAAATCGCCAACAATAAGTTGAACACCGTGATATAGCTTTTCTGTCGCTTCTATATATACACTTTCCATGTAAGTTTGAATGGTTTTTTCTAGGTCTTCTTTCTCAAGTAGAATTTCGCCCATTCTCTTAGCATGAAATTGATAAGTTGAAATTACTTTTGCGAGCATTTCAGGGTTTGTTTTATCTTTTGGTAATTTTTTTAATTTATCACTGGCGATTTTTAGTTCAGCAGTTTTGTCTTTATCAATCTTAAGCCTAGCTTCGACATCTAACATCTGCTCTTTAAATTTGTTAATTTTATGTTCAAAATTAACAATAGTATTGCTACCCGCAGTAGCTCCTACAACGCCTGCAGTGATATGTGTTCCCGCTTTTATAGAGCCACCAATGAGTGTACCGTTTGATTTATCCTCAGAGCCTACTTTTAAACTGCCATTAACATTGATGGCACTGTGCAGTAATTGGTTTTCAATGCGTATATCTTTGCCACAATTTATTTGTGCATACTGGCAGTATTTAGCATACAAATTACCTTTAGCATTAACACTAACACTCATACTAGCATCAGTTATTTTTGCTGCTTCAATATCATGTTTACGACCAATTATACCGCCAGATATGGTGACATCGCCGCCAGATTCAATCAACGCGGATTCAACAAAACCGCCAATAGTAATATCGCCACTGGCAATAACCTTCATGCCTTCGTTTACATCACCCTCAATGATAACGCTGCCGGTAAAGTTAATATTACCCGAGGCAACGTTGACGTCTTTAATTTGGTATATTTCATCAACTTCCATACCATTTGGAATGACTTTAGGTAAGCCAACTTTTTTTGAGACTAAAATATTTTCATTTTTAGGGCTGATCGCAGTGCCTTCACCCGAAATTAAATCAACATCATTGCCAGGTTCAGGGGAAAGTGGTGTTGCGGTAACGGTATAACCTTGTTTTCCAGGGGTGGGTGGTACTTTTTCGGCTAATGGATCGCCTACTTTAACGCAGACAATATCGCCTAAATCACGCATATCTACACTGCCGTCTTCTCTTTTTTTAGGGCGTAGAATACGGGCTTGGGCACTTTCAACAAGCGGTTTTATTTCGGCGTCTTTACCGTTTATGGCCAGTCGCCCTGTAGCAATTTGTAAGGTAACTTGATTATTCGGCTCTTCTTTTGAGGCTAACAGAGCGAGTTTTACTAACTCCTCCTTACTAAAGCCTTTTTTAACACCAGCCTCTTGTGCTGCCGTTAAAATAGCTTTTGCAGATAGGTGTTTTCCTCCTTGAGCTGCGGTGATTTCGGCTGTTGCCCCCATTTCATCATTGTCTATGGTAATCACAATAGCCGCATCAATGCGCTCTAAAACGGTATATGTTATTTCGCGGCCTGATTGTTGGTCTTGCAACGGTTTTAGCACATCATTTAATTCTGCAACTGCATTTTTGACATTAGCCGTATTTGTTCTTAATTTGGTGTACTCAGATTTAGCAATTAGCTCAAGAATAGTTGCTTCTGTTACTTCATCGCCACCTTTGATCGGCGAAATATGCAAATCAATATTGTTTTTAGCGTTAGCAACTAATTTAAGCTGAGTCATACAGGTTTACTCCGACATCATCATTTATAATTTTAATGAACTGCGTTGATGGCTTGATTGAAATAACAATTTTTCTACTTTTGCATAAAGATAATAATTAAATGTAATTATCTTGATGGATTTTAATAAAGTTTTTAGTGTCTACTTTACTGTAATCAATTTTGTATTCTCTGCCATCAAGGGCTTGTACAAATAAAAGTGTTTTTTCTTCACTAAAAACTTCGCTTGATTCAATATGAACAATATCTTGATAGGCTTTTTTTGCTATTGAACGTTTCTCTGGAATAGCACCTTTATAAATACCAATACCGCGGTGACTAACAATTACAACCGGAGCATCGCCGTTGATGATTAATAAATCAAACTTTTTAATTTTATGGATAACCGTGTTGCGACCACTGGTTATAAAATTTTTCTCAGCCAAAATAGACTCCAATACTTGAAAATAGCACTATTGCTTTATTGTTGTATTACTTAACATGTTTTTATTATAGCACTAGCTTAATAAAGTGACTTTTCACCCTTCTAAATATATAAATTTTTTATTTACTTAGCAACGAGTTGTTAACAAATACTCGCATTGATTGTCACTTTTTTTGACGCTCGATAACATAATGGGGGATTTCTTGACTTTTTATGAGTTCTCGGCGTATTAAATCCAAGCCAATACAGGCGACATATTTTTGAAAATAACTTCGTGGTAGAGGCATAGATAAACAGACCGATTTTATATTATTTATATCACCCCAAGCAATCCATACGGTACCAACTGGTTTATCTTCACTGCCACCATCTGGACCAGCAATTCCTGATACTGCAATGGCTAAATCTGCAGATGAACGTGCTAATGCACCTTGCGCCATAGCTATCACTACAGCTTTACTAACAGCGCCGTGCTCATTTAATAATTGCTCTGATACTCCCAATAACTTAGTTTTCATGGTATTGCTGTATGTTACAAAACCAGCTTCAAATAATGCAGATGCTCCAGCTTCACGGGTAATCATGCTAGCAATTAGGCCGCCAGTACATGACTCTGCGGTAGTTATTTTTAAATCATGCTTGGATAATTGTAATAGCACGTGCTTTGCTAGAGACAATGGCTGATTTTCAATTTTCGCGATTAAATGATCGCCTAATAACTTACTAAGCTTTTCTTGCCAAATGTGTTTATGCGCATGAGCTTGCTGATTTGTAGTGGTGAGTTTTACTTCTAACAAAGGCATACCGGCGCGAAATCCTAATTCAATATTTTGGGGCCAGTCGGGTAACTGTTCATCAACCATTTTTTGTAAAGTAGACTCGCCCAAGCCAAATACTTGCAAGCGAGTGACATCAGTAATGAGTTCATCAGGAATATTTTTGGCTATGTCAGGTAATATTTGCTCGTTAAGCATTATCTGTAATTCGCTTGGAACCCCTGGTGTACAATAAATATCACAATCGAGATGATTTACTTTAAAGCCCACAGCACTGCCATGTCGATTCGCTATAATATCGCAGCCTTGTGGCAGTATTGTTTGCTTTAAATTTGGCTTGTTTAATGTTGCACCTCGCTTTTTACACCACGCAGTAAGGTGTTTTAGGGCCTCTGCATGTTCTACTAGCTCAACATTTATTGTTTGTGCTAAAGCTTGAGCGGTTAAGTCGTCAATGGTTGGTCCTAAGCCGCCATTAATAATTAAAATATCAGCACTCTTGGCAAGTCTATTTATCTCTTCTACCAAAAAATTAATATCGTCTGCTATGGTGATTTTACGTGATATCTCTAAGCCTAATTCTTTAAACTGTTGTGCGATCATTGCTGAATTGCTATCAACAATATCTCCTGTCATTAACTCATTACCGGTTAACAATAGCTGTACATTGGGCTTTATCATGATGTTTTTTTGTTTATTAAAAATAATTTAGTCTAATTTAAACCTTTTTAAACAGGGTTACATCTAAATATTTGAAACAAATATTTAGTCAATGTAATGAGTAGTTTACTCGGTAAAATAATTTAGGGAATAATAATGAAAACAGTAATTAAAAATATCGCGTTAGGTTGTGTTTTAGCGAGCAGTTTTGCCTTTTCAGCTTATGCAGATGTAACTGACACCATTGAAAAATCTTTTGATGTTAATGCCAACAGCCATTTTAGCTTGGAGAATATTAATGGTGAAGTTGACATCAGTAGTTGGTCAGAGTCAGTAATAAAAGTAGAAGCAACAATTCGTGCTGATAGCCAAAGTGAGTTTGATCGAGTCGATGTTAAAATTAAGCAAAGTGGTCAACAGGTCAGCGTTGAAACTGATTATGAAGAAAACTCTTCTTGGGGAAATAACCAATCAGCGCAAGTAACCTATAAGGTTTGGCTGCCAACTGATACAAATTTATCAAAAATTGAATTAGTTAATGGCAGTCTTAGCATTGAAAACGTTGCCGGGAAAGTTAACGCACAAGTAGTCAACGGCTCTATTAAAGCGACAGGACTAGCCAGTAATAGTGAAATTAGCTCGGTTAATGGTAGCATCAAAGCCTATTATCAAGGTGCTAGCAGCGATCTTAAAGATATTGATATTGAAACCGTAAACGGCAGTATCAAGCTCTATTTACCAAAAGATATCAGTGCTAACCTAGACTTAGAAACCATGCATGGCAGTATTAAAACTGAATTTGGCTTAAGCTCTCAAGAAAATACATTTACCGGCCATAGCTTACGTGGCGATATTGGCTCAGGCGATGTTGATATCAATATGGAAAGTGTTAACGGTAGCATTAAAGTAATGAAAAAATAGTATTATCCGCTATCATTTGTTTAGGTAATATATTTGAGAAATACGATGAAATATTAATAACTTATTCAGATTGGCTTTAGGCAAGTTTACCATTAAAATAAACACCACCTACTTATGCAAAAATAAGTAGGTGGTGTTTTTGTTTTTCTACTTTTTAATGAGCGATGTAAAGTGAAGTTTGAAAGAGAATTATTATTCGGTCGTTGGTTTCGCGAAGCGCTAGACGATCAAAATAGAAAAATTGTTGAATACGCTCAAATAAGTGCCGATGGTAGTTTCGAATTTACCTTTGTAACATTAGAAACGAAAGTTGATGCAGCAGATAAGATTATTGAGCAAGTAACCGAGCTAGGTGATTGGGGATTAGTGGCCGATATTCATTTTACCATAACAAAAAATGAACTCGTCAACGAACAATTGTACTCGGCAGATCTTAATGACAGCAATAATTATCATGCTTATAGAGTGTTGCAACTAAACCACCAACTATTTGAATATCAACACATTGACACTAACGAAATTTTTATAATGCGTAAAATCACTGATAACATTGGTCATTGTTAGTTTTATAAGCATCAGGGCATTAGTCATCAAATTTAAGTAACACTAGGAAAGTAATGAAGAAGTTAAAAGCAGCTAGCTTAATTACCGCAATAAAAACACCCTTTACCGCAACGGGAGAGGTTGATTTAGCCACATACGATAGCCTTGTTCAACAGCAAATTGATGGTGGCGTTGATGGCATTGTAGTTGGAGGCACTACTGGCGAAGGGCATTTGCTAAGTTGGGAGGAACACCTAATATTAATCGCTCACAGCGTGCATAAATTTAGTGGTAAATTATTGATAATTGGTAACACCGGTAGTAACAATACCAGTGAAGCCATTAAAGCAACAAAAAATGCTTTTGCTGCAGGTATGGATGCTACCTTACAAATTAATCCTTACTACGGTAGAACATCTACGGCTGGTGTTATTGAACACCTTACTCGTACTTTAGATATTGGTCCGGCATTTATTTATAATGTGCCTGGTAGAACAGGGCAAGATTTAACGCCTGATATTATTGAAACATTGGCGAAGCACAAGAATTTCATTGGTGTAAAAGAGTGCGGTGGTAATGAACGTATCGCATATTATGAAAAACAAGGTATTGCTTGTTGGTCTGGTAACGACGACCAATGTCACGATGGTCGTCATCATTTTGGCTCCCATGGCGTGATTTCTGTTACTTCAAACATAGTTCCGAGCCTAATGCGCCAATTGATGGACAATGAAAGTGCAGCGCTAAATAGCAGTTTACAAGGCTTAATGCAGTGGCTTTTTTGTGAGCCAAATCCTATTGCTATTAATACTGCTTTGATGATGACTGATGCTATTAAAGCTAACTTCCGCTTACCATATATCGCGCTAACTAAAGCACAGCGTCAACAAGGCTTTGAGTTACTTAGTTCAATAAACGCCAGTGATATAGTAGGAACATCATTGTCTTTGCTTGATGATACAGATTTTAATTATTGCGTATAATTAGTTTTAACTCATCCGTTAATTCAAAGTGTTTATACTGATTTGAAATAGGGCAGATAAAGCTCAAGCTGACCGCACATAGTTGTAGGTTTTGAGCTGTATTTTCATCAGCAATACCGTGTAACCTGTCACCAACAACAGGTAAGCCTATACTGGCGGCATGAATGCGAATTTGGTGTTTTCTGCCGCTATCAATTTTAACCTTGAGCAATGATTGATCTTTCTTGTCATCATAAGTCAAACAAGTAAAGGTGCTGCGGGCACTTTTTCCCTCAACATCACTAGTGATCACCTCGGGTTGCTCATGTTTGTTATGATCGCCATGAACGATAATTTGATAGTGCTTTTCAAGCAAGTTGTCATTTTTAGTACGATTTTCGAACATTGACGATAAGGCACGCGCTGCTTTTTTACTGTGCGCAACTAAGATTAAACCTGTTGCCGCTTTATCTAAACGATGGACAATAAAGACAGCACGCTCGGGAGTTAAGTGCTGTTGAGCAAAACGAGCAATAGTACAGTGGTCACTCCATTTTGAGCCTTGTGACAACATGCCGTAAGGCTTGAACCATACACTGTAGTCGCCCTCGTCACTTATTAATGTCGCTGTAGGAACTTTGCTCGCAAGCACAGCACTATTATAATACAAGTGTAATTGTTCACCGTTTTGCAGCGGCCTTTTAATGCGGCGAAGTCTTTGGGTATGTTTTGCTTTGGTTAACCATAGCGCGCCTTTGCTAATTGCATATTTTAGCTGCGCCTTACTCAAGGCGTTGTCTGTTTTTCTAAGACTGTCAAAAAGTGTGTTTAAAGCGGTAGTCGGTTTAACATCATCAGTACTATCAATGATTATATGATGTTCAAAAGAGAAGGTCATAAAGGCTATAAAGTTAAATAAAATCAATAAGAATTAGTTTAACACTTTTACCCCATAAACGTTATCAGGTAATATGCTGATCAAATTAAAAATGAGTGGGTGCAAACTATGAGCCGTGACTTAAACCTCTTTCCTGACGATAATATTGGTGACGCTTTATGGCAAATGAAACAAGATAACTGTGATCTTGACCAAGCTAGAGAAGTTGAATTTTCTGTTTTGTTTCCTAGCCAAAGCTTAGCGTTACAATTTGGCCAGTTATTACTTGAAAATAATCAAAAACTTTCTTTTACGCCTTTTCAAGATAATGAAGAATACCCTTGGGAGATAACTGCTTATCCGCATATGCCGCCAAACTATGAAAATATTAGTGCTTATCAAGCGTTATTAGCAACAAGCTGTGAGCCATTACAAGGAAAGTTTGACGGCTTTTATTGTCTGTAGACTTTAACTATGGACTTTAGCTATAGGCTCTCTAGTTAATGGATAATTAGTAAACCAAAGGGGGAGAAGTATGATTGATATTAAACAGTTTGCTGCATTGCAGAAGCAAAGTAAAAACTCTTTTGCGAATCAAAAACAATTGCTGAAAAGAGTGATGGCAGGGCAAACCGTACTTTGTTCTACATGCCAACAACCCCTTTATTTATTTACACCTGAAAGCGGTGATACTTCGGGTATTCGCTGTAAAAATGGTTGTACTGATATTCAATTGGATTTTGTTTAAACGCATTAATTACAAAAAAGTCGCTATATCATTTAGTGATTTCTTCACTTGCGCATGAGCAGGAATGGTAGCGTCATTGCTAGGGTAACCAGCAATTAATAACATATAAGCACGCTCGTTATCACCGCGCTTACATACCTTATTTAGAAAAGACATCGGCTTTGGCGTATGGGTTAAAGTAACTAAACCAGCATTGTGTAAAGCGGTAATTAACATCCCCGTAGCAATTCCAACCGACTCATGGACGTAGTAGTTAGTGTTTTTATCTTCTTCATTGATGCCGCCTTTTTTCTGACTAAAAATAGCAATTAGCCATGGCGCATGTTCAAGATAAGGTTTATTAGCATCAGTGCCAAGATCTTTTAACGCACCTAGCCATTCTTCACCGGCGCGGCCATCGTAAAAACCACGTTCATGATGTTCAGCTTGCTCTCGTATTTGCTTTTTAATATCAGCAGAGCTTACAGCAACAAAATGCCAAGGTTGATGATTAGCGCCACTTGGTGCTGTGCCTGCGGCTTTTAAGCAGTTTTCAATAATAGCTTTATCTACTGCTCTATCGCTAAAGCTGCGAATTGAGTGACGTCGCTTTATGTTTTGATAAAACGCTTTTGAGCGTTCAAGCATTTCCGCTTCAGGATATTCTATGTAATCTTCTAGTGGAGAACAGTCATGTTGTTGCATATTTTATTTTGCTTTATTATTTTCTAGATGTTCATAACTGTACCAGAGTTTTAAGTATAATCAGCTAATTACTGTTTATGAAGCACAAAAAAACCGACATAAAAATGTCGGCTTTTCTTTACGCTTATGTGAAGTGATGGCTACATGCGATCCATCACTTCTATGCCTAAAATATCTAAACCTTGTTTTAAGGTTTGAGCAACTAATTGACACAAGGCTAAACGTGAAGCTTTTACATCATCAGCTATGCCATCTTTTAAAATGGGGCAGGCTTCATAAAAACTCATGTAAAGACTGGCTAACTCATATAAATAATTACACAATAAGTTCGGCGTACACTCACTGATCACCGCGTCAATCACATCTTCAAGTTGCAATAATTTCAATGCCAGCGCTTTTTCCTGCGGCTCAATTACTTGAATGTTGTTACTCAATTGAGTCACTTGGGCTTTAGTAAAAATACTTTGGATACGTGAATAAGCGTATTGTAAATAAGGTGCGGTAGCGCCTTCAAAACTCAGCATGGTTTTCCAGTTAAATATGTAATCACTGGTGCGGTTTTTCGATAAATCGGCAAATTTAACAGCGCCAATACCCACTTTCTTGGAAATTTCAGCTAAGTCATTACTGTTAATATCTGGATTCTTTTCTTTAATTAAATCACTGGCGCGAACAACGGCTTCATCTAATAATTCCGCTAATTTAATAGTGCCACCAGTGCGGGTTTTAAAGGGTTTACCATCATTGCCCATCATCATGCCAAACGGACAATGATCATAACCAACATTTTCAGGTAAGAAACCGGCTTTGCGAGCAACAATTTCTACTTGCTTAAAATGTAATGCTTGACGCGCATCAGTGAAAATAATAATGCGATCGGCTTTTAATTTGCCACTACGGTAACGACAAGCAGATAAATCGGTGGTGGCATATAAAAAACCACCGCCAGATTTTTGCACAATAAAAACTGATGGTTCACCGTCTTTATTAGCCATTTCATCAATAAAAACAACTTTTGCGCCTTGATCTTCAACGGCAACTTCCTTCGCCATTAATTCATCAATAACGGCAGATAAATCATCGTTATAGGCGCTTTCACCCATAATGTCGTTACGTTTAAGTGACACGTTCAGCTTGTCGTAAATCTCTTCAGAGTGAGAAATTGAAATATCAATAAACTGCTGCCACAACTTAGCACTATCAGGATCACCGCTTTGCAACTTCACAACATCAGCACGGGCCCTGTCAGCAAAACCTTCTTCTTCATCAAAACGAATTTTAGCTTCACGGTAAAAGTTTTCTAAGTCGCTAAGCGCTGTTTCAGCCACTTCATTACCGGCTAATTTATCGCTTAAGTGAGCGATTAACATACCAAACTGTGTGCCCCAGTCACCCATGTGATTTTGACGAATTACTTTGTCGCCACGAAATTCTAGCGCTTTAACAACTGCGTCACCAATAATGGTTGAACGTAAATGGCCAACATGCATTTCTTTAGCAAGGTTTGGCGCACTGTAATCAACCACAACGGTTTGAGGCTCGGTGCGTTGTGTAACACCAATATGACTATCGCTTGATACCACATTAAGCTGAGAGGCAAGCCATGCTTGGTTTAAGTGGATATTAATAAAACCTGGTCCAGCAAGCTCAATGTTGTCAGCAATGCCATCTAGATCTAGATTTTCAACAACTTTAGTGGCTAACTCGCGTGGGTTAGTTTTTAGCTTTTTCGCTGCACCCATCACGCCATTGGCCTGATAATCGCCAAACTGTGGGCGATTCGATAAACTAACTGCGGGGTTCGTCCCTTCTGGCAAACCTGCTGCTACCATAGCTGCACTGACTTTATCGGCTAATATTTGTTTAATATTCATTTCGTTATCTCATTCTCTTTGCTATTTGGCTCAATTCATTCATCAATCGTGCTCATTGACTAAAGTCAACTCCGCGCGTTTTCTTTAGCCTTGAACCAACTAGCTGTGAGAATAGAGTAACTCACAACTAGCTATTTGTTATATTGCTTTTGCAAACTAGATTGGATTTTAGCAAAGCCACCGAGCAGTTTTATTAGGAGCTTAGTTTACTAAGTGACGAAATAAAACTGCGATGGCAATGCCGCAAAAATTCTATATAGAAAGCAAAAATTAGTGTTCTCGGGTTGAGTGAAACTCTATATCCGGATGTCGCTCTTGCGCTAATGACAAATTCACCATCGTTGGCGCAATATACGTTAAGTTATCGCCCCCATCTAATGCTAAGTTATCACCTGCTTTCTTTTTAAATTGCTCTAAAGTGCGTTCATCATCACAACTACACCAACGTGCAGTAGCAACGCTAATAGGCTCATAGATAGCATCAACTTTATATTCTGTTTTCAAACGTTGTACTACAACCTCAAACTGTAATACACCTACCGCACCAACAATCATGTCGTTGTTAATAAAGGGTCTAAATACTTGTACTGCGCCTTCTTCAGAAAGTTGAATTAGGCCTTTTTGTAATTGTTTGGCTTTTAACGGGTCGCGTAGACGAATACGGCGGAACATTTCAGGAGCAAAGTTTGGAATGCCACTAAATTTTATCATTTCGCCAGCGGTAAAGGTATCACCAATTTGAATGCTACCATGGTTGTGCAAACCTATGATATCACCAGCGTATGCTTCTTCAACGTTTGCTCTATCGCCAGCCATAAAAGTTACCGCATCGGCAATTTTTACATCTTTACCAAGGCGAACTTGCTTCATTTTCATGCCTTTTTCATATTTGCCTGAACAAATACGCATAAAGGCGATGCGGTCGCGATGTTTAGGATCCATATTGGCTTGTATTTTAAAGACAAAACCAGAGAACTTTTCTTCTTCTGCAACCACTTCACGAGCATCAGTTAAACGAGGTAACGGCTTAGGCGCCCACTTAGTTAAACCATCAAGCATATGGTCAACACCAAAGTTACCTAAGGCGGTACCAAAAAATACTGGCGTTAATTCACCTTTTAAAAACTCTTCATGATTAAATTCATGAGAAGCACCTTGCACAAGTTCAAGTTCTTCACGCAAATCATCGGCATAACTGCCCACTGCATTATCAAGTTCAGGGTTATCTAACCCCTTGATAATACGCACCTCTTGAATGGTGTGCCCTAAGCCTGATTGGTATAAAAAAGTTTCATTGGTAACTAAGTTATATACACCTTTAAATTCTTTACCCATGCCAATTGGCCAAGTAATAGGCGCACATTTTATTTTTAAAACGTCTTCCACTTCATCCATCACTTCCATGGGGTCACGTACATCACGATCCATTTTATTCATAAAAGTAATGATAGGTGTATCACGTAATCGGGTGACTTCCATTAACTTCACAGTTCGAGCTTCAACACCTTTGGCAACATCAATCACCATTAAACATGAATCAACGGCGGTTAATGTACGGTAAGTATCTTCAGAGAAATCTTCGTGACCCGGCGTATCAAGTAAGTTAACTAGGCAGTCATTATAAGGAAACTGCATAACAGAAGTAGTAATTGAAATACCACGATCTTTTTCCATTTCCATCCAGTCAGACTTTGCATGCTGACCTGATTTTTTCCCTTTGACCGTGCCCGCTTTTTGTAAAGCTTGACCAAACAATAATACTTTTTCGGTAATAGTGGTTTTACCCGCATCGGGGTGAGAAATGATGGCGAACGTGCGACGAAGATCGACCTGTTCTTGCTGAACTGACATGCGAGTTACCCTTTAGGCTAAAATACGAATATAAAGACAAATATGAAAAACGGCGTATTATAGCGAAAATACTAGTGGGAAGTCATTCAAAAGTGTGGAAATCAGTCGATATTTTTACAAAGACAAACACATCACTATGGCATCTTCATAACCAAAACCTTGAGCACTAGGGTAATAACCAGTGCGGCGACCGGTTTCAATAAAGCCAGCATTCACGTAAAGCATTTGCGCACTAATATTTTTAGCACGAACCTCAAGCCATACTTTAACCGCGCCCTTGGCTTTAGCTTGTTCTATAAACTGAGTTAACAATTTCTTACCAAAACCTTTGCCTTGCTGATTTGGGGTAACACAAATATCCATTAAAGTTGCTTCATCAACTACTAACTCACCAATATAAAAGCCAATTAGGTTTTGAGATTCATCAAGCCTTTCACCGAAGTATCTACCACCAATGCAACTTGCAAAAGTTTTTTCACTCCATGGGTGAGAGTGACAGGCGTTTTCTATGGCCATTAAAGCGTTAATGTCTTTAGAAGTGATAGAGGTAAAGTTTGCTGATTTAGTCATTACATTAGATTGTTGGCAATGGTGTGCCACAGTTGTTTTTTTAATTGAGTTGATTGCGCTATGATGTCAATGCTTGGGCTAATGAGTTTATTATTGATACAGTTTATTGTTTGTGCTTTTTGCATTGACTTACCATTAAGCTCGTTATCATTTTCCTTATCAACGAAGTACCAATTAAATAACCCTACATCGAGATGATCATCTTGGGCTTTAACTTCACCAAGGGTCAAATTGAGACAACGCAATATATCAGTGAATAAGGTTTGTTCAGTTAACGTTGTTAAACTTTGCTGGCTTTGAGCTATGTAGTTATTTTTTTGCGCTTTAGTATCAATATTGTCAGCTGCTCGGCTTTGCCATAGGCTAATGCCCATTTCAGAGAGCTGCTCAAATTGTTGTGTGGTAATAGCCATAAATTTGTGATGATTGTAGTCAGAAAACGACGTTATAATGACAGAGTTTTTACTGATAATAAAGCAAACTAACTTAAGTGAAAGCAAGTAAAAGTTGGTTAGTTAAAGATAAGCAAGAAGAAAAAATGGCAGGGGTGGAGAGACTCGAACTCCCAACCATCGGTTTTGGAGACCGCTGTTCTACCAATTGGAACTACACCCCTGCAACGGATTCGAATTATACTGATGCACAGCCAAAGGTAAAGCGTAAATTGTTAAAAAACGTTAATTGTTTGGCTGTTTGGCGGTTTAATAGGCAAAACAGGGACAGTTGCGAGTGTATAGTTGCGAAATTCTAAAACAGTTGTAACCTTTGTGGTACTTTAATGCTTATCACGCTTTTTGAGCGCGTTCATACAAGCACATTCATACAAGCGCGAACAAGTTCCCGCCTACGGGCAATCACCTCTCATTTGGCAAAATCTAAATTTTTCAGGATAAGGATATACATCTTCATAAATACCATTGGCTACATTTTGCTGACATTGCTGCCAATAACTGGCGGTTAACAAATCTTCATGATGTATTTTAAAGGCTTTTAAATACTTGGGATTAGCAAGGGCAAAAGTGGCTAACTCTTCTGGAAACATATCACCCGGTGCCACTGAGTACCAAGGCTCAGCGGCATAAATTTGCTCTTCGGTAACAGCAACCGGTTTTACTCTAAAGTTTACCTCATTCATGTAAGTAATTTCATCGTAATCGTAGAAAATCACTCGCCCGTGACGGGTAACGCCAAAGTTTTTTAGCAGCATATCGCCGGGAAATATATCGGCAGAAATAAGCTGTTTAATTGCTTTTCCATAACCATAAAGGGCATTTTCTATTTCTTCATCATTGGCTTTAGCTAAGTATAAATTTAAGGGAACCATGCGGCGTTCTATGTACAAATGACTTATTATCAGCAAGTCATCTTCAAAACGAATTAGCGAAGGGGCAACGCTGTGTAACTCTGCTAATAATTCATCGCTAAATCTATCTTTAGGAAAAGCCACTTCAGAGTATTCCATGGTATCGGCCATACGACCAACTCTGTCATGCAGTTTTACCAAATGATATTTTTCTTTTACGTCTGCCCGAGTCATATTTTTGCTAGGTGAAAATTTATCTTTGATAAGTTTAAATACATAAGGATAAGAGGGCAGAGTAAATACTGACATCACCATGCCTTTGATGCCGGCGGCTAACTCTAGTTTGTCGTCACTGTTATCAAGGTGATTGAGAAAATCACGATAAAACTGGGTTTTACCTTGTTTGTGAAAGCCTATGGCCGAATACAAATCAGCTTTGGTTTTATGAGGCATTAAGCTTTGTAAAAAATTAACTAATGCATAAGGGTGATGACAATCAACAAAAAAGTAAGCGCGAGCAAAACCAAAAACTACGGCCATATCTTCGCTTTTGCTTAATAAGGCATCAATATACAGGCCGCCTTTTTCATTGTTGAGCACAGAAACAATGAATGGGGTTTCACCTGCGGGAGACAATACCCGACCAATTAAATATGCACCCTTATTACGATAGAAAGTAAAATTTAAAATATCGAATTGTAAGTCTTCTAACTTAAAGCGCGTTTTATGAGCTTTGCGGCGAAATGCTCTAATAAGTACTTCAACGTCAGCATTTAAATCAACAAAAGGCACTGTGCTTCTGTGAGCATTCATAATATCGCAAATAGTAGCCTCTAAGCCTTTTTCAGCAGGTTTATAGCTAGTGTAGATATTAGGTGTTGGCCTATCATCAAGACGCTGAGCGGTACTTTCTACAAAAATATAATCATTGTGATAATACTTACGTTCAAACAAACGACAAAACACTGAATTATAAAATGTTTCTGCTAGCTCAGGTTGTTGGTGTTCAGTTAATAATTCGATATATTCTTTTTTTACCTGTAGCCATAAATCATCATCAAGAGATTCAATGAAAAAGTCTTGTTTGATTATGTCGAAAGTTTCTTTTACTCGTTGTTCGTAAAAGGTCGTTCTTGCTTTTGCCGCTTGCTGTATTTCTGCCCATTGGCATTGTTGGAAACGTTGTTGTGCTGATTTGGTAATTTCGATAAAGAGGTGAATATGGCGATCAAAGCCATTAATGATGGTTTTTGCAATGGAAAAAGCAAGGTTATTCATAGTGGTGCTCTAAGTATCATTAATTGTCATTATTTATCAGCATACTTTAAAAACTGTACAGCAGCAGTTTATTTCAGGTAAATATTGAATATAACTCGCAATTATATTGCTGGAAGTCAAAATCGAATAATTGAACGATAAAAACAACGCGCTTATTTTTTTATTTAACTTGCCATTAAAGGCCTTGAGCTCTAAAATTACGCGTTTTATTTTTATCAATCAGCTTAGCTAAACGCTAAGCAAAGGCAAGTTTAGCTATTTATCATGCGTGTATCTGATTTTTCTTTTGAATTACCTAATGAGCTTATTGCTCGTTTTCCTAAAGCTGATCGTACGGGTAGTCGCTTAATGACACTCGATGGTAATTCAGGGGATATTGCCGATCTTGGTTTTACCGATATTCTGGCGCAGCTTAATGCAGGCGACTTGCTGGTTTTTAATAATACTCGCGTTATTCCTGCGCGCATGTTTGGCCAAAAATCCAGTGGCGGTAAAATTGAAGTACTGGTTGAGCGCCTTGTTGATAAAAATACTGTGCTTGCGCATATTCGTGCTAGTAAATCACCAAAAGTTGGCGCAGAGTTGCTACTTGAAGGAACAAGCAAAGCCACTATGGTAGCTCGTCATGGCGCCTTGTTTGAGCTGAAATTTCACGGTGAGCAATCAGTGTTATCAATTTTAGATGACATTGGGCATATGCCACTGCCACCATATATTGATCGCCCTGACGAAAACAGTGATCGCGAGCGTTATCAAACCGTTTATAACGAAAAACCAGGAGCGGTTGCTGCACCTACAGCCGGTTTGCATTTTGATGATGCTTTGCTTGAGCAAATAAAAGCAAAAGGGGTTGAACTTGCATTTGTCACTTTGCATGTTGGTGCTGGCACTTTTCAACCCGTGAAGGTTGATGAAATCGCTGATCACATTATGCATGCTGAATATGTTGAAGTGTCTGACGAGGTGGTTGAAAAAATCAAGAACACTAAAAATAATGGTGGTCGTGTTGTTGCTGTAGGCACAACTTCGGTGCGTTCATTAGAAAGTGCGGCAAAATCGGCAGAAGATAACGGTACAGAATTAACCGCTTTTTATGGTGATACTGATATTTTTATTACCCCAGGTTATGAATTTAAATTAATAGATGCCCTATTAACTAATTTTCATTTATCTGAATCAACCTTACTGATGTTAGTCAGTGCTTTCGCTGGCTACGAGCATATTATGAATGCCTATCAACATGCAATAAAAGAGCAATATCGCTTTTTTAGTTATGGTGATGCGATGTTTTTAACGAAACAAGATCAAACCAATAAATAACAACCTCAGCTACATTTTTTGTAGATGAAAATCAACAACCATCAGCCTGTCTCGCTGGTAGGTAGGAAAATGCTTTATGAACAAACCAATGAAAAACAAAATGACATATGAGTTAATTAACACTGACGGCAAAGCTCGTCGTGGACGTTTAACCTTTGATCGCGGTACAGTGGAAACCCCTGCGTTTATGCCAGTAGGTACCTACGGCACAGTAAAAGGTATGAAAACTGATGAAGTGGCAGCGACAGGTGCTGAAATTATTTTAGGCAATACCTTTCATTTAATGCTACGCCCTGGCACTGATATTATTGAGCAGCATGGCGATTTACATGATTTTATTAATTGGGATAAACCCATTTTAACAGATTCAGGTGGTTTTCAAGTATTTAGCTTAGGCAAAATGCGTAAAATTACCGAAGAAGGCGTGCGGTTTAGCTCGCCCGTCAATGGTGAAAAAATCATGTTGACACCTGAGCGTTCAATGGAAGTGCAGCGTAAGCTTGGCTCAGATATAGTCATGATCTTTGATGAATGCACACCGTACCCAGCAACGCATAAAGAATCACAAGACTCAATGGAGCTATCACTTCGTTGGGCACAGCGTTCAAAAGATGCCCATGGCGATAACCCTTCAGCGTTATTTGGCATTGTTCAAGGTGGCATGCTTGAAGATTTACGTGAAGTATCTGTAAACGGCTTAAAAGCGATTGATTTTGATGGTTATGCCATTGGCGGTTTATCAGTAGGTGAGCCCAAAGAAGATATGATGCGCATATTAGATCATACCGCGCCCTTGATTCCCGAAAATAAGCCCCGATACTTGATGGGAGTAGGCAAACCTGAAGATTTAGTTGAAGGTGTACGTCGCGGCATTGATATGTTTGATTGTGTTATGCCAACACGTAATGCTCGTAATGGGCACTTATTTGTTAATACCGGTGTTATTAAAATTCGTAACGCCAGTAATAAAACCGATACAGGGCCGTTAGATACAAGCTGTGATTGTTACACCTGTAAAAATTATTCACGTGCTTATTTACATCATTTAGATAAGTGTAAAGAGATTTTAGGCTCGCAATTAAATACTTTGCATAACTTACATTTTTACCAAAAAGTCATGCAAGGTTTGCGCGATGCTATAGAGCAAGGTAAATTAGACGCCTTTGTTGAAGAATTTTACGCGCTACGTGGCTTACCTGTACCGCCTTTAGCAGCAGGTAGCAAACAAGTTTAACTGTAGGCGTGAATTTATTCGCGCTTAATCAATAATTATTAATTATAAAAAGAAGTAAGGAACGAATATGAGTTTATTTATCAGTACAGCCCACGCCGCAGCCGCACCAGCCCCCGCAGGTGGAGGTATGGAAATGATCATCATGCTAGCGGTGTTTGGTTTAGTATTTTATTTTATGATATATCGCCCACAAGCCAAGCGTATGAAAGAGCATAAAAGCTTAATGTCAGCGTTATCAAAAGGCGATGAGGTGTTAACTCAAGGTGGTATTGTTGGGAAAATCGTTAAAGTATCTGATGAAAAAGACTTTATCGTGGTAAGCATCAGCGAAGGTACAG